>Ga0070735_10002864_pt1 | contig 15335 bp, 12 predicted proteins | sample Coa_R1_FD_66443 | JGI IMG/M metagenome (GOLD analysis project Ga0070735, IMG submission 66443) | Surface soil microbial communities from Centralia Pennsylvania, which are recovering from an underground coalmine fire - Coalmine... | ecosystem: Environmental > Terrestrial > Soil > Unclassified ... | reverse complement strand
CTCGGTGAAGGTGGTCGTGATGAGCGACAGGGCCGCGGGGGCCATGGCGGCGGCCATCGCTCCCTGAAGGGCGCGAGCGCCGAACAGCATGGCCGGGTTCTGAGCCAGGCCGCCGAGTGCCGACGCGCCGGCGAAGCCGAGCAGGCTGGCCACGAACACACGCTTGCGGCCCAGGTAGTCGGCGATGCGCCCTCCGAGGAGGAGCAGCCCGCCGAAGGCCAGCGTGTAGGCGGTCATCACCCACTGGCGGTTGACGAGCGAGATGTGCAGCGCCCGCTGGGCCGAGGGGAGGGCGATCGTCACCACAGTGGCGTCCAGCACGATCATCAGCTGGGCGATGGCGATGACGGCCAGGGCCTTGAAGCGACGGGGGTCGGGGCTGTCGATCGGGACCGGGCGGTCCGGTCGGTCGAGGTCGAGGGTGGCTGTCATGGGAAACTCCCTGGTGCGACGGGCGACTGGTGGCTATAATCGGAGGGGTCGTTCCGGTACTCTGGACTATACGGAACGATGGTTCCGTTTGTCAACGGGCAACGGGAGGAGTTCGCATGGGCTCGGCGTCACAGGACGCGGGCGGATCCGCCGGCGTGCCGGCGGAGGACGGGGAGGACGGCCCCGCCCCGATGCGGGCCGACGCCCGACGCAACCGCGCGCAGATCCTCGAAGCAGCCCAGGCGGTCTTCTCCGAACACGGCGTGGGCGTGCCCATCGACGAAGTCGCCCGGCGCGCCGGAGTGGGGGTCGGCACCCTGTACCGCCACTTCCCGACGAAAGAGACCCTCTTCGAGGCGGTCATCCGCCAGCACATCGAACGCCTCACCGAAGAGGGGCGTGTGCTCTTGGACAGCGATCAACCCGGACGTGCCTTCTTCGCGTTCCTCGGCATGCTGGCCGAGGAGGCGTCGGCCAAACGGGCCTTGATCGACGCACTCTCCGGGGCGGGGATCAACCTCAAAGCGACCACGTCCCCGTTGAAGGTCGAGTTCGAGCGCGTCGCCGGCGAACTGCTGCAGCGCGCCCAGCAAGCTGGTCAGGTGCGGTCGGACGTCGCCACGGCGGACGTGTTCGCTCTCGTCATGGGTGCGTGCATGTCCGCGGGGGAGGTGAGCGAGTGCTCGGGCGAGCGGATGGTGGCGATCGTCTGCGACGGTCTGCGGTCTGCGCCGCCGGCGTCAGCCCCCGGCCGCCATGCGCGCCAGCGTCGTGACCGTGTTCCAGTTGCGGGTGGTGGCCGGGACACCGAGTGACCGCTCGAAGAAGGTGTTGTTGATCTTCGTCCGGCCGTAGCCGCCCGGGCAGTACACGTAGACCTCGGAACCGGCGATGCGGAATTCGTCGGGCGAGAACGTCTTGTCGGTCGTGGCGCTCACCCGCGCCTTGTCGGGGGGCGTGGCGAGGAACGTCACGTGGAGCTTGGTGAGGTCCCGGGCACGGCCGCCCCATGGGTTCTTCGCCACGACGGCGTCCAGCTGTCTGCCGCTGCGCAGAATGACCGTGACGTCGAGTCGGTGATCGTCGTGCAAGCGCGCCGCGACCTTGTTCGCCACCGAGCGCGCCGGCGGTCGGCCCGTGAACACCACATTGCCGCTCTGGATGTAGGTGCGCACCTCGGAGCAGCCCGCCTCGACGAACAGCTCCCGGAGCGCCGCCATCGACACCAGGGCCCGCCCCCCGACGTTGATCCCCCGGACGAGGGCCACGTGCGTGGTCATCGCCACACGGCCGTCGAGCACCGGCGGGTGCGACTCGCTCCGATCACGTGGCCGCTAGTGCGGGCGAGAGGAGTCGAACCTCCACCCCCGAGGGGACAGGGACCTAAACCCTGCGCGTCTACCAATTCCGCCACGCCCGCATCATGCCCATCACCCGTCCCGGCGCGCGCCCGCCGATCGCCGAGCCTATCGGCGGTCGACAGCGCTCCCTGGGAGGCACCAGCCGTCTGCCCAGCCCGGGTAGCCTCGGTGCATGTCCCCGAACCAGCCGCTCGGTGGCCCCTACCCGGTCGACCGCCCCAACCCGTCGATGCGTACGCCGAACCTGTCGGACCTCGCCTCCGCAGACGTGTTCCAGCGGCTGCTCAAGGAGCGGATCATCTTCTTGGGTAGCGCCATCGACGAGACGGTGGCCAATCAGGTGTGTGCCCAGCTGCTCCTGCTGGCCGCCGAGGACGCGGAGCGCGACATCGCCCTGTACATCAACTCCCCGGGCGGGTCGGTCACCGACGGCCTGGCGATCTACGACACCATGCAGTACGTCAGCTGCGACGTGAGCACCATCTGCGTGGGTCTCGCCGCGTCGATGGGTCAGTTCCTGTTGTGCGCAGGCGCCCCGGGCAAGCGGTTCGCCCTGCCGCACAGCCGGATCCTTATGCATCAGCCCTCGGGGCAGATGCAGGGCCAGGCGGCCGACATCGCCATTCAGGCGGAGCAGATCGTGTACCTGAAGCGGATGATGGCCGAACGGATCGCGTTCCACACCGGCCAGCCCGTGGAGCGGATCGAAGCCGACTCCGACCGGGACCGCTGGTTCACGGCCGAGGAGGCCAAGGACTACGGGTTCATCGACCGGGTCATCGAGCATTCGTCACCCCAGGTGGCGCGCCGCTGAACGCTCGCCCGCCGGATCCGGGAGCGCGACCGTGACCGATGTCCAGGCTGACGTGGGAGTGGCAGGCCCCGCGTCCGCCGCGCCACCCGACCAGGATCCCGAGTTCGTCCGCCACGAACGCGAGCTGGCCGAACGTGCCGCTCGGGCGGCGGCACGCGGTCAAAAGGCCACGCGCGTCGTGGCGGCCCGCGTCAGCGTCTGGCAGCGGCTGACCGAGCTGTGGAGGTCGCGGGAGCTGTTCTTCTTCCTCGTACGGAAGGAGATCAAGGTCAAGTACATGAACTCCTTCCTCGGGTTCTTGTGGTCGATGCTGAACCCGGCGCTCACCCTGGCGGTCTTCTTCGTCCTCTTCACCTTCTTCCTGCCCAACGGCATTCCGATGTTCGTCATCTACATGTTCTCGGCCTTGCTCATCTGGAACCTCTTCCAAACGGCGGTGCTCGGAGGGACGAGCACCGTCGTGGCGAACGGCGGCATCGTGAAGAAGGTCTCGTTCGCGCGCGAGATCCTGCCGCTCGCCTCGGTCGGCTCGGCGTTCATGTTCTTCTTGTTCCAGTCGATCGTGCTGATCGTGTTCATGTTTGCGTTCTGGCACCGGCCGGCATGGGGTGACATCTGGCTGCTCGTGCCCGCGCTTGCTGCCGTGCTCGTGTTCTCGGCGGCCCTCGCCGTCTTCTTGTCGGCGATCAACGTCTATCTGCGTGACACCCAGCATCTCGTCGAAGTGACGCTCGTGGCCTGGTTCTGGGCCATCCCGGGCATCTACGCCTTTTCGAACCGGGTGCACGACGGGCTCGTGAAGCACTCGATCCTGCGCATCCCCGGCACCCATCTCATCTGGCTCTACTTCGTCAATCCGCTCACTCCCATCGTGATGACGTTTCAGCGGGTGTTCTGGAACATCCTGCACCCGAGATCCACGCTCCTCACCCCGGGTCCACACGGCACCAAGATCCATGCCCTCATACCGAACGGCGTGCTGGCCAACTACCCGATCTCCTGGTACGTCATGTCGGACCTGATCGTGCTCGCGGTCGCTCTGGTGCTGCTGCTCGGTGCCCTGATCGTGTTCGGCAGGCTCGAGGGCAACTTCGCCGAGGAACTCTGAGCGTGGCCAACATCGCTGTCGACGTCGTCGACGTCTCGAAGCGGTTCCGCCTCTACGGCAAGAAATACCAGTCGGTGAAAGAGCGCGTCCTCCATGCCGGGCGCAACCCCTACGAGGAGTTCTGGGCTCTGCGCGACGTGAGCTTCCAGGTCGCCGAGGGGGAGACGGTCGGCGTGCTGGGCCGCAACGGGTCGGGCAAGTCGACGCTGCTCAAGTGCGTGTCGGGCATCCTCCAACCCACCGACGGCAAGGTGGTGGTGCGCGGCAGCCTGGCCGCCCTGCTGGAGCTCGGGGCGGGCTTCCAGCCCGAGTTGTCAGGCCGGGACAACATCTTCCTGAACGCCTCGCTGCTGGGCCTGTCGACGCGTGAGGTGGAGCGCCGGTTCGACGAGATCGTCGCTTTTGCCGAGCTCGAGCAGTTCATCGACAACCAGGTCAAGTTCTACTCCTCGGGGATGTTCGTCCGGCTCGGGTTCGCGGTGGCCGTCAACGTGGACCCGGATGTGCTCGTCGTCGACGAAGTGCTGGCCGTCGGCGACGAGAACTTCCAACGGAAGTGCCTGGGCCGGATCAAAGAGTTCCAGGACGAAGGGCGGACGATTCTGTTCGTCACGCACTCGGCGGACCTGGTCCGCCAGATCTGCGACCGTGCCGTGGTGCTGAACGCGGGCACGATGCTCGGCGAAGGTCCGGCGGCCGACGCCATCCACCTGTACCACGACCATCTCCTCGCCGCCGGCTCGGCGGTCGACGTCCCGTCGTCGCTCTCGGACGGTGCTCCGGTGGCATCCGGCCACCGCCCCATCCGGATCACCGCCGTCGAGCTGGAACACCCGGGCATGGGGAGCCGGCCCTATCTGTTGCCCGACGAGCCCCTCACCATCCATGTGGACTTCGAAGCGACGGAGCCGACGAACGACGTGGTCTTCACCGTGGAGGTGCACGACACCGAGGGCCACCTCGTCTTCGGGTCGGACACCGGGCTCATCGACCTGCCGTTCGATGCTCCCGTGGGTGCTGGTCGTGCCGATCTGCGGTTCGAGCGTGTTCCCCTGCTCGACGGGGCATTCGATGTCACCGTCGGGCTCAGGCGGAGAGGGGGTGTCGTCTACGATCTGCGCGAGCAGGAGGGACGATTCGAGGTCATGAACCCGGGCCGGTCGAGGGGAAGCGTGGCTCTCGAACTCCGAGCCGACATCCGGGCCCCGAGCCTGAGCTGAAGCTGCTCGCGCGCCGCCCAAGGAGTCATTCGCCGTCCCGCCGGAGCCACCCACCCGAGGAGAAGCCGTGACGACCGACGACACCGCCGGGGGCGACGAAGAAGCTCGCGCCTACCTGGACCGGGTCCGCCGGGAGATCGACGACGAGGTCCGCCGGCGCCGCGCGGCGGGCGACTTCCCTCCGAGCTTCGAGCGCCGCTTGGACGAGCTGTTCGCCCGCTTCACCCCCACCGGCACCGCCGACGATCACTTCACCGAGGCCCTCAAACTCGCCGACCGGTCCGCGTACTTCGACATCGACGTGCCCATCGGGCCGCGTCGGGCGCCGCGCGGCTTCGTGAAGTGGTCCTTGTGGCAGGCCGAGGCGTGGTTCATGCACTACGTCGTCTCGCAGTTGAACCACTTCGCGGCTTCCGCCATGCGCGTCCTGCACCTGCTCGACGAACGGCTGAGCGACGTGGAGCGCGACGTGTCGGTGCTGAGCCCACCGCCGTTGCCCGAAGAGGAGCTGGTCACCCCCGGAGCCGACCCCACGCCGTTTGCGTCGCTGCTCGTCGGCCGGCTGCACCCCAGCCAGGTCGCAGGGTCGGGACGGGTTCTCCACGCCGAGTGTGGCGACGGGGCGCTCCTGCTCGTGTTGCGCGACGCGGGCATCGACGCGTACGGCATCGATCCCGGCACCGCCGCGTCGGACCGCGCCGTGGAGAAGGGGCTCGACGTCCGCCGCGACGACGTGCTCGGTCACTTGGGCGCGGTCGCCGGTGAGGCGCTCGCCGGGCTGGTGCTGTCCGCCTGCGTCGACCGTTTGTCCATTGCCGACCGACGCCAACTCATTCGGCTGGCGGAGGCGAAGGTGGCACCGGGCGCCCTCGTGGCGGTGGTGGGAACCGCGCCCGCCGCGTGGGAGCGGCGCGCCGGTGCGGTGGCTTCGGACCTTGCGCCCGGCCGCCCGTGGCACGCGGCCACCTGGGCCCACCTCTTGGCCCAGGTTGGCTTCAGCGACGTCGAGGTCGTCGAAGGGGGCGACGCCTTCGCCGTGGTGGCGTCGAAGTCGCCCACCGGAACAGACCGCACGTTGGCGTCGAACGACAGCCGGGTGGCGGAGGCCTCGGCCGGGCAGTGAGGCCGGCTCGTATCGACCAGGTCGTTCCGTCGTTCGGAGGCCGCGACGCCATCGGTGTGCACATCCTCCACCTGCGCGGCGTGCTGCGGAAGATCGGATTCGCATCCGATATCTGGTGCGAGGGGACGTTCCCCGACGTGCGGCGAGAGTGCCGCCTGCTCTCCGAGATGCCGGCCCGTCCGTTGAAGGACACGTGGTGGCTGTACCACCTGTCGAGTGGGTCGCCGGTGGCCGAGTTGATCCTGGCGCGGCCCGAGCCGAAGCTCCTCGATTACCACAACATCACGCCGGGCGAGCTGTTCGGGCCGTGGGTGCCGTGGGCGGTGGAGGAGGCGGACGCCGGTCGTCGCCAGCTGCAGGCGCTCCTCGACTCGAGCGTGTTCGCGTTCGCCGACTCCGCCTTCAACGAGAGCGAGCTGCGCGTCCGTGGCGGCCGCTACACCGGCGTCGTTCCCCCGCTCTTCGACGCGGCTCGGCTCCTCACCATCGCCGACCCGCACTTGCTCGCCGAGCGACGCGAGCAACGTGCCGCCGGGGGAGCCGACTGGCTGTTCGTCGGGCGCGTCACGCCCAGCAAGGCTCAGCACGACCTCGTCAAGGCGCTGGCGTGTTACCGACGGTGCTTCGACCCCCGGGCCCGGCTGCACCTGGTCGGTTCCTCCATGGGCGACGAGTACCCCCGCGCGCTGCGGCGCTTCGCCTCCCAGCTCGGCCTGGGCTCCGCTGTGCATGTGACCGGCGCCGTCAGCGACGAGCAGCTCGCGGCGTACTACGCCACCGCCGATGTGTTCGTGAGCGCTTCCGAGCACGAGGGCTTCTGCGTGCCGATCGTCGAGGCCATGCAGACCGGCGTCGCCGTGGTGGCCTACGGCGCCGGCGCGGTGCCCGACACAGCCGGCGACGGTGCCCTCGTCATCGCCGACAAGTCACCGATGGCTGTGGCGACGGCGGTGCATCGGGTGCTGTCGGACGAGGCCCTCAACCGCCGGCTCCTCGAGGCAGGAGCTCGCCGCGCCGCCCATTTCTCCCTGGCGAGCAGCGGGGCGCGCTGGGCCGCGGCCACCGAGGAAGCTCTCGGGCGCGCGGCGGGGAAGTTGCGGTGACGTCCACGAACGCCGTTCCCCGCCCGCCTGAGGCCCACCCCAGGGTGAGCCGCATCGACCAGGTCGTGCACATCCTCGCCGCCCACGACGCCATTGGTGCGCACGTCCTGCACTGCCGCGACGCGTTGCGGCAGGCCGGTTACGAGTCCGACATCTACGCCGGTGACGCCCATCCGGAGGTCCGCGAGCACGCCCTGCCCCTCGACGACCTGTCCACGTCGCGCTCCAAGCGACGTTGGCTCCTCTTCCACCATTCGACCGGCAGCGCGGTCGCCGAGGCGGTGCTGCGCCGACCTGAGCCCGTGATCCTCGACTACCACAACATCACGCCCGCCTCCTACGTGAGCCGCTGGGCCCCCGCCATGCGCGAAGAGCTCGAACTCGGTCGCGAGCAGCTCGACGCGCTCGCGCCCCGCTCGTTCTACGGCATCGCGCATTCGTCGTTCAGCCGACGCGAGCTCGAAGCGGCGGGGATCGGCCACACGAATGTGGTGGCTCCCATGTTCGACATGACCCACGCCACCGCCGATCCGGACGTCAGCGACGCCCTGGCCAAGGAGCGGGCGTCGGGAGGTGCCGACTGGCTCTTCGTCGGCCGGCTGTCGCCCCACAAGGCGCAGCACGACCTGGTGAAGGCGCTCGCCGCCTACCGCCGGCTGTACGACCCACGGGCGAGGTTGCACCTCGTGGGCACGTCACTGGGCACCGACTACCCCCGGGCACTCGAGCGATTCGCCCATCGCCTCGGCATCGCCGACGACATCCGCACGCCCGGGTCGGTCAGCAGCGAGGCGCTCGTCGCGTACTACCGGTCCGCGGACGTCTTCGTGTGCGCGTCGGACCACGAAGGGTTTTGCGTGCCGCTCGTCGAGGCGATGCACCTCGGCCTGCCCGTCGTGGCCTATGGCGCGGCCGCCGTCGGGGAGACGGTGGGCGACGGGGGGTTGGTTCTACCGGACAAGACACCGGTGCGGATGGCCACCGCGGTCCGTCGAGTTGTCGCGGACGGTGCTTTGCGCGACGCCTTGGTGCACCTCGGACGAAAGCGGGCGGCGTCGTTCTCGCTCGCCGCCGTGGGCCGTCAACTCGTGTCGGCGCTCGACGACGCTCACATCGTCGCGGCCGAGCTCGGAGTGCCCGCGTGACGCGACCAGGCGCGGGCGCGGCGGGACGTAACGTGGCCGTCCACCAGGTGCTTCCTTCCTTGCACGTCGCCGACGCATCCGGGTCGCACACGCTGCACGCGCGCGACGCGCTGCGGGCCGCCGGCTGGCGATCCGAGCTCTTCGTCGAACACGTGGACGACGAGCTGGCGGGGGAGGCGCACCCGATCGGCGAGCTCGACGAGTTCGTGGAGCCGGGCCGCACCGTGCTGCTGTACCAGCTGGCGGTGGGGTCCTCGGTCGTCGACTCCCTGATGCGGCGGTCCGAGCCGCTCGTGGTCAACTACCACAACCTCACTCCGGCGAGCTTCTTCTGGCCGTGGGCGCCCGACTGGCTGCACGCCGTGCAGTCGGGGCGCGACCAGCTGCACCGTCTCGCCCACCGCGTGGTGCACGCCGTGGCGGTATCCGAGTTCAACCGGCGCGACCTGCTCGGTGCGGGATACCGCTCCACGTCGGTCGTCCCCCCGTTCGTCGACACGCCGGCGCCGAGCTCGCCGGAGGACGTCCGCTCGCGGCGAGCCTCGATGGGCGTCGGTCCAAAGGGGGGTCGCTGGCTGTTCGTGGGGAAGCTGTTGCCGCACAAGGCGGCCCACGATGTCGTGAAGGCCTTCGCCGCTTATCGGCACGCCTACGATCCCGATGCCTCCCTGGTGCTCGTGGGAGGGCATCCCGTCCCTTCCTACTCCGAGGCCGTGGCGGGATATGCCCGGGCCCTCGGGGTCGCCCATGCCGTCGAGCTGGCCGGATCGGTGAGCGCCGAGCAGCTGGCGGACGCGTACGCGTCCGCGGAGGTGTTCGTGTGCCTGTCGGATCACGAGGGCTTCTGCTTCCCGCTCCTCGAGGCCATGCGCCACGGGCTTCCCGTGGTGGCCTTCGCCGCGGGAGCGGTCGCCGACACCGTCGGGGACGCGGGGCTCGTGCTCGACGGCAAGGCGCCGGCTCGTGTGGCCGCGGCCGTGCACCGGGTGGTCTCGGACCCGGTGTTGCGGGAGCGTTTGGTGACCGCAGGGTTCCGGCGCCTGTCGGTGTTCGACCTCGAGCGCACGAAGACGCGGTTCGTCGATGCGTTGCTCACCGGCGTCGGCGACAAATGGCCCGTGAACGGCGCGACGTGAGCCCGGTCGCCGTCCACCAACTCGTGCCGTCGATCGTGCCCGGCGACGCCACGGCTGGACACACTCTGCAGCTGCAACGCCTCCTCCACGACCTGGGCTACGACTCCGAGATCTACACCCTCGCCGTCCATCGCGCGCTCGAGGACCGTGCCCGTCTGATCGAGGAGCTGCGCGGGCCGACACGAGCCGACCGGTTCCTCGTGTACCAGTGTTCGGCCGTGTCAGAGCTCGCCGACTGGATCATCGGCCGGCGGGAGCAGGTCGCGGTCGATTACCACAACATCACCCCGCCGGCGTTCTTCCGCCCGTGGGACCCCGGCATCGCGCTGTCGTTGCTGGCCGGGCAGGTCCAGGTCTCCCAGCTGGCGCCGCGCGTCCGCGTGGGTATCTGCGACTCGAGCTTCAACGCCTCCGACCTCGCCGGCCGGGGGGCGCGGGCCACGACCGTGGCGCCCATCCTCTTGGACGTGCGCGACTTCGAGGCCGAGCCCGACCCGACCACCGCCACGGTCCTCGCCCGGCGGCGCGAGGAGGGTGGCGCGCAGTGGCTCTTCGTCGGTGGGATCGCTCCCCACAAGAATCAGCACCGGTTGGTACAGGCGCTCGCCACGTACCGTCGCACCCACGACCGCGCGGCGCGCCTCTCCCTCGTCGGCCGCCCGGTGTCGCGCAGCTACGACGCCGCGCTGCACCACCTGGTGGCGTCGCTCGGGCTCGAGGACGCGGTCGACCTGCCGGGCGCGGTGACCGACCGCGAGCTGGCCGCGTACTACCGAGCTGCCGACGTCTACGTCTGCCTGTCTCTCCACGAGGGCTTCTGCGTTCCGCTGCTGGAAGCGATGTACCACGAGGTGCCCGTGGTGGCCTACGGCGCCGGCGCCGTGGCCGAGACGCTCGGGCCCGGCGGGGTCCTGCTCGACGACGCCTCACCCCACGTGGTCGCCACCGCGGTGGGGCGCGTGCTCACCGACGAGGCCGCTCGCACGGCGTTCGTGAACGCAGGCTGGTCGCGGCTCGAGACCTTTTCGCTGGCGCGCACGCGGTCCGTGATGGCAGACGTGGTCCGCCGCTGGGTGGCGTCAGAGGGTCAGTGGACGGCGCCATGAGCGATGCCCGGCTGCCCGTCGGCCACGTGATGGTGGGCCGCGTGAAGGTCGAGCGGTGAAGTACGCGTTCGTCGTCCCCCGCTACGGACTCGAGGTGGTCGGAGGCGCCGAGCTCGGTGCCCGCATGCTGGCCGAGCGTCTGGTGGCGCGGCGCGGGTGGCAGGTCGAGGTGTTCACCACCTGCGCACTCGACCACATGACATGGGCGAACGACTATGCCGCCGGGCGCGACGAGGTGAACGGCGTCGTGGTGCACCGCTTCCCCACGACGTCGGGACGCCCACCGTTGTTCTTCCCGTTCTCGGAACGGGTGCTGTCGTGGCCGTCGGCGGCCACGCCGTCCGAAGCGGACCAGTTCGTCGACCTGCAGGGGCCCCGCTGCCCGGGGCTCATCGACGCACTGCCCGCCTCCGACGTCGACCTGTTCGCTTTCTACCCGTACCTGTACACGACGACCGTCGACGGCCTGCCGCGCGTGGCCGAGCGCGCCGTGCTGCACCCCGCGGCCCACGACGAGCCCGCGCTGCACCTGTCCGCCTACCGCGCCCCCCTCACCGCAGCGCGCGGCCTCGTGTTCCAGACGTGGGGGGAGCGCGCCTTGGTCGAGCGGCTGTTCCCCGTCGCCCAGGTGCCCCAGGTGGTGGTGGGCCTCGGCTACGAGGGGCCCGGCGCCGGCCTCGGCCCCGGGACGCCCCCGGGGGAGCGCACCGGGCTCGGCGAGCGTCCCTACCTCCTGTACGTGGGCCGGGTCGACGGCTTCAAGGGGACCACGATGCTCGGGGCCTTCTTCGCGGCGTACAAGGACCGCCACCCGGGGCCCCTTGCGCTCGTCCTCGCCGGCCCCGTGACGGCCCACCCACCGGCGCACCCCGACGTGGTGGTCACCGGTGCCGTGGACGAGGCCGACAAATGGGCGCTCCTGCGGGGCGCCACCGCCTTCGTGCAGCCGTCGCCTCACGAGGCGTTTTCGATCGTGCTCATGGAAGCGTGGAGCGAGGGGCTCGCGGTCGTGGTGAACGAGCGGTGCGCCGCCACCCGTGAACACTGCGAGCGCTCGGGCGGCGGCCTGTGGTTCGGGTCCTACGCCGAGTTCGAGGCGGTCGTCGACCGCCTCGTCGCCGATGCGCCGCTGCGACGCACGCTCGGTGCTGCGGGGCGTGCCTTCGTGGCCGCCAACTTCCGTTGGCCCACGATCATCGATCGGTACGCGACCTTCGCCGAGGGCATCCGCGCGCGCGCCCCCGCCCCATCCGGCTGAGCGCCGTCGCGCCGGTCAGACGCCGTGGCCGAGCGGCTGCCGCCCGGGGCGGGCCACGATGCTCACCCCGAAGAGGGTCGTCCCTGGTTCCACGCGCCACGCGGCCAGCCCGGCGGCGCGCACGCCGGTGGGCTGTGCCCGCCCGGCATGCACCAGGGCGAGGAGCTCGGGCGTGGGCGCAGGCAGGAGGAAGACGGCATGGCCGCCGGGCGCCACCGCCACCGAAGAGCGGTTGTCGTAATAGAGGGGCCCGCCGAGCTCCTGGTACACCACCGTCGACCCGATGACGAGGGCGGCGCGCACGCCGGGCAACGCGTAGGTGATGGCGCGGAAGTACGTGGCCCCGCCGTCCTCGAAACGGGTCACGACCACGTCGTTCCGGCTGTCGACGACCCCGCCCAAGGCGCGCAGCGAGGCGACGGCGGCGTCGGCCCTGCGGATCGTGGTGGCGGTGTCCGTATACGGCGCGCCGTAGCGCACCTGGGAGATCCAGATGCCGGGGTGTGACGAGGCGAAGCTCGCGGGGAGGATTCCGGGCGCGGCGACGAACCGCTGCACGTTGACGCCCACCACCGCCAGCACGGCGAGGCTGGCGATGACCGCGCTCACCCTGCGGATGCCCCGGATGCGGTGGCGTACGAGGCGGCCGAGCGGCAACAGCAGGAGGACGGCGAGTGCCGGCAGGTAGCTGAGCACGTAGCCACCCTTGGCGAACTGCACCAGGTTCACGATGGCGAGCGGCGGCACGGCCGCGGTGGCGACGATGGCGGGTGTCGTCTGGTACCAGGGTTTCCCCAGGCGCGCCGGGCTCTCGCTCGCGCCCGAGCCCGATTGCCAGATCCGCAACGTGGCGTCCCCCGCGCTCCGGCCGGTGGCGGCGCGCGTCACGATCAATGCGACAAGGGCCACGACCGCCGGGACGGCGAGCGGTCCCAGCGTGAGGACCGTGTACGCCGAGAACGAGCCGAAGTTCGTGGCTGCGCCCGCGGGGTTGGAGAACACCGACGACGTCTGCGCGGCACCGACCGCCTCCGCGTGCCAGGCGTGGAACCACTCGCGCACCCCACCGGTCTGGATGAGCACCATCGGCACGAACCACACCGCGAGCGCAGCCGCGCCGGCCGCCGCCGTCACCCAGAGCTGGCGCAGACTCCGGGTGGACGCGGCCACGGGGATGAGCGTCAGGAGGACGAACATCGGCAAGATCGACGGTCGGAACCCGGTCAAGAGGCCCAGCGTCACGACTGCGCCGATGCCGTGCGCACTGTGGGGTCGGGCACCGGAGGCCAACAACATGAGCAGGGCGCCGGCCAGCGCGTCGAAGCTGTACGTGGACACGGTCGACCCCGCGAACCACGACACCGGCGCGCTCGCCACCACCGCGCCGGCCGCCATGCCGACCCACATGCCCCCGAGCGCGGCGCCCGCTTCGCACGTGAGCGCGGCAGCAGCGGCGGACACGAGGGCGGCGACCAGTACGAGCGACGGTGCCGCGCCGAGGCCCGTGACAGCGTGCAGCGCGCGGCCTGCCTCGACGTACAGGAAGTAGCCGGGCGGTTGGGGAGCGCCGTGGGCCACGTCGAAGTGCTGCGAGCCGACGATGTACTGCGAGCCGTCCCAGTCCGTCGGGCCGTTGGCGCCGAACACCAAACGGAGCACCAGCGTGACGAGGCCGATCACCGTGGCGCCGACGACCACGGGCGTGACCGCGGCGCGGGCGCGTGGTCGCTCCCATCCGGGCGCGCGCCGGCGGTGCAGGCGCGAGACCTGGCGGAGTTCCTGACGTCCCAGTGTCCCGAGGCTCAACGGGCGCTCCTCGGATCGCGTCGGGGTGCCCGGCAGGGCACCCGCTACGGGGTGCCCGAGCCCCGCGGCCCGATGGCACCCACGTCTCTACGGTACGCGGCCCGGCGGCACCCCCTCGGTACCATCGTCGGATCCTCCGCGCGTATGCAAGCCGTGTACCGAGACGCGTCCGGGCTGCGGCCGCGGCCGGTGTGCTGGCAGCGGGCCTGCTCGTCGCCGCTGGCGCGGGGCCGGCCGCCGCGTATCCGTACCCGGATGTGTCGCTCACCGGTCACGGATGGGGCCACGGCCACGGCATGGGGCAGTGGGGCGCGCTCGGCGACGCGCTGGGCGGCATGACCTACCCGCAGATCCTGACCACGTTCTACGGCTCGCTGGCCGCGGGCGGCTCGACCACGCTCGGCCCGCTGCCGAACGGATGGCACGACAGCTCCACGACGGTCACCGTGGCCATCACCGAGAACGCCGGCAACGACGTCATCGTCACCTCGGGCTCGCCGTTCGCCGTCCCGGCGGCGAGCCAGACCGTGCCCGCCGGAGGCGGGGCGCGCTTCGTGCTCACCGACCCGGTGAACAACCGATGGAGCGTCTACGTCGCCCCCAGCCAGGGTTGCGCGGGCGGCCCGGCGGCGTGGGGCCCGCCCGTGGCGACGAACGTCGCCGCCCCCCAGGCGGTACCGGGCGCCGAACCGTTCCCGAGCGACGGCAACCTCGTCGGGGAGGTGCTCGACCTGTGCCAGCTGGGCGGGAACATCGCCCTGCGCGGGACCGTGGGGGGCACCATGAGCTCGGCCGGCCAGGCGCGTACGGTCGACGTCGTGCCGCTCGGCGAATACGTGGCCGACGTGACGCCGTCGGAGTCGCCGGTCTCGTGGGGCAGCTTGGGCGCCCCCGGCTCCCAGGGTGCGCCGCTCGGCTTCCAGGAGCTCGAAGCCCAGGCCGTGGCGGTGCGGTCGTACGTGATGAGCACGTACGGGAGCCTCCAGGGCTGGTTCGGGTACGCGGATGTCTGCGACTCGACGTGCCAGTCCTATCCCGGCATCGCCAACGAGAATTCCCTCACCGACACGGCGACGACCGACACCGCGGACACCGCCGTCCTCCTGCCCGGTGGCGCCCCCGCCACGACCCAGTACTCGTCGTCCACCGGGGGGTACACGGCGGGTGGCACATTCGCGGCGGTGCCCGACTCCGGCGACGCCGTGTGCGTGCCGGGCGCGTGCAACACCCACCATGCGTGGCAGGCGCACGTGCCCGTGACCGCGATCGAGAGCGCCTACCCGCAACTGGGCGCGCTCGAGTCCGTGGGCGTGACGCAACGCAACGGGCTCGGCGACCTGGGGGGCCGCGTGACGCAGATGGCGCTCGTCGGCAACGCGCAAACGGTGACCCTGTCCGGCGACACGTTCGCTGCCCAGTTCGCGTCGTTCGGCGTCCAGTCCGACTGGTTCGCGCTGACCAGCCAGGCGTCCGGCGGGGTCGGCGGCTACTGGCTCCTGGGGTCCGACGGCGGCGTGTTCTCGTTCGGCGACGCGTCGTTCCACGGGTCGATGGGCGGCACGCGGCTCAACGCGCCCATGGTCGGCATGGCGGCGACGCCCGACGGCGGCGGGTACTGGACGGTGGCATCAGACGGCGGCGTGTTCTCGTTCGGCGACGCGTCGTTCCACGGGTCGATGGGCGGCACGCGGCTCAACGCGCCCATGGTCGGCATGGCGGCGAC
>Ga0070735_10002863_pt1 | contig 15339 bp, 14 predicted proteins | sample Coa_R1_FD_66443 | JGI IMG/M metagenome (GOLD analysis project Ga0070735, IMG submission 66443) | Surface soil microbial communities from Centralia Pennsylvania, which are recovering from an underground coalmine fire - Coalmine... | ecosystem: Environmental > Terrestrial > Soil > Unclassified ... | reverse complement strand
ATGCGTCCGGCTAACGCTCACGTTTCTCAGTATCACTTGGCAATCATTTATGGGGGGCTGAGCGAAACGGACAAAGCATTGGATTGTTTAGAGCGCGCGGTCAAAGACAGGTCGCCAGGCGTAGTCCATCTCAAGGTTTCTCCACTTTTTCTGGAACTTCGATCGGACGCACGTTTTCAGAAGCTGCTCAGGAGAATGGGTCTGTGAGGAGCTACAACGCTAGCCAGAATAAGGAGAGCAAGCTTCCAGGCACGATGCTCAACAAGCGGCAACTCCATTCCGACAGTTTCTCATTTTCCACCGGATGGTGAGTCGACTTTCTGCCCCTCATGAATTCTAGGAGTGCCGGATCGGAGCCAAAGGCGCTTTCAAGCTCCTGCCAGGTAAATGCGGGTGGTTTTCTACTTCCCAGCAGGTCGAGAGGCTTGCTATTGACGTCGCGGACGTCTTTGGGGCTCTCTGCCTCCATGATTTCGCCCTTGTTGATCTTGTAGATTTGGGGCGTGTTATTGTCGTTCCAAATTACAGCATGTCCGATTTTCCGCTCAGACGATTCGGAAAGGGCAACAGCAGTCGAATGATCGTTGTCATTGAACAACGCAAACACGGTGAGGTCCTTATGGTGACTGAACATCGCCGAATACAATTCGGTAGAGTCCAATTTACCCCGCACGATAACGGAACGGTCCGCGCGGTGCTGGAATTCTTGAGCGTCCAAACTCAAGATGCCTGATTTCAATTTGCCTCTCAGGCGCAGGTTTTCCGAACTTGTTTCGATTTCACCGCTGACACCGGTCGTGGAAGTTTGCCCGAAGGCTATGGTGCGGTTCGCGAACCCAATGGTTAATCCAGTGGTTGCTGCCTTGAGAAAACCGCGTCGCTGTAATTTCATTGCCGTCGCCTTTTCGCTCGCCGGACTGTCGGGACTATCATGTGTACAGTGTATTTGGGTTTGGATCTCGATCTCGGTTAGAGCCTTATACGCGGGAGTCCGAGGCTTGTCAATACGAGTTCTTGGGCTCTTCGCACCGGCAAGCAGGCCAGCGAATTTGCTTCGCGTTTTGAAATACACCGTTGGCGTTGTGCCGAGGACACTCTTGAACATGCTGATGGATGCGCTCGGTGTGCCGTAGCCGGCTTCCAGTGCGTGAGTAAGCTTCCCCCATTCCGGCAACGGACGCATCGCGTGCATGGGATTGCGGAGTCGCTCTCCGGTTTCGATTGTCTCGTTTTTCGATTGCCTTCGATTGATTTCCTATAGTACGGTGGCGTGTTCTTCGCGGGGGACGCCTTCACCGTTGCGGTAGGGTTTCTTAAGCAACAACCCATCCTCGAATCGTCACGACAGACTTCTCCCGGGACTAATTGCGCCGCTTGGCTCTGTGCAGATTCATCTTAGCGATTCGGGCTGATCGCGGCGATTAGGTTTCTCCATGAAAAGACGCGAATTTCTTCTTGTTTCGGCCGGCGGTCTGCTGGCGGCGCGAATTTCTGCAAGAGGGCACTCTGGCTCTGTGCCCGATCAAGGAACCCAGGCCGCCGAAGAAGCAGCGATCCTTCCGCTTCCTTTTTCTGTCTCACCGCGGGCGGGACGCTTCCCCCTCTCGGACGATGTCATCATAGCCATTTCTTCGGAAGTGACGAGTGATGAACTCATGGTCGCAAGGAGACTCCGTGATGAGCTAGCGGACTGGCTCGGGCTCATCCTGACGATCAAAGCCTCGTCTGCAGTCCCACGGGGCAGTCGCGTAATTATGGTGGGCAGGTCGACGTCTCCCTTTATTCGTGCCGCTCTCGACGATATCGGAGCACCGGGCAGCGAAGTTGCCTCCCTTCCCGAGGCCTACCGGCTTCATATCAGGCCTAATGTCGTGGTCGTATCTGGTGCTGATTCTCGAGGCCTGCACCACGGATATCAATCCCTGAGGCAATTGATATCTTCTGAGGCCGGCGTACGCAGCCTCCCCTGCCTTGATGTTTTCGATCGTCCCGAAAAACCTTTTCGTGGACTCAAGCTGTATCTGCCTGGTCCACAGAATATTGCGTTCTTTAAACGTTTCATTCGGGATTTCGTCGCGGCCCAGAAGTACAACACGCTGATCATGGAGCTGAACGCCGGTATGCGGCTCGACTCTCATCCCGAACTCAACGCGGGTTGGCGGGAACTGGTGTTGGATACGAACTATTCCAGGCGCAACTACCCGCCCGGATCGCTGCACGGTCGCGAGCAGAATTCCTGCCATCAGGACACGGCCGACGGCTGTTTTCTCGAGAAGCAAGAAGTTGCGGAGCTGGCTGACTACGTCCGCTCCTACGGGATCGAATTGATTCCCGAGCTGCCTTCGTTCACCCACAGCTACTATCTTCTGACCCGACACAAAGAGCTCTCCGAAGTGCCAGGAGACAAGTGGCCCGACACGTACTGCCCATCGAATCCCGACACGTACAAACTGCTATTCGAGGTCTACGACGAGTACATCGACCTGCTGAAGCCACGGATGCTGCATGTTGGTCATGACGAGCTATTCGCTCCTATAGGGTTGTGTCCCAAATGTGGAGATCGCGACATCGGAGAAAGGTACGGAGAGGACGTCTCGCGCATTCGCTCCTATCTGCGCAAGAAGAACGTTGACATGGCGATGTGGGGAGACATGCTTCTGGAGAGCGTGCGCGGCAAGGGCCTTCGTACAAAGCGTGCACCCGACGGCTGGAACTACAAAGTCGCCGGCGGAATGACACCCGAGCAAGTAAACCGCCTTATCCCCAAGGACATTCTCCTCTTCAATTGGTTTTGGGCCAAGGCGGAAGGCGAGTGGTCCGAGGAGCAAGCGGAGAACAACGAGGAGATCCTCGACGGGATGGGGTTCGAGCAAGTGTACGGAAACTTTAGTCCGGCTATTGAGAACTATTCAGTGCGTAGTAAACGCCGGACGATATTGGGAGGCGCACCTTCGGCGTGGTTTGCGACCAGCGAATCCAACTTCGGGCGAACCGTAATTACAGATGTTATGGGATGCGGCAATATCCTGTGGCATGGTGATGTGATCAGCGGCAAGCGATTATCCGAGTTGGCGCAGGCCCGCATGCCACACATTCGAAGCCGATTTCGCGGCCATCGTCCGCCGAGCAGCACGGAGTCGCAATTCTCTGCAATTGATATTTCTCCTCATTTCAACACAGCGGGGCAAGAAGGGCTGGTTGACTGCGATCTGCGGACGCTGAAAGCCGAAACAGTTTATGCCGGAAAAGCACCCTTCCGCCTGAGCCCATCGAGTGGAAAAACTGCAATTGCGGTTGCGACAACGGGAAACCAGGCGACGACTCTTCCTTCGTCCGTGAACGGAATTCACATCGACTCAGACTTCTCCAGCATACTGTTCTTACATGCTTGTGCAAAACCCGCGGCGAATCGCGAACCGGATCGTCTGTTATGGGACGTCTTCGATTCCGCAGACCTGCTCGGATGGTACGAAGTGCGATATGAAGATGGATACATGGAAACGATTCCGATTCGTTACGGCGTCGATATTGCCGAGTGGCAGTCACGCAAACAGGATCGCGACTACTGTTATGGAGCGGACCCGATCATGGTGAGCGCGGCGGCGGCAAGGGCGATCACGATGTTTGCCTATGAATGGGAGAACCCGCGTCCCGGCAAAGCAGTCTCGGAGCTAAGGCTGAATGGCACGACTGGTTTCAGGGGTGCCGATGAAGACTACACGGACCATTACGGTCCGGTAATTGCAAACAACGCAATCATTCTGGTGGCGATTAGTGTTGTCAAGGGCAGAGAGTCCGCGCGCAACGGCTGAGAAATCTCCTTCCCGAGTGTCGAACCTTAATACTGGTTCGCAACTACCGAGCGCCAAGTGGTTTCACTCTCCCCATCATTATGTGATTAGCGTCACAGACCACACCACCATTCAGGAGCATGTTTGCACTTTAGATCTGCAGCAAGCAGGAATGGAACCAGCCTACAGACTCAGTCGTCGCAAATTTTTGCAAGCAGCCATGGTTGCCGCCGCAGGAGCCGGCTCGACCATTGCCTGCACCGCAGGCAGAAGCCCCTGGAGGTTTCTATCGGTGGATGAGGCCAGAACCCTGGCCGCAATTTGTGATCAGATCATTCCCCCCGACGAACATCCCGGAGCAGCGTGGGCGGGAGTGGTTAACTACATTGACTTGCAGCTCTGCGGCCCTCTCCGGCACCTGCGAAATTCCTATCGCGAAGGAATTGCCGCCGTCGACAAAAGCAGCCGGTTGCTTTACAGAGCGAACTTCATAAATTTAGTAGAGACCAGGCAAGTCGAACTCCTGAGCCTGATGGAACAGGGGCGGGCGCCGAATGAGGCGTGGCGGCAGAATTCTTCCGCGGAATTCTTTGCGCTGCTGGTGGATCAAACGATGCAAGGTTTCTATGGCGACCCGCGCCACGGCGGAAACCGCGAGGGGGCAAGCTGGAAAATGCTGGGCACGCCCTACCCGCCCATTCGCGGCCGTCTCCATTATGACGTCAGCAAGCGCTAGCGCCAGTCGTCCATTTAGTTCAAGGTCTCAAAGGTCAAGTTGATGGCACTCAAACACGTCAACGCAGTGGTCGTAGGTGCGGGGGCTGGCGGGGGCATTGTCGCGAAGGAGCTCGCTAACGCTGGACTCAGCGTAGTGCTGGTGGAACGGGGTAAATGGTATACCGCGTTCGATTGCCGTAAGGACGATTTGCGTAATCAACGCACCCCGGTCTTAGGCAATGCATTCGGGCCTGACGAGGAACGCAATCCACGGGTTTTCGTCGACGAGCAAGGCCGGGAACACCTCCTGAAGCCGAGTGACGGGGGCTACAACAACAATGCAGCCTGTGTGGGGGGCGGCACTGCCAGTTACGGCGCTATGGCCTGGCGCTACATGGAAAAAGATTTCCGCATGCGCTCGACTTATGGAACCGTTGAGGGCAGCACGCTGGAAGACTGGCCGATCAGCTATGCTGACCTGGAGCCCTATTACGAGAAAGCCGAATGGGAAATTGGCGTGTCAGGAGACGATTCGAACAACATTTTCCGCTCGCCGCGGCGACGCCCGCTGCCCATGCCGCCTCTTCCCCCGAACCGCGAATTCGAAATCCTGAAGCCTGCCGCTCAACGCCTTGGACTTCACCCCTTCGACATTCCGATGCTGCGCAATTCCGTTCCCTACAACAGCCGGGCAGCCTGCATGCGGTGCCGCTGGTGCGTAGGTTTTGCCTGCGAAGTGGACGCGAAGAATGGCACGCAGAATACGGTCATTCCCTGGGCACTGGCTACGGGTAATTGCGAACTGCGAAGCGAGTGCGTCGTCAAAGAGATTCTCACCGACTCGCAGGGCCGGGTGAAAGGCGTGGCCTACTTTGATTCCCGGGCGCGGCTGCAAGAGCAGACTGCGGATGTCGTCGTGGTTTCCGCCTCGGCCAACGAGTCAGCGCGGCTGCTGCTGAATTCAAAGAGCCGATTATTTCCCAATGGCCTGGGCAATCGCTACGACTGGGTGGGAAGAAATCTTCAGGGCCACGCCTATACGGGCGCTGCCGGGCTCTTTGATTTCGATGTCTACGATGACTTGGGACCTGGCGCAGGAATTGCCATCTGCGACTTCAACCACGGCAATAAGGGATTGATCAGCGGCGGCATGCTGGCCAATGAATTTATCCGCCTTCCCTACCAGTTTGCGGGATGGCGAGCGCCTGGTGCGCCCCGGTGGGGCCGGGCGCACAAGCAGTTCATGCGCCAATGGTATCGGCGCAGCATAGGCGTGATGGGACCTGTCCAGGAAATGCCAGTGTTTGAGTCACGCGTCCAGGTCGATCCACAAGTGAGAGACTACTGGGGTATCCTTGTAGCTCGCCTTTCCGGACATCGTCATCCCAACGACGTGACAGTGGGCAAATTCTTAGCTTCCAAGGCTGAAGCATGGCTCAAGGAGGCCGGAGCCATTACCACCTGGACGTTTCTGCCAGGCGCGGGTCTGAGCGGTGGCCAGCATCAGGCCGGCACCTGCCGCATGGGCGATGATCCGAAGACCTCGGTGGTTGATAAGTATTGCCGAGTGCATGATGTGGACAATCTGTTTGTGATCGACGGCAGCGTCCACGTCACCAATGGTGGTTTCAATCCTGCGCTGACCATCATGGCGATCTCCTATTACGCGTCCGACCACTTGGTGAAATCTTGGAAAGGCACTCATGGCGCGTCTTAGGGCGAGCACTCTATGAGCGCTGACCGCAAACCCTGGTACCGGCGTCCGTATGTCGCCCTGCCCGTTCTGCTGGGTGCAATCGTATTCCTCTTGCTGCCGGGCGCCAGCGTTTACTATCACAACTCCGGTGGACAATCCTGCGCCCGTTGTCATGAAATCTGGCAGCCCTACGCGGATTGGCATACCTCGACTCACCGCAACGTGCCCTGTTCCGACTGCCACGGCGATGTTTTCACTCTCGAGTTAGGTTTTCATCTCAAGAACATCCGTCGCCTGGCTGCCCACTTGCGCGGCGAGATACCCGAACAGGTTCGTCTTAAGACCGATGATGTGCTGCGGATGGGCACCCGCTGCCAGAAATGCCACCAGCAGGAGTATGCGGAGTGGGCAGCGGGTCCACACTCCGCTACTTATAAAGAGATTCTTCTGGACGACAGCCACAACCACCGGGAGCAGTTGATGGACGATTGCCTGCGCTGTCATGGCATGCACTTCAACGGCGGAATTCGTGATCTGGTGACTCCACTCGATACCAAAGGTCCTTGGAGACTGCGCTACCCAAAGCTGGCGGAACAGCCGGCGATTCCTTGCCTCGCCTGTCACCAAATTCACCACGAAGGAACGACTTTGGTGCGCTCGTCCGTGAAACCCCTGAACCCCGGTCCCAGCCAAGAGATCTTTCGGCCTTCGCTGGCGCTCTTTGACCGGCGAGAAATGGATTTCGTGGCCCTTGGACGTCTTCCGCTACCCACCATGCACGATGGCGACAGAACCATCCAGATCAGTCCAGACATCCGCCAGGCTCTCTGCTACCAATGCCACGCACCACTGGCCACGATGAAGGTGGCTTCGGGCGACGATCGCACTGCGGTGGGCGTGCACGAAGGACTAAGCTGCCTTGCTTGCCACCAGGGACACGGCCAGAAGACCCGGGCTTCCTGCGCGACCTGCCACCCGCAGTTGTCCAATTGCGGGTTGAACGTAGAAACGATGGACACCACCTTCAAGTCGGCCAAGAGCCCGCACAATATTCATTTCGTCAAATGTATTGATTGCCACACCAAAGGCATACCTAGGAAGAGACCCAAAGGCGCACCGGTGCTGGCCGGATTTTCCGCAACTCTTCCCTGATCTCCGGTTTGCTCATCACTGGTGGCTACTCCCAACGAAACACTTTCGCCGAGAGAGCAGTGCAAATGATAAACACCACCGCCAGCGCCGCGACGTCGCCCAGGTGCGCCCACCAAGATTCGCCCTTCCAGATCCCTTGAAGAAGCGACACGGAGTAGGTCAGCGGCACAATTCTTGCCAGACCGTGGAGAACCGGCGGCAGCGATTCGATGGGCATGAAAAGCCCCGAGATACCGAGCATCGGGTAAAGGATGAAGGCGCCGATCGGCTGCGCAAAGCGCGCGGTCGGAACAATGCTGGCAATGAGAAATCCAATGGACAAGATGCTCCAAGTGCTGATCAGCAGCGCGATGGTAAAGCTGAACAACGGAGCATGCACGCCGACCGGATAATAACGCTTGCCTGCCAGCACCATCAGGGCCAGCGTGGCGGCGGTGAGTAAAAGCTTGGCCAGCACGTGGGCGGTAAGAATAGTCTGAGGACGCAGCGGAGTGGCGCGAAGCCGCTTGAGAATGCCCCCCTCGCGGTAGATCGAGATGATCGTGACCAGCGACAGCACGGCGGTGACCGAGATCAGGACCGACGCGAGGGCCGGTAGACCGACGCTGATAAAACTGCTGGCCGCGAGTGCGCTGGGTGCAAGTCCCCGCCCGAGGACTCGACCCATTATGACGAACAGCAAAACCGGAACAACGATCGTTCCGAATGCCCCCAGCGGTTCCCGGAGAAATATCTTCAGCTCGATCCACGTCAGTTTCCAGAGTCCACGCAGCATCATTTTTTTTCGCCTAGTCGCGGATCGAATGGCCAGTCAGTTTGATAAAGACGTCCTCAAGGTTAGGAAGGATTGTGCGGAAATCCGTGACTCGGATGCGATTCTCCGACAGACAATGAATCACTTCGGTGACAAGATCATCTCCCCGGCCGCGAATCGTGAACTGCGAGTCGCTGCGGATTACCGCCTCGACTCGCGGGATCGCTCGAAAGCGCTCTTCAGCGCTTCGGTCGTCCGTGCCAAGAACGACGGTTCGCTCGGGGCAGTGCCGCTTCACGAGGTTCTCAGGTCGGTCTATGTCGATAATGCGCCCGTGCTCGATGATGGCTACCCGATCGCACAAGCGTTCGGCCTCCTCCATGAGATGAGTGGTCAAGAAAACCGTCTTGCCGCGCTCACGAATGCTGCGCACCAGGTCCCAAATCGCGCGCCGCGACTGCGGGTCCAGCCCCGTCGTCAGTTCGTCGAGAAATACCAGTTCCGGATTGTTGATCAACGCAAGCGCTATGAACAGTCGCTGCTTCTGGCCGCCCGAGAGGGTCATGAACCAGGCATTGCGCTTGTCCCTAAGGCCAAGTTGTTCCAGCAACCGTTCGCCATCTGTGGAATTCTTCCCGTAAAGGGAAGCCCACAGGTCTACTGCCTCCCACACCTTGATCCGCTTCTGCAGCTGCGCTTGCTGGAGCTGAACCCCAATCCGCTCTTGCAGTTTGTAAACGTCGTTGAAGGGATCCAGACCGAGTACCGAGATGCTGCCCCGGTCGGGAGTGCGTAGACCCTCGATGCACTCCATCGTCGTGGTCTTTCCCGCGCCGTTCGGCCCGATTAAGCCAAAGATCTCACCGTCGTTCACCTCAAACGATACCTCGTCGACCGCTATGGTAGAGCCGTATGTTTTGCGAACCGCGGCAACTTGAATGATTGGATGCATGATCGTTTTGCGGGAATCGATGACCCCGAACGAGGGTCTATATCGATGACCCAGTCTCGGTCCTGATGACTCGGGAGCTGGCGCCTTAGTAAAGGCACAGAATCAAGGTCTTGGTGACTGGTGCGTCTGGCTACCTGTCACCGCGGCGGAGCCGAACAATTCTACCGCGAACTCACGCAACGACGTTTGTCTAGTGGACGGGATTCTGCGCCAGAGCTGCGGAACAGGAGCTCAGCAAGTGAAGACGGCAATAGCAGACGCATGGAGCCTCCCGCGAGTCGCGAGACGCACGATTGTCGCATGATCGTTGCTACCAAAGTCGCGACCGTGTTTTAGCTAATCCGATTCTTTCCGAATCTTCTTTCGAGCACGCTTTCGCGCCAAAGCTTGCTTGACTCGGCGCTTCGCGCCCGGCTTCAAATAGAAGGAGTGGCGCTTCACTTCCTTAATGATGTCCTCTGTCTGGACCTTGCGCTTGAAGCGACGGAGGGCGTTGTCTATTGACTCGCCTTCTTGCAGCCGAACTTCTGCCAAACTTGTCACCCCTCTCGATCAGTCGTAATTAGAGCTTACTCCATATCTGGCGCGGTCAGTCCGGCAGATTGCAAAATAACCCTCTGGGCAAAAACAGGACCCGCTCACTCGGAGTAGCCATCGTTGCCATCGTCATCCTCTTCGCCGCCGTCATCTTCCTCTTCATCCTCTTCTTCTTCGTCGGGCTCTTCTCGAAGGAAAATGTCGGCGGCGAACCAGGGATCACGAGCGAGGCGTTCTGAATTCATTCGATGCATGCCCAATGTTACGCTTTGCGGCGCTCGGCTACGATAGAGTTCATAGACTGCTATAATACGTACAGGGGCGGTTACGTCTCTCTCCTCTTTCAGGTCTTCTGACCTAAGCCAGTCCATCTGAAGTTGTTCCAACCTTAGGCTTTCAGCGAGCAAGCGGTCTACCTCTGCCGTTTGGTGCAGAAAGGTCGTTATGAACGCAACCAGCATTTTGCTCGGCCTAATGATCGTGCTGTTCATGATCCTGCTGCTCCGCTGGATGCGAAACGTGAAGCCTCAGGTGTCTGGATCACAGAGGATGTGCCCGTCCTGTGGATTGATTACGTCTCGACTAAAAGCCCGTTGCTTGGAGTGTGGTGTGGCTAGCGTCTCAAAGGACAATAAAGCATGAAAAATATTAAATTTCTCGTTAAGGTTAACCGTCGTGCTCGCGCCCCTGAGTACGTGCAGCGCGTTGATTCGACTTCCTTCCAAATGACCACCAACCGAAAGCTGGCCTTGCTGATGGGGAGATTCACGGCCGAAGATGCCATCAAATCCCTACAAAACTCCCGGTGCGTCCCGGAGTTGGAGTCGGTGCAGGTGGGTGCCTAGCGTCGGTCAGAGGATCGTTCGAGAACGCCGACCCTTCAAGAGCAAATTCGCCTTGGCGCCTACGGATTGTGCGGGCAACATGGGACGCAGGGACGCGCGTTGAACAATTGACTGCAAGAGGCGAAGACTGTCACCGCATAGAATCTGGTTCCGAAAAACGAAAGCGCCCCGTGACCCTGTTAAGTCTGGGGCGCTGTGTGAACAGTCTCAACCGGGCCGCTCAGTTGAATGCCTAGTCTAAGAATGCTCTTGTCAAAAAAGGAATGCCCGAAATCCTTTGGATAACGGGCACTCTTGATTTGCCACTTCTAGAGAGCCTGAACGTTCTCAGCTTGCCAGCCTTTCGGGCCTTTGGTTACATCGAACTGCACCGCTTGCCCTTCTTGCAGGCTCTTGAAGCCGCCTGCTTGAATAGCGGAGAAATGCACGAAAACATCCTCGCCAGTTTGACGGCTGATGAAGCCATAACCTTTTGCGTCGTTGAACCACTTTACTGTTCCTTGTTCTGCCATGTGATATTCCTATTTCCTTTTCTTGTTCTTGAATTGTGCTGAGAAGAATCGCTGCGAGTGAGAAGGGGTGACGCTGGTTGGCGGTACCGAATTTCAGCCTGCTTGGATCAAACTTAGCTAAGGTCATTATACACGAGCCGGGCTACCCATTGCTCGGTGCAAGGCCTCCTGCCCTTAGGTCCTCGAGGAGAGGAGGCGTAACTGCAGGAATCTTCTTCCGAGCACGATCTGAAGAAGGCTGATTGCTCCCCAAAAGCACACAAGAGGATTTGGGCTCACGTCCGGCCCCGCTTACGCGGCAATACCAATCCGGGTGATCGGCGGAGGTTCGTGCTTCTCTTGTATTCTGCCCTCCTTGCTAATCTTGGCGAGTTCAGCATTCAATTCTGCTCCCAGAAGCATGGCAAAGCCCGTCCAATACAGCCATGTCATCAAGGCAATCGCGGCACCCAGGGTTCCGTAGGTTTTATTGAAGTTTGCGAAATGGCGGAAATACATCCCGAGCAGATACGAAAGCGCCAACCAGCAACCCACGGCCAAAACGGCACCTGGCAACGTAGCTAGAAAACGCTGTCTAACGTTGGGAGCGAGGAAGTACAGAGCCTCCACTGCGAGCACCGTGAATCCAATCGCGATGGACCAATGAATGTAGGGCCACAGCAAAACGAAGACACCCGAGAGGTGGACTCGAATCGCCAGCCATTGTCCGAATCTGGGACCGACAATCATCACCGACAACGCCAGAAGCAATAGAGATCCTGTGATCATGGCTAGTGCTATGGCCAATGGGCGCGTCTTCCAGAACGGCCGATCGTCTTGCACGTCATAAGCGATGTTCAAGGCTTCGATGGCGGCAGCGAATCCACCCGACGCCGTCCAGAGCGTACCCAGAATGCCGAATGAAAGGAAGGCTCCGCGATTGGGAGTGATGACATCAGCCAAAACTCTGCGAACCAGACCCATGCTATCGGCCGGCAGGAACCGAGCCATCATCCCCAATGCTTGCTCAAAAAGATTGGGGACAGGCAAATACGCCACGACGGCAGACAAGAAAATGAGCGATGGAAAGAGCGATAAGACGAAGTAGTAGGAAAGCGCTGCCGCCATCTGAAGGGTGTGGTTCCGTAGCACATCCGCATACGTCCGCGTCAGGGCAGTCTTGATGGAAGAGACATGCACCTAGCTTGGATGCCATTCGTCGATCTTTCGGAGATCACGTAATCCCTATGCTCACCCAAGCCGGGTTCATTATAGGCAGCCCACGGAGTATCGCCCGTTTCTTTTCATAGGCGCTATTTCGGCTGCTGGTTGTCCTGCTTCTTCTTGCCGAACAGCCCCAGGACTTGCTGAACTGGGTTCTGTTGCTGCTGTGCCTGCTGCTGAGGCGTCTCATCCGGATTTTTGGGGCCGCCCAGGAGATTTTGTAATGTGCCGGCAACCGAAGCAGGGTTATGAATGTTTGGGATCAACCCTTTTAGCTTCATTTGGGCCATTTGCTGAACATCGGGCTCAAACTTCGGTTTTGAAAAAGTACCGGTGACCAGGGCGGGAACCACCAACTCTCCTTGATTATTTGCCAGTGCCGTTTTCATGAATCCGCCAACACTCTGGCCTCCCACTTTCTGACTGACATTCTGAGAGATCACAGCCGTGGCATGCATGTTGAGGGCCTCAGTCACCAAACTTGCCGTTCCAACCAGGCCGATGTTGCCAATGTCGAGTTGGGCCTGCAAATCGTTGGTCTGGGCGATTCCGTTCTTCACCGCGATATTGCCCGTCAACTTCAGAATGTTCGTAACACCAGATGCACTTTGGGCGCCTGCTCCCGAATTCAGAAACCCCGCGATGGACGAGAGTTCATGCCCGATGTCGGCTCCTGAATATTTGACGTTCGCGAAATTGAGATTCAAGGTGCCATTCAGGGCCTTCATGATCTCGTCACTACTGATGGATTTGACCGGGCCGACGGCATGCATATCCATCTTCAACGTGCCTTCGCCGCTGACTTTGTCCAGAGCGGTCACGCCGTACGCTTTCGCCATCGCCAGGATTGCAGGGAGTTGCGCGTTCGGAGCTCGAAGCGTGGCATCCACAATGGGGGACTGAGACATGTAATTTCGGAGAGTGAGCTGAGAATTCACCGTCGTGCCGCCCGAAACCACATTGAAGGGATCAGATCGAATGTCGGCCGGTGTCAGATGGAGATTTATCGCCTGGATCTGCACGGGCTGGGGAATTTCTTTCCCGCTCAACTGAATATTGCTGGCCGTCACCGTTCCGGTGAGCGCCGGTTTCTCTGCGGGGCCGCTGGCTTGAACGTTCACATTGACCATACCGGTTGCCGTAGTCCCCTGGGAGAGAGCCATTCCTGATGCGGCAGCCAACTTGGCAGCTTCTGCAATTGAGACATTGTTGGCTCTCACGTTCAGATCGATTTTCGGCGCAGCCTTGGCATTGATCGTTCCACTCACTTCGAGCGGAGTGGGGCCCAGTTTCAGGATGAACTTGCGGATCGCAATCAAGTCCGAGTCGTTCGTGAGATCGTATTGCGCCGCGATCGGATAGCCGAGCTCCATACCACGGACTCTTCCCTTCTCAATATTCGTTTCGCCTTCGGCTGTGACCTTGCCAGAATCATTCGTGATTTTGATCTGGCCCGTTATCACGCCGTCCGTTCCGTTCAGGGCCGGTGAGTTGAGGAACTTTGTTAGATCAGTAATTTCAACTTGCTTTATATCCAAGGTTCCATGAAACGGAGTGTTCATCAGATCCTGTTCCGCAATCGGGCCACCTTGGCCCTGCAGCCGAATCTCCTCTGTGCCTGTGCCGGCCATGTGAGTAGCAGCGTCAATGGTGAATGGCGTGTCGAGCGAAAAGTCTTTTAACGTCACGTCAATGTGGTTGTAAAGGGAAGGCGTTTTGCTTTGGGTCTGGTCTAGCAGAGAAATCCGACCATCCTTTATCGTAAGTTCCCCCAGCGAGAATTGCTGTTCGGGTGCTGGGTTCGGTTGAATTGAGTTGGGCGCCGGTGCTTCGGCGGGCCTTTTTGTCGCTTCCGCTGAAGCCGCGCTTTGAGAATTGGCAACGTCGGGTGGACGTCCGATGGATGCGAAATTCCACCCGCCCGCCTGGTTCTTTATGAGATTTACCGTCGGTTGTTGCAAATCCAGAGAGCTGATTTCTACCTGTTTGTGCAGCAGGGGCAGCAACTTGACGGCGACATCCAATTCTTTGGCTTTCACGAAGGGAGCGTCGGGGCTAAAGCGTGGATCGTCGGCAATCGCCAGATCTTGCACTCCAAAACGTGGGGGAAACACCCTCAGATGCATTTCGCCGAGATTCACCTGGCGACCGAGCCTTTTCTCCAGCTCAGACTGAATCGTCCCGCGGTACCGATTGACATCGAAAGTGGCGACGAAGATCAAAGCGCCCGCCACAATAACAAGAATGATAATTCCTAGCGCGATCCCGATTTTCCGCACAAGAGCTCCTTCCGAGTGGCCGCAGCAGGAAGATTGGATGAAATCGCTTGGAGAGGAGTTTTCTGGTTCTAAGCACCTGTCGTGACAGGAGTTGCAGCGGATTCATGACGCCTTAGACCTGAACTTTGCCAGCGCCAGGCTGCCTTCGAGGTGAGATTGGAAAAATCGGCTTGCGGTTAGGAAGCGGTCGATGTGCGCGTCTGTCCGAGTTTGTACCTTATCAAGTGCGTCAGCGGTGATGCTTGCCACCGCCATGCCCGCCGGAATGACCTCCTCCGCCATGCGAGTGCCCGCCGCCGAAACTTCTCCCGCCGCCGTGAAAGCTCTTCGGCGCGTGCCCGCCGCCTCCCATATGGAAGCCGCCTGAGCCATGGCCGCTAAAGCTCTTGGCCCCGTGCCCGCCGCCAAAAAGATGGAGGCCACCCGAGCGTGGTGATCTTCCGCCGGAGCGCGCGAAGTCCCTGCTCGCGAAAGCCCGGGACGATTGCCTCCCGAATTGGCTGCGTTGAAAACCTGAGGCCGGAGTGCGATAGGTCGGCGTCGAACGGTGATAGGCTGCGCTCATCCCGGAGCGGTAACCTGCCCTGCCCCGCGGTTCCAGCTTGATCGGGGGGCATTGCGTCCGAACTGCCGCCAGTTTTCTGGCGACCGCATACGGTTGGAGGCTTGTCGCGACGTTCGGTTGTAGCCGCTTCCAAAACTTCGGAAGCCGCCGTTGGAGTTTCCTCGCCAGTTCTCAGCAGATCTCTGCGCTGCGTGGCGAAATCCCTGTCCGTGGTTTCCGTTATATCCGCCGCCGAACCGGCGGAAACCGTCCGAGGTGCGGCCGTAGCGTTGCCTCGCGAACCCTCCCCTGCCTGCGTAGGCACGCATCCCATCGTGCCGGAATCCCCAATCGGCC
>Ga0070735_10002862_pt1 | contig 15343 bp, 11 predicted proteins | sample Coa_R1_FD_66443 | JGI IMG/M metagenome (GOLD analysis project Ga0070735, IMG submission 66443) | Surface soil microbial communities from Centralia Pennsylvania, which are recovering from an underground coalmine fire - Coalmine... | ecosystem: Environmental > Terrestrial > Soil > Unclassified ... | reverse complement strand
GAGTGCGCGGCGGCCAGGGCGTCCGTCAGGTCAGCCAGACCATCGAGATGCAGGGCTCCGGTGAGCCAGGTCCAGGTCACCAGGCCCAGTACCGCGGCGATTCCGGCACTACGCGGCTGGCACGCGTAAACGATTGCCGCAACACATACGCCGATGAACACTCCCACCACGGGGAACCAGGCGGCTGAGCGCGACAACTCCTCGGGAGTGTAGTTCTCGAGGTTCGTGGGCACCCGCGTGAGAAATTGAGTGGCGAGCCGCAGCCCTCGAAGACTCATGTGGCGCCGGCCACTCCCGCTTGTGCGAAAGTCGCCATCTTGCTGTGCAAGGTGAGAGCGGCCCGGATAATGGGCAGAGTCAGGGCCGCGCCGGTGCCTTCTCCGAGTCGCATGCTCATGTCAATGAGCGGATTGAGTCCCAGAGCCTGGAGCGCTACCGCGTGTCCACCTTCCGCAGAGCGGTGCGATGCCAACATCCACTCGCGCGCCGCGGGCTCCAGTGCCACGGCCGCGAGCGCGGCCGCGCCTGAAATGTAACCGTCCAGAAGCACGGGAACGCCCCGCCGGGCGGCTTCCATATAAAACCCTGCCATGGCCGCGATCTCGAGCCCGCCCAAGTGCGCAATGATTTGCGCGGGCGGCTGCTTGCCACTGTCCGCGTCGGCTCCTATCGCGCGGCGTGTTCGGGCCAGCGCCGCCGTCACAACCTCCGTTTTGCGGGCCAAACCGGCATCGTCGACGCCCGTTCCGCGCCCGACGACTCTTTCGGGAGTGGTCTGCGTCAGCGCGCAGATGAGGCAGGCGGCTGATGTTGTGTTCGCAATACCCATATCCCCGGCAATCAACAGCTGCGCTCCGCGCTGGGAGGCTTCACGTGCACATTCTTCACCAACACCGAGAGCTGCCGTGAGCTCCGCATCCGTCATAGCCGGTCCGCCGAGGAGGTCACGAGTGCCCGCGCGGACGCGCGCATTGCGCACGCCCTTGGGGGTGGGGGCATCGGTCGCGACGCCTACATCGACGACCTCGATGCGGCAGCCCTCGAGTGCGACCAGCACATTGATGGCGGCGCCACCGGCGGCGAAGTTGGCGACCATCTGGCCGGTCACGGACTGCGGGAACGCGGATACGCCTCGCGCCGCGACCCCATGATCGCCCGCAAATACGAACACTTCAGTCCGGGGGATGTCCGGAATGGGGGTGCGCAGCCGTGCTGCGAACCAACACGCCAGGTCTTCGAGGCGCCCGAGTGAGCCCGGCGGCTTGGTCAGCTGCAGTTGGCGATCGCGCGCGGCGGCTTCGACCTGCTTGTCGGGTTGCGGCACAGTCTTCAATTCAGCTTCCCTCGTTGGGGTTGTGAGTGTCAGGATGGCCCATGCTGAACAGGGGGAGTCCGTCCTGGGGCCGGTCCCAGCTCAGTGCATCGCTCATCCAAATGTGGTCGACCGGCTCGATGCGTTCCGGCTTGTCGAGCGTTGCCACCGTGATGTCTATGGTATCGGGTCGACTCTGGTTCCAATAGGTGATGGGCGTTCCGCATCGTTCGCAGAACTGCCGGCGCACGGCAGACGAGGACGCATATTCCCGCAGTGCACCGCGCGTCACCCGAAAGGAATCCATGCGCACTGTCGCCCACGCGACAATATGAGCGCCGGCCGCTCGGCGGCAGGATTCGCAATGGCAGAAGCTCGCTGGATGCAGTGGCTCACCACACTCGTAACGCGCGGCCCCACACAAACATCCGCCGGTCAATGGTGTGGCAGGCATTGTGTCACTCGATCGGCAGATTAAGCATCAACTCCCGCACGTAGCGCACGGGAGCAGATCCGTAGGACAGCACTGTATCGTGGTAGTGCTTTAGCGTGAAGCTCTTTCCCCATGCCTTGCGAACGTCCTCTCGCAGAGCCGCATGCTCCTGATAGCCCACGAAGTACGTCGGTAGTTGAGCTGCGGTCAGCTGAGCTCGCACCCACTTGCCTGCAGCTTCGCGCTCCTGTTGGAAGGTATCGTGAGTCATCAGCCACATGGCATCGTCGCGCGACATGCCCTCGACGTGCACGGACTGATCGAGGATTGCGTTGGCCACTGTGCGCAGATACCACTTCAGCTGGATGAGATGCATGAGCGGATCGCCATTGCTGAAACCCTGCTCCACCATCATCGACTCTGAGTAGACGGCCCACCCTTCGATGAAGCTCCCGGAGGCCAGCACTGCTCGCAGTGGCGAGTCGTAGCGGTTGGCGTGCGTCAGTTGCACGTAGTGTCCGGGCATGGCCTCGTGGATGGTGAGGTCGTAGATCGAGCGCGTGTTGTATTCACGCAGGAAGGAGTTGACCTGCGCGTCGCTCCATTCGGCCGGCATCGGTGATACGGCATAGAAGGTCTTCTGTCCTCTGTCCAGCGGACCCGGCGGGTCGCAGAAGGCCACCGCCACTCCGCGTTGGAATTCGGGCATGGGAATGATGTCGATGGGATCGTCATACAAGGTGATGAGATCCTTCTGACGCACGAACTGCCGCGTCTCCTCGAACGCATTGCGAGCGAACTCGAAAACCTTGTCCCGCTCGGGGCGTTCTGCGTAGGCGAGCTCCAGCGCGGCGACGATCGCTGCCTGTTGCTGCTCGGCATCAGGTGAGTCCGGCAACGCAGGGGCATTCGCGCGTCCAAGCAGCACGGTTTTGGCGATTGCATACATTTGCTGTCGGGTGCGCGCCAGCTCGGCCCGTGCTCGTGTGCGAATTTCCTGCCGCGAGAGCGGCGAGCTCAGGGTGAAGCGCAGCTTGGTGTCATACAACTCCGCGCCGAGGCGGAAATCACCCTTGGCGGCGGGCAGCAGCTTCTTCTCCAGCCAGATCTGGTGTTGCGACACAGCCGTGCGTGCGCGTGCAATGACCTCCTTGAGCCGCGCCTGATCCTGCGGAGGCAACACACCGATCTGCGGCACGATGAATTGGTCGATCAGCACGAGGATGCCCGAATTCTGCTTGACGGCAGTCTCGGCATGAATGCGCGGCACGCGAGCCGGTACGAGGGAGTCGCGTACTTGCGAGAGCAGTTGTGGCAATGCCGCCAGGCGCGCCTGTGCGTTGCGCAGGCGCTGGGGCAGGGGAGCGAAGTCTCGCGCCAGCAACATGTACACACTGTTTCCCGCCAAATCCGTGTACAGGAGCGGGTTCCACCGCCACTCCTCGAGTTGCTCGATGCTCCAGATCTGTGATTCCAGCGCGTTCTTCAACAGTCGTGTATCGACTTGATGCGCGCGTGACATCTGTGAGGGATCCAGAGGCGCCAGTTGTGCCAACAGCTCGCGCGCCAGCTGCGCGCGATGTGAATACCCCGCGGCACTAACGTCATCGAGCTTCGCGTCGTAGCTGTGGTCCCCCAGCGCGGTTGCCTGAACTGGTGTCAAAGGCAGCATTTCAGCGAAGTAGCGTTTGACGGTCTCGTTGAATGCTGTGTCCGTGGCAGTCACTGGAGGCGGACCGGGAGGGGCGATCGGCGGCGTGGCGCAGCCCGCAAGGTCGCAGATCGTCGTGCAAAGCATGGACGCGGCCAGGACGCGCCAGCAGCTTGTGATTGCCATCATCGGAAGATCCCCTCGGGGGAAATGATAATGGAAAGAAGGCGCCGATCTGTCTTTACACGCAGTACTGTATACGCGTACAGTTACCGCATGAGCCATGGAATCCTGGGCCGGAAAGCCTTCAAGGGTCGCGGAGCCCTGACGAACCCGGCTGGTCGCTTCGAGCGCCAGGAAATGGAGAGAGTCGACGACGGGTGGTACTCGGAAGAGCTGCCGGACAGCATCGCCACTACCGTGATGCCTGATGCCGCAAGAGGCGTGATCAGCAGGAACGACTCACCCGATCTCTCCTTCGAGTACTCGATCAATCCTTATCGAGGCTGCGAGCACGGATGCATCTACTGCTACGCGCGGCCCAGCCATGGCTACCTGGGCCTGTCCGCGGGGATCGACTTCGAGACCAGACTTTTCTACAAAGCCGATGCCGCGCGCGTCCTGGAGGACGAGCTCGCCGCACCCGGCTATGTGTGCAAGCCGATCATGATCGGGGCCAACACCGATCCCTATCAACCCGTCGAACGTGAGCTGCAGGTGACTCGCTCGGTTCTCGAGGTGTTGGCACGGACGCGCCATCCGGTGACGGTCATCAGTAAGAGCGCGCTCGTGCTGCGCGACCTGGATATCCTCACGGATCTGGCGCGTGACGGCCTGACCAGCGTCGCCATAAGCATTACGACCCTGAGCGCCGAGACGAAACGTTCCCTGGAGCCCCGCACCGCCTCCGGGCAGGCCCGGCTCAGGGCCCTGCGCGAGCTGAATTCGGCCGGTGTACCCGCCGGAGTCATGGTGGCTCCGGTGATTCCGGCCATTACCGACCATGAAATGGAAGCCATACTGGAGGCCTCCGCGCAGGCCGGCGCTCGCTGGGCGGCCTATACCCTGGTGAGATTGCCCTACGAGATCAAAGACCTGTTTCGGGACTGGCTGACGGAGCACTTTCCCGATCGCGCCACGCACGTCATGTCGCTGATCCAGGATATGCGCGGCGGCAAGGACAACGATCCCCGGTTTGGATTTCGCATGCGTGGGACGGGCGCGATCGCCGAGTTACTGCGCAGCCGCTTCAAGGTGGCCTGCAAGCGTCTCGATCTGGGGTCAGGCAGCCGCCGCGGAGCCCTGCCTACGAATCTGTTCCGCCCACCGCTGAAGACGGGCTCGCAGTTGCAATTGGGCTTTTGAGGCGCGCCAAGGTGGTATAGATTCATTTCCATGAGCGCGCGAAGCTCCCTGATACTGATTGCTGCCGTCCTTTTTGTGGCGGGATGTGTTAGTGAGCGCCCGCAGGCTGGTCGCGAAGTTGCGCCAGTGAGTGCCGCGGAAGCCGGCTCGGGCGGTCCAGGGGGAGGCAGCAGGGCAGTCGCCGTGCAGGCGCAGGCGGGATTGCCGAAGCGGGCAGCAGGCGAGCGGGCGCTGGCGCTGGATGCTCGGGCCTCTGCGGGCGGCAACGGCGCAACGGCGCACGAGGTCGCCGATGGCAGCGACGACAATGTCGTTGCACGCAGGCTGCGCAAAGCGGCCGAGCAGGAAACCGATCCGCAGCTGAAGGACAAGCTGTGGCAGGAATACCTGAGCTACAAGAACAACGCGCAGGGCCAGTAGCCAAGCGAGTGCCTCAAGCCTCAATGATGAATGGATGATGAACGGCGTGAGGCCGTTCACACGTTTGACCTGAGTCACCGCGACCGGCCATGACAGCGTCGAACGGCTCATGCGCGGCTGGAAGTCACGTTATGTCGCACGCCTGAAGATCCAATTTCGCAACGCGCGCGTTTGTGCAAATATCAGGCAAAATCGATGACTTCCGCAGGAGCGAAGCTTGCTCTGAAGGCAAGGGGAGGTCGGCTGGCGCACCCGCCTTGGAGTGCGATCCGGTCGCGATCCATGGCAATTGATACAGTGTCTGGGTCCCGCATCCATCTCACTACCTGCCACTGTCGCAGGGTCGAAACGGTGAGCCGTACAACTCGCGAGGCCCAAAACCCATGCCCACGCGTTGAGCTGGCGGGCCTCCTGCAGAACGAAACGATCTTTGCGGTTGTCGATCTGAGGGGTCATACGTTGAGGTTTACTGAGGCGTGGAGATGCGCGAGTGAATAGGTGTTGTCAGATATGCGAGCAGGCCGAGGGTCCCCTTCCACCCGCTTCGCTGGCGCCCGCGCTTGACTCGTCGGCTGAGGCCGATCGGAGCGTACTTGAGACATGACTGAGGCCGTAGCCATCAAGGGTAGGAGACTTCATGCGCGCTACACGCTGCTCGACAAGCTCGGCGCGGGTGGCCAAGGTGAAGTATGGCTTGCGCACGATGGCACCCGTGGTGTCGATATCGCACTGAAGGTCGTGAATTCCGGGGATGATCACGACTCATCCTGGGGCGCGCTGGAGCACGAATACGCGATCGCGAGCCGCCTGGACCATCCTGCCATTCTCAAAGTCTTTCCGCCCGACCGCTCCGGGGATGTCATGGTCCTGCCCATGGAGCTCGCCTCCGGTGGGGATTTGCGCCGGCTGCGCGGCGCGGGCTTTCTCGAGATCATCCCTGTGCTGCTGGAGATCGCGCAGGCATTGGAGCACGCGCACGAGCGGGGTGTGGTGCATCGGGATCTGAAACCCGGCAACGTCCTGTTTGACGTGCGCGGCCGCGCACGCCTCGCGGACTTTGGCGTCGCCGAAACCACTTGGACGCCGACCACCGCCCAGGAGCCACCTCCCAGCGATGTGGCCAACGTCACCTTGCCCCTCTCGGCCGCGAATTCAACCGGCCCGGGCCGCGACACCGCGCGGCATGGATTTTCACCCTTCACGGCCAGTCCCGCGCAGCTTCGGGGCGAGCCGCCAACACCAGCGGACGATATCTATGGTCTGGGTGCGCTGGCCTACGAATTGCTGTCGGGTTATCCGCCCTACTATCCGCATTTCAACAAGAAGCGCGCCATCGAGGAGCCGGTTCCGGAACTGGTTCCAACACGACAGATTCCGCCGCTGCTGAGCGCCCTGGTCACGCGGATGCTGGACAAGGATCCCGCACGGCGGCCGCGCACGATGCGTGAGGTCATTGACGAGCTGGATGCCGCGCTCAATGACACTCTGACATTTGATTTCGAGCAAGTATCCGCCGGAGCATCGGAGAGGTCTGCTGCGCCGGAGGAGCCCGTGCCGCGGCCCGGCACGACGTTGGTGCGTCCAGCGATGGGGCCGACCTCGTTCCTGCCGGTTGCGGGTGCGGTACGGCTGCCGGCGCTGTTCGCTTCCGACGAGCCGGCAGCCAACATGTCCGAAGGTCCGCCGCAGATGCCCGATTGGAGACCCGACTCGGGTCGGGACCGGCGATCGAGCAACGATCGCCGCGGTCGCCGCAGGACGGATCACGAACCGGCCGACTCGCGCGAGCCGTTCATCCCGGAGAACGCGCAAGTCGCAGGAGCGGCAGCGGGTGGCTCTCGCGATTCACAACAAACATCCCGTGTTGGCAATGCGGCGCCGGCGATAGCCCCCGGGGCGGTTGGGCACAAGCTGGCGTCAGAGAGTGCGGGGCGTTCGGGCCCTCCTGGACGGGACCCGGGCTCACTACACACGCCATCTGCGGCTGCGAAGGTTACATCCGCCGCCGCCGCGCAGGCCGCGGTAACTCCGGAGGATGCTCGAAGGACCGCCTCTGCGCCCGAGGCTCGCCCGAATGTGCAGTCCGCTGCCCCGGCGCCGCGGAATACCTCGGAGTCACATAGTGACGCTCCAGTCCATGCGATGGCTGGTGCAACGGCCGGCGGCCACTTTGACACGGGCATCGAGACAGGCTCAGGTAGAGGCTCGCAGTGGGGCCACTTTCCAATGGGCGCGCGGCCCCGCCCGGTACGACTGAAACACGTCCGAGTACGCAGGTGGCCTTGGGTGTTGCTCGGGTCGATGGTGGGTGCGGCCGCCGCTGCTTACTTCTGGTTGCCGAGCATCGCACCACAGGACATCCCCAGCGACCTGGCTCCTTGGATCGAGCCGATTCGGGCGGCGATCATCGGCAACGGTGCTGCAACGTCCTCGAGCGACGGATCAGCGGAGAAAACGGCGGCTGCAGCGGTTCCTCCCGCCGGCGATGCCGGGGCTGCGGCTGATACAACGGCCAGTGGAGCCGCTGCTGCCGGTACTGGTAGCAGCCCGGGCGAAGCGGCGGGAAGTCCTGCGACGGGAAGCAGAGCACGGGAGGGCGCGGAGGCGAGTGCTCTCGGAGCTGCAGCGGGGACTGTGGCGGGCACCGCTTCGACCACGAGCAACCCGGCACACGCTACCGCCGGGACACCGAACCTCACAACCGGGGTCGATGCCAAATTCCGGGTCGCGCATCAGGCCTTCGAGAGGCGGATTGCGCTGTTGGAAGGACGCGGTGCGGGAGTTTGGGGTGGCCGCGATTTCGCCGCCGCGAAGATGCGTGCCGCGGAATCGGTCGGTGCCCGTGATGCGGGCAATCCCCAGCTCGCCCTGGATCGACTGGCGAGCGCTTCCCGATTGCTCGACAGTGTCGAGGGGCGGGCGCCTCAGGCCCTGATCAGCCAACTTGCGGCGGGGGAGAAAGCCCTCGGCACGGGCCAGCAGGAAGTGGCAGGGCAGGCATTCGAGCTCGCACGGCGGATTGATCCGCGCGACCGGCGAGCCTCGGATGGGCAGCGCCGGGCGCAGAATATGAACGGGGTGCTGCCGTTGTTGGCTGACGCGCAGAATGCGGAAATAGCTCACGACTACGGGCGGGCCGCGCAAGACTACAGCCAGGCGCTGGCTCTTGATCCCTACAACGCCACGGCAAAAGCGGGGCAGGCTCGGGCGAAGGCTGCCTTCGGCGATGACAACTACGCCAAGGCGGTGGGCTCCGGGTTCGCCGCCTTGGGGGCTGGCCGCCTGGACGAGGCTCGCGCCGCCTTCGTAAAGGCCCGTGCATTCAAACCGAGCGGTGCTGAAGCCGCGGAAGGCATGCGCCGGGTCGGCGCAGCGCTGACCGCCCGCGGATTCGCATCGATTCGTCAGCGAGCTGTGGGTCTGGAGGCGCAGGAGCGATGGGAGGACGCGGAACAGGCCTACGAGGACGTCCTTGGTGCCGACCCATCCCTGGCCTTTGCACAAGAGGGCAGAGCGCGTACAGCCTCGCGAGCCGAGCTTTCCGGTCGCCTGCAACAGCTGATCGACCGACCGGAGCGGCTTGCTTCTCCTGGTGTGAGGGAGGAGGCACGCTCGCTATTGCAGACAGCGCAAGCCCAGAGCCCGTCGGGGCCAGTGCTTCGTTCCCAAATGGCGCGTCTGCAAATATTGCTGCCCGGGTTCGACAAGCCGGTGCGCCTGTCACTGCTTTCGGACAATTCGACACAAGTGACCATCGACAGCGTCGGCCGCTTCGGGGCCTTTGCGCATCGGGAGATCGAGCTGCGCCCCGGCAAATATGTGGTCGTCGGTACCCGAAATGGCTTCCGCGAAGTTCGTCGCGAGATCACAATCGCCCCCGGCCAGGAAATTCAAACCATCAAGGTCACCTGCTCGGAACCCATCTGAGCAGGACACCCTCTAACGGCGGAAGCGGCGGGGAAGTAATGTCCGCTGAAAGCGCTGCGGGGCCCGCAGCCCAGGCGCTTTCAGCCAATGGATGAGTATGAAGAATGCGGCGTTGACGAGCGCTCTCATGTACGCGCAGGTGCGAATTCGTGAGCCCGTCGGATGCCGCACTCTTGGCGACAGTCTCACCGTGGGCGGCACGGGCGCAGATGTGGTCGTTCCCGGGATCACTGCTGGTGCTGCACTGCGCATCGACCGCAACAAGGCAGTATGGGTATTGCGGGCCACTGAGGGCGCGGACGTGCGCTTTGATGGTCGCTCACTCTCGGGCGCGCGTGATCTTCGACGCGACGACGTGATTGCCGTCGGTGATGCGCAGATCATTGTCACGGATGTTTCCCGGACGCTGTTGCAGCTCGAGGTATGTCACTTGGTGGGCAATACCACCGTAGCGCCCGCTGCAAGTCTCTCCGCACTCGCGCTTAGCGATGACGGCGACGAAGAAATCACCATTCGACCTGCCACGAGCATCACGTCTGCGGTCGCCGCATCTCCCCGTACCACCTGGATCGCGGGGCGCAACTTCCGGACTGCGGCCATCGCGGGCATTCTGATATTGCTGCTGCTGGTCGCTGTTGCATCACGACTCAACAGCATCTACCTCGATGTAGATCCAGCGGATGCGCATATTCGGCTGCCAGGGTCGTTCATTGTCGTCCACACCGGAACGCGGCTGCTTGCCCTGCCGGGCAAGCACATCGTGCGCGCCGAGCGCGCCGGCTACGTAACGGGCCAGGTACAGGTGGACTTAAGTCGCTCGAAGCCGACGAGCGTGCGCCTTCATCTGGCGAAGTTGCCGGGGACGCTGCAGATAGACACCAGTGGTGTCGCCTCGGTCGTTACCATCGATGGTGTCGAGTCTGGTCACGCGCCCGGATCAATCAGCGTGCCCTCTGGCGAGCACACCATCACACTGCGCGCTCCTCGATACGTGGATTCCATTTCAACGTTGTCCATCGAGGGTGCGGGAGCGACACAGGTGTTACGTGTCAAGCTCCAACCTTCGTGGGGCACATTGCATATCTCGTCCGTGCCGGCGGGTGCGCACATAGAGGTCGATGGCGTCGCCAGCGGACTTACGCCAGCAGTCGTTGACGCACCCTCTGGTGTCAGAGTAGTCCGGATTTCCTCGCCGGATCTGAAAGTGTGGGAAAGCAGTCTGGTTCTGAACGCGGGGGAGGCGCTGGAGGTCGGGCCAATCACACTCGGGCAAGCCGATGCGCGCCTGACACTAAGATCCGCGCCAATCGGGGCTGAGGTCATGGTGGCGGGGAAGCTTCGCGGGCGCACGCCACTCACGATCGATCTCGCCTCAGGTGTCCAACATGAGCTGATCGTAAGCTCCCCGGGTTACGCATCCTGGACCCGTTCGCTGTATGCGCCAGCCGGAGGGCAGATTGCCTTGGAAGCCCGGCTCGAATCCGCCGGTGCGCGGGTGACCGTGCAGGGCGAGCCCAATGATGCCGATCTGCTGGTCGACGGCGCCTCTCGCGGCCGCACCCCGCTGGCCCTTGATCTATCAGGCGTCGAGCATCGCATCGAAGTCCGCAAGGCCGGTTGGGTCCCCTATCTGGCCATCGTCACTCCGGCCAAAGGATTGGACCGCACCGTGCAATATCACCTGGTGTCAGTGGATCTGGCGCGGTCACGCGCGCAAAGGGCTGCCACGCTGTACACCGGCACGGGTTACCTGCTGCAGTGGATCGCGGTGGGATCGTTCATGGGCGAGCGTGACGAGCAAAGACTCACTACGCTCAAGCGACCGTTTTATCTGGGCGCCACGGAGGTGACGAACGAGCTGTTCCGGCGCTTCCGCGTGAATCACAGCTCCGGTGTGGCCGACAAGAAGTCACTCGACGGGGATGAGCAACCGGTGGTGCAGGTGAGTTGGAACGATGCCGCGGAATTCTGCAACTGGCTCTCGGCCCAGGACAACCTGCCGGCCGCCTACCAGCGGCGGGGCGACGGCTATGTATTGACGAGTCCGGTAGGCATTGGCTACCGGTTGCCCACGCAGGTCGAGTGGGACTATGCCGCACATCAAGCGGGTTCGGGATTGCACGGCAGGTCTGCCAACGTCTCCGAGTGGGTAAATGACGGACGCGCCGGCGTCGCGTTGCCGGACAGCAGGCGGGGATTCCGGATCGCGCGCTATGCGGAGTGAGATTCTTCGTAGGAGCAGGTCATGAACAGGTGGCGGATTATTTGGTACATGGCGCTCGGCGCGGTGTTGTTTCTCGGAGCGGCGCTGGTTACCTTGCGCGCGGCGGAACAGGCCGCGGCACAGGCTTCCTCGCATGCTCCACCGTCCGTGCCCGAAGAGTCCGCAACGATTGAAGACGATCCGACTGTCGCGCCCGATGCCGCCCAATCGGCCGATCACAATGTCAGCTTTCCAACCGACATCTGATCCGGGCAGCCGCTCATGACATCGCTGGCCGTCGAGCTGAATGATCGTGCGCTATCGATCGCCAGGCAGGGCGTGGTCCTCCAATCGCGTCCGGCCGCAGTGTTCGATGGGGGCAGCAATGAGCCGGCTGGCCGCAATGCGTGGGGCGCGTTACGCGCTCGCCCGACGTCCGTCTCGACGCGTCATTTCAACGAACTCCTCAACTCCCGTGCGGACAAGGCCGCGGCGCTCGCGTCTATTTCTCTTGTGGGTGCGGAACTGTCGCAGCGACTCTCGCAGCTCGCGCTGCTTGCGAATGAACGGATCTGGATTGCTACGCCGGCCCGCAGCGAGGCGGCGGGGTTGGAGGCGATGCTGCAGATCGCCCATCGGCTGCACTTGCCCGTGGATGGGTTCGTGGACTGCGCTGCGGTGACGGTCGCTGCATTAGGCTTACACGGTGCCGTTATCGTGCTCGAGGCGGGCTTGCATCACGTCGCGGCGACGGCGATCGAGGCCAGTGCCGAGCAGATACGCCGCCGTGGCTCCTCGATATCGGACCATGGGGGTTATCTGGAGCTGCATCAGGCCTGGCTTGATCTCATCAGCTCCACAATGGTGAAGCGCCTCCGGTTCGATCCGTTGCATGACGCGGCCATCGAGCAGAGCCTCTTCGATACCCTGCCGGTGCTGATTGACGATCTGCAGACGAGCGGCACTGTGGCTGTAACGGCCACCCAGGGCGCAGAGAGCTTCGAGGTCACACTGACACGTGATCAGTTTGCTCTGGCCGCGGAGCCATTCCATCGCAGTCTGCGCAGCTTGATCCATCAGCTGCGGCCCGCCGGGTCGCCTCTGACAATTGTGCTGCCGCAGAGGGTCGCCTGCCTGCCAGGCCTGCGGGAGGAGTTGGAGCAATTCACAGGCTGTGAGTTGGTCAGCGTTGTCGACGGATTCGCGGCAGCCGCGACCTCTTTGCTGGAGCTGCCTGCCAGTGCCTCGCCCGACTCAGTGCCCTTGGTACGCAGATTGCCGGCGCAGCGCAGGGAGGCGCTTTTGAGTGGGGTTACGACAGAGGCACTTGGAGTGCGTCGGGTTGCTCCGCCTTCACATGTGTTGTTCGATGGACGTGCGTATGTATTGAGCGCGGACAAGTTGGTGGTTGGTCGCGGGGCCGGGACCGGCAGCGGTCGGCAGATTCAGCTGCCGGAAGGTCACGCGGGTGTGTCGCGGCGGCATTGCACATTGATCCATGACGGCGGGGAGTATGTACTGCTCGATCACAGCAGCCATGGAACATTCGTCAATGATGAGCGCGTGAACGAGAGAGTGCGCATCCACGCGGGCGATCGAATACGTGTGGGTGATCCCGGCCTTACGCTCGAACTGATCGCGGTGGGCGGGCACCTTGAAAGTGCCGGCCCATGAGACGGCGGCGATCTGTAGAGGTATTCACCCTTTCCTTTCTGGACTGCATTTGCTGTGGGTTCGGCGCCGTCATCCTGTTTTACACCATTGTCAGCGCCCACGCGGGGATACAGAGCAGCAGCCGCGCGACGCAGGATCTTGCCGCCGAGATCAATCGCCTCGACGAGCAGGTGACAGCGGGCGCCCGCGGTCTCGTCGTTCTCCACAATCAGATCGAGAAGGTTGACAGCGAGATCGCCACTGACGAGGCGCGCGCCAAGGGAATCGTCGCCGCGCCAGCAGACCGCAGGGCAGCGGCGGCCTTCGATGCGGATAGCATTGCCGACCGCGAGCGCATCGAAAAGCTGAAGGCCGACACTCGCGCTCTCGAGGAAGGCAGGCGTCGCCTGGAGGCGGGCAGCCTGGACAGCGTGCCGCCGGGACAGCAGATCAGCAGCTTCCGCGAAAGTGGCGGCGATCGCCGCTACATCACCGGTATCCGCATGCACGGCAAGCGGATTCTGATCCTGCTGGACAGCTCTGCCAGCATGCTCCACGAAGATGTGGTGAGCATCCTGCGACTGAGGAACGCTTCTGATGAGCAGAAAAGGGCAGCCTCGAAGTGGCGTCGAGCGGTGCAGACCGTGAGCTGGCTGACGACCCAGCTGCCACGCGGTGGCCAATATCAGATCTATACATTCAACACCCAGGCGCGCTCCCTGTTGCCGGACAGGACGGGCAAGTGGATGAACGCGGCGGATGCGCCCTCGCTCGCGCGGGGAATAGCCAACCTTCATGCCATCGTACCGGCCGATGGCACGAGCCTGTACAACGCTCTGGCCGCGACCCGGACGCTGGCGCCGCTTCCCGATCAGATCGTGCTGATCACCGATGGTCTGCCTACTCAGGGCAAGACGACAGGCCAGCGAAAATATGTCGATTCGGCCGCGCGTCTGCGCCTGTTCGATGAAGCCGTGGGACAACTGCCCGCAGGTATTCCCGTGGACAGCATCCTGCTGCCCATGCAGGGGGATCTGCAGGCTCCGCACCGGTTCTGGAATCTTGCGCGCGTGACGCAAGGCAATCTTCTGGTGCCCTCGAAGGACTGGCCATGAGTGCTCGCCGCCGCAATGTCGAGGTGTTCAGTCTCGCCTTCCTGGACTGCATCTGCTGCGGCTTCGGCGCCATCATTCTGTTGCTCGTGCTCACTGAATACGGCCAGCCGGCGCGGCTTCAGGAGAGCCGCAACAATCTGCAGGCGCAGGTGCGCAATCTGCGGCAGCAGTTGCAAATCATCCGTGGCGAGTCGGACGATCTGGAGCGGCAACTGCGGGGCCGAATCGACAGGCATGCGCGGGAACGCCAGCGCCTGGAGCGTCTTTCGGGTGATCTGAGTCGCGCTGGCGGCCAGTTTGCCGCCAGCAAGCAGGACGCTTCAGTGAACAACACTGTGGAGAACGAGCTGGTGGCCGCGCAGCAGAAGCTCAGCGCCGAGATGCTTCGCGTGCTGAAAGATCGCACCTTCCGGCCGCCCAACGAGGCCATTGCAGGGATTCCCATCGACAGTGAGTATGTCGTGTTCGTCGTCGACACCTCCTCCAGCATGACCAGTGCTCATTGGGACACGAACCTCGCCATCATCGACGAGATACTGAACCTCTACCCCCACGTGAAGGGACTGCAGGTCATGAACGACCAGGGCTTGTACATGTTCGCGGGCACTCAGGGCCGCTGGTTGAGCGACACTCCGGAACAACGGGCGGAAATCCGCACACACGCCCGACATTGGCAGGCCTTCAGCCGGTCCAATCCCGTGCCCGGAATGGAAGAGGCCATTCGCAGCTACTGGGCCGCGGACCGGCGCGTCAGCGTCTTTGTGTTGGGTGATGAGTTCACGGGCGACTCCATCCAGTCCGCTCTGGATGCCCTCGGTATCCTCAATAAGCCGGCTGCCGACGGTCGCCGGCCGGTGCGCATCCATGCCATTGGCTTTCCCGAGGGGCCGGGCATGTCGCCCTATACGAATATCCGCTTTGCAGCTCTCATGCGTCAGGTCTGCGCACAGAACAATGGAACTTTCGTCGCTCTGAATCAATAAGCCTCTTGTCTAACTCCGTGCGCGCTCCTAAGCTCAGGCAAAACAACAGCGCGCTGCGGAAGTTCATGGCTGAAAATGATTCGAAAGTGGCACTGCTGGCCGGCGCGACCGGCTTTGTCGGAGGTCTGCTGCTGGAGGTGCTCCTCGAGGCGCCGGATGTGAGTCGGGTGTTCGCGGTGACCCGCAGGCCTTTGGGCCGTGAGCATCCCCGTCTTGCAAATCGCATCGTTCAGTTCGACAAGATGCAGGCGCAGATACAGGGGCTCTCCTGTGACGTTGCA
>Ga0070735_10002861_pt1 | contig 15344 bp, 13 predicted proteins | sample Coa_R1_FD_66443 | JGI IMG/M metagenome (GOLD analysis project Ga0070735, IMG submission 66443) | Surface soil microbial communities from Centralia Pennsylvania, which are recovering from an underground coalmine fire - Coalmine... | ecosystem: Environmental > Terrestrial > Soil > Unclassified ... | reverse complement strand
GGTCGAATGCGATCGCCGCGATCGCCGCGGCGGTGTAGGCGCCGATCCCCGGCAGGGCGCGCAAGCCGGCCTCGGTCGGCGGGAAGACGCCGCCGTGCTCGCCCGCCACGACCCGCGCGCAGGCCAGGAGGTTGCGGGCGCGGGCGTAATAGCCGAGCCCGGCCCACGCCCCCATCACCTCGCCATCGTCGGCGCCCGCCAGCGCCTCGATGGTCGGCCAGCGCTCGAGGAACTTGCGGAAGTAGGCGGTCGCGTGCGGGACGGTCGTCTGTTGCAGCATCACCTCGGACAGCCACACCCGGTACGGATCGGGCCGCTCGCCGCGCCTTCGCGCGGCCGGCGAAACCCGCCACGGCAAGGCGCGCGCGTTCAGATCGTACCAGTCCAGCAGCCGGCGGCGCATGGCCAGCGGTGATACACGCAAAGCCCCTCGCCCGCGCGGACGCATCGGCTAAGATGGCCGCCTCGTCATGCCGCGTCCCCTGCCGACATCCGCCGAAGCCGCCGCGATCCTGGCCCGCAAGCGAACGCGGCCGGCCAGGCGACCGCCGCCGCGGGCCGGACTGCGGCTGTCAGGCCTCGTCAAGACGCTGGACGAGCGTTTCGGTCAGGGGCCGGAGACTCTGGCGGCGCGCTGGCGCGAGATCGTCGGCGAGACGCTCGCCCGCCACACCGAGCCCGCGCGTCTCAGCCGCCCGCGCAAGGACGCCGGCGCGGTGCTGGAGCTGAAAGTCGAAGGCCCGGCCGCCGCGCTCATCCAGCACCAGGCGCCGGACATCATCGCACGGGTGAACCTCTTTCTGGGCGCCGGCGCCGTCGAGCGCCTGCGTGTCGTCCAGGGCCTCGTCCGCCGCGATCGGGCCCTGGCCGGTCCGTCCCGCCGCCGCGCGCGCGGCCCGCTCGACGCCGCCGACGAAGCCGCGCTGGCGGCCAGCGTCGATCGCGCCGAGAATCCGGCTTTGCGGGACGCACTGATCCGCCTTGGGCGCGAGGTGATGCGCCGCGAACAGGAGCGCTCATGAGTTTCGCCCGCCGCCCCCTCCTGCTTGGCGCCCTGGCCCTCGGCCTCGCCGCCGCCGCGCCCGCGCTTGCGGCGCCAGCCATGGACGTCGACATGAGCATGGGCGCCGCTGACGCGCCGATCACCGTCGTCGAGTATGGATCGGCCAGCTGTCCGCACTGCGCGCACTTCAACAACGACATCTTCCCGGCGTTCAAGGCCAAGTACATCGACACCGGGCGCGTCCGGTTCGTGTTCCGCGAGTTCCTCACCCAGCCGGTCGAACTCGCCGCCGCCGGCTTCCTCCTGGCCCGCTGCGCCGGCAAGGATCACTACTTCCAGGCGCTCGATGCGGTGTTCCACGCCCAGGCGCACATCTACGAGACCCACGACGCCGCCGGTCCGCTGTTCGCCATCGCCAAGCAGTTCGGCATGAGCCAGGCAGACGCTGAAGCCTGCATCAACGATCCGGACGCCCAGCGCGCGCTCAACGCCCGCGTCTCCGGCTTCGCCAAGACCGACCATATCGACTCGACCCCCACCTTCATCGTCGGCGAAGAGCGGCTGGAGGGGGTGCAGACGCTGGCGCAGCTCGGCGACGCCATCGATCGCGCTGCGGCGGCGGCGCGGCGCCATGGCGACAGCGCGGCCAGACCGCATTGACTTGCGCCCAGAACGGCGCTTCCGCTTGTGGCGCCCGGCCTGGGCGGGGACTCAAGAATCGCGCTTAACTCGGCCCTCGCCGCTACGCGGTCGGCCGCGAACGACGGGAAACGCCATGCGCCTGCCATACCCTCGCCATGTCCTGATGGTCGCGCTGGTCGCGGTCGCGCTCGCGGCTTGCGGCAACAAGAACGGCGGCGCCGTCACCAGCGACGACATGAGCATGGGCCCCGCGAACGCCAAGGTCACCGTGGTCGAGTACGCCTCGGTCGCCTGCCCGTTCTGCGCCAACTTCAACAACACCGTCTTTCCGGCCTTCAAGGCGAAGTACATCGACACGGGCAAGATCCATTACGTCTTCCGCGAGATGCTGGTCGGCAACGACGCCGAGGTGACGACCGCCGCCGCCGGGTTTCTGCTCGCCAGGTGCGCCGGTCGGGAAAAGTACTTCACCGTGGTCGACACCATCTTCCACGACCAGGAACAGATGGCGCAGTCCGGCGACGTGCGTGGGACGCTGCTGCGCATCGCCCAGTCGACGGGCATGAACGAGCAGCAGTTCAATACCTGCATCAACGACGAACAGGCGCTGAAGGCGCTGAACGACCGGGTGCAGACCTACTCGACGCGCGACAATATCGAGTCGACGCCGACGTTCGTGATCAACGGCAAGAAGATGGACGGCGCGGCGACCCTTGCCAACCTCGACGCCGCCATCGCCGCCGCTCAGGCGAAGTAAGGCCAGCGCTTGCACTTTCAGAGGCTCCGCCTTTCGGGCTTCAAGTCCTTCGTCGAACCGACCGAGTTCCGCATCGAGCCGGGCCTGACCGGCGTCGTCGGTCCGAACGGCTGTGGAAAGTCCAACATCCTGGAAGCGCTGCGCTGGGTGATGGGCGCGAACTCCGCCAAGGCGATGCGCGCCGGCGGCATGGACGACGTCATCTTCTCCGGCACCGGGCAGCGGCCCTCGCGCAACCAGGCCGAGGTCGTCCTGTCCATCGACAACGCCGACCGCGGCGCGCCGGAGCGCTACGCCAACGACCCGGTGCTGGAGGTGGTGCGGCGCATCGATCGCGGCGCGGGATCCACGTTCCGCATCAACGGCCGCGACGTGCGCGCGCGCGACGTCCAGCTCCTGTTCGCGGACGCCTCGACCGGGGCGAACTCGCCGGCGCTGGTCCGCCAGGGGCAGATCAGCGAGCTGATCGCCGCCAAGCCGCAGAACCGCCGGCTGATCCTCGAGGAGGCCGCCGGGGTCTCCGGCCTGCACGGGCGCCGTCACGAGGCCGAACTCCGTTTGAGAGCGGCCGAGGCGAACATGGCCCGCCTGGGCGACGTCGGCGGCGAACTCGAAACCACCCTCTCGCGATTGAAGCGCGAGGCGCGCGCCGCGGAGCGGTTCAAGCGACTCTCGGCGGAGATCCGCCGCCTGCAGAGCGCGGTGCTCTATGTGCGCTGGACCGACGCCGCCGCCGCGCTGGAGCGCGCCGAGGCCGAGGCCGACGACGCCGCCCGCGCTGTCGAGGCGACGACACGCCTCGCCGCTCTGGCGCAGACCGCGGCCATCGAAGCGGAAGCCGGCGTCGGACCGCGGCGTGATGAGGCGCAGGCCGCCGGCGCGCTGATGCATCGCCTGGCTATCGAAAACGACCGGCTGGAGCGCGCAGCCGAGCAGGCCAGGGCCGAAGTCGAACGACTGACGGGCGAGCTCGAGCGGATCGAAGTCGACCGGGCGCGTGAAGCCCACATCATCGAGGATGCGCGGGCCTCGCTGATGCGCCTCGACGGCGACCTCGCCACGCTCATGGGCGAGGCCGAAGCCGCCCCAGAGCGCCTCCCGGCGCTGGCCGAAGCCTGGCGCGCGGCCGACGCCGATCGCGCGACCGCGGACGCGGAGGTCGAACGCTTTGCCGGTCAGGTCGCCGAAGCCGAGGCCGAGCGCCGCGCCGCCCAAACCCGCGTCGCCGACGCCGAGAGCCGCCTTGCCCGCAACCGCCGCGCGCTCGAGATGGCCAGCGAGGACCGCGCGCGGCTGGGCGAGGGCGCCGACCCGGCCGCCGCGGCCGCGAGAGCCGCGCTGGATGAGGCGCTCGCCGCGGTCGACGCCGCGCGCGCGGCGCTCGAGCGCGCCGAGGCCGACCACGCCGCCGCCGCCGAAGCCGACTCGCAGGCCCGCGATGCGGCGCGCGCGGCCGAGGACGCGCTGGCCGCGCTGGCGAGCGAGGCCCAGGGGCTGCGTCGCCTGGCGGCCCAGACGGCCGACGCCGCCTTTCCGCCGGCGCTGGCGCAGGTCAACGCCGAGCCGGGCTACGAGGCGGCGCTCGCCGCGGCGCTCGGCGACGATCTCGACGCCGCGCTCGATCCGGCCGCGCCGGCGCACTGGTCGCGCGTCGCCGGCGCCCGGCCGCCCGCCTGGCCGGCCGGCGCAACGCCGCTTGGCCATCATGTGCAGGCGCCGCCCGAACTGGCGGCGGCGGTCGCCTTCACCGCCATCGTCGACAGCGCCCTTGGCGCGCGGCTTGCCGCGAGTCTCCCGCCGGGCGCCCGGCTCGTCTCCCGCCAGGGCGACCTCTGGCGCTGGGACGGATACGTGGCCCGCGCCGACGCCGCCCGGCCGGCCGCCATCCGCCTCGAGCAGCGCCGCCGCCTGGCCGAAGTCGACGCCGAGATCGAGCGGCGCACGCCCGCCGCCGCCGCCGCGGACGCCGCATACGACGCGGCCGCCGCGGCGCTCTCCGCCGCCGCCGTCAGGCTGCGCGAGGCCCGCGCCACCCTCCCGGCCGCCGAGAAGGCGCTTGCGGCGGCGCGAGAGGCCTTCGAAACCCAGGGCCGCGAAGCCGCTCGCCGCGACGCGCGCATTCAGTCGCTTGACGAAACCGTCGCCCGTTTCCAGGCCGAAACCGCCGAGGCCGAGGCGCACCTGATCGAGGCGCGCGCCGCCGCCGAGGCGTTCCTGGGCGCTCCCGACGCAGCGCCCCGCCTCGCCGAGGCTCGCGAAACCGCCCAAGCCGCCCGGAACGCCGCCGCGGTCGCCCGAGCCGCGCTCGACGCGGAGACGCGCGAGCGCGACACGCGCGCGCTGAAGATCGAGGGGCTCGCCCGCGACCGCGCCGACTGGGCCGGCCGCGCCGAGGCCGCCGCCGCGCGCAGCGAAGCGCTGACCAGCCAACGCACGCGCGCCGACAAGGCCATGAGCGTTGCGCGGGATGCGCCGGCGGCCGTGGAAGCCCGCCGCGCCCTCCTGCTGGACGAACTCGCCGAAGCCGAGGCCCGGCAAAGCGCCGCAGCGGAGGCGCTCGAGGCGGCCGAGACCGCGCGCGCGGCCGCCGAACGCGCCCTGCGCGCCGCCGACGCCGAGGCCGCGAGTGCGCGCGAGCGCCGCGCCGGCGAGGCCGTCCGTCTCGACGCCGCCCGCGAGCGCCTCGCCGAGGTCGCCGCCAACCTGCGCGAGGTGGCGCGAATGGAGCCGCATGCGCTGGGCGAGCGCCTGACGGAGGAGGCGACGGTGCTGCCCTCCGACCCCGCGCAGGTGGAGATGCGGCTTTCCAGCCTGGAGCGGGACCGTGAGGCGATCGGCCCCGTCAACCTTCGCGCCGAGGAGGAGGCGCGCGAATACGCCGAACGCCTGGACGCGCTCAAGCGCGAGACCGACGACCTGGCGGGCGCCGTCGCCAAGCTTCGTCGCGGCATCGAAACGCTGAACGCCGAGGGGCGCGAGCGGCTCTTGGCGGCGTTCGGGGTCATCAACGAGCACTTCCAGACCCTCTTCCAGACGCTGTTCGGCGGCGGCCAGGCCGAGCTCCGACTGATCGAGTCCGACGATCCCCTCGAAGCCGGGCTCGAGATTTACGCCTGCCCGCCCGGCAAGCGGCTGGCGACGATGAGCCTGATGTCCGGCGGCGAGCAGGCGTTGACCGCCGCCGCCCTGATCTTCGGCGTCTTCCTCGCCAACCCTGCGCCGGTGTGCGTGCTCGACGAGGTCGACGCGCCGCTGGACGACGCCAACGTCGAGCGCTTCTGCGACCTGCTGAACGAGATGCGACGGCGGACCGAGACCCGCTTCATCGCCATCACCCACAATCCGGTGACCATGGCGCGCATGGACCGGCTCTACGGCGTCACCATGCCGGAGCGCGGCGTCTCCCAGCTGGTGTCCGTCGATCTGCGCCAAGCCGAGGCGATGGCGGCGCAGTGAGCGAGACCGACCTCCCGGCCCTCGACGGCCCGCGCGTGCCGGCGCTTTCGGGCAAGGCTGGCGCCCTCGTCATCCTCACGCACGGCTACGGCTCGAACGGCGAGGACCTGATCGGGCTCGTACCGCACTGGCGCGAGGCGCTGCCGAACGCGGCCTTCATCTCGCCGAACGCGCCGGAGCCCTGCCCCGGCGCGCCCGGAGGCTACCAGTGGTGGGGGTTCGGCGGCGGCTCCGACCGCTCGGCCGGGGTCAGGCGCGCCGCGCCCATCCTCGACGCCTTCATCGACGCCGAGCTCGCTCGCCTCGGCCTCGCTGACGACCGCCTCGCCCTGGTCGGCTTCAGCCAGGGCGCGATGATGGCGCTGCATGTCGGCCCGCGCCGCGCCCGCCAGATCGCCGGCATCGTCGGCCTTTCCGGCGCGCGCATCGACGTCCCCGACGCCCCTGTGAAGACCCACCCGCCCGTGCTGCTCGTGCACGGCGACGAGGATCCGATGGTGCCGATCGAGTCCCTCTACCGCGCTCGTGAATCGCTCGAGCGAGACGGGTTCGACGTTCAGACCCACGTCTCCCCCGGCCTCGGGCACGGTGTCGACCTCGCCGGCGTCACGCTCGCCAAACGCTTCCTGGGCCGCGTGTTGGGTTAGATGGGCCGCTCACTTAGGCGAGCACGCGCGTCGGGTCGTAGCTGAGGATGGGGGCGAGCCAGCGTTCGGCGGTCGCGACGTCCCAGCCTTTGCGGCGGGCGTAGTCCTCGATCTGGTCGCGGTCGATGCGGCCGACGCCGAAGTAGTGCGCATCAGGATGGGAGAAATAAAGGCCGGAAACCGACGCCGGCGGGTTCATCGCATAGCTCTCCGTCAGCTCGATCCCGGCGTTGGCCTCAGCGTCCAGAAGGCGGAAGAGCGTCGCCTTTTCCGTGTGGTCCGGTTGGGCGGGATAGCCCGGCGCGGGGCGGATGCCGCGGAAGGTCTCGTCGATCATGAACTGCAGATCGAACGGCTCGTCTGGAACGAAGCCCCAGAGTTCCTTGCGCACGCGATAGTGCAGGGCCTCGGCGAAGGCTTCCGCCAGCCGGTCGGCAAGCGCGGACGAAAGGATGGCCGAATAGTCGTCGCCGGCGTCCTTGAAGCGTTTGGCCACTTCGAGTTCGCCGTGTCCCGCGGTCACCGCGAACGCCCCGATGTAGTCGGCGGGCCCGCCGACCGGCGCGATGAAGTCGGCCAGCGCCAGGTTGGCCCGCCCCGCGCTCTTGGCCATCTGCTGGCGGATCGTGTGCAGCCGCGCGCGCTGCGACGTGCGGCTCTCGTCCGCGTAGACGACGATGTCGTCGCCGTCGGCGTTGGCGGGCCACAAGCCGACCACGCCGCGGGCCTCGACCCAGCGCTCCGCGATCATCTTGTCCAGCATCTTGCGAGCATCGGCGTAGAGGTCGCGCGCGGCCTCGCCGACCACATCGTCGTCGAGGATGGCCGGGAAGCGGCCCACCAGTTCCCAGCTGGCGAAGAACGGCGACCAGTCGATGAACCGCTCCAGTTCGGCCAGGTCGTAAGGGGCGAAGGCCCGCGTCCCGAGGAAGCTGGGCTTCGGCGGCGTGTAGGCCGCCCAGTCGATGGCGAACTTGCTCGCTCGCGCCGCCGCGATCGGCGTGCGGGTCTTGGCCTCCTGCCCGCGGGCGAACTGTTCGCGGATACGGACATATTCGGTGCGGGTTTCGGCCTCCGCCTTCGGCTTCTCGGTCGGGGACAGCAGGCCGGAGACCACGCCGACGGCGCGGCTTGCGTCCACCACGTAGGTCGTCGATCCCGCCTGGTAGGCCGGCTCGATCTTGACCGCGGTGTGCGTGCGGCTGGTCGTCGCCCCGCCGATCAGCAGCGGAATGGAGAAGCCTCGCCGCTGCATCTCGCCGGCGACGAACACCATCTCGTCCAGCGACGGCGTGATCAGCCCCGACAGGCCGACGATGTCGACCTTGTTGGCGATCGCCTCGTCCAGGATGCGGTCGGCCGGCACCATGACGCCGAGGTCGATGACCTCATAGTTGTTACACTGAAGAACCACGCCGACGATGTTCTTGCCGATGTCGTGGACGTCGCCCTTGACGGTGGCCATCAGGATCTTGCCGGCCGCCTCGCGCGGCGCGCCGCCCTTCTCCGCCTCCATGAACGGCAGCAGCCAGGCGACCGCCTGCTTCATCACCCGCGCCGATTTCACCACCTGCGGCAGGAACATGCGGCCAGAGCCGAAGAGATCGCCGACGACGTTCATCCCGTCCATCAGCGGACCTTCGATCACGTGCAGCGGCCGCTCGACGCTGAGCCGCGCCTCCTCCGTATCCGCCTCGATATATTCCGTGATCCCGTGCACCAGCGCGTGCTTCAGCCGCTCGGCCACCGGCGCGTCGCGCCAGCCGAGGTCGGCGGTGCTGCCCGAGCCGCCCCGTCCTGTTTTGGCGTACCGCGGCGCGATCTCGACCAGGTGCTCGGTGGCGTTCCGATTGTGCTTCGGCCTGCGATTGAGGATCACGTCCTCGACCGCCTCGCGCAGGTCGGGGTCGATGTCGTCGTAGACCGGCAGCTCGCCGGCGTTGACGATCCCCATGTCCATGCCAGCGTCGACCGCGTGGTAGAGGAAGACCGCGTGGATCGCCTGGCGCACCGGCTCGTTGCCGCGGAAGCTGAACGAGACGTTCGACACCCCGCCGGAGACGCGGGCGTAGGGCAGTGTGGCCTTGATCCGCCGTGTCGCCTCGATGAAGTCGACCGCGTAGTTGTCGTGCTCCTCCATCCCCGTCGCGACGGCGAAGATGTTGGGGTCGAAGATGATGTCTTCGGCCGGAAAGCCCAGATCTTCCGTCAACAGACGATAGGCGCGGGTGCAGATCTCGACCTTGCGGTCGGCGGTGTCGGCCTGGCCCTTTTCGTCGAAGGCCATCACCACCACCGCGGCGCCATAGTGCAGGCAGCGCCGCGCCTGGTCGATGAACTTGGCCTCGCCTTCCTTCATGCTGATCGAGTTCACGATCGCCTTGCCTTGCAGGCACTTCAGCCCCGCCTCGATCACCTCCCACTTCGAGGAGTCGACCATGATCGGCACGCGGGCGATGTCGGGCTCGGCGGCGATCAGGTTGAGGAAGGTCGTCATCGCCTTGGCCGAGTCCAGCAGCCCCTCGTCCATGTTGACGTCCAGCACCTGGGCCCCGGCCTCGACCTGGCCGCGCGCCACCGCCAGCGCGGCGGTGAAGTCGCCGTCCGAAATCAGCCGCCGAAAACGGGCGGAGCCGGTGACGTTGGTGCGCTCACCGATGTTGATGAAGAGCGGACGCGTCACGCCAGTTCGAACGGCTCCAGGCCAGCCAGCCGCAACGCCCTTGGGCGTTCCGGGACCGCGTGCGGCGCCACGCCGTCGACAGCGCGGGCGATCCGCCGGATGTGCTCGGGCGTCGTGCCGCAGCAGCCGCCGAGGATGTTGACGAGCCCGCTCCTGGCCCATTCGCCGAGCATGCCGGCGGTGTCGTCGGGCCCCTCGTCGTAATCGCCCATCGCGTTCGGCAGGCCGGCGTTGGGATAGGCGCTGATCAGCGTGTCGGCCACGCGCGCCAGTTCGGCGATGTGCGGCCGCATCAGCTCGGCGCCCAGCGCGCAGTTCAGGCCGACGGCGATCGGCTTGGCGTGCCGGATCGAGTTCCAGAACGCCTCGACCGTCTGACCGGAGAGCGTGCGCCCCGAGCGGTCGGTGATGGTGCCGCTGATCCAGATGGGCAACGGCTCCAGGCCGTCGTCTTCCAGGTCCAAGATCGCCTTGATCGCCGCCTTGGCGTTCAGCGTGTCGAAGATGGTCTCGACCAGGAAAAGGTCGACCCCGCCCTCGTGCAGCGCCAGCGCCTGCTCGCGATAGGAGGCGTAGACCTCGTCGAAGGTCACCGAGCGCGCGCCCGGATCGTCCACCTTCGGCGAGATGGAGAGCGTCTTGTTCATCGGGCCGAGCGCGCCGGCGACGAAGCGTGGCTTGTCCGGCGTCTTCGCCGTCCAACGCTCGGCCGCCTCCCGGGCCAGGCGCGCGGCGGCCAGGTTCATCGCCCGCACCTCGCCTTCCAGGCCAAAGTCGGCCTGGCTGACGCTGTTGGCGTTGAAGGTGTTGGTCTCGGCGATGTCGGCGCCGGCGTCGAAGTAGGCGTCGTGGATCTCAGTGATGAGGTCTGGGCGCGTCAGGCACAGCGGGTCGTAGTCGCCCTTCAGCGGCAGCGCGTGATCCTTGAAGCGATCGCCGCGGAAGTCGGCTTCCACCAGCCCCTCCTTCTGCAGCAGCACGCCCCACGATCCGTCGAGGACCAGGATGCGCTTGGCGGCCGCCGCCCTGAATGCGGCGATGCGCTCTTGTCGCGTCATTGCAATACTCCCCGCGCGCCCAGGACGCGGCAGATTGCGTAGGTCAGCTCGGCGCGGTTCAGCGTGAAGAAGTGGGCGTCGCCGTAGCCCTCCTCCTCCAGCCTGGAGCACATCTCGGCCGCGACCGCGCAGGCGATCAGCTCGCGCGTGCCGGGGTCTTCGTCCAGCCCCTCGAACAAGGCGCCGAGCCAGCCGGGCAGCGGGATGCCGCAGCGCTCGGCCATGCGTTTCAGGCCCTTGAAGTTGGAGACCGGCATGATCCCGGGCGAGATCGGGATGCCCACGCCGGCTTTGCGCACCTGATCGGCGAAGCGGAGAAAGGAGTCGATATCGAAGAAGAACTGGGTGATGGCCCGGGTCGCGCCGGCGTCGATCTTCGCCTTCAGCACATCGATGTCGTGCGCGACCGACGGGCTCTCCGGATGCTTTTGCGGATAGAGGCTGATGCTGATCTCGAAGTCGCCAATCTCACGGATGCCGCGCGTCAGCTCGGTGGCGTTGGCGTAACCGTCCGTGCGCGGAACATAGACGCCGCCGATCGAGCCCGGCGGATCGCCGCGCAGCGCCACGAGATGACGGATGCCGGCGTCCCAGTAGTCCCGCACCACCTCGTCCACGTCCTCGCGGCTGGCGTCGACGCAGGTGAGGTGCGCGGCCGGCTTGAGGCTGGTCTCCTCGAGGATGCGGCGGACGGTGCGGTGGGTGCGCTCGCGCGTCGAGCCGCCAGCGCCATAGGTCACCGAGACGAAGCTGGGCTTGAGCGGCTCCAGCCGGCGGATGGCCGCCCACAGGCTCTCCTCCGCCTCCGGCGTGCGCGGCGGAGAGAACTCGAAGGAAACGTCGCGCTGGCCGGGCCGGGCCTCGGCCAATCGCGCGCCGGCGCGGGCGACGGGGCCGAGCGCTGTCTCCAGTCGGGCGATGGAGGCGCTCATGCGGCGCTCCTTTGCGTGTTCGCGGCCGGCTCGGCCGCCCAGATCTTCACGGTGAGGCCGTTCGCTCCCGCTGGAGGAAGCGCGATCGGCGTCGGGCATTTCAGCCCCGCGGCGTCCAGCCAGCGCGCCATCTCCTCGTCAGAGAAGCCCAGCCGGCGGTGCTGGTGCGCCTCGCGCAGGTATTCGAGCGCGTGCGGGGCGAAATCGACGATCAAAAGCTTGCCGTCGGGCGCGACGAGCCTAGCCGCCTCAGCCACCGCCGCGGCCGGGTCGGCCAGATAGTGCAGCACTTGGTGCACCACCACGAGGTCGGCGGAGCCGCCGGGCAGGCGGGTGGCGAAGACGTCGCCGTGGCGCAGCTCGCAGTGCGCCAGCCCGGCCTTGGCCGTCTCCTGACGAGCGATGTTCAGCATCTGTTGGGACAGGTCGAGCCCCAGCGCCGCCTTCGCCTGCGGGGCGAAGAGCCGCAGCATCCGGCCCGAGCCGGTGCCCAGATCGACGATGCGGCGGAATGGCCCCTTGCCCGCCGCGCTCAGGATGGCCGCCTCGACATCGGCTTCGGCGACATACAGCGAGCGCAGCTCATCCCAGCGGGCGGCGTTCTGGGCGAAGTAGTCGTCGGCCGCCTTCGCCCGCTCGGCGCGGATGGTGGAGAGCCTGGCCGCGTCGCGGGCGATCGCCGCATCCTGGCCCATCAGCGCGAACAGCTGGTCGGTGAAGGCCCGCTCCGGCCCATGCGTCGCCAGCCGGTAGAAGACCCACGCGCCGTCGGGAAACCGCTCGACCAACCCAGCGGCGATCAGCAGCTTCAGATGCCGCGACACGCGCGGCTGGCTCTGGCCGAGGATGCGGGTGAGTTCGGCCACTGCCAACTCCTCGCGGGCCAGGAGCGACAGGATGCGGAAGCGCGTCGGCTCTCCCGCCGCGCGCAGCGCTTCGACGATCTGATCGGCCGACAAGCTCATCAGGAGATATAAAGATATCTTTATATGATAGTCAAGTCGACATTCCCGACTCGGGAATCCGAGAAAGTTTCAAGCTTTACCGCAACCTCTCGCCGGCTCGTCGGTTACCCGCGACGTTGAACCTTCGCCGTTCACGCCTCTAGGAGATGCACCAGATGAACCGGACGATGCTGATCGCCTGCGTCGCTCTCGCCGGCCTCGCCGCCGGGACCGCGCAAGCGACGACCCACCACCGCCATGCCGCAGGGCAAAGCGCCGGCGCTTACGCAGAACCAAAGCAGCCGATCGCTTACACGAGCGTCCAGGCCTACCTCAAGGCGTCGCCCAAGCAGCGGGAGACGCGCGACTGGTCGCTGGCCGCCGCCACCGGTTCGAGCGTCAACACGTCGGCCGCGCTCGCGCCTCCGGCCCCGCCGAACACGGGCGCCGCCGACAGCGGCATGACCAACGAGACCCCTGGCACGGCGCCGACGCCACCGACCGAGAGCCCCGACACCGCCGCAGCGCCGCTGCAGCCGCCGCTCAACTCGACCTCTTCGCAGACCAACGCCCAGCCCCCGGCTTCCAACGCGCCGGTGACGCAACAGCCCGCGAACCCGCAGTAGACCTTCGGCGGCGACGAACGCCTTGACGAGACGGCGACGCATGGCCAATCCAGCGCCATGCGCCGCATCGTCATTCTCGGTTGCTCCGGCGGGGGCAAGTCGACACTCGCCCGGGCTCTTGGCGAGCGGCTCGGCCTGCCGGTCGTGCACATCGACGCCCTCTTCTGGGAGCCGAACTGGGCCGAACCGGACAACGACAGCTTCCGCGCCCGCCTGACCGCCGCGATCGCCGGCGACGCCTGGATCACCGACGGCAACTTCGTCGGCCGCACCTTCGACCTTCGCCTGCCCCGCGCCGATGCGGTGATCTTCGTGGACCAGCCACGCTGGCTCTGCCTCTACCGCGCGCTCAGGCGTTGGATCACCGGGCGCGGCAAGCGTCGGGCGGACCTCGCAGAAGGTTGCAACGAGAACTTCGACTGGGACTTCCTCGAGTGGATTTGGACCTTCGAGCGGAAAGCCCGGCCGCGCATCGAAGCGGCGGTCGCTTCCTTCGGCAAGCCGCTCACCACGCTGAAGGGCGACCGAGGCGTCCGCGAATTCCTCGCGTCGCTGACAGCGACTAGCGCGTGAACTTCTGGAATTTGATCCGGCTGGGGATCAGCGAGTCGGCGCCCAGGCGGCGCTTTTTGTCGTCCTCGTAGGCTTCGAAGTTGCCCTCGAACCACTCGACGTGGCTGTCGCCCTCGAACGCCAGGATGTGCGTCGCCAGCCGGTCGAGGAACCAGCGATCGTGGCTGATCACCACGGCGCAGCCGGGGAAATCCTCCAGCGCCGACTCCAGCGCCTGCAGCGTGTCGACGTCGAGGTCGTTGGTCGGCTCGTCGAGCAGGATCACGTTGCCGCCGCCGGCCAGCGTCTTGGCCAGATGCACACGGTTGCGCTCGCCGCCGGAGAGCAGGCCGACCGGCTTCTGCTGGTCGCCGCCCTTGAAGTTGAACGAGCCGACGAAGGCGCGGCTTGGCACCTCGCGGCCGCCCACCTTCATCACGTCGAGGCCGCCGGAGATCTCCTCCCAGACGGTCTTTTTGGCGTTCAGCGCGTCGCGGCTCTGGTCGACGTAGGCGAGCTTGACCGTCTCGCCGATGCGGATCTCGCCCGCGTCAGGCTTTTCCTGGCCGGTGATGAGCTTGAAGAGCGTCGACTTGCCCGCGCCGTTCGGTCCGATCACGCCGACGATGCCGCCCGGCGGCAGCCGGAACTCCAGGTCCTTGAACAGCAGCTTGTCGCCGTACTCCTTCTCCAGGCCGTCGACCTCGATCACCACGTTGCCGAGCCGCGGTCCCGGCGGGATCTGGATCTGGGCGTAGGTCTGCTTCTCGCGCTCGGCCGCGTTCTGCAGCGCATCGAACGCCGCCAGCCTCGCCTTCGACTTCGATCGTCGGGCGCTCGGCGAAGAACGCACCCACTCCAGCTCACGGGCGATGGCGCGCTTGCGCCCCTCCGACTCGCTCGCCTCCTGCTGGGTGCGCTTGGCCTTCTGCTCCAGCCAGCCGGAGTAGTTGCCCTCGTACGGGATGCCCTTGCCGCGATCCAGCTCCAGCGTCCATTTGGTCACCTGATCGAGGAAGTAGCGGTCGTGGGTGACCAGGATCACGCATCCGGGGAAGGCTTCCAGGTGGTGCTGCAACCAGGCCACCGATTCCGCGTCCAGGTGGTTGGTCGGCTCGTCGAGCAAGAGCATGTCCGGCTTCGACAGGAGCAGCCTGGCCAGCGCCACCCGCCGCCGCTCGCCGCCTGAAAGCGTTGAGACGGCCGCCTCGTTCGGCGGGCAGCGCAGGGCGTCCATCGCCATCTCGATCTTGGAGTCGATGTCCCAGAGATCGCCCGCGTCCAGCTGCTCCTGCAGCTTGGTCATCTCCTCCATCAGGTCGTCGGAGTAGTCTTCGCCGAGCTTGGTGGCGACGGCGTTGTAGGCGTCGAAGAGCTTCTTCTCCTCGCACCAGGCGATGGCGTTGCCCCAGACGTCGAGGGCCGGATCGAGATGCGGCTCCTGCTCGAGGTAGCCCATCTTCACGCCATCGGCAGGCTTCGCCTCGCCGGTGAAATCCTTGTCGAGGCCGGCCATGATCTTGAGCAGCGTCGACTTGCCCGAGCCGTTCACGCCGACCACGCCGATCTTCGCGTCCGGATAGAAGGACAGCCAGATGTTCTCGAACACCTTTTTCCCGCCCGGATAGGCCTTGGTCAGGCCCTGCATCTGGAAAATGTACTGTTGCGCCATGGCGGGCCGCGCCCTTCGAAACCGTCGAAATTTCAGGAACGGGGGGTTCTAGCGAAGCGCGCGGCCCGCGTCCACGGCCGCCGGTCGCCACCCGAGGCAACGCTCGGGCGAGGCCCGCGTTAGCTGATCTGACGGCCGCCAGTCGGCCCCCCCGAGATCAGGAGAGACCCACCCATGGACAAGAACCGCGTGAAAGGCGCCGGCCACGAGATCAAGGGCGCGACCAAGGAAGCGCTCGGCAAGGTCACCGGCAACGTCGGCAAGCAGGTGCAGGGCGCGGTGGAAAAAACCCTGGGCAAGGCGCAGCGCAAAGTCGGCGAAGCGGCCGACAGGGGCCGCAGGGCCGATCGCGCAAACCGCATCTAGCGCTTC
>Ga0070735_10002860_pt1 | contig 15346 bp, 7 predicted proteins | sample Coa_R1_FD_66443 | JGI IMG/M metagenome (GOLD analysis project Ga0070735, IMG submission 66443) | Surface soil microbial communities from Centralia Pennsylvania, which are recovering from an underground coalmine fire - Coalmine... | ecosystem: Environmental > Terrestrial > Soil > Unclassified ... | reverse complement strand
GCAGGATATCGTGCTCAATATTGCGCAAGTGGCGCAGGAAGCCGAGACCGCGACCGGCCTCGGCGGGGGCAACACACCGGCGCTGCCCAACAACGGCATGGGAGGGCCTTTCATGCCGGCGAACCTCCCGCCACCGGGAACGGCGGCCGGCACCGCCCCCGCCGGGACACCCGCGGATGCACCGCCGCCGCCGCCGGAGCCGCCGCCGGGCTCTCCGGAACCGACACAATAACCGCTCGCACGGACCCTTTCGGGAGAACCATCAGTGATAGGCCGTCGCTCAATCGCCCCGTGGGCAGTCGCGATCCTCGCCGCGGCCTCGCTGGCTTCCGCGCAACCCGTGCAGCGCATCACCCCGAACTTCAAGGATGCCGACATCACGCAGGTTGCCGAGGCGGTCGCGGCGGCAACCGGCAAGAACTTCATCATCGACCCTCGGGTGCGCGCCCAGGTGACGATGCTGTCCTCGACTGCGATGACGCCGCCCGCGTTCTACGAGGCGTTCCTCTCGATCCTCTCGGTGTACGGCTTCATCGCCGTGCCCCAGGGCAACGTCGTCAAGATCATGCCCGATACGCAGGCGAAAACCGTCCCGTCGGTCGATCTTCCCGATCGCGTCAGCTCCGCCTCGGACGAGATCGTCACCCAGGTGCTCGACGTGAGGAACGTGAGCGCCGCGCAGCTGGTGCCGATTCTGCGGACGCTGGTGGCTTCCTACGGCGGGCTGGTTGCGGTTCCCTCCGGCAACATTCTGGTGATCACCGATCATGCGAGCAACGTCAACCGCCTGATGCGGATCATCCAGCGCATCGATCAGATCGGCAATCAGGATCCGGAGATCGTCCCGCTGCAGAACGCCTCGGCGGCCGAGATCGTGCGCGTCGTCAACTCGCTCTATCAGGGGGCCGCCGCCGAGGGCAGCACCATCAAGGTGGTGGCGGATGAGCGCTCCAACACCGTGCTGATCGGGGGACAGGAAGCGCAGCGCCTGCGCATCCGCGCGCTGATCGCGCACCTCGACACCCCTCTCGGCGGGGGCGGCGACACGCGCGTGCGCTACCTCCACTATGCCAATGCCGAGAAGCTCGCCCCGAAGCTCAAGGAGCAGATCACCGGCATCGCCCAGGCGGCCGGCGGCCCCGGGCAGGGCGCGGCGGCCTCCCCGCAGTCCCAGGCGGAGAAGAATGCGATGGTGTGGGCGGATCCCACCAATAACGCGCTGGTGATCACCGCGCCCCCGAAGATCATGCGCGCGGTCATGGACATCGTCGACAAGCTCGACATCCGCCGCCCGCAGGTGCTGGTCGAGGCGATCATCGCCGATATCAATTTCGACAAGGATGCGGAGCTGGGCGTCAACTGGGCGGCGTTCATCAACGGCAGCAACGTGCCGGCCGGGGCCTTCGTGAGCCCGGTCGGCGGCACCAGCATCGTGGATCTCGCCGGCGCCATCGCCAGCCCCGCCAACGCCACGACCACGCTGCTCCAGGGCACGACCATCGGTATCGGCCGCATCGGCGGGAGCGGTGCCAACTTCGCTGCCATGCTGCGCGCCATCCGCTCCGACACCAACGACAACGTGATCGCGACGCCCTCGGCCGTGACCATGGATAACCAGGAGGCGGAGCTCAAGGTCGCCCAGGAGGTGCCGTTCATCACCGGCCAATACACCGCCAACAACACCGCCGCGGTCGGCGGCCAGGTGAACCCCTTCCAGACCATCCAGCGCGAGGAGGTCGGCACGATCCTCAAGATCACGCCGACCATCTCGCCCGAAGGCACGGCGGTGATGCTCAAGATCTCGATCGAGAGCTCGACGCTCGGTCAAAAGCCCGCCGGCGCGGTCGATCTCGTCACCAACAAGCGCACCGTGTCGACGACCGTGATGATCGATGACGGCGGCATCGTGGTGCTCGGCGGCCTCACCGAGGACAACACCACCAAGGGCGAGAACCGCGTGCCCTTCCTCGGCAACATTCCGATCCTCGGCTACCTCTTCAAGACGCGCAACGAGCAATCGACCAAGAACAATCTGATGATCTTCATCCGCCCGAAGATCATGCGCGATGCGGCCCAGGCGGCCTACGAGACCGATCTCAAGTACAACTACATGCTCGATCAGCAAAAGCAGGTCGATAAGATCGGGCACGAGGCGGTGCCGTTGCTGCCCGGGGTACAGCGTGGGAAGCTCCCCCCGCTCCCGCGCGGGCAGAGCGCGCCCCCGATCCAGGTGCCGCCCGGCCAGCCGCCGCCGTCCACCAGTCAGGGCCTGCCCCAGGGATCCGCAACACCGGCCGCAGCCCCCCCCATTTCTGAGGCGACCCCCGCGACGCCGCCGCCTGATAACCCCGCGCCACCGGCTCCGCAGGCGCCCCCACCGCCCAAGCCATGAGCGTCGTGGCGCCTCAAGAGCCCGCCTCCTCCCGCGCAAGCAGCACGGGAAGCGGGCGTCGCCTGTCCTTCGCCTTTGCCAAGCGCCACGGAGTGCTGGTGGGCGATGTGGTCGAGGGCGTGGCGCAATGCGTCTGCCGGGAGAATGCCGCGCCTCAGGCGCTGGCCGAGGTACGCCGTTACCTCAGGTGCCCATTGAGCCTCGAGCGCGTCTCGGAAGCTGAGTTCGACCTGCTGCTGCGGCGCGCGTACGAAGCCGGCTCGGATGCGATGCAGGCGGTCGAGGGGCTCGATGAGACTACGGACCTTGCGCATCTCGCCCAGGAGCTGCCCGAGCAGGCCGACCTCCTCGACAGCGAGGACGATGCGCCCATCATCCGGCTGATCAACGCCGTATTCACCCAGGCGGTGAAGGAGAACGCCTCCGACATTCACATCGAGCCGTTCGAGAACCGGCTGGTGATCCGCTTCCGCGTGGACGGAGTGTTGCGCGAGGTGCTGCAGTCGAAGCGCGCCGTTGCCCCGCTCGTCGTGTCGCGCGTCAAGGTCATGTCGCGGCTCGACATCGCCGAGAAACGGCTGCCGCAGGACGGGCGCATCAGCCTGCGGGTCGCAGGCCGCGCGGTCGACGTGCGCGTCTCCACCATCCCCTCAGGACACGGCGAGCGGGTCGTGCTGCGTATTCTCGACAAGCAGGCCGGCAAGCTCGAGCTCGACTCGCTCGGCATGGACGTGCGCACCCAGGCCGCCATGGACGAGCTCATTCACAAACCCCACGGGATCCTCCTGGTCACCGGTCCCACCGGCTCGGGGAAGACAACGACACTCTATGCCGCGCTCGAGCGGCTGAATGACAACACCCAGAACATCATGACGGTCGAGGACCCGATCGAGTACTACATCGACGGCATCGGCCAGACACAGGTCAACACCAAGGTCGAGATGACCTTCGCGCGCGGCCTGCGGGCGATCCTGCGCCAGGACCCCGACGTGGTGCTGATCGGTGAGATCCGTGACCTCGAGACCGCGCAGATTGCGGTGCAGGCGAGCCTCACCGGCCACCTGGTGCTCTCGACGCTCCATACCAACACCGCGGCCGGCGCGATCACCCGCCTGCGTGACATGGGAATCGAGCCCTTCCTCCTGTCCTCGAGTCTGATCGGCGTGCTGGCGCAGCGACTGGTGCGGGTCCTGAACCCGGAGACCAAACAGGCATTCAAGGCGGGCGAGCGCGAACGGCGGCTCCTGAACCTCGAGCCCGATGAGCCATCCCCAACACTCTACCGGCCGGGACGGGACGCCGGCGGCGGATACCGCGGACGAACCGGCATCTACGAGCTCATCGTCGTCGACGATGCCATGCGCACGATGATCCACGACGAGGTGTCCGAGCACGAGATCGAGCGCCACGCGCGCCTCACGACACCCTCGATCCGCGACGACGGCCGCGCCCGCGTGCTGCGCGGGGAAACCACCCTGGAAGAGATCCTGCGGGTGACCCGCGAGGATTGATGGCACTGAAATAACGTGGGTGCTTTTGAATACACCGCCCTCGATACCCAGGGCAAGGACCGCAAGGGCATCCTCGAAGGTGACACCCCGCGCCACGTGCGCCAGCAGCTGCGCGAGCAGCAGCTGCTGCCGGTCACCGTCACCGAGGTGGCTCAGAAGGAGGCGAGCCGGCAGCGCTCCTTCAGTCTGCTGCGGCGCGTCTCAGCCACCGACCTCGCCCTCTTCACCCGCCAGCTCGCGACACTGGTGCGCGCGGGGCTCCCCCTGGAGGAGTCGCTCCTTGCAGTCTCCCAGCAGACCGAGAAGCCACGGGTGCAGAGCATCGTGCTCGGGGTGCGCGCCAAGGTGATGGAGGGGCATGCGCTCGCCGACGGGTTCGCGGAGTTCCCGCGGGTCTTCCCCGAGATCTACCGCGCCACGGTCGCCGCGGGTGAGCAGTCAGGCCACCTCGACAACGTGCTCGAGCGGCTCGCCGACTACACCGAGAGCCGCGAACAGATCCGCCAGAAGGTGCTGGCCGCGCTCCTCTACCCGATCGTGCTCACCGGCATGTGCTTCGTGATCGTCTCGGGCCTCCTGGTATTCGTCGTGCCCAAGGTGATCGCGGTATTCGAGGCCGCCAAGGGCAAGCTCCCCCTGATCACACGGCTGCTGATCCTCGTCAGCGGCGGTCTGCGTCAGTACGGGTTATATCTGCTGGTGGCGCTGATCGTGGCGGTCTGGCTGTTCCGGCGCTGGCAGCGCGCTCCGGCGGCGAAGCGGCGCCTGCAACGCGTCATCCTCACGCTGCCGCTCGTCGGCAAGCTCGCGCGTGGCTTCAATACCGCGCGCTTCACCCGCACCTTCAGCATCCTCACCGCGAGCGCGGTTCCGGTACTCGAGGCGCTCAGGATCGCCGGCGAGGTGGTGACCAACCTGCCGATGCGGGACGCGGTGACCGAGGCCGCCGCCCGCGTGCGCGAGGGCGCGCCGATCGGCCGCTCGCTCGCGGCGAGCCGCCTCTTCCCCCCGATGACCATCCATCTGATCTCGAGCGGCGAGTCGAGCGGCGAGCTCGACACCATGCTGGAGCGGGCGGCTATCAGCCAGGAGCGCGAGCTCGATGCGCTGCTGGCCGCCATGGTCGGCCTCCTGGGGCCGTTGCTCATCATCTTCATGGGCCTCTTCGTCATGGGCATCGTTTTTGCAATGCTCCTGCCCATCTTCCAGATGAATGACCTCATCCACTGAGCCTAAGGCGGCTCCCGAGCACCCGAGCGAGCCGCCGACCGCCTCGAGAACGGGCGCGGTTCACAAAAACCGCCAGCGTGAGATTGCAGTTGCCGTGCCGCTGATTTAAGTTCGCGCCGTCCAATTCCTGCCCGACTGCTGTCCCGCATGAGCGAGAAGCCGGAATCAGACGAGTTCGAGGACGAAGAAGCCGACGAGCCGGTCGTGGGCGACAGTGACGTCGATCTCGACCAGGTCATCAAGGATCTCGACCTCGCGAAGCGCCGCGGCCAGAAGGCCGGCGACCCGGCGTGGCGACGCCTCGAGCGGCTGCTCGAGGACAAGCGTACCGCCGAGCTCACCAGCGACTTCGAGGACTACGAGATCGGCGAGGACGGGGCGGCCCCCCGCAAGGCCAGGCGCAAGCCCGGCAACGCCTGAGGCGAAGGCGGCGAGAGCCGCGCTCCCAGGTTGACTAGGTGCGACCGGCGGCAGCGCCGTGGCGCAACACATCCTCGGGCTCCGCCGCCAGAGCGGGCGGGCGCAGCAGTTGTGCGAAGGCCTGCGCCTCGACCGCCCGGCTCATCAGATAGCCCTGCACCAGATCGCAGCCCGTGGTTCGCAGGAACTGCAGCTGTTCGAGCGTCTCGACTCCCTCGGCCACGATCTTGAGACCGAGATTGTGCCCGAGCCCGACGATCGCCCGCACGATGGCGGCATCGTCGGCATCCCGGGTGATGTCACTGACGAAGGCTCGGTCAACCTTGAGGGTGTCGAGTGGGAAACGCTTGAGGTAGTTGAGCGAGCAGTAGCCGGTCCCGAAGTCATCGACCGCCAGAGCGAACCCGTATTCCTTGAGCGAGGCGAGCGAGCGCTGCCCGCTCTCCACATCCTGCATCAGCACTCCCTCGGTCAGCTCCAGCTCGAAGAGCGAGGCGGGAAGCCTCGCCTCTTCCACCACGCGCGACAGGCGCAGCAACACGTCCTGGCGCATGAAGTCGCGGCCGGAGACATTCACCGACACGGCCGGCACTGCAAGACCCGCGCCGCGCCACGCGCGCAGGTCGCGACACACCTGCTCCAGCGTCCAGCGGCCGATGTCGGCGATCAGGCCCGTTTCCTCGGCAACCGCGATGAAATCGGCGGTCGATATCTGGCCGCGCTGCGGATGGAACCAGCGCAGCAGCGCTTCAGCGCCTGCGAGGGAGAGGCCCTCGGCCGCGTATTGCGGCTGGTAATAGACCTCGAGCTTGCGCTCCTCGAACGCGCGCCGCAGCTCCATTTCCAGCGACAGCCGCTTCACCGCGCGCGTGTTGATGGCGCTGCTGTATAGGCGGAACTGGTTGCGCCCGCCGGCCTTGGCCTCGTACATGGCGAGATCCGCGTTCTTGCGCAGAGTCTGTACGTCCGTCCCGTGCTCGGGGTAGAGCGCGATGCCGATGCTCGGCGTCACCACGAACTGGTAGCCCCCCTGCTCGAACGGCGCCGTGAACGCCCCCTGCAGGGCCTGAGCGCACTGCGAGGCCTCGGCGACGCCCGCTGTGCCGCTCAGCACCACGATGAACTCATCGCCCCCCACGCGTGCGAGTTGCGCATCGGCTCCCGCGTAACCGAGCGCCGAGCCGAGGCGCGCGGCGACCTGGCGCAGCAGCGCATCTCCGGTCTCGTGGCCCAGGGTGTCGTTGATGCGCTTGAACTGATCGAGGTCGACGAACAGCATCGCGACTTTGCGCTCGCTCTGGGCGGCAGCCTCGAGCGCACGCGACAGGTACTCGCTGATCCACTCGCGGTTCGCAAGCCCGGTCAGCGCATCGAAGTAGGCCAACCGATGAATGTGCGCCTGGGCACGCGCGCCGCGCAGCACGTAACGGATGCGATGGGCGAGCAGCGGCCAGTTGATCGGCTTGACCACGAAGTCGGTCGCGCCGGCATCGTAGGCGAGGTTGATCGAAGCGGCGTCATCGAACCCGGTCACCATGACAATGGGAACTTCGCTGCCGTTGGCGAGCGAGCGAATGCCGCGACAGGCCTGGTAGCCGTTGCCTTCGGGCATCTCGACATCGAGCAGCACGAGATCAGGCATGCGATGCGCGCAGGCCGCCACCGCCGCCGCCCCGCTCGGCGCGGTTTCGACGGCAAAGCCGCAGTTCTCGAGCATCGCCTCGGCGATCTCGCGCAACATCTGGTCGTCGTCGACGACCAGGATACGGGTGAGTTCGGGTGCGCTCATGCCGTCTGCCGCAGCTCGCAGCGCAGCTCCTCGCGCACACGGTCGTAAAGGCCCTGCGCCTCGGCAAGGAGCGTGCGTGCCCCCGAGAGATCGCCGCTGCGCCCGCAGCGCTCGAGCTCTGCGCACAGACGCGCGAGGCCCAGGGCTCCGACGTTGCCGTTGCAGGAGCGCCAGGCGTGCGCCGCGCGCGCAAACGGCGCCGCTTCACCGCCTTCGAGCGCGCATCGCAGCTCTCCGATCAGCCTCTCGGAGTCGGCGCCGTAGGCGGCCGCGACCCGGCTCAGCATGTCCTGCGTGCCGCGTGGGGGCAGTGCACGCAGCGCGGCCAGCGTGGTGCGATCGAGCAGCAGCTCCGCCGCCGCGTCCCGGCCGGCCGTCGGCGCCGCTGCGCGCTCGGTCGGCGCAGTGGCCGGGACTCCCGGCAGCCAGCGCCTGAGCACCCCACGCAGCGCCTCCCGCGTGAAAGGCTTTGCCAGGTGATCATCCATGCCCGATGCGATGCAGGCGGCCCGGCCCTCGGCGGTCGCGTTGGCGGTCAGCGCGATCACCGGGAGGCGGCGTCCGCTTCCCTCGGCGCGCCGCAGTGCGGCGGTTGCCGACAAGCCGTCCATCACCGGCATCTCGCAATCCATCAGTACGAGGTCGAAGGACGCGCCTTCGGACTGAAGCCTCGTGAGCGCCTCGCGACCGTCGGCTGCGGTCTCGACCGCGATACCGAGGGAAGCGAGCATCCCCTCGGCCACCTCGCGGTTGAGCGGCTGATCCTCGACGACCAGCACCCGGCCCGCGAGCCGTGGAATCGAGGCCGTCCCCACGGCGGTCTGCCCCGGAGCCTCGTGCCCATCGGCCGCCGTGTGACCGGCGAGAGCGGCGTTGAGCTGCAGGAGGCGCATCGGCTTGGTCACCTCGGCGTCGAACCACTGACGCCCGTCGGTGGCCGCCGCCACCGGCGTCAGGCTTGCGAAGCCCACCAGACGGATCAGGCGCGGACGCGTCGCAAGACCGCCCGCCACGCGCAGCAGCGACTGCGCATCGCCGTCGGGCAGCGGATCGTCGATCAGCACCGCTTCGTAGGCGGCGCCGCGCAACTCCGCGACGGCGGCCTCGAGGCTGGCGGCGAGCGTCGCACGCGCACCCCAGGCGCGCAGCGCGTTGCTCATGAGCACCCGCGCGGCCGCGTTGTCGTCCACGACCAGCACCCGCATGCCGTCGAGGCGCGCGAAGCCGACGGGCCGGCGCGACTGGCGCGCTGCGAGCGGCAGCGTCAGCTCGAATGAGAAGGTCGAGCCCACCCCCGGCGCGCTGCTCACCTGCAACCGCCCCCCCATGAGCTCGACGATCTGTCGCGAGATCGAGAGCCCCAGGCCCGTGCCCCCGAAGCGGCGGGTCGTGGATGCGTCCTCCTGCGCGAACTGCTCGAAGATGCGCGCCTGGTTCTCCGGGGCGATGCCGATGCCGGTGTCGCTCACCTCCAGGCGCACGCGCAGAGCCGGGTCGGCTCCACCCTCCTCGGCCGTTCGGCCGAGCATCACCAGCCTCAGCGTCACCTCGCCGCGCTCGGTAAACTTGACGGCGTTGCCACCGAGGTTGATCAGCACCTGCCGCAGCCGGACGGTGTCGACCTGCACGCGCGGCAGCCCTTCGAGCGGCACATCGAGCAGCAGCTCGACACCCTTGCCGGCCGCACGCGCGGCCAGCACCTCTGCCGTCTGCTCGATGAGCTCGCCGAGGCTCGCCTCGCTCGCATCGAGCTGCAACCGCCCCGCCTCGATCTTGGAGAGGTCGAGCACGTCGTCGACGATCGCCAGGAGCGAGTCGGCCGAGCGGTGGATGCCTTCGGCAAAGCGCCGCTGGGCGCCATCGAGCCGCGTATCGAGCAGCAGGCTCGTCATGCCAAGCACGCCGTTCATCGGGGTGCGCAGCTCGTGGCTCATGCGCGCGACGAACTCGCTCTTGGCGCGCGACAGCACCTGCAGCTGCGCGTTGCGCTCCTCGAGCTCGTGGGTGCGCTGCTTGACGGTGTCTTCGAGATGCCGGCTGTAGCGCAGGGCGCGCACGCGACGCGCATTCTGTGCCCGCCACGCCCAGCCGAGCAGCAGCAGCGCCGCCGCGGCATAGGCAAGCCGTGCCCAGACGGTATTCCACGGTGCCGGCGTCACGTGCAGCGGGACGGTGAGCTCATCGCTCCCCCAGGCGCCGTCGGCGCTCGCAGCGCGCACCCGCAAGAGGTAGTCGCCGGCGTCGAGGTTGGTGTAGTTCGCGCGATGCTGAGTCCCGGCGTCGATCCAGTCGGTGTCGAAGCCGTCGAGGCGGTATGAATAGCGATTGTTCGCGGGTGAGGTGAAATCCAGCGTCGCGAACTCGAAGGTCACCAGCTTGTCGTCGTAGGCGAGCTTCAGCGGCCGCCCGAGCCGCGGCAGCTCGCTGTCGGGCAGGGGCTTGTTGAGTCGCGCCGCGCCCGTCAGCACGACACGCGGCGGCTGGGCGCTGAAGGCGGCGGCCGAAGGCGCGAAGGCATTGAAGCCGTTGCTGCCGCCGAAGAAGAGATTGCCGTCGCGATCCCGATAATGGGCGCCGAAAGTGAAATCCTCTCCCTGCAGCCCATGCCACTCGTGATACACGCGCGCTGCGCGTGTGCGCGGATCGAGTCGCACCAGACCGCTGCTGGTGCTGAGCCACAGATCGTCGGCCGCGTCGGACTCGATGCCGTAGACCGCCCGGCTCGGCAGGCTCGTCGCGTAGCTCTCGAAGCGAACCGATGCCGGATCCGCCGAGCTTCCGACCACGCGGTCGAGACCGCCGCTGGAGGTGCCCACCCACACCTCGCCCCGCGGGTCAACGTGGACTGCGAACACGGCGTCATCGGCGAGCGTGGTCGGATCCTGGTCGTTGCGGCGGTAGTGATGGAAGCGGCCGGTGCGCCGGTCGAGCAGATTGAGGCCGCCACCGACCGTGCCGATCCACAGGTTGCCGAGCGCGTCTTCGGCGATGGCGCTCGCATGAGCTTCGCTCAGATGGGCCTCATCATCGCTGCCGAACGGATAGCGGGTGAGCGCTCCGCTCGCCGCCTCGATGCGGGCCAGGCCGCCGCCGAAGGTGCCCACCCACAGGTCCCCGAGCCGGTCCTGATAGAGCGCCATCACGCCGTCGGCCGGCAGCGTGCCCGCATCGGCGGGGGCGGTGCGCCACGCGCGCACCCGAGCGCTCGTCACGTCCACCTGGTCGAGGCCGCCGGTCATGGTGCCGACCCACAGCGTCCCACGCTGGTCGTAGAGCAGCGTCATGACCCGATCGTCGGTGAGTCGCGGCGCCCCCGTTGCAGCGCTGTAGCGATGCTCCGTGGCGTCGCGCGTGTCGATCTCGATCAGTCCCGAGCCGATCGTCCCCACCCACACGCGCGAGGCGCCGTCGGCGGCGAAGCTGCTGACCTGCGTGTCGCGGAACACGGGGCTGCGATAGTGACCGAGCCGCCAGGTCTCCGGATTCCAATGGCTCGCTCCCGAGGAGCGCGTTCCCACCCACAGCACGCCGCCGCGATCCTGGTACAGCGAAAAAACGTCGCTGTCGCGCAGACTCTGGGGGTTGTCCGCCTCGTTGCCGTAGTGCACGAAGCTGTCCGTGCCGCGCTGAAAGAGATTCAGGCCGCCGTCGGTCGCGACCCAGAGCCGCTGGGCGTTGTCCTCCAGGATCGCCGTCACGCGATCGCGGCTGAGGGAGCGGGGGTTGGCGGCCTCGTGGCGGAAGGCCGTCACCCGGCCGCCGCCGGGCTCGAGTCGATCGAGCCCGCCGCGCAGCGTCCCGATCCAAAGCGCTCCGCTATGGTCCTCGCGGATGACGCGCACGCGCAGGTCCGAGAGTCCCGCGCCGTCGGCGCTCTGTCCGTAGTTGAGGAAACTGTCCGCCGCGGGATCGTAACGGCTCAGGCCGCCGTCGCTTCCGATCCAGATGCGGCCGGCGTGATCGGCATAGAGTGCAAACACCGCGTCGGAGGGAAGCGAGCGCGGATCGCCCTCGCGGTGGCGGAAGTGCCGCGCGCTGCCGGTCGCCGGGTCGAGCAGATCGAGGCCGCGGTCGAGCGTGCCGACCCAGATTCGTCCCGAGGCGTCGATGAGGAGCGTGCGCACCGAATCGCTCGCCAGCGAGTCGCCGCGCGCCGGGTCGTGGCGAAACTGCTGGAATTCATCCCGCGAGCGGCGCCAGCGCGCTACGCCTCCACCCACCGTCGCGAGCCACAGATCCGTGTGCGCATCCTCGGCAATCGTCCATACGTAGTCGCTCGCGAGCGCACGCGGGTTGCCGCGCTGCACGTGGTAGACGCGCACCGAGTTGCCGTCATAGCGATCGAGGCCGCTCTCGGTCGCGAGCCACAGATATCCCTGTGAGTCCTGGAGGATTCCGTTGACGGTGCTCTGCGAGAGGCCGTCGCGGGTGGTGAGGTGCTCGAAGTACATCGGCGGCGCCGGCGCGACTGGCAACGCCGCATGCGCGCGAGAGGCCGCCCCGCCCAATGCGAGCAGCGCTGCAAGAGCGATGAGTCGGCGGCAATGCATCAGGCCTCGGCTCGGCTGCGCGGAGGTCGGACGGTCGGCTCGCTATTGCTGGGCCGGGACGGCAGGCGTCCCCGTGTAGGCGCTGCTCCAGGCGTAGCCGCTGCTCCAGGGGTAGCCGCTGCTCCAGGCGTAGCCGCTGCTCCAGGGATAACCGCTGCTCCAGGCATAGCCGCTGCTCCAGGGATAGCCACTGCTCCAGGCGTAGCCGCTCGCCGAGGAGTAGCTGCCGTTCCACAGGAGACCGTCGCCGAGCTGCGCGACGTCCCAAAGGAGACTCCCGAGGACCGGGCCGACGAGCGGCACCTGCGAGACGGTCGTGCCGAGGCCACCGATGAGTCCGCCGAGGCCGCCGAGAAGGCCTGAGGAGGTGGACGTGCTGCCACCGGTGGTGGCCATGATGAAGTACTCGCCGGTCGAGGGATTGTAGTTAGCGCGCCCGCCGAAGTGCTGCCAGCCGAGGAGGTCGGCCGCGACGTTCAGTCCCTGGTTCGCGCAGCCTTTCGCCGTCGCGTAGGCGGCGCCGTAGGCATCGATGAGCCCGGATCCCTGCTGAAAGACCGTGTAGGCGAGCGTGCCGTCGGCATTCACGGCCGGGCGCGCGCCGGTCATCAGCCGACACTTGACGTCATCGGGTGACAGTGACGGGTTCACATCCAGCATCAAAGCCACTGCACCGCTCGTGACGGCCGCGGCCATCGAGGTGCCCGTCATCGTGAAGTCGTCGTAGGGCATCACCACCCACTGCGGAAACTCCTGCGCCAGGGTGCTGTTGTTGGGCGCATACGCGAGGATATGGCCGCCCATCGCCACCACCTCGGGCTTGACGAACCCCTCCCAGGTCGGTCCCGCCGAGGAGAAGGATGCGAGCTTGTACTGGCTCGGCTGCAGCGGGTGGAAGCTATCGGTCACCGCGCCGACGGTGATCACATACGGCACGTTGCCCGGCACGCCGATGGTCATCGGCGCCGGTCCCGCGTTGCCCGCGGCCACCACCACCACGATGCCGGCGTTCCATGCGGCCATCACCGCCTGGTTGAGCGGGTCCTGCCAGTAGAACGAGTGCGGCGGGGCGCTCAGGGACAGATTCATCACCCGGATGTTGTAGCGCGACTTCTGCGCGATCACCCACTGGATGCCGGCGATCACGTTCGAGTAGCTGCCCATGCCGTTGGCATCGAGCACGCGCACGGCGACCAGATTGACCCCGGGAGCCACGCCCTGGAAATTCCCCGTGGTCGCAACGCCGCTGCTCGCGATGATGGAGGCGACGTGCGTGCCGTGTCCGAATCCGTCGTTGACGTTGGCGGTGTTGCTCGAGCTGAGCGAGGTCAAGCCGCCGAGGAGTCCCGCCGACAGCACGTCGTATTGCGCGAGGATGCGACTCCCGCCCTGCCCCGGCGCGCTCTGGTCCGGCCCATGCTGACTCCAGAGCCCGGAGTCCACGACCGCGACCGTCACGCCGCTGCCCGTCGTGCCACCGAGGTGGAGGTTGCGCGCATCGACCTCGCTCGGGTAATAGGTCTCAGGCAGCGTGCCGCTCGCCTTCACGGTGCGGTCGCTGTAGAGCTCGAGCCCCGCGCCGCCGCCGCCACGCAAAGCGGCCACCTGCCGGTCATCGAGCCGCGCGCCGACCGCGCGGATCACCGCGAGGTTGCGGGTAATTTCGCCGCCGACCCGCAGCACCGCCTGCGCGGCTGCAGAATCGCTCGCCGCCTGCACGATGTAGTCCTGCCGCCCGGCGGACGCCGCAGCGCTCCCCGCGCGCAACGCGAACTGGTCGCGCTCGAGTGAGACGCAAAAGATGACACCCAGGGTGACGGCTGTCGTCAGCCAGTTCTTCTGCCGAACCTTCATCGAAACCGCTCCCGTCTTTTCGACGTTGGTGTTAGGTGAGTCCCTTCTGCACCTTCTTTTTACCTGAAGCGTCTGTCGCCAAACAGGGACGGAAGTGCGGCAAAATGCGACCGGCGTCGCAACATCGCGTGTTGGATCGTTATGTCAGAGACGCTATGTCAGGTGCGCGGCGAGGCGCGACGAGAGCGTGTAGGCCGTTTCGGACGCGCAGCGCATTAATGGAAATCGCGCGAGCGGGTCAACAGCTGCCCTAACAGTGCCGTGCGGTCGATGAGCCGCCGCGCGATCAGATGCGTGACGCCCTCCTGGCGTTGCAGCTCGCCGTGCACTTCGAGGAGGCGCGACTCGAGGAGCGCGCGACGCTGCGCCTGTCCCACACTTTCCCACACGATGACGTTCACCTGGCCGCTCTCGTCCTCGAGCGTCACGAAGGTGACGCCGCCCGCAGTGGCGGGTCGCTGGCGCATCAGCACGATGCCGGCGGTGCGCACCGCCGCGCCGCTGTCGGCCTGCGCGAGCTCGTGCGCACTCTGGATCGCGCCGGCAGTCAGCCGCTCGCGCAGCAGTGCGAGCGGATGCCTCCCCAGGGTGAGCCCCAGCGCGGCATAGTCGGCGCAGATCTCCTCGCCCTCGGAAGGCTTCTCGAGCAGCGGCCGGCCTTCCACGAAGCCCGCTTCCTGCCCCACTGCGCCTTGCGCCACCGCCGCAAGCGGCAGCGGGCGCTCGGTGCCCGCGACCTCCCAGAACGCCAGGTGTCGATTGCCGCCCAGGGTGGCGAAGGCCCCCGCGGCGGCGAGCGCTTCGAGGTCACCGCGATCGAGCGCCGCGCGTGTCGCGAGCTCGGGCACACTGCCAAAGGGCCGCACGGCGCGCGCCGCGATCAGCCGCTCAGCGCCAATCTGCGACAGCGACTTCACCAGCCGCAGACCTAAGCGCAGTGCCGGCGCGCCGTCCTCGCGGCGCTCGAGCGTCGAGTCCCAGAGCGAGACGCAGACATCCGCCGGCCGCACCTCGACTCCGTGGGCACGCGCATCGCGAACCAGCTGCGCGGGCGCATAGAAGCCCATCGGCTGGCTGTTGAGGAGCGCTGCGGTGAAGGCCGCCGGCTCGTAGCATTTGAGCCAGGCGGAGTCGTATACCAGCAGCGCGAAGCTCAGGGCATGCGCCTCGGGAAAGCCATAATCCCCGAAACCCTCCATTTGCCGGTAGATCCGCTCGGCAAACTCATCCGGATACCCCCTGGCACGCATGCCGGTCAGGAGTCGCTCGCGAAAGGCATCGAGTCCCCCGGTTCTCTTCCAGGCGCCCATCGCGCGTCGCAGCGAGTCCGCCTCACCGGCGCTGAAGCCTGCGGCGACGATCGCGATCTGCATCACCTGCTCCTGAAAGAGCGGCACACCGAGCGTGCGATGCAGTACCGCGCGCACCTCCTCACCCGGATAGTCGATCGGCTCCATCCCGCAGCGGCGCCTCAGGTAGGGATGCACCATGTCGCCCTGAATCGGCCCCGGACGCACGATCGCGACCTCGATGACCAGATCGTAGTAATTGCGCGGCTTCAGGCGCGGCAGCATCGCCATCTGCGCGCGCGACTCGATCT
>Ga0070735_10002859_pt1 | contig 15350 bp, 19 predicted proteins | sample Coa_R1_FD_66443 | JGI IMG/M metagenome (GOLD analysis project Ga0070735, IMG submission 66443) | Surface soil microbial communities from Centralia Pennsylvania, which are recovering from an underground coalmine fire - Coalmine... | ecosystem: Environmental > Terrestrial > Soil > Unclassified ... | reverse complement strand
TACTGCGCGATTTGGTCGAGTCGGTCCCCTGCTTCACGCTCGAGCACACATCAGCCCAACTCAGCTCCATCCACGACACTATTCTGGCCGTCGCCGGGTGACACGCTACCGCATTGTTCCCGACGCACTCTCCGCGTCCCTGAGCGACGGCGCGGTGCTGCTCAACCTGTACACGAAACGCTATTTCTCGCTCAACGATACGGGCTCCCGAATCTGGTCGCTGCTCGAGCACCAGGCGTCCGAAGAGGAAATCGTCGAAACGCTGGTTCGAGAGTACGACGTAGAGAAACCCGAAGCCGCGCGAGCAGTCAATCAGCTGCTCGACGACCTCGTCGCCGAGCGGCTCATCGAACCTACATCGGTGTGAGGTAAGCCGTGCGGCCAATCAGATCGATGTCCTTTGTGTGCATCGCGGCACTCGCTGCGTGTTCGAGCTCGTCCGTCGCTCCTGGTATCGGCACCGCGCCGACCTTCGTGTACGTGTCGGATACGACCGGGCCGTCGCAGCTTTATCTCTTTCGCCACGACAGCTCGATTCAACTCACCAACGATGCGGGCAACGACACGGATCCGCGCAGCGCCGCCTCGCTCCTCGTGTTCACGTCCGATCGCGACGGAAACCAGGAGGTCTACATTTCCGACACCGTCGGCGCCGTGCAGCATCGCGTCACCAACAATGCGGCGAACGATTTCGAGCCGGCGTTGAGTCCGAACGGCGCCCTCATCGCATTCACGAGCAACCGCTCGGGACTCCCTCGCATTTGGATCGTTCCGGCGCCGGCTCTCTCGGACACCGGTTTCCCGACGGCAACGATGCTGGCTACCGGCACCGATGCAACCGTGCCCGAGCAGTCGCCGGCATGGAGCCCCGACGGATCACAGCTGGCGTTCACGTCGACGCGCAGTGGAGTGTCGCAGGTATTCACGGTCGCGGCGGCGGGCGGCAGCGCGACACAGGTCAGCCACGAGGCAGGCGGCGCATTCTCACCGATCTGGTCGACTGATGGAACGTCAATCATCTACGAGTCGGGCTCCGGGGTGCCGACGATCCAGCGCGTGAACGTGAATACCGGCGCCGTCACGCAACTAGCGAGCGACAGTCTCGGCATCGGCCAGCCGACGTGCAGCGGCAACCTGTGTTTGGGCGTTACCAACCCATCGGACACGTCGGGCGCGATTGTGTCGTTCACGATGTCATCGTCAAAAACGACGGTGGTGTTGACCCGCGTGTCCAACGAGCGGCAGCCGGCATTTCTCGTTGCTCCGTAACGCGCGCTCAGCGTACATTGCGCGCGTGGCGCGCGAATTCAGTTTCTCCGCACACCGCGACTGACGTGTGGTCGCCGGATCTGTTGAGCGTCGAGCGAGTCCACGTGCTCCAGCTGCTCGTGTGGAGCGTGGCGAGTTTCGTACTCGGCATCGGGGTCATCGTCGCGTTCCGTGCACGAGCGGCGCGCGCGCCCCTCGCATTGTGGTTCGCCGCGGCGATGGCGGTGTCCGGCGCCGTCGAGTCCCTGTTTGCGCTCGTGCGCTGGCACGGACTCGGGGAGCGCGATTTTGCGAGCGCGCTTCGCCTCACGGCGCACGTGCGGCTGGCGATGATCGGGGAAGTGTGGTTGTTCGCCGGGGCGACGATGCTCGTGTGCGTCGGTATCCTTCTGGCGAAGCGCCTGGACGTGACGGGCGTCGGCGTGGCCCTCGTCGCGCACGCCGGCGTGTTGTTCATCCTGGATCGTCTCTTTTTGTCGCGCCTCACGCCCGGCGCCTAACGCAAAGGCGGCGGGAGGATTCTCCGATGGCTGAACTCACCCTCGATCTGCGCGGCGTGCCGCGATCCGCGGCTTACGCCGACCTCGACGCGCATCTCGACGCCGTGCTCGAGGGCATTCACGATCGTGTCGCGGTGATGGCCACGATGTCGGCCGTGCTGCATCACGGCTTCGGCTTCTTGTGGACCGGATTCTACCGAGTCCTCGATCCGGGCCGCCTCCTCGTGGTCGGACCGTACCAAGGGACGCTCGGCTGCCTAACGATCGAATTCGGTCGCGGGGTGTGCGGCCAGGCGGCGGCCACGCGGCGAACGGTGGTGGTGCCCGACGTGCGGGAGTTCCCGGACCACATCGTGTGCGACGCGCGCTCGCGGTCGGAAATCGTCGTGCCCGTGTTCGATGGGCGCCGCGACCTGATCGCCGTGTTGGACATCGACGCCGAGACCGTGCGCGCATTCGGGGATGACGATGCCGCGGGCCTCGAGCTCGTGGTGCGCCGCTTCGCTCGCCCGGCCCTCGCCCGACAATGAACGGTTACTCGGACCGCATCAGCCACGCGCTCGCGTTCGCGGCCAAGCACCACGACCAGCAGGTGCGGCGCGGGACGCGGCTGCCGTATTTCACGGCGGCGCCTAACGTGGCAGTGATCCTGTCACGGTACGACCGCGACGATGACACGGTGGTCAGCGGCGCGTTGCGCGATGTCGTGCAGGACTACGTGCGGGACGGTGCGTCGGTGGACATGCTCGAAGGCCGAATCGGCGAGAAGTTCGGGGCGCCCGTCCTCGCGGCCTTGCTGGGCGTCGTCGAGCGGCGCCATGATGATTTTGGCGTCGAGATGTCGCCGGAGGAGCGGCGCGCCGACCTCGTGAACCGCCTCGCCGGCGCGGATGAGCGAGGACGGTGGGTGATGGCAGCCGTCGTCGTACATGCCGCCGGCACCCTGCTCGCCGATCTGTCGCGCACCAGCTTCCCGGGAACCGTGTGGACGCACGCGACCGATGGCGCCGGGCGCGAGAGCACGATGCGGTGGCTCCGCGGCGTGCACCAACGCCTAACGGTCGCCGGATTCGTGGCGCCCATCATGACGGAGTTGGGCGAGATGCTGGCGTCGCTGGAGGAGCGAGCGGCGCTGTTGGAGCGCGGCGGATCGGGGGTCAGGTAGCCGCCGCGACCGAGCTCGGCCGCGCAGCTTCACCGTTAGGCGCGGGGTACGTCCGGGCGACGTACTCGTCGAGAATCGACAGGAACTCGGCGACGATGCGATCGCCCTTGAGCGTGACGGCGAGCCTGCCGTCGATGTAGACGGGGGCCTTGGGCTCCTCGAAGGTGCCGGGCAGCGAGATGCCGATGTTCGCGTGTTTCGACTCGCCCGGACCGTTCACGACGCAGCCCATCACCGCTACTCGCATTTCCTCGACGCCCGGATGACGCGTCCTCCAGACGGGCATCTGCTCACGCAGATACGTCTGAATGTCCTCGGCCATGTGTTGAAAGAACGTCGATGTCGTGCGGCCGCATCCTGGACACGCCGACACCTGCGGCGTGAACGTGCGCAACCCAAGGGATTGAAGGATCTGCTGCGCAATGTGCACTTCTTCGGCGCGATCGCCGCCCGGGCGCGGCGTCAGCGACACACGAATCGTGTCGCCAATACCCTCTCCGAGCAGAATCGAAAGCGCCGCCGTGCTCACCACCGTGCCCTTCATGCCCAGGCCTGCTTCCGTAAGGCCAAGGTGCAGGGGATAATCGCAGCGGACCGCGAGAAGTCGGTAGACATCGACCAGGTCGGCCACGCCCGAGACCTTTGCGGACAGAATGATGCGATCGTGCGCGAGCCCTGTGTCCTCGGCGAGCTGAGCCGAACGCAGCGCGCTCTCGAGCATGGCTTCGATATAGACGTCGCGCGCATCGCGCGGGCTCGTGCTCTGGGCGTTCTCGTCCATGAGCGCCGTAAGGAGATCCTGGTCGAGCGAGCCCCAGTTCACCCCGATACGGACGGGCTTGTCGTTCGCGACGGCGATCTGCACTATCGTACGGAAGTTTTCGTCGCGTCGCTTGCCGCCCACATTGCCGGGATTGATCCGGTACTTTGCGAGCGCGCGGGCGCACGCGGGGTAGCGGTCGAGCAGCAGGTGCCCGTTGTAGTGGAAGTCGCCGATGAGCGGGACTTGAACACCGGCATCGGACACCCGATGGGCGATATCCTCGACGGCGGCGGCGGCTTCCGGTGTGTTGACGGTAATGCGTACGAGCTCGGATCCGGCTCGAGCAAGAGCGATGACCTGCGCCGCTGTTGACGCGGCGTCCGCAGTATCGGTGTTGGTCATGGACTGCACGACCACCGGATGGGAGCTGCCGATCTGGATACCGCCCACCATCGTGGTGACAGTGGGTCGGCGAGGCGCGAAGGTCATGCGCGAAAACTAACGGGACTGAAGAGCGAAGGGATGCGGCCGTGGCGACGTGCGCCCAAGGACCGTTGTCCATCGCAGAAACTCTACTCTACTGGAGCTGCCACATGGCTGAAGACATCGAGCACCCACCACGGGCCTACAACACCGAGGATGTGGCGGCACAGGCTCCAGCGCCGAAGAAGCGACGCTTCAAGTGGAAGCGCTATGTCGCCATCGTGTTCCTGATTCCCATCTTGCTCTTTGTGCTCTACGGCTGGTCGACGCTCACGTTTTCGTACGGGCACGGCGAGCGGTCCGGATACGTGCAGAAGTTCGCGAAGGAAGGATGGGTGTGTAAAACATGGGAAGGCGAGTTAGCCATGGCGAATTTGCCCGGCACCATGCCGCAGATCTTCCACTTCACAGTGCGAGACGAGGCGGTGGCGAAACAAATCGAACAGAACATGGGCAAGCGCGTATCGCTCACCTTCGAGGAGCACCGCGGGGTGCCCACATCGTGCTTTGGAGACACGGAGTTCTACGTAACCTCCGCTCAGGTTGGGCAATGACTGCCGGGCGTCGTTGCGCACACGCGGTATTGCTGGCCTAGCGTGCTAACCGTATATTCTGGCCCGCACCACCCGAATCGCAGGTGCAGACCCGGGCGGCTCTGCTGCGCCTGGGTTTTCTGTCTCCGTCACCATTCCGGAGTTGGACATGCGTGTCACAGGCAAGGTGAAGTGGTTCAATGACGCCAAGGGGTACGGCTTCATCACTCCAGACGATGGCCAAAAGGACTGCTTCGTCCACTACAGCGCCATTCAAGGCAGCGGATTCAAAACGCTCGCCGAGGGCGACGCCGTGGAGTTCGACATCGTCGATGGGCAGAAAGGCCCCGCTGCGGAGAACGTGACCAAGCGGGAGTAAGGCATCGGCGCTTCGGTGCGTGGAACGGGGGACGCCGATGGGCGTCCCCCGTTTGCGTTCAGCGGGACGCGAAGAGGGTCTACGACAGCGCGGCGTGGGCGGCGGCGAGCTGCTCGCGCAGTGCGCGAGGCCCGGTGCCTCCCTCGACGTCGCGCCGCTCGACAGATGCGGCGGGTGAGAGTGCGTCGAACACATCGCCGGAGAACAGCGCATGCGCCGCGAGGAAGGACTTGAGAGGAAGGCTGTGTAACTCGATGCGGCGCTCTTCGCTCTCGCGGACTAACCGACCGACGCTCGCGTGTGCCTCACGGAACGTGGCGCCCTTGCGAACGAGATAGTCGGCGAGATCGGTGGCCATCATCGCGCTCGAGAGCGCGGCGTGCATGCGATCGGCACGGAACGTCAGCTCGCCGAGTGCTCCAGCCACCGCGGGCAGCACGAGGCACATCGTGTCGACGGCATCGAACAGCGCGCGCTTGTCGTCCTGCAGATCCTTGTTGTATCCGCTCGGCAGACCCTTGAGTGTGGCGAGCAACGCCGTGAGGTCGCCGAGGACGCGCGCGCTGGATCCACGTGCGAGCTCGAGCGCGTCGGGGTTGCGCTTCTGCGGCATCATGCTCGAGCCGGTGGTGAAGGCATCGCCGAACTGGACGAATCCGAATTCGCTGCTGCCGAAGAGCACGAGATCTTCGGCGAGCCGCGACAGGTGCGTGCCGAGGAGTGCGATCGCGAACATCAGCTCGGCGACAAAATCGCGGTCGCTCACGGCATCGACGCTGTTCGGGCTCAGGCGATCGAAGCCGAGGCTGCCCTGGAGCAGGAGCCGTGAGATCGGGTAGGCGCATCCGGCGACGGCCCCCGCGCCTAACGGGAGAGTCGCGGTGTCGCGCGCCGTCTGCGCGAGGCGCGCGCGGTCGCGGTCGAGCGGCCAGAAGTGCGCGAGCATCCAGTGCGCGGCGGCGATCGGTTGGGCGCGCTGCATGTGCGTGTACGCGGGCATGAGCGTGCCGTCCTGGTGCAGCGTCTCGGCGTGGCCGAGGATGACGTGCTGGAGGCCGCGGACATGGGCGTCGAGCACGACACACGCATCCATCGCCCAGAGGCGCGTCGCCGTGGCAACTTGATCGTTCCGGCTGCGTCCGGTGTGCAGTTTGGACGCCAGGTCTCCCACCTCCTCGTGGAGAAGGCGGTCGATCATCGTGTGTACGTCTTCATCGGACGGCACGGGCGTGGCGCCGGCTTTGAGGCGTGCGGCAACCGCATCGAGTCCGCGCTCGATGCGCTGGCTTTCCTGCACCGTTAGGACGCCCGCGCTCCACAGGGCAACGGCCCATGCCTTGGACAAGCGCACGTCGAACGGCCAGAGGCGAAAGTCGACGCCGATGGAGCGGTTGAGCGCGTCGAGGGCGGGCGCTGTGTCTCCGCTGAAGCGTCCACCCCAGAGTTTGTGCGCCGTGGCGTCGGCGCCGACCAGCTTCAAGGACGTCACGCGATGGCGAGCGCTTCGGGCGCTCCCTCGACGGCGGGTGCGTTGTCGACGGCAGCATCGGCGAGCTCGCGATCCTTCAGGGCGCGGACGCGCTGCGAGAGGCCGTAGAGACGTATGAACCCCGCGGCGTCGCTTTGTTGGTAGACGTCATCTTCGCCGAAGGTGACGAAGCGTTCATCGTAGAGCGCGTGCTCGCTGGCGCGACCGGCGACGGTGACGGTGCCCTTGAACAGGCGCAGCGTGATGGTGCCGGTGATCCGCTGCTGCGTAGTGTTCACGAACGCATCGTACGCTTCGCGCTCGGTGCTCCACCACCGGCCTTCGTACACGAGATCGGCGTAGCGAGGCGCGATGAGGTCTTTGGCGGCGAGCGTACGGCGGTCGAGCACGAGCTGCTCGAGCTCCGAATGCGCGGTATGGAGCAGCGTGCCGCCCGGCGTCTCGTAGACACCGCGCGATTTCATGCCGACCAGGCGATCCTCGACGAGGTCGATACGGCCGACGCCGTGGCGTCCGCCGATGGCGTTGAGGGTCTCGACAATGGCAATGGGCGAGAGCCGCTCGCCGTTGACCGAAACCGGCGTACCGGAGAGGAAGCCGATGACGACATCCTCGGGAGCGTTAGGCGCGGTGGCCGGGTTGGCCGTGAGCAAGAAGAGATCGTCCGGCGGCACCGACGCGGGGTTCTCGAGCACTCCGCCTTCGTGGGACACGTGCCAGATGTTGCGGTCGCGCGAATAGATCTTGTCGCGTGTGGCGGTGACCGGAACATGGTGCGCGGCGGCGTAGGCGAGGGCGTCTTCGCGGCTGCGGATGGTCCATTCGCGCCAGGGCGCGATGACTGGCAGGTCCGGCGCGAATGCGGCGTACGTCAGCTCGAAGCGAACCTGGTCGTTGCCCTTGCCGGTACATCCGTGCGCGAGGGCATCTGCGTTGACGGCGCGCGCGACTTCCACTTGTCGCTTCGCGATGAGCGGGCGGCCCATGGACGTGCCGAGCAGGTATTTGCGTCCGTAGACCGCACCGGCGCGCAGCGTGGGCCACACGTAGTCGGTGACGAATTCATGGCGCAGGTCTTCGACGTAGCACTCGGCGGCGCCGGAGGCGATGGCTTTTTCGCGGACGCCGGCGAGCTCCTGGCCTTGTCCGATATCGGCGGCGACGCAGACGACGCGCGCACCGTAGTGCTCGCGCAGCCACGGCACAATGATCGAGGTGTCGAGTCCACCCGAGTAGGCGAGGGCGATCGTACGAATCATGACGGCTCCGGCGGGTCAGGATAAATATGCTATGGCAGTGCATATTTACTCTGACGCACAGGAGGCGTCAAGACGTGTGGCGCCGGGCGGAATCAGGTGGCCAGGGCGATCATGCTTCGGCGAGGGCCTTGAGGCGGCGGATGACTTTCTCTCTCGCGGTGGCGGAGCGGCAGATGATGAGGACCGTGTCCTCGCCGCCGATGGTGCCGATGATTTCGGGCCACTCTTCCGCGTCGAGCGCTTCGCTGATCGGCTGGGCGCCGCTGCGGAGCGTGTGGAGCACGATGAGCTCACCGACGCCGTCGATGTGGGTGAAGAAGTGTGGCAGCAGGGCGTCGAGGCGCGGCGATTCGTCTTCGGCCGTCGCGGCGACGGCATAGCGGGCGCCGCCGTCGGGCAGCGGCACGCGCGCGATCCGTAGCTCGCGGAGGTCGCGCGAGAGCGTGGACTGGGTGACGTCCCAGCCGCGGTGGAGCAGGAGCTTGCGGAGCTCTTCCTGGCTCTCGACGGCGCGTCCTTCGATGAGCTCGCGGATGGTGGCTTGTCGGTCGCGCTTGTTGGCCATGTCGGAGCATACAGCCGACCGGGCTGTGGCGGCCAGGGCTCGTCGCGGCGATTTCGCGCGCCCGACCGGCATTGACAGCACCCGTATGCTTGTTTATGCATAGCTTGTGCATAAAGTCTCTGTCGGTGTGATCGGGGCGAGCGGCTATGCGGGGCGCGAATTGTGCGCGCTGCTCGTGCAGCATCCCGGGACCGAGCTGGCGTTCGCGAGCGCGAACGAGCAGCGCGGGGCGACGGCGCGATTCGGGAACCGGTCGGTTACGTTCGTGGCGCACGACGACGCGCCGCTCGACCGTGCGCAGCTCGTGTTCAGCGCGCTGCCGCACGGCGCGTCGAAGCGCTGGGTGGATGCGGCGCATGCGGCGGGCGCGAAGGTCGTGGACCTGTCGGCGGATCTGCGGCCGGGCCACGCGGGCGGCACTGGGCAAGTGCCGTACGGTCTCACCGAACTCGCGCGCGACCAAGTGCGCGCGGCGAGCGTGGTCGCGAATCCCGGCTGTTATCCGACGGCCGTGCTGCTCGCGCTCTTGCCGCTGCTCGTCCGCGGGCTCATTGCGCCCGGCGGATGCGTGAGCGTGGTCGGGGCGAGCGGGGTCACCGGCGCCGGTATCGCACCGCGGCCGGACCTGATGTTCGCGGAAGTGAGCGGCGATTACCGGCCGTATGCGTTAGGCAACACGCACCGCCACCTCGCGGAGATGCGCGCCGTGATGCGGGCGCTCGCCTGCGACGCGGATCTCGTGTTCACGCCACACCTGCTGCCGGTGGCGCGCGGCATTCTGGCGACGATCACGGTACCCTTGGCGGAGCCGCTCGAACATCCACTCGCGTTGTGGCGGGCGCATTATGCAGCCGAGCCGTTCGTGGAGATCACGGACGGCGTGCCGGCGCTGCGCGACGTGGTGCATCGCAACGTGGCGCGCATCACGGCGCACGTCGCCGCCGATGTGCGGCGACCGACCGTGATCGTGGTGGCGGCGATCGACAATCTGGTAAAGGGCGCGGCGGGCCAGGCCGTTCAGAACGGCAATCTGCTCGTTGGGCTGGACGAAGCGATGGGGCTTCCGGCGTGATGCGCGTGATCAAATTCGGCGGCCGCGCGCAGGATGATGCGCGGCTGCCGATGGTGATGCGTGCGGCGTGGGCGGCGGCGCCGGCATCGATGTGCATCGTGCACGGCGGCGGCGAGCAGGTGTCGGCGCTGCAGCGCTCGTTGGGCGCGCCGGCCGAGTTCGTGCGCGGCCGCCGGGTGACGCGCGAGGCGGACATTCAGACGATCCGCATGGCGCTCTCGGGCGGCGTGAACAAGGAGCTCGTCGCGCGCCTAACGGCGGCCGGCGTTCCGGCGATCGGGTTGTCGGGAGAAGATGCGGGTCTGTTGGGCGCGCGACGCCTTGGCGATGCGGATCTCGGGTTGGTCGGCGAGCCGGCGTGGGTGGACGTGGCGCTGCTGCGCCACGTGCTGGCGGGCTCGTACCTGCCGGTTGTGTCGCCGCTGGCGCGGGATCTCGACGCCGAAGCGGGCCTGTCGCGCGCGCTCAACGTGAACGGCGACGACGCGGCGGCGGCAATCGCCGTTGCGCTCGAAGCCGACGAGCTGCTGTTCGTGTCCGATGTGCCCGGCGTGAAGGATCCGGATGGCGCGGTCATCCGGCAGCTGGATGCCGACGAGGCGTTGACGGCTATTTCCATTGGGACGGCGACCGGAGGGATGGTCGCGAAACTGAGCGCGGCGATGTCGGCGATGGAGCGCGGCGTCGGGCGCGTGCGCATCGGCGACCTCGATGCGCTTCTCGATCCGGCGCGCGGCACAGTGCTCGCGCCATCACGGAGCTTGGTGTGACTGCACTTCCCCTCTCTGTCGCGACGTTCACGCCGGCATCGGCTCCGGCGATCGTGCCCGATGCGCTGCTCGGGCTGTACAAGCGTCCATCGATCGAGCTCGTGCGCGGATCCGGCGTACGCGTGTTCGACGCGGCCGACCGTGCGTATCTCGATTTCACGAGCGGGATCGGCGTCAATGCGTTAGGCTACGGCGACGACGGCATCGCGCAGGCCATGCGCGAGGCGGCGGCGTCCGGGCTCCTCCACACGTCCAACCTGTATCACACGCGGCCGGCGGCGCGGCTGGCGGCGGAGCTCGCGCGCCTGTCGTCGCTCGATCGCGTGTTCTTCTGCAATTCCGGTGCGGAGGCCAACGAGGGCGCGTTCAAGTTTGCACGCCGGTGGGCGCGCGAGGCGGGCGGCGCGGCGAAGCACGAGATCCTCGCCGTGCGCGGCGCGTTCCATGGCCGGCTGTTCGCGTCGCTCGCAGCGACGGACCGGCCGAAGTATCGCGCGCCGTTTCGTCCGTTGGCCGGCGGCGTGTCCGTCGTGGAGCGCGATCTCAAGACGCTCGAGCTCGTCCTGGACGGGGAGCGCGTCGCGGCGCTGGTGATCGAGGTCGTGCAAGGCGAGGGCGGCGTGCGGGTGCTGGACGCCGGCTATCTGCGCGAGGTCCGCGCGCTCACGCGTGCGCGCAAGGTGGCGCTCATTTGCGACGAGATCCAGTGCGGGTTAGGCCGCACGGGCTGGATGTTCGCATATCAGCGCGCCGGCATCGTGCCCGATCTGGTCACGCTGGCCAAGCCCCTGGCCGGCGGCCTGCCGATGGGTGCGGTGCTCCTGACCTCGGAGGTCGCAGCCGCCATCCGGCCTGGCGACCACGGGACGACGTTCGGCGGCGGCCCGTTCGTGGCATCGGTGGCGCTCCACGTGCTGGAGCGGTTAGGCGATCCCGCGTTGTTGGCCCACGTGGCCGAGACCGGCGCCTGGTTAGGCGAGCAGCTGGAGGCGCTGGCGGCGCGATCGGGCCGCGTGCGTGCGGTACGCGGCACGGGCTTCATGTGGGGGATCGACGTGATGCAGCCGGCGGCGGAGACGGTGGCCAAGGCTCTCGAGGCCGGACTGCTCGTGTGCCCGGCCGGGGACTTCACGGTGCGGTTGCTGCCGCCGCTGGTCGCTACGCGCGCGGAGCTGGCCGAGGGACTGGCCCTTCTCGAGACGGCGTTGCGGTGAGCGGCGTGTTCGAAATTCGACCCGCGGCCGCGCCCGACGTGCGCGGCATTGCGGCGTTGATCAACGGGTATGCGGCGCAGGCCATGATGCTGCCACGGAGCGTCGAGTCCATCGCGCTGGCGCTGGATGACTTCGTCGTGGCCGCGGACTGCCACGGACGCGTCGTCGCGTGCGGGGCGCTCAAGCAGTACTCGCCGTCGTTAGCCGAAGTGGCTTCCGTTGCGGTGTCGCCGGAGGCCCACGGACACGGCGTCGGTCGGGCCATTGTCGCCGCAGTCGAACGCTTGGCGTGGCTTCGCGGCGTCGAGGTGATCTTTGCACTGACGCTCACGCCGGGCTTTTTCGAGGCCGTGGGCTACGGCGTGGATGACCGCGCGCGATATCCCGAGAAATCGTGGCGAGACTGCGCGACGTGCGCGCGCCGGTTGGCGTGCAAAGAGGTCTGCGTGTCGCGGACGCTGGCGGCGGGGGTCATCGACGCCGCGGCGTAAGACGGACATGCTTCAGCTCGCCGTTTGTGCAACCACACATGATAAGACCACTTTTCCCGGCGTGCGGCTCGCGCGCGCCGGTGACGCGTGCGTGCGCTCGGGTGTCTAACGGACGTGGCTCACACTCAAATGGCGCCGATCAGCATTGGCTCGGCTTCTCGAGAGGCGCGCAGTTTGCTCACGAGCGAGTGTGACCTCAGCCGTGCGCGTGGCGGCTCGTGTGTCAAACACCGCGATCATCACACAGGAGCGTGAAAATGAAAGCAACTTGGTCGGCGCTCGTCGGACTTGCCTCGCTCGTGATGATCGGGGTTGCCCCGGCGTCGGACGCGCAGATATCGAGTCCCATCGGATTCGGATTGGTTGGTGGAACGACGTCGCCGTCGGGCAACCTCTCGGATGTCTCGAAGTCGGGCTGGCATGCGGGCGCGTTTCTCGAGCTCAGTCTGCCGGTGGTTCCCGTCGGGCTTCGGTTGGAGGGCGCCTATCACCAGCTCGGCACGGCACATTTCGAGGGCGGAGCCACGAGCAGTGCGCGTGTACTCGCCGGCACGCTCGACGCGACGTACACACTGCTGCCACTGCCGATCATCAAGCCGTATTTCATTGGCGGTGTCGGCGAGTACAACGTGAAGACGGATGTGCGTCACCTCCCGGTCTCGTGCAGCAGCGGAGTCGGTGTGTGCCCGTCGCAGATTTCCGAATCGGCGTTCGGGATCAACGCCGGCGCCGGCGTTCGTGTCCAGCTTGCTGGATTCGCGGCGTTCATCGAGGCGAAGTGGCACGACATCTTTACCAACGGAGGACACGTACAGATGGTACCGGTGAGCGTGGGATTTCGCTTCTGAGCGGGTTCGCGTCTTGCGCGACGCTGTGTTGCAGGTGAGGGTTGGAAATTGCATGACGCGACCGGAGTCCGGACTGGCGGTCGTGGCGCACACGCATTTTCAAGGGGGCGTTGCATGAGACGCATGGTGTGGAGTGTGATCGCGGCCGTCATGTCACTCGCGTTCGCCGTCCCGGTGTCGGCGCAGTTGGCGTCGAGTCCGGCCCGATTCGGCCTCGTGGGCGGCGGGACGTTTCCAGTCGGCAACCTGTCGGATTTCACCTCGTCGGGATGGCATGCCGGAGCGCTCGTCGATCTCGGGCTCCCGCTCGTGCCGCTCGGCTTTCGTGTCGAAGGAACGTGGCATCAGTTAGGCAGCAAGGACACGCCCAACGGAATTTCTCCATCGGAGAAGGCACGGGTGGTCGCGGTGACGTTGAATGCGACCTACGCGTTCGGTCCGCAGCCGCTGATCAAGCCGTACATCATCGGCGGCGTGGGCGGCTACAACGTCAAGTTCGAGCCGTCGGACGCCGACTCGTTTTCCGAAACGCGCTTCGGCATCAATCTCGGCGCGGGGCTGCGCGTGCAGCTGACCGGATTCTCGACGTTCGCAGAAATTCGGTGGCACGACATCTTCACCACGGGGAGCAGCGTGCAGATGCTCCCGATCAGCGTGGGCGTGACGTTCTAACGGAAACTCGCGATGGCGCGTGAGGGACCGCGCACGCGCAGCGCGCTGGCGGCGTTGGACGAAGCGCGGTTCGGCCCGGGGCGGACGCTCAACCTCCGGGCCGTTCTGCCGACGCCGGCCCAGGCGACGGCGCGCGCGGAAGCGTGGCTGCGCCAGAAGCAGGTCGAGCGCGCAGGCGAAGTCCTCGTAATCACGGGGCGAGGCAACCGGAGCATCGCGGGCGTGTCGGTGGTGCGCCAGGCGGTTCTCGGTTTATTGAACGCGCTGCGCCGCCGCGGTGTGGTCGATGCCGTGCGCGAACACACGGCCGGATCGTTCGTGGTGACGATGGCGCCGCTTTCTTCGCTGCGTTCGGCGCCGCGCAGGCGTAACGATCCGACACAAGCACCGCCTGCCGATCCGCGTGTGTTGTCAGGCTTGTCCCGCGACACGAGACGATTGTTGCGGTCGGTGGCGCTGTGTTCGCTCGAATCGCTCGGCGTGCGGGAGCCGGAGGCGTTCGTCGAGCGAGAGATGGTCGCGCAGTTCTCGCATCTTGGCGCGACGATTCGCGACGGCCCGATGCGCGAAGAACGGTTGCGGAACGCGTTGCTCGTGCTGCTGGACGAGCTTCAACATCGGTGAGTGGCCCGGGCTTTGGTTCGACGACGGCGGTTGATTAGTTTCCGCCGTTCACGCGGCGACCCGATGATCCCTGCCCTGCGCACGTTCATTTGACTGACTTTCTGCAATTCGCGCTGATCACCTTCACGTCAGTTCTGTTCATCGTCGATCCGATCGCGGTGATTCCGACGTACCTGGTGATCACGCGCAACGAGACGCCGGTGCAGCGGCGAGCGACCGCGACGCGGGCTTCGATCGCCGCGGCGGTGCTCATGATCGTGTTCGGCATCGCGGGCCGTCTCATTTTCCGATTGTTCGGCATCACGCTGCCGGCCTTCCGCATCGCGGGCGGACTCATTCTGTGGTACGTGGCGATGGACATGCTGCGCGGACAGCGCAGCACGCAGGAGAGCAGCACGGAAATCGCGGAAGGAGCGGAAAAGGACGATGTCGCGCTGACCCCGTTGGCGATGCCGATGCTCGCCGGGCCCGGCGCGATTTCGACGGTGATGGTGCTCGCCAATCAGGCGCGATCGGTGCCCGAAGCGGTGGTCGTGTACGGGTCGGTGGTGCTCACCGCGGCGATATCCTGGGGCGCGCTTCGGTTAGGCGAACGCCTGGTCGTCTTTCTCGGGCAGACCGGCATTCGCGTCATGACGCGCATCATGGGCCTGCTGCTCGCCGCCGTGGCCGTGCAGTTCGTCGTGACCGGGGCGCGGGACGCGTTCCTGGCGCATGGTTAGACACGCGTGCTGGATCAGCAACGTTTCCCGTGCCCGGCGCGTAGCCCGGTCAACTGAATCGATGGATCGAGCCCACACTCACTGAACCCCATCATGATGCGTGCTCATTTGCAAGTCGCGGCCGCGACAGTCGCCATCGCCGTGTGCGCCGGCAATCTGTACGGCCAGCAGACATCGCTGCCGGGCTACACGGCCGCCGAGGCACAGCGCGAACGCGCGCTCGAGGCGAGTACAATCGCGCGCCCGGACAGCGCGCAGGCCCGCGCCGACTCGCGGACGCTGTCGAGCGATGTGCACATTGCCGGAACGCCGGCGCAAGCGCGGACGCGCGATTTCGTGATCGACGCCATGAAGCGCTGGGGACTCGAAACCAACGTGCGCGCCTACGATGTCTGGATGCCGTTCACCACGCTCATGGAGGCGTGGCGTGTGGCTCCGGACACGCTTGCGCTTCGGTTAGCCGAGGGTCCGGTGCCCGAGGACACGACGTCGTGGACGGTGAAGGAGCCGGTGATCTCGAACGGCTACAGCG
>Ga0070735_10002856_pt1 | contig 15354 bp, 19 predicted proteins | sample Coa_R1_FD_66443 | JGI IMG/M metagenome (GOLD analysis project Ga0070735, IMG submission 66443) | Surface soil microbial communities from Centralia Pennsylvania, which are recovering from an underground coalmine fire - Coalmine... | ecosystem: Environmental > Terrestrial > Soil > Unclassified ... | reverse complement strand
TTTTGCAACTATGTCATATACACAAGGACTGAATACTGAAACGATAACATTCGCTTCTTTAATTGGCGTAGCTCAAGGTGGTTCCGGACCAGTTATACCATTCCTTAATTTTAACTTTACGGAAGGTCCACAACAATTACGGTTTCTTCAAGGTCAACCAGTACAGTTATCATCACCGGTTGTGGCTGACTTAGTTCAAGCGGGCATGCCGATTTTTTAAGATTAATTTGCAAAGGTTATAGAATTCAGAAGGAGTTAGATCAGCCTTTGCCTGATTAGCTCTTCTAGATACCCATTCTAAATTTCGTATGGTATGCGTACCGCCTTTTGCAATCGGTTTAATATGATCTAATGATAGATTTACCCTAGGAATCAGTACATCGCCCGTATATGGGCACGTAGGGTGCGCTAATAGCTTTTTATAGAGCTTTTTAGCTAATACTAATCTCTTATTTAAAGGTATTACTACTTTATTTTCACGTACAATGGCACGTAGTAGCTCCCGTATGTATGAAAGCATTGCTTTAGGCTCTTTTTTATAGTTTTTAGCTTTTTGTCGCTGTTTTTGTAACTTTATACGATTACAAGATCGACAATAAAAATCCAAACCGCCTTTAGCACAACGGTCTTTATTAAAGTCAATTAAAGCTTTCGACTGCTTACAGCCGCCGCAGCGTTTGGTCATGGTCGATATTGTAGTGTACGATACGTCTTTTAAAGGTAAAATATAATTAATCGGTACTGTGGGGAATTATTACTTATGTTATCTGACGCGGTAAAAAGCGATGTTCGCAGGTTTTTAGATTATTCAGTTATTGGTCTATGGCGTCAGTCTCCTACTGGTGGTCTTCTTGCCCCAATGAATAATGGTTTTCGTTGGATGACTGCATACGGAAACTTAGAGTATAAACTTAATAGCCTAAAACCAGATGAAGAATCCCGTTTGACAGGGCATCCATACGGTAGTGTAGGTTTTGCCCAAGGAAATCCCAATTACTTTTTGATTCCTCCGGTTCCAAGTTCTAGTATTACTATTTCATTAGCATCTAGTGCCTTTTCATCTAGTCCTGTTACTCACACATACACAACAACAGCAACAGATACGTTTTTAACTATATGTGGCGCAATAGCGCAACAATTCGCGACTGATTCTGTATTTCAAAATGCTGGATTTCAAGCTATTAACCCATTTGGTATTGGACCTTTTGGGCAACCCAATAATGCTACTCAATTAGTTACATTTCCAACTGTTGATTTTATAGCCCCAAGTTCAGCAGCATCATTTACTATTACTGTTTCCGGTACTGGATCTACAATCCCTCAGATAGCACAACAAGGAGCGCCTCTAAGTCCATCATTAACTTCTAATCTTACGTATCCTCCCACAGTAGTTTGGGGGTATCTTCCAATTCTTAATTACTTAGAAGATCAAATGGCTGGGTCTACATCTGATAATTTGGCTGTTTATCAGGCTAACGATGCTATATTACGTCAATCAGAAATGAAAGACCGTAAAAAACTGTTTTTAAATTATTGCGATCGAATGGCAGATTTCCTAGGTATTTTACGCAATCCAGATAAGATGTCTAATTACAATTCTAGTGGTAGTTGGAGTCAAGTTTAAATAGGCTGTGGACCAGCTTTTATAACTTTCAAACAAAATTCGTAAAACTCTTGCGGGGTCTTGTCTTTTTTATGATAGTTGTACTCTTTACTGGTCCATTGTAAATTGTTTATATCCCATAGCAGTTCTGGATATCGGGAGACCGGTTTTATGTGGTCTAATGACATATTAGTTCGTAATTTGAGTGGTACCCCAGTAAAGGGGCAGTACGGGTATTCGATATATTTTTTATACAGTATATCAACCATGTTACTTAATTGAGTTGTTTTTTTTACACCGGTACGTTTATAGTTTGTCATTAAGAATGGTCTAATTAATCTTTTGGCAGCTCCGCTATGTGTTACTGGGTCATCTATAGCCTTCTGTAGATACTGTTTATGTAATTTATTTGCGCGGTCTCTTTGTGCTTGGGTACGATTTTTTGTTGCTAGGCGTCTTAGTTTATTAATATGATCTCTATTTCTATTTCTGTACTGAGCTTCTTTATTATTTTTGCATAATTTACAATATGGTGATTTTCCATCTGATTTTTGCCTATCCTGATGAAATTGACTTACTGGATATCGCCTTGCGCACCGAATACACGTCTTCCACATGCCATAATTATAAATATAGTTTAATTATTGTCAAGGAGTGTGGTTTATACGACGACATGGATTTCAGTGACCCGGATCGCTCAGCATGCTTACGGCGTAGCTGCCCAACACGTGGGCATCCCTATGAATATTTATCGTATATCTCCGAATTCTTCCGGAGATTGGATTCAACCCCAGAATTTATATGCACAAAATAGACGTGTTGATCGACAACCCTCTCCAGCTGGTAATAAAGGTTTTGAAACATCGAAGAAAAATGAAGTGTTTTGGTTCGAATTAATGGCAGATTGCAACGATCTTTTAGTTGGTGATGTGTTTGTAAGTACAGATCCAGTACTAAATAAGGGTTGGGTTACTGTGAATTATGACTCTACAGAGTTTATCGGTTTATGTTTGGCAGAAAATATGCCCACTAGAGCTCCCGTAGCGGCTAGATTAAACACTATGGCTCAATTCTTTACTCCTAGTATTTCCCCTAGTACACAGACAGGGTTAGTCCCAGTACAAAACTATTATGATTCTACTTTACCGAATAAACAGGCTATTATTTTAGAGAATGGGAAGTTTACTAGAGCTAATGCGGGTCAGATAGCAGCGAATATTCCGATTGCTTTTATGCCCTTTCGTAATTTTGGAGAAATATATAATCAGCCGACTATGAATGTCACTGGTTCAGAGCGACGTTTAATTTATGTGCCGCCAATGAATGGTTATCAGCCTGTAGCTGGTGATGAATTTGTTATAGTGGACGGTTCTAGATATGTAATGGAATCTAATTATCATCAGGACTCTGGAACAGCAGGCAACCAGTTTGTTTGCTTCAAGATTGTATCTGGAGGAGGTCAATAAGGTGGCAACTGTAGAAATGATCTGGGGCGGGCTACAAAATCAAATTGCCACTGCGATGCAAGGGACTAATACTTTATTGCCTAATCAAACTACTGCCGTTTTTCCTTTGCCACAGTGGAGTGATGACTGGCCGCCTTTAAAAACACTTCAAGCTGTTGCAACAGGTCAAATTCCTACTGTTATAAGCTTATTTGACCGTGGAGTAGAAAAAAATGATACTCACGCCATACCGTTATTCTATGCCCTTCCACCTACAGTAGGAACTCCTGGAGCGGCTATAACGCTAAGTAGTACATTTTTTGCACCTGGTCAAAATATTACTTTAACTGGTTCTGGTACTCCTTTAGTGAATGATGCATTCTGTTTAACTCTTATATCTGGGGCAGTTGGGCAGAACCAAATTATGGCTGAATATCAGGCTTTAAGTACTGATACGTTGATGTCTGCTTTAACGGCCTTTACGGCTAAGATTAATTTATTAACAGATATCACAGCTAGTTTAAGCGGGGATATGATAACAGTTACTAACGGTACGGATTCTTTATATACAGCAAGGTCTGAAGTCGTTAATATTGGGACATTTACACAAGAAGGTTATCGTTGGGAAAGAGACATACAAGTTACCGTATGGTCTAGAACTCCCGCTGATAGAGCGAAATATGGGAACATTTTGGAGCAGCTTTTTACCCAACTAGAAGTGAACTACGGTTTTTTAGCTTCTGATCAATCCGCTTGTCGAATTTATGTAAAAGACGATTTAGTACAAAGAGACAGCCAGTTGCAGGATATATATAGACGGGATTGGCTTATATGCGTTAACTATCCTGTTCTTAATTACGCTCCTGCATATCTGATTGAAGAAATACCGCAAACGTATGAAAGTCCAGTACCAGATTAATTAAGTTCTGTAAATTTGTTATATATCAACATAGCCAAATATCCATACAGCTTATATAACAGTTAATATGAGGTGATTTTGATGAGTAATTGGCAAGACTACTTAGATCCAGAAATTGTTGAAGAGACGTGGCTTAAGGATCGTTCTAGGGTATACAAAGAGCTAAAAGATAAATTTACTTTGGATTTTCCTCCTGATTACTATGCCAAAGCTTATTGGCAGAAACAGATAAGTGACTTATGGAATGGTGGTATGGATATTAAATATTTCTACGATCGTACTGGTCGTCCAACAGTAACTAATTTAGATTTAAGAACTGTATATGAATGTTGTAAAGAACATTTAAAAGATTGTTTAAAGCGTAGTCCAGAGTTTTGTGATTTACTATCCCGCGAACATCTAGGATTTTGTATTAATTGTCACAGTCAAATTATTGCTTGTGAATCTGAAGAATATTGTGCTAAGTGTTATCAACAGAAATTAAATAATTGGCGGCCTTTATGAAGTACTTTGTTTTATTAATTTATTTTTGTTTATATTTAAGTGCGCCATCGGTCGCAAACGAAACACAAATATGTGTAAAACTACAATCTAACAGGCATGTACCAAGTGCGGTTGGTATCCGTTGGCGTAAAAGCGATCACACTATTTACTATGTTGATACTAACAGTTCTGTGTTTGGTACAGTACATCCCGGTGATGTTCTAATTACGGCCGATGGTATGTGTCCTGAAGAATGGTTTCGTACAGAATCTTATATAAATAACGAAGAAACCCCAGTTCAATTAGTAGTTCGACAACAGGGTTATATAAGACAAGTTATTGCATATCGCAAACCTACTAGTCTTTTTTCTCCGATTTGGCATCAGGGGAGCAGGTATTAGTATTTTGTATTTTCTTTACAGCTACGGCTGATATTATACCGCTTAGAGCTGCTATAGCACCGGTAACAATGGTTGCATTTATATCATAGGTAATATGGTGTATAGCTGCTAAGTATGGCAAAATTAAAGACCCTATAACAACGATAGATAGGGTAACTATAGCAATTATCCCGATTATATTTGCTGTCACAGTAAACCTCCTTATAAGGTTTACTTATGAATAGCTAAGTGTGTTAGGCAAAATGTGGCAGCGAAACTACAAATAGCAACAATTAAATCTAAGATTATACTAGGCATTTTATGCTCCAAGGGCTGCTTGTAGGTCATTTAACGCTTTAGATAGGTCGGCAGAAGCCTTTTGGACATCTGCCATTACTGTTTGGACATCAGCTGCGGCAAGTTTTCCATCAGTTTCTAACTGGGCTAAGGTTGCTGGGTTGCTTAATTTACTGACTACGTCGACTAATTTCCCCATTGAACCAGCCAGATTTATTAAATTTAATTTCGGTTCTAGATTATTTGCTTCTGCAGCTTCTGACATATAAACCTCCAAGGGCGTGCGATTAGCTGTTTGTATTATACATTAAGTTTTGTTACCTCATTAACTTAATTTTAGCTTATAATACAAGGTGACGTGTCTCTTGGAGGATTCTCCCTTGCCTATCATTCTAGACCCAACTCAGATTAATCCAGCAGCTTTGACAGTTCCAGCAGTTTATCTAGTAGTTGAGCCACCTCAGGCGTCAATTACAGGTGTTCCGGCATCGGTTGTTGGTCGTGTCGGTTCTGCATCTTGGGGTCCACTTAACGTACCCGTTTTAATCGGTAATCTTCAAGAACAAAACATATTATTTGGACCTATAAGCTCAGCAGCTTTGACTGATCCGTATGATATGGCTACTGATATATGGGCGTCACTTCAACAAGCCGGCCAATTTGGTATGTCTAGTCAGAATGTACGTGTATCTGATGGTACTGATGCGCAAGCTAGTTTACTTGTTGTCGATAATTTAGCAGATACGCAATTATTAGCAGTCGGCGGATCTAAAACTACCGGTGATGTGATCGATTTGGTATTCACTAATAGCCGTATTTCTGGTAGTCCGGTAACAGTTCCCTATACAGTTTTATCTGGTGATACATTAACTACTATTGCTTTAGCATTAAAAAATGCGATAAACGCCAATTCTGCTTTAGCAGCTGCTGGTATTACAGCAACGGTGTCTACTACAAACATTACAGTGCATTCCGCGACAGATTTAGACATTATCCCGACTATCTCATATTCGCAAGGGTCGAATACAGAAACTATAACCATTACTCCTGGGTCTGCGGTGACTGGTGGTACTTTAACTGCACTTTATAGTGGAGTATTAGGCAATCAAATCAAATTATCTATTCTACCAGGAACATCCGCTAGTTTAGTAAATGTTCTGTTAACGGCATGGGCAGGCAAAGCACAAGAATTCTATCAAGGATTACCTAATAGTGGTTCTTTTTGGGCAGCATTAGAATCCGCTTTAGCTTCTGGTATTAATACCCAACGCCCTCCTTCCCAATTAGCTAGATTCGCTCCTGCTTCGTCTACTCACGGGCCGCAATTGCAAGTTGCAACTCCTTTAACCGGTGGGTTAGATGGGCGCGGTGGTTTAACTTCTGATGATCTTATTGGCTCACCAACTGGTGGGGCTAATGCACAAGGTAGTGGTATGTATGCGTTATTGAATGCAATTCCGATGCCCCAACAAGCATGGCTAGTTGGCGTTACAGATCAAACTGTATGGCCAACAATGCAGCAATTTGCAACTGCAAACGGTATTTTGATGGCAATATGTGAGCCAATTGGTACTAGTGTTTCTGCAGCTGTTTCTGATTTAGATAACTATGGTATCGATAGCTACGAAGTTATGTGCTTTATAGACTGGGTAGAAATGTATGATCCAGTTAATGCGGTACATAGATTTGTATATCCTGCTGGTCCTTTAGGTGGTTTATGTGCTGCTCTTTCTCCAGAGCAATCGCCGCTGAATAAACCGCTTCAAGGTATTTCAGCAACATATAGATTGCAAAATGCCGGTCCTTATAGCAATGCTGATATTAGTTTAGCGAATACGAATGGTATCGCATTAGTTAGTAATCCAATTGGTTTAGGTCCCAGATTTGGTTTTATTACTGCCGTTAATACATCACTGAATAATATTGGTACTGCTCCTATTGAATATTCAAGAATGACGAACTTCTTAATACAATCAGTTGGTGCAAATCTTGGACAGTATCTTGGTAAATTGCAATCTCAACAACCAGTCGATCCAGTTCGGTCGGCGATCAAATCCAATCTCAATGCATTCTTCGCACAATTAGAAGGCAACGGACAATTAGATGCTCATGTGACCTTGTGTGAATTTAGTTTGACTAATTCTAGTCCTGGATATAACACCCCAACTACTATTGCTCAACATATATGTTCAGTATTTGTTGCTGCAACGTATCTATCTTCTATTTGGTATTTAATTTTTACACTTCAAGGTGGTACTACCGTTTCTGTACAGAACGTTGTATCTCCTCAACCGGCTAGTTAAGGAGTAGATTAATATGGCTTTTGCAAATATTACCGGAATGACAGTAGGCCAGGATTTACGCCTGGTGCTATTTACTCCAGTTGGTTTAGGTGGTGCTTCTACTGCTGGTGGTTTTACATCTGATGCTTTAGGAAGATTGGTTAGTATGAATGCTACGCCAGTAATACAAGAAGTATCAGCTGTTCCATTAGATAATGGTGGTGTACGTATAGTACGTAATATATATCAAGGTTGGAACGGTGATATAGATTTTGTTAGATATAATGGGAACCTTTCATTATTGATGGCTTCTATTATGAGTACATTTAATAACTTAGGTAATGAATCCTATTTCAATGTTGAAGCTGTTGTATATAACGTTATATCTCAAACTACAGATACTTATACGTTTTTAAATTGCGTACTATCGCAAGTTAATATGGGTAACTTTGGTGAAACAGCACGTGTTGATCAACGTTTACATTTTGAAGGCCAAAACATGTTGGTTAATGGACAAGTACCATCTGGTCTTCCATCGCTTCCATCAGTTGGTGGCAGCAATCCTGGTTAATAATGCGTAAGTTATCAGATCTCATTAGGGATTTGAAACAGGAACAGCGGCGTATTCCTATGCAAAATGCTGCAGCCTTAACTGTTCTTGGATTTGAAATTCAGGAAAAAGTTGTTGAAATGATTGGTACTAAACAGTCATTTTGGGCCGATTTAAAACCGGCTACTATAGAATGGAAAACTAGAAAACATTTAGGTAAAGATAATGATCCGTCTAGTCCATTATACGGAACTGGTGATTTTGCTAGAAGTATAGAATACAAACTTATCGGTAAAAATAAGGTACGTATATTTAGCGATGATCCGACTGCCCAGTATCATGAATTTGGTACTAGTACTCAACCACCACGTCCTGTATTTCTACTAGCTGCGAAGTTGGTATTGAGAGATTTTTTAGGTAAAGGAAAATTACAGAACTTTTATTTGAAAAGCCTTAGATAGTGCTCATGTTAATACTATATAAGTTTGTATACTTCTATTAGGTAGTCTTATAGGAGTCTTATAGAAATGCCAGAAGTAAGTATTAACCCGGAATTTAGCAGTCCAGAACCAGAAAAACAACCGGTTGCAAAAGAAAGTAAATATGTCCGTAATGAAGTAGAAGCAAAACTTCCAAATGGCAAAGTACTTAAAATGGGCAAACCCTCTATACCTACTCACCTTCTTCTTCCAGACTTAGCCGCTAGTTATAACGAACTTGCCAAAGGTAAAGCAGACCCGGTTTCCTTGCGTTTAAACTTAAATTTTGCAACTATGATAGCTTTTGTACGGTCATATGATAACGAACCGTTCATGGCTCCTAGAAGTGCTTCTGAAGTTATACACTTGATGAACAAGCTTGGTGAGGATGGCTGTGATGCAGTGAGTGAGCTTTATGCTAAGTATTTCGCTCCGTTAACGTTGGAGAACCTTGAAGTTATAAAAAAGTAACAGAAGACCCTGCCATTAATGAAATCTTATTCTTGGTACAGAATGGGTTCGATTACTACACAGCTGCCGAATTGCCAGACATAACCCGTACAGCATACGTATATACGATACAGCTACAGAAAGGCGGTACAGTCCCAGACTGGTCAACCGGTGAGATTAAGTTCGACTGAAGTATAATTAATCTAGGAGTATTCTAGATGCAGCAAGCTGGTATTGAGCTGATTTTAAAGGAAAACGTCTCAGATAAACTGGGCAAACTTTTGCCCATTTTAGAGAAGATGGATAAATCCTTTTCTAAGATGAATCAAACTTTGTCTGCGTTAGAAAATTCCCAAAAACGTGTAGATCAGCAGTTTAAAAATATAGGCCGCAGTGTTGATTCTGTGACTATGAAAGAACGCGGTATTAGAACGCTTAATACTGGTGTTGCTGGTATTGGAAACGCAGCTGCAAAATCAGAAGGAATGGTCGCTAGTTTAGGTAAAAGTTTAACAACTGTTATTGGGACTATGGCACCATTATTGGCCGGATTAAAAGCTTTGCAGGCTATTACGGCGGGTATTGGTGAAGGTTTAGATTTCCAGAGTCAAGTTATAGGATTAGGACGAACGGGTATATCAAAAACAGAACAGGATGCATTAGTGAAAACATCTTTAGATTTAGGTGCTTCTGGGAAGTATATCCTTTCTGGCAAACAGTTCGTAGAAGCTGCTAGAGGTGCTTTACCAGTATTAGGAGCTGGTAGAGTTCAAGAAGCACTTCCAGAATTTGGGCGGTTCACAACTGCCGCTAGACAGTCCAATGTTAAATTTGATTCGCCTGAAATGCTATCGCGATTTTGGGAATTGTATGGTATGCGTACTCCGAAAGATCGTAATAAGTTTGATTCAGCTCTATTAAAAACTCTACAGTTTTCTGGCATAGATGCATCGCAACTATTACAACAATCTAATATCGCTGGCGGTGCGTTATTAGGACAAGATCCAATTACAGCTATGGAGCAATTAGCGTATTTTATAAAAGAATCTAGTTCTGGTGCTGGAGGAGGGGGGCGTGGTCGTGCTGGATTTATGATGCGATCATTAGATCAGATGATTAGTTCTGGTAAAGTGCCGGTACAAACTTTAGAATTATGGCGGCAACATGGATTATTGCCCGGTATTGAAAAATATATCACTGCGAAAGGCAGAGGACATTCTTATTTAATTGAAGATGCTACTGGTGCTCATGTCTTAAGAAGTGGTAGTAATACTATGGCAGATTCTGCCAAAGTAACTACGACTGCTGCTAAAGAGTATTTCTTAAAAGAACGTCCACAATGGCTTCAGCAGTCGGCTACTGACGAATTGGTATTTGCTAGACAAATGGTTATAATGGCAGCACAAGCTGCTGGAGTTCAGGGTAAGACTCCTCAAGAATTAATTTCTGGATTTTCTAAGTTACCAGATGCAGCTCAGAAACAATATTTGTCATTAGCGACTGGTGGAACAATGCTATCTAACACAGCTGTAATACAAATGGCAGCTGGACGATACAAAAAATCATTTGACATCATGAAAGAAGGGATTGAAAAAGCTCCTGGTTTTTCTGGTATGGAAACTGGTCAGACGTCTATTGCCCAAAAGTGGGAGCAATTTACTGCGCAGTTTGAAACATTTGCTGATAAGTTCTTTAATACGCCTGAAATATTAGGACTATTAAACACGACTATGGACGGTTTGATTGACGCATTAAAAGTATTAAATGGCAATGTGAAAAATATTATAGACTTTTGGTTTAAACCGCAATCAGCTGGACAGCAACTTGGTGGGTCAGCTAACGTTATATCTAACGCCATAGGATTTCCTATGGGCCCGGCTGGAGCTAAGGGTCCCAATATGGGACGTATATTATGGCGGGATGCTAAGAAAAATATTGGAACTGCGTTACCTGCAATCCTTGCAGCTGCCCAACGTTACGGAGTTGATCCAGTATTAGCAGTGGCTACAGCTATGAATGAAAGCGGTCTTAACCCGTTTAGTGTTGGAGATCATGGAACTTCTTTTGGTTTATTTCAGCTTCATAAAGGTGGGGAGTTAGGAAAAATGTCTCCAACACAAGCTTTTGATCCAATGACCAACGCTTTAACTGCTCTTTCACACTTTGGAGGTCATCCTGGAAAATCTGGTGGTGCGTTAGCAGCTGCCGCTCAACGTCCAGCCAATCCTGCTGCATATGCAAAAGCTGTCGATGCGCTTATGCCTAAAGCCCGTGAAATTATAGTTCACAATACAATTAATTTGGATGGTAAAAAAATAGCTGAACATACCTCTCACCATATAGAGAAAAAACAAGTAAAATCTTTAAATCGTATGTCTCAAGCAACCTCAGGTGCTGGCGGAGCAGTAACTCCATCTTCGTATAATGCAGGAGGTAATCAATTCTAATGGCACTTATAGATACACTACTAGCTGGAGTAGTTTCTCCAGAACAGAAAACATTAATTGAAATGATCATACATGAATCAGTTATTGCGCAGGTTGATCCAGTATTAGCAGTATCTATGGCGATTTTAGAATCGGCTTTAAATCCTAATGCTATTGGGGATAACTACACATCATTCGGTTTATTTCAATTACATAAAGGCGGAGAATTAGGAAATCTTACAGAAACAGAAGCATTTGATCCTGTTCGTAATACTAGAGTTGCACTTTCATATTTAAAACATTTCTATAAACCAGAATACAATCCAGGACAATGGGCTGCAGCATCGCAAAGACCAAAGTATCCAGAAATATATGAATACACAGTCAATACTATTTACCCATTAGCTAAATCTCTGATGGTTGGGTTAGGAGTGTACGATGCCAAATAGTACTACACAACAACGCTTACTATTAGGCAACGTTAATTTTTTTAGGTTCGAAGTTCCTGAGACCTTACCAAATCTATTTGGTACACAAAAATTAGCAGTACATGATTTTGCAGGAGGTTCCAGAACTGTACAACAATTAGGAGCATTTCCATTTCCAGATATTTCATGGCAAGGAACATTTTTTGATGGAGATACAGTAGGCGAAACTGCTATTCAAAGAGCAAGCCAGTTAAATACTTATAGAGTACAAGCACAACCAATTAGTTTATCGTGGGGATCTTTTCAATATGATGTTATAGTTGCAGAGTTTGAAATTATTGGTAAATTAGCTCAACAGTTGCAGTACAGAATAAAAGTTATTCCTATAGCAGATAACACAACAACATCTAATGCAGCGCCATCCCCTCCTAATGCGACGCAAACTTTATTTAGCGCGAATAATGAAGTTTTAAATGCAACTCAAACTCCTACTGCAGCTTTACTTAACCCTATAGTTACTTCTTCTGCTGTGTTGATTACTCAAAATGTAAATAATGCAGTTATTGCTGCTAATGGCTCAGCACAAAATATTCTGGCATCAACGCAAGCTTCTATTCAGTCACAAATTACAGCTTTGCAAACTACACTTCAACCTATTATTAATGGATCAGATTATGGACAAGCAACTGCTGCTATTAATTTATCTACTAGTTTGTCTACTTTAAGTTCCACACTAACAATACAGCAAATTGCGCCAATTGCTACTATATCCGTTACCAATCCCAATCTTCCACAGCTAGCCAGCCAATATTATGGAAACGATACTTTGTGGCCGTTAATCGCACAACAGAATAATTTACAAGATATGTTTCCTATTGGGACTTTCACTTTAGTTATTCCGCCAACTACAATCCAATCTAGTTTGATTCCATCATGAGTACTTCAACTAACAGACAGTTAACAACTAATGTAGTTATAGGAGGAACATCAATTCCAGTTATAGGTTGGCAGTGTCATTTAACTAGTTATGGAAATTTATGTACATTTGAAGTTACTACCTCTATCCAACAAATAAAGCAGTCTGGTTTTGATATATTTACTAAGCAGCAAAATAATCCTACTTTAGAATGTAATATTTACTTATCTGATTCATCATCTGGAACATCAGGTTTGGTATTTAGCGGTATTGTTGATACAGTAAATGGAACTTGGGAAGATGATCTTATTGAAATAAGTGGTAGAGATTACAGTGCAATTTTACGGGACACATCTCAAACTTTAGATAAATATGTTAATCAAACAGTGGGGCAGGTTGTTCAGGGGATTTGTAATGATAATAATATCACTGCAACTATTCAAGCTCCAAGTCAAATAGCAGGTATTAAAGTATCAACATTTCAGGGTGAAAATTGGTCTTTTAGTAAAAATCCACAACCAACATGGCATATTTTACAACAATTAGCTGAGGAGGTTGATTGTGTGGTATTTATGGATCGCTTAAAAACATTGCATTTTGTTGCTCCAGGTACTGGGGGTACTAGTCATACATATTACTGGCGGCCACTTAATCCTAACAATCAGTTTCAATCTAATAATCCTATTACGAAATTAGATATGATGCAGCAGTCTAGAAGATGTAACAATTTTACTTTGTTTTTGCATGGGTATGATAGTGATGGAAAGCAGACTATTTTTAAGCAAGATAATATTGGCCAAGGTGGACGTATTGTTCATAAAAATAGACAGGACTTAAATTCACAAAATCTAGATAGTATATGGAATTCATTAGCTGATGAAATTCAACGCAAGAATACTGTTGCGAAGATGGTAGTGGAAGGTAACTTAGATTTGAATGTAAACGATACTATAAATATCTATGAATCAGAATCTAATGATCTTTTAGGGCTATCAGGTCGTAATTTATATATAGCTAGCGTTATTCATAGTTTCAGCATGGCTGATTACGGCTCTAGTGAGGCTGATGGATTTTTCACACATGTAACTTGCAACCAATTAGGATCTGCTGGCAATTCTGGTTAAACCCACAGTCGTTTAAATCCAGAGTGTTTAATAACGGGGTTTTCTAAATATATGTAGTGTGGTTGTAGATATGGAATAACGGTTAACGCCGTTAATAATAGAAAACTCATTGATAGACAAAAATCTTTAATCATATTACGGAGCTGGTGGAGTAAGTTGATACCAGTTACCAGGTGGGTTAGCGCCATCGCTTATAATCATTAATGGATAATTTGTTGTTGTTCCTGATGTAAAAACTAAACTGGTTACCGGTGTAGGATTACCATATAGATATAATTGATCTGGACCAGTAGCATCAGTTTGGAATGTTACATTATTCGTGAAATTTATAATTATGAGTGTAAAAACTTTACCTAAAACTAAATTTGCTTTTGGTAATGTAATAGTGACTGGCCCACTACTAGCATCAATATAAATAAAACTGGGATCACTATTTTGTAAGGTTGTATCGCTACTATACGTTTGCGAATTAGCTGTAACTAATCCCCATGATCCAGATGGATTACCTGCTAGTCTAGTTGAAATTTCATTATCTGCGAACATTTGCATGACAGAAGCTGGATTAGTTGCTTGCCATGCTGATCCATTCCATTGTGGAACTTCACCAGTAGTAGCACCTGATTGTGTTAATTGACTTAAACTAACCGCTCCCCCACCTGATGTAGTACCGGGAACCCATGCAGAACCATTCCATACAGGAACTTGTCCTGTTGTTGCTCCTGACTGTAATAACTGACTTAGTAGTATATTTGGACTGCCGGGGGCCCAATGCGTACCATTAAAAATAATTGATTGCCCGGTACTAGCCCCAGAGGTATCTAATTGTGTTAGTGGTATAGTTAACCCACCTAAATTATTGGTTTGTACCCATATAGCTGCACTAGTAGCTGCACTAACACAGGTATATGTATTACCATTCGATGTGTTGTACCATAACGAAGCAGCTGAATAACCAACTGTATTATCATCAGTAGAGGTTGGATTTCTTGTAGCAGAAAAGTTATTTTGTGGTGCAGATGCAACTTGAAAGGCTGAACCATTCCATACATTCATTGTATTATTTGTGCTATTAAATAACCAAGTCTGTCCACTTACAGGAGATGATAGTGAGCTACTATTTGGACGTATAAACAATCCTACTTGCGCATTAGCAGGTATTTTATTTACCAGTAGAAGTACTATTAATAATAAAACCTTACGAATCATGTTATTTTACCCTTATATAATTAACAGTTGCTGTACTAGAAGAATTAGTACTATAAATTGTAAATCCAGTTCCTGCACTAACAGCTACAGAAAAATATTCTGAAGGTGGTGTAGATCCAACAGCAGTTACAACAATTATACTGCTAGAAGTAATACTACTATCGCTTACTGCGATACTTCCTGCAGATACAAAAGTTGCCTGCCCATTTGTAAACAACGCAGTTCCTGTACCACCATTTGCAGCTGATACTGGTGTACTTAGACTAATTGTAGGGCTACTAGTTAGATTTCCTCCGCCGGACAATCCCGTTCCTGCTGTTAAGGTTAAAACATTATATGCAGGAGTCGCTGCACTTCCAGAGGTGT
>Ga0070735_10002855_pt1 | contig 15356 bp, 14 predicted proteins | sample Coa_R1_FD_66443 | JGI IMG/M metagenome (GOLD analysis project Ga0070735, IMG submission 66443) | Surface soil microbial communities from Centralia Pennsylvania, which are recovering from an underground coalmine fire - Coalmine... | ecosystem: Environmental > Terrestrial > Soil > Unclassified ... | reverse complement strand
GACAAAGGAAACCAGGCGAACAATACCATCAGTTGCTATGGCGGGGTAGACAACAATTCGGGGGATCCAAGTTGCCTGGCAGGAAACGCTTTTTTGCACCCGATCGAGGCACATCGCTCGCGAACGATGCAGTTTGGATTAAAGTACGCTTTCTAAGGCGCTCGGAACTACTGTTGCGCTGCACTTCTTCTTCGCCGCGCACTAGTTGCATAAGTCAATCTAGGAACGCCAGGCGTGGCGCATGCGGCACAATCACAGTTTTCATTGGCGGCGGATTGCCATGCCGCCACAGCATCTAAGCGATACCCCACTCCGCGTATCGTTTTCAGGAATGTAGGTTTGGTGCGATCGGGTTCAATCTTTTCACGGATGCGCCGGATGCATGCGTCCACGCTACGTGGGGTCACGAACTCCATATCGCCCCAGACCGCATCGAGCAACAGGTCGCGAGTGAATACTTGCCCACGGTGACGAGCCAGGTATTCGAGCAGACGGAACTCCAAGCTGGTTGTCGGTACTTCGTTGCCTCGAACGCACAGCTTCATCGCCCAGCTATCGATGACGATATCGACTGCCTCCGGCTGATTGGCGGCACTCTGAGGCGAGAAGCGCCTCAACACAGCCTGTACCCTTGCCACTAATTCTCGCGGGCTAAACGGCTTTACGATGCAATCGTCGCCGCCAGACTCCAATGCGAGGATTCGATGTTCCTCGGCTGAATCTGTGAGCAAGAAGACGATCGGAGTCCGGGCGAGGGACGGATTTTCGTGAATTCGCCGACACAAGCCGATCGCGCTGCCATCCGGCAAAATCAGAGCAATCAGGATGAGCGAAGGCCGACTGCTCTCTATTTCCAAAATGGCATCACTCGAGGAGAAGGTCCTCACGGCATAACCGGCGGCTTGCAGGCAATCACGCGCCAGTTGACAAACGTCGTCATCGCCGTCCACCACAAAGATGAGTTGCCTCATTGACTTACCTGTAAGCCTGTCATTGGCATTGGTTATTGCTGGTTAAGAACTGAGAAGCCGACAACAAGCCGGCGCTCGAGAGCGCCGGGCGAAAACCTCTGCCGCCGTGCCTGCTTTAGCTTTGGTGCGGCAGTTTAGCCCCGTGGATGTTACGGTGAGGTGACCGGACTGTGAATCCTGTGTGAATTCTGTTTGCTGATGTTCGCCTGAGCCGGACCCTTGCCCCCTCACTTTGGTGCTGCCCAGTCACGTCGTTCTGTGACGTGGGTCACAGGAGTGGAAACGTGGTGTAACTAGAATTATCTGATCGGTTCACCAAAGGGTTCGAGGGGAAGGTGACGTGAACAAAGAAAATAAAAATGGCAAGAAGCTAAATGGGGAACGCCTTCTTAACCTTCACAAACTGCACCTGGGCCTCTATGCGCGTGTGGCTGGCCAATTGGGTGTCAGTCCGTCGTATGTAAGCTTGGTAGCGAATGGCATCCGGCGCTCCGATAAGGTAAAAGCTGCGGTGCTGGATGAGATCGCTCGAATTCATCGCGCTTCCAGGTAACTATCAGAAGGCATGCCCAAGTCCCCGCTCTAGGGGTTTCTCATGCCTGAAACCCAGCGTTGAAATAGAAAGACGCCAGTAGACCTGCTCTTGCGTCATGGGGTCGTGGGAACTCTCTCGTTTAATGATGACACCCCAACGCCTCTGTGGACGTTTGGGGTGTTGTTAGTGTTAGTAGTTGTCGAGCCTGTGATGAGTGCTCACCACGGAGCAGCGTCTCATAATGACCAGGCGCAGTCAGTGACATGAGTCACAATTCTTTACAGGTCGATTCCTAAAAAGGAACAGTCTGGCCTTATGCTAATTGCAGGGTCAAAGTTGGTAATGGCAAACCTTCGATCTCGACTCGCCATTGATCACCTTTTTCGGTCAAGTGTCCGGCGGTTAAAGTGCCAGAGCTGACAATTTCTCCCGCTCTTAAGCATTCACCCGGGGTCCGCTTCTGAACAGCCACGCCAAGCTCGGCCAAGCATAGCGCCGGGCTTCTTAACGAGTTCCTGCCGACACCTTCCTCAATGAACTGGCCGTTCTTAAACATTCGCACCTTAAAACCCGACAGTTTCTCAATGACGCTTGAGATTGGCTCCGAGTCTACCGAGACCCTTTCGCCCACAACTAATGCAGCGTGAAGTCCGAATGAGGCGACGAAATCGCTGGGTTGAAACTCCCATTTCGGAAAGGGACAATCGATGATCTCGAAGCCAATTGCGATCCAATCGGTAGCCGAAAGAGCCGCCGCCGCGTCTAACTCTTGCGTTGCAAGGGGCGCTTTCAAGCCAAATACTATTTCAGGTTCAATCTTCAATGAACGAGTATTGGGAATCGACAAAGAGGCCGAGTTATTCGCGCTATAGTGAACTGTATCCTCATACATATGGGCCCACACCAGGGTCTCGAGCTTCAAGATTCGCCATAACGCTTTGTTCGCGTATCCGACCTTAAGTCCCACCGAGCGATACCCACTCGCTTCACGCCATCGTTTGAGTGCAGCCTCAACTCGATAAGCAGCGTCCAAATCAAACCCGGTGCGCGATGAAGGAAGCACCGCAATCATCTGGCCTCTCTCGTAGGCCGTTCTCAATTCCTGCGTAACATTTTCGATATCCATATCCATCACGTAAATGTTAGGGCAGTATCTTACACTTTGCTCGGAAGCCATCGGCCCCGGACTCCGAGGAAATCAGGGGGATCAGCTTCCGCCCCGACGGAGAAACACTCCGGTAACTTTACAAGTATCCCCAAAGTGATGCCTCATGTGAAACAAGGGGTTACGTCTGCGCCTGCACGAGGAGGAAGTGGCGATGGAGAAATTGAACCTTTGGCTCGCAAAAACAGGGGTTTTAAGCTTCATTTGGCTGGCCAGTGTGCCGCTTTCGGTCAATCTTGCCGTCGCCCAAAACGCAGTAGTAATAGTTGGATCGGGTTCCAGCGTCCCTGCTCCCCTCTATAACCGTTGGGCCGAGGAGTACGACAAGAGGGATGCCAGAATACAGGTCCGATATCTGCCCATCGGCACCAGCGAAGGTATCAAGCAAATTTCCCACGGCAGCGGCGACTTCGGCGCGGGAGAAGTTCCACTGAGCCAAGCAGAGCGATCGGAAGGCAATCTAACGGAATTTCCCGCGGTGCTCATCGGGATCGCTCCAATTTACAACCTGCCCGGTATACACCAGGCACTCCGCCTCTCGGGCGAGGTCATTGCCGAGATCTTCCTTGGGGACATAAAGAATTGGAACGCACCGCAAATTGCCAAGCTGAATCCCGAGATCGAGCTACCATCTTTGCCCATCAAGGTCGTGAACAGACCGGCCGGCAAAGGTTCCAACTATGTCTTTACTGACTTCTTGTCGAAAACCAGTGTCAAGTTTCGCGCGGAAGTTGGAACGACTCCATCCCCCCGTTGGCCAGTCGGCACATCGGCGGAGCGCAGTTCCGACATGGCGGAGAAAGTGAAGAGCGAGCCCGGATCAATTGGCTATGTTGAGTTGCAATACGCATTGAAGGGAAACATCTCGCAAGCCGCCGTGCTCAATCCCGCCGGGAAGTACGTCAAGGCATCGGAGCAAAGTATCGCTGCTGCCTGTGAAGCAATAGAAGCGCCGCATTGGAATAGTTTCTCGGCATCGCTGACAAATGCCGCAGGGCCGGATTCCTATCCCATCACCAGCTTTACGTGGATCTATCTGCGTAACTCGGCAAATGACCCTTCTCGCGTTGCCGGCCTCGAGGATTTTCTGCACTGGATGTACGGCGACGGGCAACGCTTTGCCTCCGAGGAGGGGTATTCAGGGCTGCCTTCTCCGATGCTTACAGCAGTGAAGAAAAAGTTGCAATCCTATCGATAGCTGTTACCCTTACACCGATTCGATCGCGAATGCATGCGAAATCATTGGTTTTCTGCGGGGGCTTTGTTTCTTGTGGCTTCCGTCACTCTAGCCCAACGGTCCGGTGTTCGAAACAACCCCGACTTGTCAGATTTCTTTCAATCGAAGATCAAGACTGAGTGGGACGCCCTAAAAACGAAAGACAAGAAAACTTATGGCGACCTCCTGGCAGACGATTATCAGGGCGTTGAAGTCGACGGCCGGGGTGAACGCAATAAAATTCAGGCGATCAATGAGATAGCTGATACAAACGTATTCAATTACACGTTCTCGGGATACAAGTTCATTCCATTGGGCCCGGACGCGGCCTTTTTGATCTATGAAGTCAACATGCAGTTTCCACCGAAGTCAGCAGTTCGTTTTTCCCGCGTCTATATCACCGAACTTTGGGTGAAGCGAAACGGCGAGTGGAAGGAACTGCATTATCAAGAGACGCACGTCAAGTAATTCCCCCCTTTTTATCAGACTGTCACGGACCTGCGGGCACATAAACCTTGTCGGGCGCACGAAGTTCCGCATTCGGCACTTCAGTGGTCAACTTCACTTTTTGCAATCCCGCCTTCTTGGGTGGCCTCGCCAGAAATGTCAAGAAATACTGATGCATGAGCCGATGGGATAAGTCATCCAGATAAGGGGCAAACGTCACCGCGGGTCCATTGAATCCGATGTAATAGGCCTCCCCGCCGGTTTCTTCCGCCAGGCGCGAAAGATAGAGTTGTCCCCAATAGTTCAGCCAATAACTGTGCCCCTCGTGACCGGCGCCTGGTGTGTAGATTGTGAATACGACGACGCCGGCGCGTTGGGCATCCTCGATAGCCTCGCCTAAATAAGGATCCTGCATATCCCCGGTGCCGTAATATCGATCGATCCCGTCGGATACGATGAGAACCTCGCGCCGAGCCGAAGTTTCCGGCCAACGCTTGAGCAAGTCAGTCAGTGAGAAGTACGGACTTGCGTTGATACCACCTACCCCCATGGGAAGGCGAAGGGCCTTTGACGCCAAGGAGTGATCGTTGGAAGGATTCTGCTCGATACGTGCGGTTCCATCGCGCATATAAGCCACTCCGACCTTGGCCGACGCGGGCTGTTCGTTGATGAATTGACGAATATCTTCAAGCTGAGAGGCGAGACTGATATTGGAACTATCGTCGAGAAGAACAAGCAATTCCAGTTGAGCATGATCACCTTGTGCGGGCACCCATTCTGTTACCTGGTCGCGGTCACGCTGTTCGTAAACCATTACGTCTTCCCGATTGATCACCGGTATTCCGGAGCCGTGTCGAGGTTCGACAGTAACCACCATGTGGGCCGGAACGCCACTGGAAGCAGGCGCCTGCGCGACCGAACTCCGTGCACACAAGGACAGCAGCGATCCGAGCGTTATTACAAGTAGAGTATCGATGTTTCTCATAAACCTTTCTCGCAGTTGGAATCTGATGACGGTTTCTACTTAATTAGATGATCGGAGTAGCAGCAAGCGACCTGGTCATTCTTCAAACATGAAGCATTTAGGAATCATGTATTTGACAAGCCTGCACCTTATACGCCCTATACTGGGACTTTGTAGGAGGGAATATGTCGAGAATTGCCGGTTTGTTGGCCGTACTCTGCACAACTCTTTGCTTGATGGCCCAGTCTGCGAATCCCGCTGGGACAGGAGAGGGTGCCAAGACAAAGAATGAGATTACTGTAACCGGTTGTCTAGCCAAACAAAGCACCGATTACATCCTGATGCAGACCGATCCGGGCAACACTTATGAGTTGGAGCGGCCCCGCAAACTCAGTCTCAAACAGTACCTGGGTCAACAGGTAGAGATTACGGGAACGAAGTTTCCTTCTATGGCCACAAGTTCCGACTATCTGGCGCGATCAGGTGCGGCGAGTCCTGTAACCATCCGGATCCACACGATCAAGTCGATTTCTAAACGCTGTTCAGGAAGCTAGTCCTGGTTTGTAAGCAAACCTAAGCCAGGTATATGCCATCCGAACGGTCCGAAGGATAGTGTGTGGAGGACATATATGAAGATGGCTTTGACGATCGCGCTATTACTCTCCGCGAGTGTGATGCTTGCCCAGACAGATCAATCCAATTCACCGCGCAGCAACCGGGGCATGGGGAAGCAAGTCACGGTGACGGGATGCGTCAGCATCACGAACGGTGATTACATTCTGATGAAAGAAAATCCAGCTGACACGTTCCAACTCTCGTCAACCAATGAGCTTCACCTGAAGGACTATTTGGGAAAACGAGTCGAGGTGACTGGAACGAAATTAACAACTGTGCCGACGAGCGAGGACGCGACGAATCGAACCGGTGAAGCAAGCCCAGTCACGATTCGAGTGAGCCAAGTTAATATCCTGGATAGCGAGTGTCGGAACCATTAAACGGTGGTCAATCGCAGTCCGGCGGCATCGCCATAATCTCCGCATTGGAGTCGCATGGCGGTTTCTTCTTGGCGGGTTCGAGTGACCCGGGACGGTTGTAGCGAAGGATCCAAAGTCCGTCGGCATTTGTGAGATAGATGAGTGCGTGTCCGCCGTCGGGCAAAAGGCTGGTGACCCCGGTGAACTCCTGCAGCGTTTTTGGGCTGTGCGGATCGCTAAGGTCCAGTATCCGAACCGTCTCGCTGGGGTGACTGCTACTGGTCAGCGTGGCGGGCTTCTTCTCTGGTGCTTCAGCGATAGCGACGTTAGGACTTACCATTTCCAAATTGCCCGAAGTTGCCTGACCAGTCTCAGCCGTTCGTTTGAGAAGATTTGGCTTTTCCGGCTTCGTCACATCTACCACCATGAACCCTTGCTTGGATGCCTGTTGCACGTACAAGTAGTTTCTGCCGTTTTCCTTCTGTAGCAGCATTTGACTGCCCGTGGCTTGTGGCAAAGGCAAATGGGCGATGACCGTGGCAGGTACGTCCGTTGGCTTTGGAGTCTGGTCCCTTGCCATTGTCAAGCTTGCCAATCCAAGGATAGCCAAGGGGAGAGCGAACTTCTTTCCTAGCGCCCAAAACGTCATAGGTCACTTCACCAGTTAAATCTGAGCTTACTGCGCGGCACTATACCACAATATCCCATGGAGCCGATTTGAAGCAGGGGCCCGGCTTTCGGGTCCCTTCGCCTTTTCGTTACTGCTCAGCATAGACGCCGATACAACCGTTGCTGCTTTGCGAAGTGCATATTCCACCGGCTTGTAGTGGCACAAACGCGTGATTGTTTGTCGAGTCCACGGCGATGCTATGTGAGTTCGAGTTCGTCGGAACATTCTCCAGCCACAGATTGGTGCCAGCATCGATCACGCCCATAACTGGCCCGTTGGGCATGTCGCGGGCTGCAAGGTAGTACCGATTGTCGCCGGAGTTGTACCAGGTTTCGTCGACACCGCCAACGTTGGTGATCTCGGTGATGATTTTCCCTGAAGTGCCGTCGATGACATACATGTTCGGCGGGAACGCTTCGCCATCGTGGTCCGCACATCCGACGAGGAAGTTATTCCCCGGGCCTTGCACGATGCTGGTGGGCATGCAATTTGGAATTGGAAAACTGTTAACCACGATTGGCCCATTCGCATTGCCGCGTCGCGGATCGATCACATCGATGCTTCCAATGTTCGTTGCCGTGGGAATAGAGTTCCCGTTTGTCTGGAGAAGCATGCCTGTGTTCTCATTCCAAACCAAGCCGCCGAGACCCGCTGGCGCTATCGAACCAGCGCAGTTGCCTCCCGGGGAAGCCTGATTACAAAATGCGGCGGTGTTTTGGTCGATAAGGGGCGCATGGTGGCAGGGGATGTTGTAGGCAGCGCCGCTCGGAGTTACGCCGCCCAAGCCAGGCAGGCCTGCGGCCGCATTGGCGGGACCGCCGGAAACGCCGCTGAAAACGTGCGGATTGGAGGGATCGGGACAGGGAAATCCTCCGCCAACCGTATCAACCGGAACACTGGAATTCAAACCTAGGCCGCCCGAAGCCGCGCCTCCGCCACCGTCATAATAGATTTGGCCGAGAATGCAGCTGGGAGGATTGAAAGATGTGGTCGCGACACCCGGATCCATTGTCGGAGATGGTTGAGGAATAGCAGTTCCCGAGCCTTGCAGAGGATATGTTGCAGCGCTGTACCCGGCCGGATACGGACCGTATGCCAGCGTCTGGTCAATTGGCAGGCAGTGTTGTTGCTGGAGTGTGCCTGTCTTGCTCACGATGTGCGATACGTCAATCAGAGTGATGAACGGAAAACCGGGGTCACCATTGATAACGGCTAGAACCTGGTGTGTGGGATCGTATGCCATTTCGTCGGCGCGGTCGTCGCCACAGGTAGCCGCAGAACCCGCCTCACCGTTCCAGGAAGCAATGCATGGTCCGATACCAAGCGGACCATCATAGTCTCCTGAGGTCCCTGTCGGAATTTCTGCGATCACTGTCGGTGGAGTCGTCGTGAGATCGAAGACTGCAACGCTGGCATTGCCTACGGCGGTAAACAAAGTCTTGCCATCCGGAGTCACTTCTTCGCCATCCGGACCCGACATTGGGTTTACGCCATTCGCACGAGATGCGCAGCACTGAGCACCGGGGAAGCCACCAAAATTGCCGTTTGGACCAAAACCTGAGAACAGGTGGAACGTTGGGCCGGGTGGATTCGCACCTGACATATCACTGCGACATCCAAAACGCGTGAAGTTTCCAACCACGTCAACCAGCGGAGGAATGATGGGATTCCCGGCTCCATCCTTGATGCATGGACTAGCCTGATCGCCGGCGCCGCTCACTGCGTTGCTGCCCTGGATCACGTTGACGGCGAGGTTTTGCTGCGTGTCCACCACCACCACCGCCAGGCCGATTCGATCGGAAACGTAATCGCGGTGGGTTGCGGAATTCACCCAGCTTATGTCGAAGGAGTTGAATGGACCGCCCGGCTCGCCGGTGGGGTTATGCTCTGGTACCGTGATGTTAACGATATCGGCATACCCGTCGGCAGTCGTGGTGCCGCACACGGGGCAATTCTTCACACTCCCGCAACCACTCGCAATGACAAACAACGCGGTGAGAAGAATGGTAAGTAGAATTCGCGATCTCATCGAATCTCCTCCTGCAAGTTTTCCCTTTCAACCGGGCAGTTTGGAACGCGCTGTTTCAAATTTTCCCAAAGCCCGGGCATAACTTAGAATCGGAACTGCAGTTCCTGGGTCAGTCCCACAAAATTCTGCGGTATCTGCCCGGTTACGCTGGGCTGTTTCAGTCGATCGATATTGACGTTGAACTGATACTTCACCCAATAGTTCAAGTACCAATTGACGCCGAACGTAAATTCGTCTGTGTGGTAGTCGTACTGCGGGACGAATCCCGGAGTAAACAAGTTCAGGAAGTTTGCTGATGGCGCGTTCGCCTGAACACCCGAGTACCGAACTCCGGCTTCGACGGCACCCCAGCCTCTTGCTCCCTTGCCTCCGGGAGTGTCTGGGCCAAACAGCGGATGCATTACCCGGGGGGTTCCGTTCTCAGGACGCTTCTCACCGGTCAGCAAATAAGTAGTGCCGATGTTCCATCCCTTGGCACCCACACCAGGAAGAGTCAGAAAGCCGAGACCACCGACCTGTTCAGAACCGACGGCATCCCGTTGCTGCTGCAGTTGAACGTACTCGCCACGTAACGCGAAGGGACCTGTGATGTACGTGAATTCGCCCTCGTAGCGCTCAATCGGGCCGTTGATATGTAGCTGCGGGAAGAACGCGTAAGTCTGATCCGGCAATGTGCCGACGAAACTGAGGTCGCCGGAGAGGCCACGGGATCGGCTGTGTGAAATCGAACCACCAAAAGCCAGCTGCCGGAACCACTCGTTCTTCGTTTTCCTCCAAGGATAAAATCGGAGCCTTCCGGTGAATTCCGGCTCGTTGGTTACGTTGGCTGTGACTCCGCTACGTCCATTGAATGCGCCTGCCCAATACTGAACCACGCCGCCATAGAGATCTCCATGCAGCGTGATCCCTGGGCACCGGTAAGCGGTCCCGGCACATGGATACAGCAACGATTGCAACCCGCGCTCGACGAAATCGAGATTGGTCGCACCGATACCGGTTTCCTGGGCAAACGGTTCCTTGAACTGGCCAGCCTGGAATTGGAATTCTGGAATGATGCGTACATTGAGGTAAACGTCGCGAACGATCGCGCCGGTTGTAGAGTTGGCATCGGTCAACAGCGCGAAGTCGAAGTGCGACCCGTAGTTTCCCTGAAAGCCGAAGCGCGCACGCCGCACAACAAACGTATCCGAGGGAGCACCATCACCTTTGTAGGCTCTGTGATCGACATCCACGTAGCCATAAGGGCTGATGCTGAATTGCCCATCGGGGCTGCGAATGAAAAAGTGCTCACCATTCCATCCGGCGGTAAGAGGAGGCTCCTTCTTAGCATCGGCGGGTTTTGCCTGGTCGATCATGGCCTCGATAGGGTCAGGTTGTATGAGCACCGTGTTGACCAAATGAACGCCATCTCCGCTGCCATCCGTCGAAGCAGGTTGTACGTTGGCGGTGCTTTCCGGTTGAACCTCGGACGCAGAGACAACCTTCCCCTGCGCCAGTTTCTGGACGACCGCTTTCAGTTCCTCAATCGTCTTGCGCTGCTCAGCAACCTCCTTGCGAAGGTCGCTGACCTCCTGCTTGCTCGCGCTTGCCGATGACGTATTGTCGACAGGTCCCTGGGTCTGCGCCGATAAACCTGCGGTCAGCAAGAAAGTCAGAAGGACGGCGTACGTTGTGAGCGAGCGCATGTTTTCTCTCCGACGATAATTTGACAAACAAGCAGCCTTGGCCCGACGCAGACGCGCATTCGGCACGCCAACTTCGGGTCGACCAATCACACCGTCTACTTGCGGACGATAATGACTCGTATGAAAAGCGGACCAATTTTATCCGGCGCGCCGGTTTACCATATGTTTCGCCTTTGAGTCAAGTAAACTTTTGCGTAGCTCGCTTTTCGCAGCATCGCGTGAACGTCCAAAGACGACAACTGAAGTTGGAAACCTCGGAGGGCGCAGTGAACACCGATGTCGCGTTAACTGTTCCGAACCCTCGGTGCGACCTTCGCGTCGCGCATTGTTAGCCGGAAAGTTGGGCTGCGTATTTTGCGGCAGTGACTTCTCAAGAGTAAACTGGTGCGCTCCGGGGAATCCCGCAAGCCTGCAACTGCCGAGAAATATCTTCAGAAAAGGCGGGTTAACTGATGCAGCCTAAAGGTCAGGGTTCTCATCCCATCGCCGTGCAAACGGAGAGGGCAGTACGACAAGCCATGAATTTCGCTCCTGCAGACCTGCGGCCAGAGAAGGACTTGCCCAAAGGGTTCCTCGAATTCCTGATCCCGCTTCATAAGGAATTCACGCCTCGGCAGCGAAAGCTGGTGCTTGATCGAGCCAAAGTCTTGGAGGCCTCACACAAGGGTCATCCTCCGGATTACCTGCCTGCGTCGAAGACCGTTAGCAGCGATTGGAAGATCGAGGTCCCCGACTGGTGTGCGGACCAGCGCAACCAAATGACCGGCCCCGCAGATGATGCTGAACTCACGGTTAAGCTACTGAACTCCGGGTCCCCTGCCGTGATGTTAGATCTCGAAGATTCCACCGCGAACAGATGGGAAAACATCATGCTCGCGGTTAGGAATACGCTGGCGGCTTACCGATACGAGCTAAGCTATTACGATCAGAAACGAAACAAGAACGTAGCTGTCCAGCGCTCGAAAACCGTAACCTGGGTTCGCCCGCGGGGGCTACACATCAGCCAAGGCGGTGTCATCAAGAATGAGATTGTTTCGGCGTCTCTGTTTGACTTAGCGCTCTTGTGGATCCAGATCGACCCGGCATCCTTGCCGCATAATTTCTCGGTGTATATCCCGAAAAGTGAATCTGCCGAAGAAGCACTGTGGTGGCGAGACCTATTTCAGGCCTTGGCGGAGCAGAAAGGTTTACCCAAGGACTACATCAAATGCATGGCGCTGGTGGAATCTCACCCGCTGGCGTATCAGATGGAAGAGTTTCTTTTTAATTTACGCGATCACTGCCTGGGACTAAATCTAGGCCGTTGGGATTACATGGCGTCACTCATCGATTTCATGCTTGAGAATCCCGACTGGATACTTCCTGACCGCAACACGATCCCGCATGACGTAGAATTTTTCCAGGCCTTCCGTACGCTTATGCCTGAGATCTGCCACAGGCACGGAGCCCTTGCCATCGGTGGCATGACCGCGCTCTTCCCGAGCCGAAGTGATGCAGAACTGAACGAGCGCGCGCTCAAAGTTCTGAAGGAAGACAAGAGGAATGAAGCCAATTGCCTGATGGACGGAGCGTGGACCGGGCATCCGGATCAAAATGAAATTGCAGTGGCCCAGTTTCCATTTCCGAATCAGATTTCGAAGAGGCCAAAACTAGCGAATGATCATCCGAATCTGCGGCCGATTCCTCAAGGCGTAGGAAAGATAACTTTGAATGGAACGCGCGCTGCAGTGCGGACGGTAATTCGCTATCGCAATGGCGCCCTGAATGGGAAAGGCGCGAGCTTGCTGGATGGATACATGGAGGACCTTGCCACCGATCGAATTTACCGCCTCATGATCGCACAGCGCGTTCGACACAAGGTCAGAGTGGAAGCCGAAAATGGTAAGACGGTGGAACATTCTCCATCGCTGGTGACACGCTTGTTTGATGAGGAATTGGCCAAGATCGAACACGATCTGCCATCCGAAATTGATCGCCAAGCTGCCACGACTTTGCCCGAAGCGCGCCGAATTGCTGAAGAGATGATTGTGACTGGGCAGCACTCTCCGATCTAGGTTGCACCGACGATACAAACCGACGAATGACACTCAAGTCCGTACACACAATCCTTGACGTTCTACATTTTGCCGATAGTCACACGGCCATCATCATCCCCGAACCTGAGATTCGGGTCACCTATGACTGTCTACGACAGCAAGTGCTGGCAATGGCAGACGCCCTGGCCTCAGCGGGAATTCGTCGCGGAGACCGCGTAGCGATTGCTTTGCCAAACGGCTTCCCTGCCGTAGTGAGTTTTCTGGCAGCTTCGATTGCCGGCACCGCTGCTCCTCTTAACCCGGCTTATCCGTACGAGGAATTTCTTTTCTTTCTGAAGGACACGAGCGCGAAGTTATTGCTCTGCCCGCCAGCCGGAGCCGAATACGTTCGCAGCGCAGCGGCCGATTTGGGTATTCCTATTCGTCCCGTTGAAATGAATTCCTCGGGGGAAGTCCGAATGAAGGATGCTCCTACGGGAATGTCTGTCGCAGAGCCGTCCTCTGAAGACATTGCTCTTATTCTTCACACAAGCGGGAGCACGGGGCGCCCGAAGCGAGTACCCCTGCGTCACTCTCACCTGGCGGTTTCAGCTGCTAATATCGCGAACACTTACCTGCTAAGTGAAGAGGACGTTTCTCTGTGCATGATGCCGCTTTATCACATTCATGGCATCATGGCGTCGACGATGGCGACTTTACTATCCGGCGGCATCGTCGTACTGCCAACGAAATTCAACCCGCTGTCTTTCTGGCGAATGGTTCGAGAGCATCGCATAACCTGGTACTCTGGCGTGCCAACTATGCATCAGATGGTTCTGGCACGGACACGCGACAAGGTTGAAAGTAGTTCACTGCGCTTTATACGTTCCTGTAGCGCACCGTTTTCGGCAGAAACGATTCACCAAATGGAAGAAATTTTCGGCGTACCGTTCGTCGAAGCGTATGGCATGACCGAGGCGGCCCATCAAATGACTTCCAACCCTCTTCCGCCTCGACATCGAAAGCCGGGTTCCGTTGGAGTTGGAGCCGGCATTCGCATCAGCGTCATGGATAAAGACGGTAATCACATGGGAACGGATCAACGCGGCGAAGTTGTCATCCAAGGCGCGAACGTATTCCGCGGCTACGAAAATAATCCGGACGCAAATGCGCGGGCTTTCGTGAATGGATGGTTTCGTACCGGCGATCAAGGCTACCTTGATGAAGACTGCTATCTCCACTTGACCGGCCGTATCAAAGACATCATCATCCGTGGCGGCGAAAACATTGCGCCTCACGAGGTCGATGCCGTCCTGATGAAACATCCCGCAGTAGCAAGTGCGGTCACATTCGGCTACACGCACCCGACTCTTGGCGAGGAGGTTGCCGCTGCCGTGGTGCTGCACGAACCGGGAAGCCTAACAGAGTCTTCACTGATCAAGCATTGTCGCGACCACTTGGCCGAATACAAGTGTCCGAAGAAAATCCATTTCGTTGACAGCATTCCAACGACAGGGACGGGAAAGATTCGGCGGCGCGCAGTCGCGAATGCGGTTCTGGACAATCTGGGATGAAATTCCTGATTGCGGGCGCTGGTGCCATCGGAGGCTATGTCGGTGCGCGCATGGCAAATGCCGGCTTCGATGTCACACTCTTCGCCCGTGGCCCTCACCTTGTGGCCATGCAAAGGCAGGGGGTTCGCGTAAAAAGCACGGAAGGAGATTTCGAAGCCCATCCTAAAGTTGCGGGTTCGCTCGACGAGGTGGGACCGGTCGATGTCGTCTTCCTGGGTGTAAAAGCGCATGGTCTTCCGGCACTCGCTCCTCAACTAGATCCGGTGCTTGGCCCCGACACCGCCGTCGTCAGCACCCAGAACGGCGTCCCGTGGTGGTTTTTCCAGGGCTTCGGCGGAGACTGGAACGATCTTCGTCTGGAGCGGGTCGATCCGGGGGGCGTCATCTCGTCTGCCATCGAACGCCGGCGCGTCGTCGGTTCGATAGTTTACTTCTCAACCGAGATCATTGAGCCCGGCGTAGTTTTGCACACCGAGGGAAATCGAATCTCACTTGGCGAACCGGACGGGTCGCGATCGGAACGTTGCCGCCAGATCGCTGACGCGCTCATCAAGTCCGGCTTGCGTGCTCCCATCACCACTCGAATGCGGCACGAGATTTGGGTGAAGATCCTGGGCAACGTGGCTTTCAACCCGATTAGCGCTCTTACCCGCGCAACATTAGTGCAGATGGCCCGGAACCCGGAGGTCGCATCCCTGGTGCGAAACATCATGCAGGAAGCGGAAGCGGTTGCAGCTAAGTTGGGACTGGACCTGCCCGTCTCAATTAACCAAAGAATCGCTGGTGCTGAGAAGGTCGGGGAACACAAGACGTCCATGCTTCAGGACCTGGAAGCCGGCAGGCCGCTGGAGCTGGAAGCAGTCGTCGGAGCCATCCTGGAGCTCGGAGAACGGGTTGGAGTCCCGATGCCGTACACCCAAAGCGTGTACGCCTGTACAAAACTGCTGAGCAAGACATAAAGTAGTTTGAGTCTGCTAAACATTCGACCACACGCCAATTTCTGCCTAAAAAAATCTGAAGAAGACCCTTGACAGCTGGTGTACAATCCTCTGGTCCGCTTATCAGACCACTTGAGGTCCATGCAGAGTGGCTAGTCCAATCAAGTCCGAAT
>Ga0070735_10002854_pt1 | contig 15366 bp, 12 predicted proteins | sample Coa_R1_FD_66443 | JGI IMG/M metagenome (GOLD analysis project Ga0070735, IMG submission 66443) | Surface soil microbial communities from Centralia Pennsylvania, which are recovering from an underground coalmine fire - Coalmine... | ecosystem: Environmental > Terrestrial > Soil > Unclassified ... | reverse complement strand
CGACAGCGGGTAGCTCACGGATACGCCGAAGCGGGCCTTCTGGTGGAAGAAGCGCACGTTCAGGGCGTCGTCCGACGGGTCGAGGTAGCCCTGGGTCCCGGACGTGCCGTCCTTCGGGCAGCGAGTCGCGAAGTTGGGGTCGTTGCGGAGGAACGCGCACGTGGTGCAGTTCGGATCGTTCGGGCCGGTGGTCGCGAGGTTGTTCGGGTCCTGCTGGGAACACTCGATGGACCCCTCCGGCGCGGCGAGGTTGGGCGACCCCGGGAACGATGCGTTCTCGAAGACCCAGCCCTGACCTCCGATGACCATCGGGTCCGCGACCTCTTCGTTCTCGTCGGTCACGACGATGACGGCGACGAGCGAGTCCGGCCGTAGGAAGTCCGCGCGCTGCGCGAGGATTGTCTCGTCGATTCCCTGAAGCGATGCGGACGAGCCGTTGACCACGATCGCATCGAAAGGATCCGGCTGGATCAAGAAGCGGTACCAGGCCTCGTTCTGCGCCTCGAAGCCGCAGCCGTGCTCGTGGGCGCCCTGGATCATCCCGGTGAAGTCGCTCACGAGCGCCGCCGCTGTGGCGACGGCCATGCCGCTCGGGGGAGTGGCTCCCTGGTTTGCGGGGACGCTGGGGAACCACGCGAGGAAGTTGTCGGGGGCGGCGTCGGCTACCGGCGTCTCGTTAGGTCCGGCCCGGTTGATCAGCTCCCCTCGATCGTCGTTGTGGGCGAGCAGCGCCATGTTCGCGGAGTTCTTGGCGTCGGGGGCGCACTGATCGCCGCCCCGCCCGCCGAGCGACGAGGTCACGATGCCGACGTGCATGTCGTGGACGGGCTCGAACTCGAGTTGCCCCGTGGCGCACTGCCCGTTCTGCGACAGCCCCAGGGCGCGGCCGGATCCGTCGATGCAGTTCGGGTTGACAAGCCGGTTGATGAGTTCCGGGACCGACGCGGCGACGATCGCTTGCTTGTCGCCCATCGATGCCGAGTTGTCGATCATGAAGAGAAGGTCGACCTTGCTCGCGATGACGCGCATAGGCGCCGATCCGCCGCCGCCCCCCTCGGGCGCGCCCGAATCACCCGACGAGGGTCCGCCGCCGTCGTCGGAGAATTCCGTGGTCCCGCCTTCGCCCGCGGGTCCGCCGCCGTCCACCCCTCCAGACGACCCGGCGTCCGGCGCCGCGCCCGTCTTCGACGATCCGCCGCAAGCCGCGAGGAGCGGGGCCGACACGGACAAGGCCAAGGCGGACGCGCAAACGGCTCGACGACGCATAAGGACCTCCCAAGGATGGCCGTCCCGGACCTGATCGCATGCGAGGGACGATCCAGGCCGGCCGGGTATTCATCGTAGGCCCCATCGTAGCTTCGCGCCGGGTCCGGGCCGGGCAAGGCCTTGACACACAGGCCGGCGTATGACCACTTGTCGAACACTCGGTCAGGAGGGCTCCACGTGAGGGGGGAATGTCCCAGCTGAGCGCCGTGTCGACCGGAGAGGTACCCTACGGGGGGTCGACGCCTGATCGTGTCCGGACCGCCATCGACGAGGGCGACCTCGCAAGCGCGAAAAGGCAGCTTCTCGCCCTGGCGCGCGACAGCGAAGACGCCGCCGCCGAAGACGAGGCCCTCCTGCTCGCGTCCAGGCTGGCCGTCGCGATTCGGGAGCACGAGACGCTGGAGAAGGACATTACCGTGGAGCGCAACGCGATCACGCGCTCCATGATCCTGCTCTTGCGCCGCATCGAGGACGCCGACCGCGATCACGCGCGCGCTTCCGCGCCGCCTCCGTCCGCGCCCGCCCCGCCGCAGCTGTCGATCGTGCGCGACCGCCCGCCGGACATCGAGCCATTCCGGCAGGGGCACTCCTGCAGCGTGACGCCGCTCGAGGCGGCGCGTGCTGCTTTCGATGCGCAGCAGGAAGACGGGGACGAGCCGCTGGAGGGCGCGGTCTTTCGTGGCCGGCGAGTCGGCAAGCAATACCGGCGGGGGAGCCAGCGCTTCGCGCTGAAAGACGTATCGTTGACTCTTCGCAGGGGCCGAATCTTGGCCTTGGCCGGCGCCAACGGAAGCGGCAAGACGACGCTCCTCCGAATCGTGGCCGGCGACCTCAAACATTCTCACGGCAAGATCGCGTATCCGGAGCTCGAGGCGGCGCGCGACCGCCCCGACTGGGCGCAGCTTCGGTCCCAAATCGGGTACGTGCAACAGGCCCCGGGCGCCTGGTACGGACGGCTCTCGACGACGCTGCACCTCACGGCGGCCAGCCGAGGGCTTTACGGGAAGCAAAACGAGCGCGAGGTTGACTTTTGGCTCCATCGCCTCGGCCTGAACCGGTACCGCGACGCCCGATGGAGTGAAATCTCGGGCGGCTACAAGATGCGGTTCGAGCTGGCTCGCGCTCTCGTTCGGCAACCGAAGCTCCTCGTGCTCGACGAGCCGCTGGCGCCGCTCGACATCATCGCGCAGCGCGTGTTTCTCCAAGACCTCTTGGACCTTGCGCGCAGCAAGCGCAACCCGTTGCCTATGATCGTCAGCTCGCAACATCTCTATGAGATCGAGCTCATCGCCGACGAAATCCTTTTCCTCCGAGGAGGGGTCGCGGCTTACCAGGGTCCGCCGAACGAGTACCGAAGCAAGGACGGCTCCAACCTGTACGAGCTCGGGTGCAACCTCTCACGCGAGCGGCTCACGGTGGCGCTTGAGACGCTGAACGAATGCCGCGTCGAGGAGTACGGGCGGCGCCATCTCGTGCGATGCCCCCGCGAGGTCGAAGCGGGGTCCATTCTCGGGGCCCTATGCAGCTCCGGGGCTGTCGTCGACTACTTTCACGACCTCAGTCGGTCGACGCGACGGCTCTTCGACGAGAGAGACCCCGATGGTTGATTGGATCCGCCTCCAGGCGCCTCGAGCGGACCATTGGCTCGCAGTGCGCTTTCCCAGCCTCTGGCTCCTGCGCGTTCACTATCTGGTTCCCATCCTGATCTTGGCCAACGTTGGCGCGCTCGTTGCGGCCCTCATCAATCCGTTGTCTCCTTACGCCGTCCCTGACGTTGACGAGCGAATGAAGTACGGGTTCTTGGTCGCCAGCGTGGCGGGCCTGACGTGGGCCTTCTACGTTGTTCGCGACTACCCGACCATCGGACCACAGTCTCTCCTGCAAAAACTCGGTGGGCTTGCCGGGTGCATCGCCTGCCTGGCAGGCATCTTCCTGCTCCCGTGGCTATATGCCTTCGTTCTCACCCTCCGCATACCCTCGGTGTTTCCAGACGCCGAGTGTCGACAATGGGTGTCAACACCCGAAGCAGTAACGTACTATGACCTTGATCGCGCTTATAGTGGCCTCACGCAAAGCGAATTCTACGGCGACGTGGAGCAGAACTGGGACAGCATCGCGACAGTCAAATTTCGTCCCTACGCAACCATACGTGATCAAGAGACTTATCTAGAAAATATGAAGGCCTACATTATCGCACGAAATGATCGCGAAAGAACACTTGATAGATGCGGCGAAACCACAACGATGATCTCAGGTCGGTTCTTGCCACCTGACGAGCACGCAACGTTTGAGGCTGCGACTCGGAATGCTCGAAAGGCGTTGCTTCTTTTTCAGCACCCTACGGAACCAGCATTGGTCAGCCTGATTTTACTCGGCATTGTCCTCGTGCTCCTCATGACGCTCCGCGAGGTGCCCGTCGCGTTCGGGGCAATCGGCCTGGCGGTACTCATTATTTACTCGACAACTTGGGCCATCGTACTTTCTGCTTTTTCGACACGGTCCGACGTCTTGTTTGGTCGGGTGGCGCTCGTGCACTATGCACTGTGGCTGCTCAGTGCGTGCGTGCAGTGGGCCCGGCGTTCGAGCTCGTGGCGAGAGCGGGGCGCGGCCTTGGTGCTCGGAATCGCGACGCCATTCATTCCCTTTTTGTTTGTATTGGCATTCCTTAGTAAATCGGGATATATTACCGATAGCACTATCTACCGGCTGGTTCCCGCGAGCGTCATCTTCTATCTCATCATGTTCCCTTTCGTTTACGCCAACCTCGAGCGACTCAAGTTCCTCCCCCGTCCTTAGGTCCGAGTCACGATGGATGCCGAAAGAATCCGCACGTTGATCGCCGAGGGTCGCCTCAAGGAGGCTTTGGATGCCATTGGGGCCGAGGCGACGAGGGACCAAGACGTGCTCGACGACGCGACGTTGCTTCAATCTCGCCGGGCGCTCCTCGAGCGCGAGACGGCTCAGGGAGTGGTGCCGGAGGGGAGCCTGGCCGCGCGTCAGGCGCAGATCGCGAAGGCGACGCTCGCGCTCTTGGCCCGTTTGCCACGCGAGGCCACGAGCCGGGCGCCGACGAGCGCTTCGGAGCGGGAGGGCCGAGCGACCGCGCCTGCCGCAACCAGTTCTTCGCACGCGCCGCGTCATCGCCGGCCTCTCCGCGGCTTCGTGAGCTACGCGCACGCACGCGTCGAGGACCACCCACGCGGTGCGAGCGCCTGGCTCGCGGAGCTGCTCGTTCACGTTGCGCCTCTCGTGCGCGAGGGGCTTATTGCGGCTTGGTCAGACCAGGACATTCACAAGGGGGACCGCTGGGACGAGGCGATCCGGCAGTCGCTGGAGCAGGCCGATTTCGCCGTTCTGCTCGTCGATGCCCGCTTTCTTGCCTCGGCGTACGTGTACGAGCACGAGCTTCCGGTCCTGCTCGAGCGAAGGCGACTCGGAATGCTTCGAGTGTTCCCGATGGTCCTCGAGACATGCGATCTAAACGGGACTACGTACCGCTTTCCGGATCCAAACGACGGACCGCACGAGATCCGCCTGGGTGACCTGCAGGCCGTCAATGCGCTCGATCGACCTCTCGACGCCGTCCCGAGGGCCGAGGCGAATCGGGTGCTCGCCTCGGTCGCGAGCGCCCTGCGCGAGTTTGCGATTCGAGCCGGCAGGGATCTCCCGAGGGGGTAGTCGCTCGTGTAGGCTCCGTGACCGATGGCGCCCGCGGGGAAGGAGTACCGGTTCGTCGCCCGTCTCGAGCACCTGCGCGGACGCTACTTCGTGCGTATCCCGGAGCGCGTGACCCGCGACATCGGACGGCGCGGGAACGTTCCCGTCGTAGCGACGGTCCGGGGGCGCGCGGGCTCGATCGAGGTGCGCGCGAGTCTCGTCCCGCTCGGGGGGGGTCGACACCGCCTTGCGCTCAACACGACGGCGCGAAAGGCCATGGGCGCCGAGGTCGGCGCCTCCCTCCGCATCGTCCTGCGGGTGGACCACGCGCCTGCCGCCGAGCCCATCCCTGAAGACCTTGCCCTGGCGCTCGCCGAGGCCGGGGTGAGCGGCGAATTCGTCAAGATGCCCGTGGGCCGGCAGAACCATATCCTGGCATGGGTCGACAAGGCGGCGCGCGAGGAGACGCGGGCGCGCCGTGTCGCCAAGACGGTCGAGGTCGTGTGCGCCTGGCGCGAGGGAGCCAAGGGTTGGTGGTGATGATGCGCGGGGACCTCCTGGCACGTTCGGCGCACTCTTGGCCAAGTTGGATCACTGCGATTCCCGATTCTGCGTGGTAGCGGTCATGGGCGCATGGAACCCACCGCAGCCGTGTCCCCGACGGGGCGCGTCCCTCCCGGTCCATCTTCATGGCCGCTGTTGGGCAATCTGCCCGACATGCGAGCGGCCGGCGACATGGCCAACTACTTCGATCTCCTGTGGCGGAGGCACGGCGACACCTTCCGCTTTAAGCTGCTCGGGACGAACGCCGTGGCCCTGGCGCACCCCGAGGCCCTCAAGCACGTGCTCTCGGTGAGACGCGAGCGGTACGTCAAGGGTCCGATCTACGACTCGGTGCGCAGCGTCCTCGGCAAGGGCTCGTTACGCTCGAGGGCGACGCATGGAAGGCCCGGCGTGCGCTCGCGCAGCCGGCGTTCCACCGGCAGTCGCTGGCGAAGCTCACGGCGATCATGACCCGCAGCGGCGCGCGCTTCTTCGATGCCCTCGTCGACCGCGCTGGCGGTCGTCCCATCGAGGTGGACGCGCACCGCGAGACGGTGAAGCTGACGCTCGACGTGGTCCTCGCGGCCCTTCTCGGCAACGACTTGCTGCGCGGGTCGGACATTTCGTACGAGGTCCTGGGCGCGGCGCTCGAGGTCATGAGCGAGCGAGGCAACGGCGTCGTACTTCCGCCCTGGATCCCTACGCCGAAGAACATGAAGTTTCGCCGAACACTCCGCGAGCTCGACGCGCTCATGCACGCACTGATCGGCCACGCGCGCCAGGCGGGAAACGACGACGGTTCGCTGTTGTCGATGCTCCTTTTGGCCAGGGACGGCGACACGGGCAAGCCGCTCACCGACCGCGAGGTAAGAGACGAGGTCCTGACCCTGTTCCTGGCCGGCCACGAGACGACGGCCTTGACGCTGACGTGGCTCCTCACGTTCCTCGACGGGCGCCCGAACGTGCTGGCCCGCATGCGCGCCGAAGTCGACGACGTGCTGCGCGGGCGCGACCCCACGTTCGAGGACATTGCGAAGCTGCCCTACCTGCGGCAAGTCGTCGAGGAGACGCTCCGCCTCCGGCCAGCCGCGCCCCTGATCCCGCGCAACGTCGTCCAGGACGACGTAGTCGACGGGTACCGCCTGAGGCGAGGAGAGGTCGTCTTCCTCTTCTTCTGGGGCACGCACAGACATCCCGCGTTCTGGCCCGAACCCGAGAAGTTCGACCCCGACCGCTTCTCGCCCGAGCGCAGCAAGGAACGCCACTCGTATTCGTTCATCCCGTTCTCGGCCGGTCCCCGCACCTGCATTGGGAACATGTTCTCGCTCGTAGAGTCCTCGGTCCTTCTGGCCCAGCTGCTGAATCGGTTCGATCTCGAGGTGCTGCCCTGCGGCCAGGTTCGCCCGTTGGCCATGGCGACGATGCGGCCGTCACGGCCGGTTCGCATCGTGCTGCGACCCCGGCCAAAGAGGCACGCTCGTGCCCGGGCGTCGAACTAGGTGGTGTCGCCAGTCCGATCTCTCGCTCGCTCGAGCCTGCGGACTTCGAGGTCTCTACCGTCCGTCGCGGACCCGTCGGAGGAGCCCCTTCACCCGTTCGGCGATCGCGTGGACGACCGGCTTCGCGAGCAGTCCCTCGGGGTCTCTACTTGTCGTGGGCCCCGGCTCCGAGCGGGCCGGCGCGCGAGGCCCCCCCAGACGCACGACGTCCCGTGGGCGATCTCCACGCCCCTTGGGGCGCCCCGTCGAGCCCGAAGTGTAAACGTAGGCGAGCCGCTCTCCGGAGCGTTCCGCAGAGGGAGGATCCGGCGCCGAGGGACGCTCACCGCGATCGTCACGTCCTCCGCGCTGTCGCGGGTCGATGCTGGGCGCGAGCTCGGGGAGAACAGACGCAGTGGGCATCGCGCGTCATTCAGGATGAAGGAAATACGATCGGCGGGATAAGCAGCGTCGATGGGAAGATATGCGGCTCCAGCCTTCATTATGGCCAATGCGCCGAGGATCATTTCTGGAGACCGTCTTGCGCAGAGGCCAATGACGACCTCGGGGCCCGCGCCGCGCGCCCGGAGCTCGTGCGCGATTTGATTGGCGCTCGCGTCGAGCTCTCCGTACGTTAGGACGTGAGCGTCCGCGACGACGGCGGGGGCATTTCGTGCCAGATCGTGGAAGATGAGCGGCGGTGTGCTCGCGGATCGCACGTTCGTGACCGTGCAGACGGGAGCGAACGATCGAGCGCCGTTCTTGTGCGTCCACGGGGCTGGCGGGAACGTCCTCAAATTCCACCACCTTGCGCGGGGCATGAGCCCGCGGCAGCCGTTTTTCGGGCTCCGGGCGGTGGGGGGGGGGACGGGGTTCATCGGCCGCACGGCTCGATCGCAGAAATGGCCGAGGCCTACTTGGGCGCAATACGCACCATCCCGTGATCCGCATTTGCTCGGAGGGTACTCGGGGGGAGGGCATGGTCCGGACGCACGACGCTCTTCCGCGCCGAGCGCATCCCGTTCGCCTACCGAAAACGCCGGGCAGACGTACGGGTGGGATCGTCACGCCCTCGGCGGCGTCGAGGTCGTTCCGATTGCGGGCGATCATCACGGCATCCTCGCCCGCAAGAACGTCGAGCCGCTCGCGCGCGCCCTCTATGGCGCGATCGAGCGCGCCGCGGGCGTGGTGGCCGCTATCCGCGGACGAGGCGCGCGAACTCTTCGTCGATGCGCCGAAACACCGGGCCCGGGCACGCCGCGAGGTGCCGCCCGTCGACGCTCCGGATGGCGACGATGCCCGCGCCGGTGCCGGAAAGGAAGGCCTCGTCCGCCGTGACGAGGTCGTAGGCGCCGAGCGACTGCTCGCGCGCCGCGATGCCGAGCGAGGCAGCGACTTCCAAGATCACCTCGCGGGTAATGCCTTCGAGCGCGCCGTCGGTCGCAGGGGGTGTGAGGAGGGCTCCCGCGCGGACCACGAATAGATTGTCCGCCGTGCCCTCGGCGATCCGGCCGGCGTGGTTCAGCATGATCGCCTCGGCGGCGCCGGCCCGCGAGGCCTCCAGCTTCGCCATGATTCGATTGAGATAGTTCAGGCTCTTGATCCGCGGGTCGAGCGCGTCGAGCGGCGCCTGGCGCGTGCGCGCGACGACCACGGGCACCCCCTGCGCGGCGTCGGCGAAGACGCGAACGTGCGCCGCCGCGACGAAGACCGTCGCCCGCCTGCACGAGCGCGGGTCGAGGCCCAGATCGCCCTCGCCCCGCGTGACCACCAGGCGCAGGTATCCGTCGTCGTCGGCGAAGGCCGTGATCACGGCGCGCATCGCCTCGGCGAGCTCCGTGCGCGTGTAAGGCAGCGTCAGGTCGATGACGGCCGCCGAGCGCTCGAGGCGCTCGAGGTGCGGGTCGAGGCGAAAGGGTCTCCGACCGTAGAAGCGGATCCCCTCGAAGACGCCGTCCCCGTAGAGCAGGCCGTGGTCGAAGATGGAGACCCGCGCGTCGGCCGCGGGGGTCATCCTTCCGTTCATCCAGATCACCGGGGTCGTCATGGGTCCCTCTCGCTCCTCGAGTGACCGCAAGTCCGCACGCTCGAGCGAAACGAGAGAACGGACTAGGACACCCTACGCGTTGCCGACGGACAAAATGCCCTTCAGACTGAGGGCGATACAGATGCAGACGCGACGAAACAGGAGGCGTACAGTCTGGCTCCGCAGGACGTGACGCTGTACGTGCGCGTGGCCGACGCGCTCGCGCGCGACATCGGGCAGGGCCTGTACGCGCCCGGGGACCGCCTGCCTTCGGTGCGCGAGCTCACCCGGCGGCTCGCGGTCAGCACCTCCACCGTCGTCGAGGCGTACGGGCGCCTGATCGATCGCGGCCTCGTCGAGAGCCGGCCGCAGTCCGGGTTCTTCGTCCGGGTCCGCGGTGACGAGCCGCAGGCGCCGGCGATGTCGCGGCCGCGCATCGCACCGACGCCGGTCTCGGTCGGCGAGATCGCCATGGAGGTCGTCCACGCCGCGAGCGATCGATCCCTGGTGACCTTCGGCAGCGCGCAGCCCAACCTGGATCTGCCGGCTGCGCGTGCGGTGCGAGGGAGGCTCGGTGCGGCGGCGAGACGCCTCGGCGAGCGCGCCCTGGCCTACGAGATCCCGCCGGGGGACAAGAATCTGCGCGCGCAGATCGCGCGGCGGGCGATCGACGCCGGCTACGGCATCTCTGCGGGCGACGTCGTCGTCACCAGCGGCTGTCAAGAGGCCATGGTGCTGTGTCTTCGAGCGATCGCCAACCCCGGCGACACGATCGCCGTGGAGTCGCCCACGTTTTACGGCACGCTCCAGGCCATCCGTTCGCTCGGACTTCGCGCGCTCGAGATCCCGACGCACCCGGAGACGGGAATGAGCCTCGAGTCGCTCGAGATGGCCATCGCCGAGTTTCCGGTCAAAGGGTGCGTCCTTACGCCCCATGGGAGCAACCCGCTCGGCTACGTGATGCCCGACGAGCAGAAGGCCGCCCTCGTGCGATTGCTCGAAGGGCACGACGTCCCGATCGTCGAGGACGATATCTTCGGGGAGCTCGTCTACGGGTCGCCGCGGCCTCGTTCGCTCAAGGCCTGGGACACGCGCGGCCAAGTCCTCGTGTGCTCGTCCGTATCGAAATCGATCGCACCCGGGCTCCGTGTCGGCTGGGTCATCCCCGGGCGCTGGCTTCGGGAGGTGAGCTACCTGAAGCTCGTGACGAGCATGGCGAGCGCCACACTCCCTCAGCTGGCCGTCTCGGAGTACCTGGCGACCGGCGACTACGACCGGCACCTGCGCGCCGCGCGGGCGTTCTACAGGCAGTCGCGCGATCGGCTCGTCGACCTCGTCGGCCGCCACTTCCCGCGCGACACGCGCGTCACGCGGCCCGCGGGCGGTTTCGTCGCGTGGCTCGAGCTGCCCAAGACCATCGACGCGGTCGCCCTCTACCGCCGCGCGCTCGTTGACCGCATCAGCATCGCGCCGGGGACGCTCTTCTCGGCCCGCGAGAAATATCGCCACTTCGTCCGGATCAATTTCGCCCGTGGCTGGGGGCCGCGCACGGTGGACGCGATCAAACGGCTGGGTGAGCTGGCCGCGACGAGCTCCTGACCGTCGTCGATTCCGTCTCGTTGGTTCGGATTCGGAATTCTGGCCGGTTTTGAAGGACGATTTGTCCCTTACGCGCGTCTCGCACCGGACAGATTACGCGCGCGTCCATCGACGGCGGACGCGGGTTAAGGAGCTCACCGGTGCGCGCAATTCGTAAGTCCACTTCGCTGCTTAGTCTACTCGGCTGCGTCTCGATCTTGTCGGTCGCCTCGTGTTCGTCGAACCCCCAGAGCACTGGCCCCGGGTCGAACGTCGGCGGCGACCAGGGCGCGGGCGGCGGAGCGCAAAGCGGCTCGTCTTCCGGCGGCTCGACCGCGGGAACCGGTGCCGATACGTCCGGCGTGCAGGGCGGCCCCGGCGACAACGGCGTCAGCGCGGGGTCGACCGGCGGGACCGGGAGCGGGTCCACGAGCGCCGGTGGTTCGGGGGGAAGCGGGGGAGGGTCTTCCACCGGGTCGCAAGGGTCCGGCGGCTCGAGCTCGGGGTCGGGCGCTACCAGCGACGCGGGGACCGTACTTCCCGTGACGGACGCGGCACCGCCTTCGTCGTGCATGAAGGGGACGACGCAAGCCAATCGCGTCGTCATGCTCGGCGACTCTTACATGGATCCGAGCTTCGGCGACGTGGGTCCGCACATCATGATGGACGCGAACAACGCCATGTATCGGCATTACTACCTCGCTGGCGCCGCGACGAACAACGGCTCGGGCCAGCTGAACATCCCGTATCAGTACACCAACATGGCGAAGACCGACGTCGCCGTCATGAACCCGGCGCAGATCGACATCGTCATCATGGACGGCGGCGGGAACGACGTCTTGATCGACCAGCAAAGCTGTCTCACGGTGGGCCCGACGCAGATGGCGTGCGCCACTGCCATCTCGGGCGCGGTTGCTGCGACGAAGAAGCTCTGGCAGCAGATGGCCACCGACGGCGTCAAGCACATCGTCTATTACTTCTACCCGCACCTTGATCCGGCGGGGGGCGGCCTCTTGCCCACGCCGTCGACGTACGTCAACGACACGGACGACTACGCCGCGCCGCTCTACCAGCAGATCTGCTGCGGGAGCACCTTCACGCCGACGACGTCGAACGCCTCTTGTCGCGGCAACGCGCCGGGGACCGACTGCGTCTACATCGACACTCGCCCCATCTATAACGGACACGCCACGGACTGGATCCAGTCCGACCACGTGCACCCGAACATGATGGGCGCGACCGCGATCGCGAACCTCGTCTGGACGACGATGACCGCCGATTGCATCGCCCAGTAAGGCTAGTCCGCACGCTCGAGCGAAGCCAGAGAGCGGACTAGGGACACCCGGACACCCCCTCTACACCTTCTTCGCAAGCGTTCCCGCCGGGTGCTTGTAGAAGCCGGGGTCCTCGTACGACGCGATTCCGTCGCGGACCTTGAGGACGGTGAACATGCCGCCCATGCCGATCTCGCCGAACGGCCCGTTGCCGGCCATCATCGGCAGGGTGTTCGGCGGGCGGCCCATGTCCATCGTGTCTCCCATGCCCGTTTGACCCATCGTCATGTAGGCCGGCAGGACGCCGCGGACCTTCTCCTCGCTTGCCCCCGGCCGGGTGCCGAGCATGTTCGGCAGGTCGTGGCTCATCGCGTTCATCGTGTGGTGCGACTTGTGGCAGTGAAGCGCCCAGTCGCCGGGGGCGTCCGCCACGAACTCGACCGTCTGCGTCGTGCCGGGCGGCACGTCGATGGTGGTGGCCGGCTCGCGCGCCGAGGGGGGGACGTCGCCGCCATCGGACCCGACGCGCACGAAGCGGTGGCCGTGCAAGTGAATCGGATGGTTGTCCATGGTCACGTTGCCGAACGACAAGCGCACGCGCTGCCCGGTGCGGACGACGAGCGGATCGGTCCCCGGCCACGCGCGTCCGTTGAACGTGAAGAGGTTGAAATCGAGCATGACCGCCGGGTTCGGCGTGGCGGCGCCCGGGGGGACGAACCACTCGCCGAGCATGATGGCAAAGTGCCGATCCACCCTCGGTGCCTCAGGGATGCGCGGGTGGATGACGAAGAAGCCCATCATCCCCATCGCCATCTGGACCATCTCGTCGGAGTGCGGGTGGTACATCTGCACGCCGTGTTGGCGCAGTACGAACTCGTACACGTAGGTCTCCCCCGGCAGGATCTTCGGCTGCGTCAGGCCCGCGACGCCGTCCATCCCATTCGGCAAAAGCACGCCGTGCCAATGCACGGACGTCGGCTCGGGCAGCTTGTTTGTAACGAAGATTCGAACATGGTCGCCCTCCACCGCCTCGAGGGTCGGCCCGGGGGAGCATCCGCTGTATCCCCAGCAGTTGACGACCATACCCAGCGCGAACTCGCGCCGCACGGGCTCCGCGACGAGACGAAACTCTTTGACGCCGCCGCTCATCGTCCATGGCACCGTGACGTTGTTCGGCGTCACGATCGGCACGTGCGGTCCCAGGCTCGTGGGGGTGGCTGGCGGGGGACCTCCGGCGGGGTCGGCGCGCGTGTCCGACGCGCGCAGGACGGTCGCTGCGCCGGCGATGAGGGCCGCCCCGGAGCGGAACGCGTCTCGGCGCGAGATCGGGCTGCGCGGGTGGCGTTCGGACGGGGGCGGACGATGGTCGGGCAAGGGTTTCGCCGAGGGTCGTTTCATGGCGGCGTCGCTCCTGTGGGCCGAGGCGGCAGGGCTCCGGGGATCGATGCGCCGATGGCTCGTTCGACGTCGACGCGCGCGATCCAGTATTCTCGCAGCGACTCGATGAACTCGCGGTACGCGTTCACCTCATTCTGCTTTGCGGCGAGCAGCTGGTAGGCGCCGAGGAGCATGGCGCCGTACTGCTCCTGCGAGAGCTTGACGACCTGCTCGCGCAGGGGGACGACGACCTTGGCGTAGCGCTCTACGAGGTCGCGAGCTGCCAAGAGGCGGCCGCGCGCGACTCGGACTTCGGACCGGATGTCCACCGCCAGGGCACCCTCGCGCTCCGACGACTGCCGGACGAGCGCTTCGAGACGGGCGATCGCCGCTTGCCGCTGGTCGAACACGGGGATCTCGAGCGAGACGCCGGGGGAGACCGCCGTGTACCGCTCGGGAGACCTCTCGATCGCCGCGCCGGCGCCGGCACCGCCGAGGAAGCGTCCGTTCTTTGCGAGAGCCGCCGCGTGGGCGAGGGCCTGGGTATGCGCGCGCGCGGACGCGAGGTCGGCCCTGCGCGCGACGGCGATGGTCTCGAGGTGCTCGACGGGCGCCTCGGACGCCGGCAGATCCGGGAGCTTCGACGGCACGCGGAACGTCGTGGAGGGCCCCCAGACGCCGAGCAGGCGGGTCAGCGCCTCGCGCGCGACGAGGCAGTCAATCTCGCTCCGCTTGAGGTCCGTCCGCACTTGCTCGAAGAGGGCACGCTCGTTCGCCAGATCGAGGTCGCCGATGTTCCCCGCCGCGTGCTGGGCCTCGGCGAGCCCCACCGCGGCGTCCCCCGCGTCGAGCACCGTGCGGCGCATGTCGACGATCTGCTGCGCGGCGATCAGCGCGTAGAAGGCGACCTCAACGTCCGCCGTCGTGCGCAGCACCTCGTCGGTCACGCGGAGCTCGGTCGCCTCGAGCTCCGCGCCGGCGACCTTCCTGCGCGCCGACAGGAAGAAGAGGTCCAGGAACTCCTGCATGATCCCCACGCCAAAACCGGTCTGTACGCCCGACCCGGTGACGGGAATTGCGACGCTTCCGGAGAGGGTGGGGTTGCGCAAGAGACCAGCCTGCACAAGGTCGGCTTGGGCGACGCTCAGGTCCTCGTACACAGCCTGCAGGTGGCGATTGTTGAGGAGGGCGACGGCCACCGCCGAATCGACGGAGAGCTCCCGCTCGACGAGCTCCCGGACCCGGCGGGCGACGAGGGCGTCCGCTTGGCCCCCCTCGTTCCAGAAGATCCGCCGTCCCGTGCGGTCCTCCACGAGCTTCGCCGTGTCGCGAACGGCCTCGGTCGGGGACGTGGACGCGCAGGCCACCAGCCAGGGAGCGGCCAGCGCCAGCGCGCGCCGCATCATGGCGCCCCGTGGTGGTGCACGTGGAGCGGCGCGGCCGACGCGCTGGGGGCCGCGGGGAGAGCGGCCGGGACGCTGGAGGGGGCTTCGGCGGCGGCCGGGTTTGCAGGATCGTCCGCGCGCCGGGGCGGAAGCGTTCCGTCGGCGCAGGCCGGTGCGCCAAGCGCCGTGACCAGCGTCATCAGGCGAGGAAGGTGGGACGCGCTCGACGCTCGGCCGGACGGCATGCTCGATCTGTTCTATAGCCCTGGATCGATGACGCCGCGCGTCCTCGTCGTCGACGACGACCCGTCGCTGGCCGAGACGGTGGCCGAGGGCCTCACCGAGCGTGGGTTCTCGGCGTTCACCGCGACCTCGAGCCAGGAGGCGGCCAGGCGGCTCGGCGGGGAGCGGTTCGACGCGCTCGTGACCGACCTTCGGATGCCGGAGCTCGACGGTATGGGGCTGCTGTCGATCGCTCGAAAGGTCGCGCCGGAGTGCCCTGTCGTCGTGATGACCGCCTACAGCGCCATCGACACCGCGATCGAATCGATCCGGCGCGGCGCATATCACTACGTCACCAAGCCTTTCAAAGTGAACGAGCTGGCCATCTTCCTCGAGCGCGCGCTCGAGGAGTCGCACCTGCGGCGCGAGACGGTGGCGCTGCGCCGCTCGCTCAAGGAGCGTTTCGCGCTCGGAAACCTCGTCGGCCACAGCGGGGCCATGAGGGACGTGTGCGACCTCGTGCTTCGCGTCGCCGACGCGTCGGCGCCCGTGCTCATCCT
>Ga0070735_10002853_pt1 | contig 15369 bp, 12 predicted proteins | sample Coa_R1_FD_66443 | JGI IMG/M metagenome (GOLD analysis project Ga0070735, IMG submission 66443) | Surface soil microbial communities from Centralia Pennsylvania, which are recovering from an underground coalmine fire - Coalmine... | ecosystem: Environmental > Terrestrial > Soil > Unclassified ... | reverse complement strand
GCCTCTGGATCATTGAATTCTGCCGTCAGCTATCCGATACACTCGGTCGGACTCATCGACCATTCGATCATCATGCGTGACCACGATCACTGCCGCTCCCGTCTCCCGACTCAGCTTGCGCAGAAGTCCCATGACGATTTTGCCCCGTTCCGTGTCCAGAGAGGCCGTGGGTTCGTCGGCGAATAACACTTTAGGGTTGTTGGCCAGTGCGCGGGCAATCGCGACGCGCTGTTGTTCACCGCCCGAGATCTCGCTGGGATAGTGATGCCAGCGGTGAGCAATTTCCAGGTATTCAAGCAGCTTCATGGCCCGGTCCTGCGCTTCTTGTGGCGGGATGTGGTTGAGGGCCAGGATGAGCTCGACGTTTTCCAAGACGGTCAAGAACGGAATCAAGTTGTAGGACTGGAAGATTACCCCCATTTTCTGGCGCCGCAACGCACGGACATCAACGCCCGTCCAGCCTTCATCGAAGACCGGTACGCCGTCCAATTCGATGCGGCCATGCGTAGGTTCATTGATACAACAAATCGAGGTCAACAGGGTTGTCTTGCCGGAGCCGCTGGGGCCGAGCAGCACAGCGAGTTCACCGCTATGCACGCTGAGGTTGGCGTCGATAAGAGCTACGGTCTGGGCATCGCCGCGTCCGTAAATCTTCGTCAAGTGTTCAACACGTACGACTTCCATGTGTTATCCCCCGGTCAGCGCTGTTGCGGGATCGACCTTCAGGGCGCGCCATATCCCCAGGATGCTTGCCAACACGCAGATCAGGATCACGATTACGAACAGAGCCAGCATGTCGAGCGGTTGCAGAAGCACGGTCCGGGGATACATGGAGTAGGTCCTGCTGATTAGCGCGTACCCAACAGCAAACCCGATCACTCCAAGCAAGAGTGACTGCTGGAGGATCATGCTAACGATGGTTCGATCTGCCGCCCCGATAATCTTCAGCGTCGCAATTTCGCGCAGCTTGTCCATGGTGAGCGTGTAGATGATCAGCGCAATAATCACGCCGGAGACAATTACCAGGATCGTTCGGAACAGCCAGAGCTGCTTTTGGGATTTTTCGATGAAACCCTTGAGAAGCAGTTCCCGTTCCTGGTCGGCCGAGAATACCTGATAGTGGTTCCACCGACGGATGTAATTCGCAACTTCAGTGGTGGTGGACGGATCGTTCAGTTCGGCAACGATCGCATTGGCGAAATGCGAGTTCTCCGCGGCAGCGAGAGCTCTTGCTGTGGCCTTGTCGCGCATGTACGGACTCATACTGGCCAACTGCGCGTAGGTCGCGACCACGCGCTCGCGATTGTTCCGTATGGCGTCGTTATCCAGTTGGAACTGGATGACCTGCGCGTCGGCCAAGGAGACAAAAGCCGCGGGATCTCCCGAGGGCGACGGCATATCCTGGGTCAGGCCGACGACCTTGTAATCTTCCAGTCCCAGACGGATCGTATCTCCCACTACATAGCCGGATTTGCGGTCCGCCACGGTCTCATAATGTTTTTTGGTGATGCTGCGGCCCTCTACAATCACACGGGGACCACCAATTCCCCCGAGTTTATACCCGATCAGAAAGAGCCGGATCGGTTTACCCCCACCCGGAATCTGCACATACTGGAACGAGAGCGGCGATGCCCGCCGCACACCTTTGACTGCCGCAATGGAGTATTCGATGTCTTCCGGCAATCGTGAACTTTCCGCGAATGGACCGCGCGTATCTTTCTGAACAACCCAGATTTGGGCCGGTGTGGTTTCAACCACTTTGGTCGCGTCGCCGATCAGGCCGCGGTAGATGCCGCTCATCGCCATCACGACCGTGAGCAGCAGTCCCAATCCGACGCAGGTAAGCAGGAATCGCGTCTTGTGGCGCCGAATGTCACGAGTCGCAAGATTCATGGCTTACCTCAACCCGGTGTCCGTTTCCACCCGGCTTGCGCGCACGCGTTTTCCGGGCGTGAGCCCAACACCCGCGGCGCTCGGCTGAATGAGAACCTGTTCCGAATCAGAGATGCCGTTGACGACTTCAACGAGTCCGCGTTTGTCTGTCATACCGAGCGAGACCGGACGTGACTGAAGCTCGCCGCTCGTCACAGTCCAAACCGAAGGCCCGGCGCGGCCAGTCACGATCGCGGTTCGAGGAAGTGCCTTCGCTCCCTCCTTTTCAGCTTTCAGGATGTAGACTTCGGCCGTTTCATTCAGTTTTATGTCGGGCGGCCGCTGGGCAAAGGCAACATCTACAACCACCTCCTCAGTGACCGGGTCGGCTTCTTTCGCGATTCGTGCAACGTGCCCTGGGATCTTGCGGTTGGGCGCAGACCGCAAGGTGATGATTGCCGGCTGGCCGACTTTGAGCTCGTTAGTCTCACGTTCATCAATGTTGGCCGACACCCAGATCAGGCTGGACTCGACGACGGTGAAGATGGCCAGCCCCGGAACCACGGTCGCTCCTTCCTCCAGGTCGCGGGAAACAACGTAGCCATCAACCGGACTGCTGACAATCGTGTATTGCAGATTGGCCTTCTGCAGCCCGACTTCTGCTTCAGAACCAGCCATCGTCTTTTGCGAAGCCGCAACCTGAGCTTTGGCCGCTTTCACTTCCTGCTGGGACGAATTCTGCAGTGCCTGCGAGTTGCGTAAGTCTTCCTGTGACTGAGCATAGGCCGTTTCGGCGTTATCGAGGAATTCCCTTGAAACTACTCCGCCTTCGTACAGTGCCTTGGCGCGCGCATAGTTGATTTCAGCAAGTCGCAAACCTGCCGTAGCTCGGGCGACCGCGCTGATGCTCGCCTGAAGGCGCGCCTCGCTCGCGGAGAGGTTCGCCCGTGCGGAATCGACCGCCGCCTGTTGCGCCTGGGCCAGGCTGGTGGCCTGTCCCAATTGATTTTGGAAGTCCAGGTTTTGCAACTTCGCCAGCACCTGGCCTTTTTTCACCACGTCACCTTGGTCTACATAGGTTTTAAGCACAACACCGTTGATTTTGGCGCCAACCCCAATTAAGACTTTGGCTCGAACGAAGCCAGTGCCGGCGGCTTCATCGCGCAATGTCATCGGGGAAAGATGCGTTACCGTTACTTTAGGCGGAAGAAGGACAAGGACAATGAGAACTAAAACAATACCGCCAGCCGCCAGCATCCACAACTGACGCCGCCGCTTTGGCCTCGCCGGCGGCAGCGGTCGGGCCGGAGCCAGAGTAGGTCTTAGAGCAGCTTCGACTCTTGCCACAGGCTTTTGTGGCTCAGAGTATGGTTCGGTCTTGAGCATCTCATCAAGTTCCCTCATGGAGTCCGCTCTTTCGGCGACAGCGCCTCATCCTTTCGGGACACGGCTGTTTCGTCTATTCGGATAAAGCATATCCCTATGCCAGCATTGTCGGCTGTGACCCGCGTCACGTCCCAGCGCCAGATGAATGTTTTCGACATGGTCGGGAAGGGTTTGCGCGCGCCGGCAATCGGGATTGGATGCCATCGCTGGCTCAATGACCTTGTGCCGGGCAGCGAGGTTTGGCCCAGTCAACTGGACCGATTTTATGTCACGCAAGAGCGCTCGATCAGGTTCCTTTAGTAGAGGTGCAGCAATGATTGAAAATGTATGGCTGCTGCCTTGGGCTCCTTGACCGATCCATTCACGGCAACTTTGCTATATCCGTAGCGTCTCCAGTGTGATGGTCTTCGATCTGGAAACGGAGAAAATCATGGACGGCCTTGAGCGCGCCCCCGTTCGCGGTTTTGATCCGTACCCTTCCGCCCGCTGCGATTTCTTCAAAGCTATAGGAGATCTGGCCGTGCTGTTCTTTCATGACCTGTACACCAGGCGGCACTTGGTCATGAACGAACATAGGAATGGAGAAGTCGCCATTCGAGAACATGGTAACGATATGGGCCAGATGGGAGCGTATGGCATGGATACTCTTAGAATCTTTACCGTCGTTGGCGATCACCTCAATAGCACCACCGTCAGAATAAAGGCGAAAGTGATGGGTCGTCTTGTCGTGTGAAAACCCCATCGCCTGATCACCGTGTTTCTCCACATCGGCCTGGTGTTGCGATGAGTTCTTCATGTGCTCTTTGTGCATGGGGCAGGACTGCATGTCTTGTGCTGCTACTTGCAGCCCGCAGAATAGAAGAAGTGTGACTACTGTTTTCATGACTTTCTTTTCCTCCGAAATCTATTGCTTGTGCCGTCAGAATTCTTCAGCGCCTCAGTGAGACATCTCACCGATATTCGTTACGTACTCTCTGCTTCTTGGCTGCGATTTCCTGGGCGGAGGACACCTCCAAGGCAGACCTCCCGACGTGATGGGGATCACAGACCTCGACACAGGTCATGCTATCATATGTCTATACGGTTATGCGAATATAGTGATAAGGACAAATGCCATGAAAAAACTCCAAGTCTTTGACCCCGCCATGTGCTGTTCCACCGGTGTTTGTGGGCCTAGTGTCGACCCTGTCCTGCCGAGGTTCGCAGCGGATCTGGAGTGGCTGAAGAGCAAAGGTGTGCAAGTGGAGCGGTACAACCTCGCTCAGGAGGTTGGGGCCTTCACCGGCAATCCTCTTGTCAAGACGACACTGAATAGTGACGGGATGAAGTGCCTGCCTCTTGTCCTGGTGGACGGCATGATCGTCAGCCGAGCCGCGTATCCAGCCCGGAAAGTGTTGGCGGCTTTCACCGGACTGGACTATGAGCCCGAGCCGGTCTTCAACGAGGAAAAGGCTCCGTCATCACTGGTATCGATCGGTGGGCCAATTAGGATCGCCAAAGGGTGAGGTATGAAATCGCTTGGAAATCCAACCAGAAATCTCATGTTCACGGGAAAAGGCGGCGTTGGAAAGACCTCCATTGCCTGCGCGACTGCCGTGTTTCTGGCTGAAGACGGCAAGCGCGTCCTCCTGGTCAGCACTGATCCGGCTTCGAACCTGGACGAAGTGCTGGAAACAGCGCTGGCAATGCATCCCACTCCCATCGAGAAGGTGAAGGGCCTCTTTGCCATGAATGTTGACCCTGTAGAGGCCGCACGGCAATACCGGGAGAGAGTAGTTGGGCCCTATCGCGAGCTTCTTCCGAAATCGGCAGTAGAGAACATCGAAGAGCAACTTTCGGGTGCATGCACGCTCGAAATCGCTGCCTTCGACGAGTTTGCCAAGTTGCTGGGCGACGCAAACGCAACGGCGGAGTTTGACCACGTAGTCTTCGATACGGCTCCCACTGGGCATACGCTTCGCCTGCTGCAGTTGCCGGCAGCGTGGTCAAGCTTCATCGACGCCAACGTTGGTGGAACGTCGTGCCTCGGACCGCTCGCAGGGCTGCAGGCGCAGCGCGAACTCTATGCGAAGACATTGAAATCGCTGTCGGATGCAACCACAACAACCATCTTCCTGGTCAGTCGTCCGCAGCACTCTGCTCTGGCAGAGGCAGACCGGACCCGCAACGAACTTGATGCGCTTGGCTTAAAGAATCAGAAGTTGATTCTGAATGGTATTTTTCAGGCCTCGGCGAAGGGCGACTCCATCGCGATTGCTCTGGAGCGGAGGGGACGCGAGGCACTTGAAGACATGCCGAATGGTCTGGAAGGTCTTCCCAGAATCGACATGCCGTTGGTCGCGCAGTCGCTTATTGGAGTCGGCGCGCTTCGCCAGTTTGGGAAAGGCTGTTTTGATGTGGGCATTGCTGTGCTCCACGCACAATCTGAAGCGAATCTTCCGCCGCCGCTGGCCGCCCTGGTGCCCGATCTGATCGCTCGCGGCAAGGGCGTCATCATGACTATGGGCAAGGGTGGAGTGGGAAAGACCACGGTCGCGGCTGCGCTAGCTGTGGAACTGGCAAGCAGCGGGCATAGCGTCCATCTGACCACCACCGATCCCGCTGCGCACCTGCATCTGGCTCTGGGACCAGACATACCGGGTCTTCGTGTTTCGCGCATTGACCCGGTTTATGAAACACGCGCCTACACGGAAGAAGTGATGGCGGAATCCGGACGAGATCTCGACGAAAAAGGGCGCGCATTACTCGAAGAGGATCTGCGCTCTCCTTGCACGGAAGAGATTGCGGTATTCAGAGCCTTCGCGCGCTGCGTGGACGAAGGGAACCATGGTTTCGTGGTGATAGACACCGCCCCGACAGGACATACGTTGCTGCTGCTCGACGCGGCTGAAGCGTATCACCGGGACGTTGCTCGCAACCTCAGCTACATTCCAGACAGCGTCCGCAGGTTGCTGCCTCAACTGCGGAATCCGGAGTTCACGCGGATTATCATTGTGGCTTTGCCTGAAGCCACACCCGTACACGAGGCAGCGCGGCTTCAAGACGATCTGAATCGGGCGGGCATCACGCCCTACGCATGGGTGATAAACCAGAGTTTCTGTGCGACCGGGACGCGCGACCCTGTTCTGGCTGATCGCGGTGCGTTGGAATTGCGCTACATTGCTGAAGTGCGGGACAAACTCGCGCAAAGGCTAGCCCTGATTCCGTGGCAGTCTGAGCCGCTGGTCGGAGCGGAGGGACTTCAGCGACTTTTCGAGGAGACAGTAACCAAATGAATCCGAGGTTCGACGTATGAAGGAACTCGAACAATACTTCAAGGCTTTAGCAGATGCGAACCGGTTGCGCATACTGAACCTGCTGCTCCACGGCGAACTGTGCGTTTGTGATATCCAGTTTGTCCTGGAGGTAGCGCAGCCGACTGTGTCGCGACATCTCGCGTATTTGAAGAACTCGGGGCTCGTGCTCGATCGGCGAGACGGTTTCCGGATCTTCTATCGGCTGGCTGAGGCGAAACAGGGAGCAAAGAAGAAGATCTTCGAATTTCTGCGGGATGCCTACAAGAACGAAGAACAACTACAGGACGATACGCGCCGATTGAAAGAGGCTATTCAAGAAGGTTCGTGCACCGTAAGCGAGTGGAAGCCCTATGCAGCAGTTGGTACAGGAAAATCAGGTCACAGCAGCCGCCCATAGCAAGTAAGGAATCGACGAATGGCAGCAACGATACAAACTCTTCCCAAGAATACGGAACGCAAACGGCTCAATGTATTCGAGCGTTACCTGACCGTATGGGTTGGGCTTTGTATGGTCACCGGCCTCGGAATCGGCAAGGGGGCTCCCTCCGTCGCCGACGCACTGCGCAGCATGGAATTCGGTAAGGGCAGCCAGGTCAACATTCCAATCGCCGTGCTCATCTGGCTGATGATCATCCCGATGATGATGAAAGTCGATTTTGGAGCCATTCGCGAAGTGGGCAAGAAGCCACGTGGGCTGCTGGTCACTCTGTTTGTGAACTGGCTGGTGAAGCCCTTTTCTATGGCAGTGATCTCTTGGATTTTCTTCCGCCACGTTTTCGACGCCTGGATTTCACCCTCTCAGGCTGATCAGTACATCGCCGGGACAATCATTCTGGCGGCAGCTCCCTTGTACAGCGATGGTGTTTGTGTGGAGCTACCTGACGGATGGCGATCCCGCGTACACCCTTGTCCAGGTTTCTGTGAATGATCTGATCATGCTGTTTCTCTTTGCGCCCATCGTCCGGTTCCTGGTGAGCGGAGCATCGTCGTTGTCGGTCCCCTTCACAGTACTGCTCTATTCCGTGATCGCATTCATCGTAATTCCTCTCACGATCGGGGTACCGTTGGGAAAGGTCCCCAAAGCTGATTGCGCAGACCCCCATTAACTGTTTCTTGCCGTTCCCCAGCGTTCTCTTAAAGCGCCACTCGTGCCCTGTTGTCACTTACTTGGCCGATTATCTTCGATCTCATAACCCGAAGGTGCTCCCAAAACGCTGTTTTGATATTCTTGTGATGCGGAGGAAAGTCAATTGGACATTGAAAGCATTTTGCAGGAACTGAGGGAAGAGCGCGACCGCATTGACAGCGCAATTTCCGCATTAGAAGGATCGAGCGGTCGGGGCGGAAGCCGTCCTGGTCCGAAGGCGACCAACGGCAAGAGAGGGAGAAGACGACTTAGCGCAGCCGCCAAGAAGCGCATTTCAGAAGCAGCCAAGGCCCGGTGGGCCAAAGTTAAGAAAGTCGGCGGCAATAGGCTCTAAGGCATTCGAATCACAATCAGAAGCAGCAGTCCCAGCAATGACTGACAACCAGAAGGAGTCTCAGGTTGAACCTCCATGGGCCTCGGCTACAATTCAGGGTTTGATAAGGGTTCGATAACCGTTTCCGGGATTTGTCTTTGGCGTACCAAGCAAGCCATTCGTGCCTTGAAGTTTCCGTCAGTCACGTGTGGATTATGCAATCCCAAAGCGAGACCTCGCTGTATGGGACTGATCTGCGCGTCGTGCGAAGCTCGCGAGACAGACACGTAATCACCCGCAGCACCAATTATCAGCAGACCTTCACATTGAGCCTAAATCACACGCTACTCAGGAACCGCCAAGCAATTCTTCGCCTGGCCGCTTAGCAACAGCAGGCCAGCCTTGGATAATGACGACGGCGTTTTTTGTGACGGATGTTCCAGCAAGCAGTTTTCTGCCCTATAGCCCAGGCATCTGGTGCAGTGACAACGCGTGAGACTCTGGGGCCGCCCTACGCTTTGTTTTGAATTAAAGTTGCGCTTTACTCATGGCTCTTCGCATCGGGGTCTGGGGCCGGGGTTGGGATGCGTGGGAGCATCTCTGCGCGGGTGGCTGCGTTGTAGGCAAACCACGCTTCGATCATGGAACTCTGCATCACATCGGCCTTTTGCACGCGGTCATAGGTGTCCGCATTGGAGTGGTGGGTACGAGTGCCGTACTCCAATCCATCCTGCTGGAAACCGATGCCGTTCAGGCCGATCCACGAAAACGCAGACGAGTCCGTGCCACCAGGGCTCGTGGTGGGTCTGAACTGATCCCCGCCGGAAACAGCAACGATATGCTGGTCCTTGATAGGCTCAATCCAGGACTTGAAGATGGCTGCCATCTGCGGACTACCTCCAGCCGACACTCCGCGGAAACGGCCGGAGCCGCCGTCGTCGTTAAAGTACACATCCAGCTTGTCGTACTCGGGGGTCTTCACCATGGTTGTGCGTTGAGCGAAGTGCTGCTGCACGTAGGCGGTTGAGCCGTAGACGCCCTCCTCTTCGCCGCCCCACAGCGCAACGCGAACTGTTCGCGCCATGGGCTTGTGCAACGTAGCCAAAATGCGCATAGCTTCCATCGCCACTGAGGATCCCGTGCCGTTATCCGTGGCGCCGGTACCGCCCTGCCAGCTGTCAAAGTGACCGCCGAGCATGACGACTTCGTCCGGTTTGATGGTACCCGGAATCTCGCCGATGACATTGAATGCGTTCTCGTCTTCCTTCTGATAATCGACTGCGATATCGAAGTTCAGCTTCGGCGTGATACCGTGCTGCACTAGGCGGACGAGGCGATTATACTGCTCTGCCCCAATCGCGACGATCGGAGGCGGAATTGGATCCTTGGGATTCTCCGACCCACCATACGTGGAAAAGATCGTACCGCCGTCTCCGTTGTAACCCGGCGTGATGGAAATGGCCACACCCTCTTCCTTTAGAAAAGCGTTAACCTCGTTGCGCAGGACTCCGTTCTTCGCACTGGCTAGCGCAAGCGAGGTTGGGGTGTACTCCCACTCGCCTTCACCGGGGCGCCCCCTCCCGCTGGGGTCGCGATTAAGTGTCGCGCCGGCTGCCGCTCCGCGCTCGCCGCCCCCGCGCTGGCCTCCGCGTGCCAGAATTTCTTCATCCGTTGGGGAAGGCTGCGCGTCCGCCCGCGTGTGGAGCGTGAGGGGAGCCGGATCAAACATCAGCAGTGCCTTGCCCTTCAGCTTGCCATGGTATCTGGCGAAATCTGCTTTCGAGTGGATGGGCGCCCACACCGGCTCGACCGTGATCGGGCCGTTCGTACCAGGCGTCCATGCCAGCGGGAACCCGGTAAACGCAGCATAGACCGGCGTCTCCATCGCTGCGTAGAAATGCTTGATCTGCCACCCATAGCCGAACGGCCACTTTTCCAGGTGGACGTTCTTAAGTCCCCACTCTTGCATCTGCTTCATAGCCCATTCGGCGGCGAGCTTGTGATTGCGGCTATTGGTGACGCGCGGACCGTACACCTCGGACATCCAAAAGAGGTTCTCCATCACTTGCGAGTGATCGAAGGCCTCGGTCTTGATCTGGGCCAGAGCGTCCAAATCGACTTTATCACCTCCTGGTGCCTGCGCGAAGGAAGCCGAAATGAGGAAGAGGGCCGTAACCATCGCGGCAGCCTGCCTGAAGCGGAGTAGATTCATGGAGATTCTCACTTTCTCCGGTATGTGGCATCCCCTGAATGGCGTTCGAGGAAGCGTACCTGGATTAGAAACAAGCAGTCATTTTCGCACGCTAAAATTTGATTGGCCATCAAGTCGGCTTGGAGTCAACGCCCGGGCGAGGGATTGCAACACCGCCATTCGAACCTATTCACCGCGGCCAAATTCTGGCAACTTTCGCCCTTGAGGGTGCCGCACTTCGCTGTGCATTCGCAAACGCCACAACCATAGTCGCCGGGGACGACGGTGGACGCGTCTATTTGCTGAGCCTCGAAGAGTAAGATTTATGAGATACAGCGGAATGGGTTGAGCAAAACGTGACCAATACGTGACTTATCGACCCCCACAGACCCTCACCAGACCTCACCGAACCAACATGGCAAATTTCCTAAGCCCTTGTAAACACAGGATTTTATTGATGTTAAAAAAATGAGAGGGGGACTTAAAAGCCGCCGTAGTTTTAAGGGGGTATCAACCGTTCGAATCCCTGCCTCTCCGCCAAGGAGGGTTCGCCTTTCGATTCAGCGCTTTACCGGCAAACCCTTCTCGCTGCTTTTCATGGAATTCGAAATAGTAACAAGGGCTAAGAGATGGACCAAATAAACTGGAGATCAAGGTGCTGCTTCGGGTCTGTCAATGACCGGAAAGTGTGTCACGTATTGCGCGACCCAAGTCGTCCTTGAATTTGATGTCGGCCCCCATAGTGTTGGAATACAGGATCGTTCGAACATGCCTTACGTCGAATGCAAGGTCGTCTGTGGATTGCGCGATGACAATCCATTTCTTCCTCCAGGCATCCGCCAACCCAGCCTCATAGTACACATTCGGGTTTTTGCCGGTGAAGTCGACGATGACGAGATCGGCGGTGGCGATATCGGCCCTAATGTCATCGATGATTGGTCTTGATATGGTCCGCTCGTCGCCGCGGACGCACCGAAGGCCAGCATTTTCAACGGTCTCCTGGATCGTGCGATATACGTACGCCAGTTCCGATGCGAACGGCATGACTACAAAGCATAGAGGTTTTGTGACGTCCAGTTGTATGGACTCGAACCGCGCTTTAGTGTGTCTAGTTCGCAAGCCGAATTGCCCGGATATGTAGGAGTCATCCACCGTGGATAACATCTGGATGTTGCCTTCGAACAGTCGTAGCTGGCTTCCAACGACCTCAAACCGGAGCGTATACTTCCGATTGAGCTGCAGCGATTCAGTGCTTCCGGTAGATTCGATCAACTCCCATTCCCCAGGCTTCATTTTGGCAATGAAGTACTTTTTGCGGTAGCCGCCGATCCCGCCTACGTACCCTTCCTGACTATCAGGGCCAAGCCGGACCAGGAGACCGGCGTGAAATTTGGTGCGGCCCTGTTCCGTTTCCTCACCACTCAGCAGGGTGATTTCTGTCTCGATCGCACCGTCCTTAGCCCAATCCTCGAAAACAAGAACCTGCTGATTTTGTCCGGCCCGCGCTGCGGGAGACTCGTAGCCTCCGTCGGAGAGCACCGACCACTCATCGAATCGGCTCACAAAACCTCTGGGTTGGCTGGGCATCGAGAGCAAGTATATACCTGCGCTGCTTTCTAACGGGCGGGCCGCTGATTGATACCGGACGGCTTAGGTTAGGCCAAACTGGAAGCAACCGGATGTGTGGAGAACCTCCAGTCAGAAAGATTTAAGCTGCGGTGGCTTCCAGAATCACGCCCACAGGGTTTTAAGTTTAAGCCGAAAAAGCTCGAAAGTTGTTCGCGAGTTCCCGCCAGGAGTTTCGCCTTTAGATTCACGAGGTTCGCAAGATACCCTTGTTGGCGCTTGCTGCGATCAAAGCCAAAGCCCTTTGCTTCCTAAGATTTAAGAGCCGTTCGAAGAGGGGTATCTAAAGAGAAGACTGCCGGTTTGCATAGCTTCTCGGAACACTGAGATGGCAATGACATCAGTGTACAATCTTTGCAGTTTTCCAAATCAAAAAAGAGATTCCCGAATGGATTCAAAGGGGGGCGTTTCGTTATGGTTCACAAGCTTCTCGACCTGATTCACGACGGTGAGATTGCCAATTACATTGCTCTCCCGGCCATTGCCCTGCGCGTCGTGGGCACTGTTTGGCTTGCCGGAAGATTAGCACGTTCGCTCTCACCTTCCTTACGTCACCAAGAAATCTGATTGGCGAATCGCGGAGATGACACGGGATCTTAGGAGGACGTCGGCTGCAACTTCGCTCAAAAAACTCAGGACGTTCAACCCGCGCGGCAGCACGGACGCCAGTCAATACGCGGACGCGTTTCCGCGCCCACGTTTTCACTGGCGTGCCTGCTTTGCATGTAGGTATCCTTACCATCACAACATGCGAGAGCGCGGGCAGCGAAAGCAGGAGAGCAAGTTGGATCTGAATGATATCGTTGGCAAAGCCAAGGTGTTTTTCTTTGCCCTGCGCCATAAGCAGACCGAAAAGGTCCTGGCTATTCTCGCCGCCGCATCTCTCACCGCCGGTCCGTTTCTCCGTCAGGAGTTCGCGAGCTATCCCCAAGCGGCGTATCTGGCCTATGGCATTGGCGGGGCTTTTGCGCTCTGGCTGGTGTTCCGCGCCTGGAGGCTGGCTACGCCTCCGCCTGAGCCACCCGCTGGCCCGGTTCCCAGTGCTATTAAAGGACTATTCCCCTTCACTATTGACGATGGCAGGCTCTTTGCCCAACTGGGGCGGCATATGGAGTTGCAACAGCTCCTCGGGCTGGCCCGCAACGATCGATGCGCGATAAGTGCGGTTCGCGGCGAATCCGGCGCGGGCAAGACTTCGCTCCTGCAAGCGGGCCTGGCGTTCACGCTCGGCGCAGAGCAATGCATCTACTGGGAAGCGGTCCCGGACAAGGCGTCTGAAGTCCTGCTTTACGCCATTCGCAGCCAGTTCCCCGGCATCGAGTCTCTGGAATCTCTTCCTGAAACCTGTCCCAGGCGATGCGTCCTGATCCTGGATCAGCTTGAACAGCTTCGGCCTAATGAACCGGCGCATGCACAAATTTTTGCTCTGCTCGATCGCATCGCCGAGGCTCCGGCGCCCCACAAACTCTCTGTGATTATCGGCTTTCGGCGCGATTACATGCCCGACTGGGCGGACCTTGAATACACCCGTGGATTTCGCGCCGAGCAGATGCCCCTCAACCTGCTTGCACCCACCACGGCCGGTGACGCGCTGGTCACGCTTGCCGGCGCAGCTGGTTTCACCCTCGACCAGGCTCTGGTGGACAACTTTATTTCCGGCGTGACCGGCGCTCAGGGAGTTTCACCCGTGGACATCGCGATCGGCGTGCTGAGCCTCGCGAATTTTGTTCAGCAATCCGGCACGGCCCATGTTGGGCTGAAAGAGTACAGCCTCGCGGGCGGCGTCGAGGGGCTCCTGCTCTCGTTCGTCGAGCAGAAGCTCGAGGAAGTTCCCGAAGGCTTGCGCGCCCCTCTACTGAAAGGCATCGTGCTGGCGCTGGTCAGTCCTTCCAGTAAGCAACGCATCGCCGCCGGGAAAACCAGCGCGGCCATATCCGTAAAAGCCGAGATGGCAGAAAGCGCGCTGGCGCCATTGCTGGCGCGGCTGGCCCATCCCCGCGTGCGCCTTTTGGAAAAAGTTGCCGGCGACCGCTACCGGCTTACCCACGAACGTCTAGTACCTGTGCTGCGCCGATTGGCCGGTCAAGCCCTAGCTTCGATCGACCATCTGCGGCTAGTCTTTGAGGACCAATATGCTCACTGGCAGGAGACGCGTAGTCGACAGCATCTTCTGCGCGGGAAGGATCTACGAGATGTCTTGCGCTGGAAAGGACAATGGGTGCTAGGGGCAAGAACAGCGGCAATCGACGAGTACCTTACCGCATGCGTGCGCCGTCGTTTGATAGCAAGACTTGCACTGAGCGCTCTTATTGTCGTGGCAGGAGGGGCTGGGGCCGCAATAACGGGCTACCGAGCGTTCCAAATTGTGGTGGCTTTAAAAGCCCAACTTGCGAAGATCACTTATAACGTCCGCTATTTGCCTGAATGGCCTTCGCATGTGGATGAGCTAAGTGCATTCCTAAGGGGTTTTTCACCTGGCGACCAACTGGTCATTGACGCTGATGTTGGTTATGCACACTTTAGTCAACCAACGTCTTTTATGCAGTACTTCGACTCGGTGCTTGGAGCTCTAGAAAGGGTTGGCCCCAACGGAGGAATCGTGCTAAGAATGCTGGTGTCTGACGAGGACACCAATCTGAACGGTATCAGGGCACAATTCGATCCTGGGAGGCCCGATGATTTTATGCTGATCCGTGAGCGGCACCCGGAAAGGCTCAAAGCTTACTGTTGGGCCTACAGCCCGTTAATTGGCAAAACACCTCTGTGCCTCAAGTCCATTCCTGAATATCAGGATTTTCAGGATGCCGTACTGTATGTAGAAAATGCTCTCTGCATGCAACTCGTTAACACGGGCCGTGTTAGGGTCGTCAAAACCAATGACTCGAAGCTGCGCTCGCGGTTCTTATGGATTAAATATAGAAATAACGCAATGCTCGAGATGATCTTCGCTTACCCGAACTTCTATGGACCCGAAAGGGGATATGCTTGGAAAACGCAGGATGGCCATCTCATCGAAGTCTTCCTGAAAGAGTTCAATGCAAGTTTTGCCGCCGCCAGCACCGTTGCAGTAAACGAAATAAGGCCTGGGGATCAGTTGTACCCGCGAGCTTTTGAACGGATACGACGAGACATGCAGCCGCAAACCTCGATTGGCCCCCCTTGAAATCAGGCTGTCAACCGGGTTGAAATACAGTTGGTGAACCTGGGCCAACAAGGTCCGGCGTGCCCCCAGTTCGCCCCCGATGAAGCGGTCGCGGCTGCCCAAGTGCCGGGGAAGCTTTGATATAATTTCGAGCGGCTCCAACCCTTTTAAGGTTTGAGTGATTTGGCCTGAATCAAAATTTGCGAGCATTCTCACCGATTCGCCAGCAACATGCAGACTTATAGACGAGGCTGGCCTTAACCACCATTTTGTCCCGCAGATTTACCGCACCGACCACCCAGCTTGGTTTTGGTGTGGTTGCTTTACCTATTCCAGGCGCCTGCTTTGGTATTCTTGTTGCGGAGGAAAGTCAATTGGACATTGAAAGCATTTTGC
>Ga0070735_10002852_pt1 | contig 15371 bp, 13 predicted proteins | sample Coa_R1_FD_66443 | JGI IMG/M metagenome (GOLD analysis project Ga0070735, IMG submission 66443) | Surface soil microbial communities from Centralia Pennsylvania, which are recovering from an underground coalmine fire - Coalmine... | ecosystem: Environmental > Terrestrial > Soil > Unclassified ... | reverse complement strand
TGAGGGGTTTCCCGTGGTCGAAATGGTGCGCCGACGCAGTCGTGCGCGGGCGGTGGAGCGAAGTCAGCCGCTCGCGAGCGCCGCGTGCCAGTACGCCGCGATGGGCTGGCCGGTATGCATGGGTGCGAACCCGGGAGTGCGGGACGCCTGCTCCTGTGATCGGCTCGGCTGCCCCGCGCCCGCCGCGCATCCCACGTCGCCGGCCTGGCAGATGCAGGCGACCGTGGACACGAACGTAATCAAGGGCTGGTGGGAAACCCGGCCGGAGGCGAACATCCTGCTCGTCACCGGCCGGGTTTTTGATGTGCTCGACGTCCCCGAGGCGGTGGGCGACGACGCGCTGGCCAGGATGTCCCGCGCTGGGGCGGTCACCGGCCCGGTCGCCACGCACGGCGGCGACCGCATGCTGTTCTTCGTGCTGACCAGAGGATCGCCCGCCGACGAGGACGAGTGGTGGTCGTGCGGCCTGGACAGCGAACCTGAATCCGTCACACCAGGGCTGCGCTGGCACTGCCGGGACAGCTATGTACTGGCGCCGCCGTCGCGTCCGGTCGGCGGCCCGGCTTCGCGCTGGCTGCGGTCACCAGCGGAATACCCCCTGCCTGACGCGCTGCGAGTGCTCGAGCACCTCGTCGACGCGTGCGAGGCGGATTCGTGAGCTCTTCGTCGGACGCCTGGTTCGGCCGCGCGCTGGCGGTGACGCCTGGTGGCGTGAACTCGCCGGTGCGGGCGTTCGGATCGGTCGGCGGCACGCCGCGGTTCATGGTGCGCGGTTCGGGGCCGTACCTGTACGACGCGGACGGCAATTCGTACGTGGACCTGGTCTGCTCCTGGGGGCCGATGATCCTCGGGCACGCACATCCCGCCGTGGTCGCCGCGGTGTCGTCCGCGCTGTCGGGCGGCACGTCTTTCGGCGCGGCGACGCCGGGTGAGGTGCTGCTCGCGGAGGAAATCGTCGCGCGGGCCCCGGTTGCGCAGGTGCGGCTGGTCAATTCCGGCACTGAGGCGACGATGTCCGCGGTCCGGCTGGCCCGCGGCTATACCGGGCGCTCACTGGTGGTGAAGTTCGCCGGCTGCTATCACGGGCACGTGGACGCGCTGCTGGTCGCGGCGGGCTCTGGGGTGGCCACGTTCGGCCTGCCGGATACGCCCGGCGTTACCGGGGCGGCCGCCGCCGATACGGTCGTGCTGCCGTACAACTCGTTCGAGGCCGTACGATCCCTGTTCGCCTCTCGCGGCGCCGAGATCGCGTGCGTGATCACCGAAGCGTGTCCGGCGAACATGGGCATCGTGCCGCCGCTGGCGGGGTTCAACGAGCTGCTGCGGTCGCTGTGCACCTCCGCTGGTGCCTTGCTGATCATGGACGAGGTGCTCACCGGGTTCCGTGTCACCTCGTCCGGCTGGTACGGGATGGACGGGGTGCGCGGCGACCTGGTCACGTTCGGCAAGGTGATGGGCGGCGGGCTGCCCTGTGCCGCGTTCGGCGGGAGCGCGTCGATCATGGCGCTGCTGGCGCCGGCCGGCCCGGTCTACCAGGCGGGCACGCTGTCCGGCAACCCGCTCGCCACCGCCGCCGGGCTCGCCACGTTGCGCGCGTGCGACGCTGCCGTGTACTCGCGTGTGGACGCGGCCGCTTCAGCTTTGTCGTCGCTGGTTTCCGAAGCTCTGGAGAAGGCGGGCGTGCCGCACTACCTGTCCGTGGCCGGGAACCTGTTCTCGGTCTTCTTTGGTGTTACGTCGCCGGTGGTTGGCTTCGCTGACGCGAAGGCGCAGTCCAGTGCCGCCTACGCGGCGTTCTTCCACGCGATGCTGGACGGCGGCGTGTACCTGCCACCATCCGCGTTCGAGGCGTGGTTCCTGTCGGCCGCTCACGACGACGCCGCGCTAGAGCGCGTCGCCGCCGCCCTCCCCGCGGCGGCCGCTGCCGCGGCCGCCGCCGCGCTCCGCGCGGCCCCCTAACGTCAGCGGTTTTGGTTGCCATGACGACCAAAATCGCTGACATTCGCCTGCGCTACCAGCTTTGGAGCGGGTGCGCAACGTGAGCGGGTGAGGGTTGTGGATTGGCGGCGCGTTATCCACAGAGCGTGAACTGGGGCGTGACGCGCCGAGGGTCTTGGCGTGATCGTTGCGGACATGAACCAGCTCGCCGATGTCGTTGCCGAGCACGAGCAGGTGGTCGAGGTTTCCGCCTTGCTGCCATTTCTTTCCCGGGCCGCCGTGCGCTGGCAACTTGACAGCGGTCGCTGGCAGCAGCCGTCCCACGGGGTCATTGTGACCCATTCGGGACCACTCACTGATATCCAGCGGCTGCGCGTCGCGGTCTCGTGGGCCGGTCCTGGTGCGGCACTGGCTGGCCTGACCGCCGCGCGGCTTGACGGTTTCGAAGGTTTCACCGACCGCAATGGAACGTCGATTCACCTGGTAGTACCCGCGGGCTGGTCTTCGCGCCGCGCCAGCCTGGATCTTCCGCTCGTCGTCCACTACTCGCGGCTGCTCAGGCCCGCTGACATCCATCCGGTGAAACAGCCACGCCGCACGAGGATCGCGCGGTCTCTTATCGATGCCGCCTCATGGATGCCGACTGCGCGCGGAGCCCAGGCCGTCCTCGCGGCTGGCGTCCAGCAGGGTCTCACCACGGTCGAAGACCTGGCCGACGTGACACAGGCAAACCTGAGGCTGCGCCGCCGCAAGCTCATCGCCTGCACGCTAGCCGATATCGCTGGTGGCGCCCGTGCGCTTTCCGAACTCGACTTCACTCGGCTGGTCATCCGGGCCTATCGACTACCCGAGCCAGACCGGCAGCGTCGTCGCAAGGATTCACATGGCAAGAACCGGTACCTCGATGGGTGCTGGGACAGCGCGAAACTGGTCGCCGAAGTCGACGGCGCCCAGCACATGGACCCGCTTCAGCACTGGGACGACATGAACCGTGACAACGATCTGACCATCGGCGGGTACCGCGTGCTGCGCTTCCCAGCCTGGCTGGTCCGCTATCACCCCGAACTCGTCGCGGCCAAGCTGCGCTCCGCGCTGCGCAGGCCCCGGTGAAAGTCAGCGAGTTTCGTTGTGATGGCGACGAAACTCGCTGACAAATCGCACGGCTCGCTGCCGGTAAGCTGGGCGGGCCATGACCGAGAAGACAATCGTCCACTTGCTGCGCCACGGCGAGGTTGATAACCCTCGTGGCGTCCTCTACGGGCGCCTGCCTGGCTATCACCTGTCGGAGCGCGGCGGGGGGATGGCCCTTGCCGCCTCCGACTTTTTCGCAGAACGAAGCGTGGTGTCTGTTTTCTCTTCCCCGCTTGAGCGCGCGGTCGAGACGGCCACGCCAGTCGCGGCGCGACTGGGCCTGCCGATCGTGACCGACAAGCGGCTGATCGAGTCGGCGAACCGGTTCGAAGGGCAGAGCCATCCGCTTCGCAAGCCCGAGAACTGGCCCTACCTGGTAAACCCGTTCCGGCCGTCGTGGGGTGAGCCGTTCCGCGACGTCGTGGCGCGGATCATGGAGATGGTCGAGGTTGCCCGCCGGTCCGCGATCGGCCGGGAGGCGGTGTGCGTGAGCCATCAGCTCCCGATCTGGGTCACCAGGCGCCAGGCCGAGGGCAAGCGACTGTGGCACAATCCCGCCGCACGCGAGTGCGCGCTCGGCAGCGTGACGAGCTTCACGTTCGAAGATGCCAGGATTATCGGCGTGTCGTACGCCGTGCCGGCCCCGAGGATGATCCCCGACGTCGATGCGGCACAATAGGTTTTGTACTACCTATTGTAGGAGATGGGCCCCTTACAGGAGCTGGAGTGCCCCGAGCCAAGCCCCGCCGCAGGACCGTCGTGCTCGCCGCGACGGCGTGCGCTGGTGTGCTGGCTGTGGTGCTCGCCGTCACCGCCTTTTCCGGTGGCGGTACCGCGACCGGGGTCAGCTACCTGGCCGGCAACACCAACGCCGTGTACTACCAGCCGGGCCACCGGCATGTGGCGCCTGACTTCTCCGGCACCACGCTCACCGGGCAAGCGCTCAGGTTCGCTTCGTACCGTGGCAGGGTTGTGGTGCTCAACTTCTGGGGTTCCTGGTGCGTGCCGTGCCGGACCGAGGCCGCGACGCTGACCGTGGCGGCGAACCAGTACCAGCGCTCCGGCGTCGAGTTCCTCGGCGTGGACATCCAGGACAACGTGGCGAGCGCGGCGGCCTTCGCCCGCGGCCACGCCGTTCCCTACCCGAGCGTCAGCGATCCGAACGACCTGGTGCCGCTGGCGTTCGGCTCGGCGGTGCCGATCGCGGCGACCCCCACCACGCTGGTCGTGGACGCCAGCGGGCACATCGCCGGTGCCGTGTTCGGCGAGGTCACCTATTCGGAACTGTCCACGCTGCTGGGCAAGGTGGCCGCGCGATGACCGAGCTGCGCACCCCGCCACCAGCGGACAGGGCTCACGTAGACGAGGACGGCTTCCCGGCGGCTGAGGCCGCCGCGTCGCGAGGCACGGCCAAGGCGCCGGCCACCGGCTTCGGCCTGGCAGGCTGGCTGCGCTGGGCGTGGCGCCAGCTCACTTCGATGCGTATCGCGCTGATCTTGCTGTTCCTGCTCGCGCTCGGCAGCATCCCGGGTTCGATCCTGCCGCAGCAGGGCACCGATCCTGCCGCGGTCAGCCGGTACTTCAAATCCCACCCGTCGCTGGCTCCGCTGCTGAACCACCTGGGCCTGTTCAACGTGTTCGCCGCCCCGTGGTTCGCCGCGATCTACCTGCTGCTGTTCACCTCGCTGGTCGGCTGCGTCGTCCCGCGTACCTTCCGCATGGTCGGGTCGGCGCGCTCGCTACCGCCCCGGGCGCCGCGCAACCTGGGCAGGCTACCGCTGAGCGCCGAGTACCGTACCGGGCTGGAAGCGGACGCGGCGCTCGCCAAGGCGGCGCGGTTGCTCAGCGGGCACGGCTTCCGGTTGCGGCAGCCGGACGGTCCCGGTGACGGCCGGTGGCTGTCCGCGGAGAAGGGGTACCTGCGCGAGGCCGGCAACCTGCTGTTCCACCTCGCGCTCCTCGGCATCCTGGTCTCTGTGGCGCTCGGCGGCATGTTCGGCTACAAGGCGGACAAGCTGCTGGTCGAGGGCGGCACGTTCGCGGACACGGCCATCGACGTAAACGAGTTCCACCCTGGCCGCCTGGTCAGCGGTTCTGACCTGCCACCGTTCACGCTGACGCTGACGAAGTTCAGCGCCAGCTACGTCTCCTCAGGCGCCCAGCTCGGTGAACCGTCCGCTTTCGACGCCCTCGTGAGGTACACAGCGACGCCAGGCGGTCAGGCGCGGTCGGCCGACATCCAGGTCAACCACCCGCTGTCGGTGGACGGCGACCGGATCTACCTGCTCGGCCACGGCTATGCCCCGGTGTTCAAGGTGACTGACGCCACGGGAAAGGTGGTCTTCGACGACGCGGTGCCATTCATCGTGGGCGCCACCGGCGACTTCCTGTCGCAGGGCGTCGTGAAGGTGCCTGACGCCAAGCCCGAGCAGCTCGGGTTCAGCGGCGCGTTCGTACCGACGGCGGTGTCGGTCAACGGGACGCTGGAGTCGATCTTCCCGGCGCCCGATCACCCGGTGGTGAGCCTGATCGCCTACGGCGGCGACCTGGGGCTGAACTCGGGAGTATCCCAGTCGGTCTATGACCTGAACACGGCGCAGATGCATCAGCTCGCCGCGCGGCCGCAGGTGCTCCAGCCCGGGCAGAGCTGGACGCTGCCAGGCGGCAAGGGCACGATCACGTTCGCCGGCTACAAGCAGTGGATCACGCTGCAGATCACCCACGACCCAGGCCAGCTTCCCGCGCTCGTCTGCGGCGCCGCCGCGCTCGGCGGGCTGCTGCTGTCGTTCCTCGTCCGGCGTCGCCGTATCTTCGTGAGGGTCGCCGAAGCTCCCGAGGGCTCCGTCGTGCAGGTCGGCGGTCTCACCCGCACCGACGCCAGCGGCGGCTTCGAGGACGAGTTCGCCGCGCTCGCCACCGAGCTCAAAGCAGCGCACGAATCACCCCCGCGAGAATCCGGAGACTGACCATGGTCAACCTCGCTCTAGGTCGCGTCGGGAACGATTTCCTGATCGTGGCGCTCATCGCCTACTCGCTGGCGGTGCTGACGTTCGCCGCGGACTTCGCGTTCGGCCGCCCGGTCCGCCGCGCGGCGGCCGCGAAGGCCGGCGCCACCCGGGTGCTCGCCACCGTGGGTGCCGGGGCGACGGGCGATGCCGCGGCGGACGCGCCCAACGCTGGGGTGATGCCTGACGTGCCGCCGCCGCTGTTCCAGGCGATCAGGCAGGCGGGCATCTGGGTCCGGGCCGCGCTCGCGCTGAGCACGGTCGCGGTGCTCGCCCACGTCGCGGCGGTCGTCATCCGCGCCCTGGCCGTGGACCGGGCTCCGTGGGGCAACATGTACGAGTTCATCACGGCGCTCACCTGCTTCGCGGCGATCTTCTTCCTGGGCATCGTGATCCGGTTCCGCGCCTGGGCGCTTGGCCTGCCGATTCTCGGGACCGTGCTGATCGCGCTTGGCATCACCGAGACGGCCATCTACACGCCGGCGGGGACTCTGGTGCCGGCGCTGAAGTCCTACTGGCTGAGCATTCACGTCACCGCACTGACCGTCGCGACGGGCGTGTTCTTCGTGGCGGCCATCCTTGGCGTCCTGTACCTGGTCGCCGACCGGTACCAGCGCCGGGTCGCCGCGGGCAAGATCACGGACACCAGCCCGATCATGCAGCGGATACCGAGCCTGACCCAGCTCGACCGGCTGGCGTACCGGACTATCGTGTTCGGCTTCCCGGTGTGGACGTTCGGAGTCATCGCCGGGGCTATCTGGGCCGACCAGGCGTGGGGCCGGTACTGGGGCTGGGACCCGGTCGAGACCTGGGCCTTCATCACCTGGGTGGTGTACGCGGCGTTCCTGCACGCCCGAGCCACCGCTGGCTGGCGCGGCCGGCGCGCGCATTACGTTCAGCTGCTGGGTTTCGCCACCCTGGTCTTCAACATGCTGATCGTGCAGACCTTCATCACCGGCATGCACTCCTACGCCGGCGTCAGCTAAGCCCGGACGCCGGATGGCCCCGAAGGCAGTAATGACGGCGCCTGCCCGCTCCCGGGTCCTCTCAGCACCACTGTCCCCGCCAGAACCTCCGGCAGCGCAGCCGCGCGGTTTGAGCAGTCAGGATTCTTCTTCTTGGGTGCGGCGGATGATGCTGTCCAGGGCGCGAAGGAAGTCAGGGTCGTCGTCCGGGCCCTTGGGGAGGTCGGCGGCACGGGCGCGGCCTGCGGGGTGCCTGGCAACGGCGTCGTCTTCGTCGGTCCAGAGCTGGCCGTCGGGGAAGCCGTCCGCACCGATCAGGTCGTCCACGTCCCAGCGGGATGGCGCTCCTGGCTGCGTGGCCGCGCGGACGGGCTGGCGCACGATGAGCCACGCGATGGCGCCGCCGATGAAGGTCGTCGCGATGACGGCGATCCAGGCAGGCTTTGGCATGCCTCTGCACTCCGATGCGGGGGTAAGGATGGCGTCCGTCAGGCAGTACAGCCAGAAGCCCCCGAAGAACAGGGCGATCAGGGCGCTGGCCAGCAACATGCCGGAAGCCTAACCTCACCTATGTCCGTTCTGCGCCCGTTTTGATTAAGTTGTTGAAGCTGCGGACATTACAGACCGCGATCGGTCACTTCGGGTGACATGGCGTGCGATCTGGGCTTACGCTGGTGGCGGTAGGTTCCGGCGCGAAGTGTGGAGAACGGTGCGTATACGGCTCGGGCTCATCGATCGGGTCCGTCGCCTTGCTCGGTGGCGACAGCGGACGCAGCCCGCGGTACCGCACGTATCGCCGCGTCCGATGGGTCCGCCGCCACAGGCGACCTGGGACCGCCCGCCCGGTCAGGTCGGCCAGGACGCCTGGGCCGCTCGATCGGGCCGCCATCGGCGTGACACGAGCGGCCAGGAACCGGCTGGTGCCGCGGGCACGGCGACCGCGGCACGGCGAGATGGGGCAGCGCGCGCGGGAGCGGTGCGTACTGGCTCGGCCAGAGCACGCATCCGCATCGCGCCGGGCGAGGACGTCGCGCAGACGGCCCAGCCCGGCCTGCGGGCGGAGGTCAGGCAGGTCGCACCGCGCCCGCGGACCGCTGGCCGCTCGGCGTGGCGGTCCGCGCATGCGCAGTCGCGAGGGCTGCCGTTCGCGGCGCCACACCCGGCGGGCTTGCCGCCGAGCGCGGACGGGCGCCGCGACTGCGGCACCCTTGAGCGCGTCATCTGGCGTCAATGGGACGCCGCCATGCTGCCTCCGCAGCAGATCGTCGAAGCGATCGACCGGCTAGCGGAGCTGCCGGAGGCGATCAAAGCGCGTCTAGCGAACGGGCTGGACGCCATCTACGTCGGGCCTGGAGGCGTACCCGAGCTCGATGACATGACCGCGTTGCGCGGGGTCCGGCTTCCGTCGGGCCGCGCCTCATGGGATGCCTGCGCGGGCGCTTACGGCGCCCGCAAGATCATCGTTGGCTCCCAGCCCTCACCCACACCGGACGTGATGTGCCACGAGATCGGGCACGCGCTGGACGACCTGGACAGCCCGCCCGGCAAATGGCAGTCGGACTCCGCGGAGTTCCGCAGGGTTTATGAGCAATGCCAGCCTCACCTGGCTAGCGACTTCCACCGCCAGCCCGGCGGGCTCGGCCGCAAGGAGTTCTTCGCCGACGCGTTCGCGGCGATCGCCTCCGCGCAGCGGCCGGCTCTCGTCGATATGCTGAACGGCCAGACGCGGATGGCGCTGCAGGTGATGCTGTACTTCAACCGGCGCTACGACATCTAGGGTGATCGTGCCATGTTCGTGATTCGGCTACCGAACGGGAACCTGATGGTCCCGCATACCGCGACCGGCAATGGCGGCCAGATCCTGGGCGAGGTCTATGTGGAGATCGGCCCTCAGGATCCCGACTACGCCAGGCTCGAGGCGCAGGCGATATCCCAGGAGGAAGCGGACCAGCGCAAAGCCCGGTGGCGGGAGGACGACGAGGCGCTGCGCCGCGAATTCCAGGAGTTCGCGCGCTCACAGCCCGACTCGCCCCTGCCCTAGCTGGGCGGATGGTCGCACCAATATGAGGGCCGCCGGAGCACCTGCTTGCTCGCGGCGGCCTTACCTCTGGTTATTCGATAACGCGACCGGCTGCCCCTGTGGTGTCGGGGCCGGTTCGCTGTCGCCGCGTAGCAGCGCTCGTACCTCCGATTCGCGGAACCTCCGATGCCCGCCTGGGGTACGGATGCTTGTGATCCGTCCGGAAGCCGCCCACCGGGTGACGGTCTTCGGATCCACCCTGAATAGAGATGCCACCTCTCCGGGCGTGAGCAACCGCTCGTTGTTGCCGTCCACGTATCAGTCTCCTCCGACTGTGTCGCCTGAGCCTCCGGTCAGGTATCTCTCTAGTTTGGCGCTTAACGAGTACTTTCTGCCTAGATTTCCCGGATTTTCATATCGCGACTTTGGGGGCAAGCGCAAACCGGTGCGGCAGTCGGCAGGGGAAGATGGTGACATGCTGGAGTTGCGGGAGATACAAGATGCTGCCAGCCGGCTCGCCGGGGTCTCGGTACGCACGCCGCTCGTCCCGTACCCGAGAGTAACGCCGCCGCTGCTGCTCAAGCCCGAGTCGCTGCAGCCGACCGGCGCGTTCAAGCTACGCGGTGCCTATGCGGCGATCACCGCCGGCCTGGACCAGGCCAGAGAGCATGGCGTGGTCGCGCATTCCAGCGGCAACCACGGCCACGCGGTCGCCTACGCGGCAGCGCTGCTCGGCGTCCGAGCGGCTGTCGTGGTCCCGGCGAACGCGCCGAAGGCGAAGACCGAGGCGATCGAGCGCTATGGCGCCGAACTTGTCATCGTCGAGGCGACCCTCGCGGCCCGGATAGCCGCCTCGGATCAGCTCGTCGCCGAACGCGGCTCGCTCCTGGTGCGGCCCTTCGACGACCGAAACGTGATGGCGGGACAGGGCACGGTCGGGCTGGAGATCGCGGCGGACAGCCCGGTACCCGACCCGCTGGTGCTCGTGCCGGTGAGCGGCGGCGGTCTCATCGGCGGCATCGCCGCCGCGCTGGCGGCGACGCTGCCCGGTGCCACCGTCATCGGCGTAGAGCCCGCGGACGCTGCGGACGCACAGGAGTCATTGCGCCGGGGTGAACGGGTCGCATGGCCTGTCGAGCGGGTGCAGCGGACCATCGCGGACGCGCTCAGGGTGGAGCAGGTCGGCGCGCTGCCGTTCGCGCACATCAGGGAGCTGGTCAGTGACATCGTCACGGTGACCGACGACGAACTGCGGCAGGCTATCCGCCGGCTCGCGCTCGACGTGCGGCTGGTCGCCGAGCCGGGCGGGGCGGCGGCCACCGCCGCCTGCCTGTTCCGCGCCGCGGAGCTCCCGCCAGACCGGACCAGGATCGCGGTCCTGTCCGGCGGCAACATCGACCCGGACCTGCTCGCGGCCACCTTGAGTACGAATATGCTGGACGTGTTATGCGTACCACCCTTGCCTACTCCTCCGCCCGGATCTTGCTGTTCCTCGTGGCGGGCGGAGTGGCATACCTGTTCGGCGCCCGCAGCTGGCTCCTGCTGATCCTGGCGGTGGTGACCAGCAGCATCGCGAGCTACGTGCTGCTGTCCCGGCAGCGAGACAAGATGTCCGCCGCATTCGTGGCCAAGCGTGAGCAGCGCGCCAGCCAGCGGGTCAGCGTGGGCTCGCGCCTTGACGCCGGCGCCCAGGCAGAAGACTCCGACTAGGCGCAGTCGATGCTAGACCCAGCCACCTGACGTCAGCAGGCGCAGCACCGCGCCGACCGCGTCCGCGCGGGACATCGTGGACGTGTCGAGGATCAGATCGGCGTCGTACGGCTCCTCATAGGGGTCCGACACCCCGGTGAAGCCATCGAGCAGGCCGGCCCTGGCCTTCGCGTACAGCCCCTTGCGGTCGCGGTCCGCGCACACGTCCACCGGGGTGGACACGTAGACGAGCAGGAAATCCCCGGTCTCGGCGACCATTTCCCTGACGGCGGCGCGTGCGGCCGCGTACGGTGCGATCGGTGCGCAGATCGCGACGCCGCCGTGCCGTGCCACCTCAGTGGCGACAAAGCCGATCCGGGAGATGTTGAGGTCACGATCGGCGCGGGAGAACGTGAGCCCGGCCGACAGCAGCCTACGGACATGATCTCCGTCGAGCAGCGACACGGTCCGGTCACCGCGTTCGGCCAGTGCCTCGGCCAGTCCGCGTGCGATCGTGGATTTCCCGGACCCGGACAGCCCGGTGAAGAACACGACAAGGCCGCGCCGCGATCGCGGCGGCCGGACCCGGCGCAGCTCGGCGGCCACCCCCGCCGGGGTGAACCAGTCCGGCAGCGGGTTGCCGGAGTCGAGCAGCGTCAGCAGCTCGTCGTCACTCAGCTCGGTGCGTTCCGCGCCCGGCTCTATCAGCGCCAGCGGCCGCCATACCTCCGAGCGGGGATCGAAGGCCCATTCGGGCTCCACGATGACCGGGATCGGCACCCCAGGCAGCATGACCGGCCCATTCCGCCCGTTCGCCGCCCCAGGACCCGTCGGCCCAGCACCCGCCGCAGCGCCCGCCGGACCAGAGTCCGTCAGCAGATGCGTAGCCCCGTAGGCGGCCGCCACAATCCCGGCCGCACGCAGGTCTTCGGCCGGCCCACCGTAACGCGGCAGCGGCACCGGGACCACCAGCGTGCCGGCCGGCAGCTGAGTGGCCGCCGCCAGCACGGTGCGGATCAGGGCTTCAGGCCGGCGCACCACCGGAACCGGGCCGTTGATCAGCGGCAGGACAAGGAGCCTTGCGTTCATCGCTGTCGCGTAGTGGCGCAGCTGCCCTATCTGCCGCCGGTGCAGCGGCCGCCGGGTGGGATACGCGAGCACGGCGCCCGACCCGGCCACGGCGGTGCGGACCTCGCCGGGCGTGCGGCGCAGGCCGCGGAACGGCCCGTGCTCCGGCGGGCGCAACGCGATCACCGGCCCGGCTAGCCGCAGCAGGTCACCCTCGCGACTCGCTTCGGTGATCGACAGCACCGCCAGCGGAGACCCTTCGGCGTCCTGCAGGACCAGCCGATCAGCGCCGGGCGGCAGCGCTCCGGCTGGCAGCGCTCCGGCTGGCAGTGCTCCAGCCGCGACGGTCAGCGTCACGGGGACCGGCCACGGCGTCCCGTCCGCGAGCGTGCCGTCCGCGGCGACGCGGGCCAGGTCATCACCGGTCAGGTAACCGTCCACCGGCGTGAACGCACCCGAGGTGATCAGTTCCAGTTCGCCTTGCTGGCCCTCGTCCAGCGTCAGGGCGGGCCAGTGCGCTAGCTCCGCCGGCAGGTCAGGGGCGGCGGTCCCGTCGATGTCAGTCACGTGCGGGTACGCCTCCTGGCTGCGAAACGTGCGGAACGACCAGCTAATACAACCCGCGCGAAGCGGTCTTCTGGCTTTCTTATCACGAATAGCACCTGATCATGTCCTTCGGTCAGGCGTCCCCTGCTGCACAGCGCCACCAGCCTGTGCGCCGCGCTCAGCGCCCGGCATACCCGTTCCGGCTGGTGCGGCAAGGTCCGGATCGCCTGGCGCTGGCTGATGACGAGTCCGCGGTTCAGCAGGTACGCCGCGATGCCGCTGGCGGAGGCGGTGGGCTCGTATACCGCGCGGAACGGTCCTGGCTCGCCGGGATAGAGCTGCCGCCACAGGGCGCCGCGCACCAGGCCGGGCAGCTTGCGGTCCAGCCACCCGGCGGCGCAGTCCCGGTCCCTGATCCGCAGCAGCAGCAGCCCGCCGGGCCGCAACGCGGCTGTGAACCGGTCAAGGACCAGCGGAACGTGACCGATCCGGTCAAGCAGCAGCGAGCAGTGCACGATGTCGAACGACCGCGGCGGCAGCGGGATCGTGCGCAGGTCCCCCAGCACGATGTCGCCGTCGGCGGCACGTTCATCGACCACCCGTGCGTCGTCGACGTCGACGGTCTGCACGTTGATCTCGTAGCCGCATTCCCGCAGTCGGCTCAGCCCTAGCTCGGCTAGCGGCGTCTGGGCGCCCGCGCGCAGCAGGGTGACCGGCCGCCCGACGCACCGGCTCACGTGATCGCGCACCGGCTCGGCGAACGGCCCGGCGGCCGTCGTCCGCCATCCCTGGTCGTGGAGCGTGCCGGAAGCAGTACCCCCTGGCTTCATGTGCGGCATCGTAGCGGAACAACTACTTTCCGCGCACGCCTTGGTGGCCGGTACGCGCTGCCAACCTGGGCAGGTAAAGGCAAGTAGACTGGACACGTTCGGTGCCCGGGGGTGGACATGTATCAATCCCGGTGGTTTTGTGCTGCCCTGACGCCCCCGGCGCGCGCAAATTCTGACGAGCTTAAGGCGCACCATGAGCCTCGCTGGACTGCTTGGCACCTTTTCCGGCTACCCGCCGCTGACCGATAGCCGTGACTTCGTCGCCGGGCCGGCGCTGCGCCCGGTCGTCGCGGCCCGGATCGCGAGGGAGCGCGGCTTCGTGCTGGCGGTCACCGCCACCGCTCGCGAGGCCGAGGACCTCGCCGCCGCGATGACCTCGTTCCTGCCTCCGGACACCGTAGCCACCTTCCCCGGCTGGGAGACGCTGCCGCACGAGCGGCTCTCTCCGCGCTCAGACACCGTGGGCAAGCGCATCGCCGTACTTCGCCGGCTCCGCCACCCGCAGAACGACGGTGACCCAGACGGCCCCCTCAGCGCCGTCGTCGCCCCGATCCGCTGCCTGCTGCAGCCGATGGTGTCCGGTCTTGGCGATCTGGAGCCGGTGAGCCTCACCGTCGGAGCGACCGCCGAGCTCGACGAAACCATCGCACGGCTGGTGGAGATCGGCTACGCCCGTACCGACCTGATCGGGTCGCGCGGTGAGCTGGCGGTGCGCGGCGGCATCATCGACGTGTTCCCTCCCACCGAGGAACACCCGCTGCGTATCGAGTTCGTCGGCGACAGCATCGATGAGGTCCGTTACTTCAAGGTCGCCGACCAGCGCAGCATCGGCCCGGCCGAGCACGGCCTGTGGGCGCCGCCATGCCGTGAGCTGCTGCTCACCTCCACCGTGCGGCAGCGCGCCAAAGACCTCGCCGACACCCACCCCGGCCTGGCCGAGGTGCTCGGCAAGCTGGCGGAAGGCATAGCGGTCGAGGGCATGGAGGCGTTCGCGCCGGTGCTCGCCGACCGCATGGAACTGCTCATCGACTATGTACCTAACGGCGGTGCGATCCTCGTCTGCGACCCTGAGCGGATCCGGGCACGAGCGGAAGAGCTCGTCAGCACCAGCCAGGAATTCCTCGAGGCGTCCTGGGTGAACGCCGCGGCGGGCGGCGAGGCGCCGATCGATCTTGGCGCGGCGGCGTTCCAGCCGATCGAGGACGTCAGGCACGCGGCTACGGACAAAGGTGTCCCGTGGCTGTCGATAGCGCCGTTCGGCATAGAAAGCGAGCAGGCCGCTCAGGACGGTCAGCTGTGGCTGGAGACCAGCCCGATGCCCGCCTATCGCGGCGATACGGCCCGCATGATCGCGGATGTGCGCCAGTGGGTGGCGGACAGGTGGCGGGTGGTTCTGGTCACCGAGGGCCACGGGCCGGCCCAGCGGCTGACCGAGATGCTGCGCGGCGCCGGGATCGGCGCGAGGCATCAGGAGCTGACCGAAGAGCCCGAGCCCGGCGTTCCCTATGTGACGACGGCGCGGCTGGAGCACGGTTTCGTCTGGCCGGAGCTCCGGCTCGCCCTGCTCACCGAGGCCGACCTGGCCGGGGTTACCGCCGGGTCCAGCACCAAGGAAATGCGCCGGATGCCGAGCCGGCGGCGCGGCGGGGTTGACCCGCTCCAGCTGCGCTCCGGCGACTACGTGGTGCACGAGCAGCATGGTGTCGGCCGGTATGTCGAGATGACGTCGCGGACCGCCGCCGGCGCGACCCGTGAGTACCTGGTGATCGAGTACGCGCCCGCCAAACGCGGGCAGCCGCCGGACCGGCTGTACGTGCCGACCGACCAGCTCGACGAGGTCACCAAGTACTCCGGTGGCGAAGCGCCCGCGCTGCACCGGCTTGGCGGCGTCGACTGGGCCAAGGCGAAGGGCCGCGCGCGCAAGGCGGTCCGGCAGATAGCGGCCGAGCTGATCCGGCTGTACTCGGCCCGGATGGCCTCGCCCGGCTTCCAGTTCAGCCAGGACACGCCGTGGCAGCGCGAGCTGGAGGACGCGTTCCCCTATGTGGAGACGCCGGACCAGCTCGCCGCGATCGACGAGGTCAAGAGGGACATGGAGCGGCCGGTGCCCATGGACCGGCTGATCTGCGGCGACGTCGGCTACGGCAAGACCGAGATCGCGGTGCGCGCCGCGTTCAAG
>Ga0070735_10002851_pt1 | contig 15371 bp, 6 predicted proteins | sample Coa_R1_FD_66443 | JGI IMG/M metagenome (GOLD analysis project Ga0070735, IMG submission 66443) | Surface soil microbial communities from Centralia Pennsylvania, which are recovering from an underground coalmine fire - Coalmine... | ecosystem: Environmental > Terrestrial > Soil > Unclassified ... | reverse complement strand
TCGGATCCTTGCCCGAGAAAGCGCCGCCGCCATGCCTGCCGTAGCCTCCGTACGTATCCACGATGATCTTGCGTCCGGTCAGCCCGCAATCGCCATGCGGTCCGCCAATGACGAAACTGCCGGTAGGATTAACATGAAAAACTGTAGAGCGGTCGAGGTATTGCGCGGGAATCGTCTTCTTGATCAGCTCCTCGATGATCGCCTCGCGAATCGTCGAGTAGCCTACGTTCGGCTTGTGCTGCGTGGACACCACCACCGCGGTCACCTGCTGCGGACGCCCATCGACGTAGCGCACCGTCACCTGGCTCTTGCCGTCGGGACGGAGGAAGTCGATCTTCTGCTCCTTGCGCAGCTTAGTGATGTTCTCCATCAGATGATGCGCAAGCGCGATCGGCAGCGGCATCTGCTCGGGGGTCTCGTCGCATGCGAATCCGAACATCAGTCCCTGATCGCCGGCGCCCTGCTCCTTATGAAGTCCCTCGCCCTCGGTGACGCCCTGCGAAATATCGGCGGATTGCGGCTCGATCGCCATCAGCACCGCGCAGGTCTTCGCGTCGAAGCCGGTTTCGACATCGTCGTAGCCGATGCCGCGGGCGGTCTCGCGCGCGATGTTCACGAAGTCCGGATGCGCCTTGCTGGTGATCTCTCCCGCCAGCACGATGAGCCCGGTTTTGGCGAGCGATTCGAGAGCGACGCGGGAGTTGGGGTCTTCCTTGATGAGCGCATCGAGGACGGCATCTGAAATCTGGTCGCACATCTTGTCGGGATGGCCTTCGGAGACCGACTCAGACGTGAACAGAAAATCCTTAAGCGGCATTCGCAGGGGCTCCTTCGCACTTTCGGTTCAAGCCATGGCAGCGAAAATCAGTGGGCGCAATCGAAAATCAGTCCCGGCTAAATCCGGCGATGACGAGTCTGGCTTGCAATGGCATCTACGTAAAGCGCCCCGGCGCATGCATCATTCGCACACGCGGAGCGCCGTGAATTTAGACTGAGGATGCTATCCTGACCACTCGGTCATGGTCAAGAATGCGCCCGGTTGCGGTTTCTATAGAAGACACTAATCGACGATGTCGGCGGCGGTTACTTTGCCGCTTGGACTGAATTCGAAAACGTAATGTGGATGGCCGGGCGCGCGATAGGAATACCGCGTGCCGCCGGTGTCCTTGAGCTTATCGATTTTGGTGGGAGGTCCGAACTTTGCCTCGACCTCGCTCGATGATCTTCCCATCCACGCGGCCTTGAACTCGTTCTTGGCCGATGGCTCGGCGGCCTCGGCGCGATATTCCTGGAACTGGCCCGACCGTGAAACTTCGAACCCCGCGATCGCCAGCAGCATGACGAGAAATATTGCGGTCAAACTGTTGCGCAGCGTCATCCTCAAAGCGTGCAGCGCCTCGCATCGTTTGTCCATCTCTTGAGGATTGCGCGCCGCGATGTGATATTCAGCGAAGCTTGTGCGACCTTCGGAGGTTTTCCCATGCGCGCCGCCATAATGCGAAACAAGAAGCTCGTCGTCGATGAAATGCCGGTCCCGACTCTCGGACCCGGCGAAGTGTTGGTCAAGACGCTCGCGTGCGGAATCTGCGGCTCCGATCTCCATGCGTTGAAGTTCGCCGACAAGATGGTCGATGCGGTCAAGCGCTCGGGCGGCGGCGCATTCGGTATGGACTTGAGCCGCGACATCGTGATGGGCCATGAGTTCTGCGCCGAGGTCGTTGAGTTCGGGCCCGGCACGCAGAAGACCATCAAGGCGGGCGCCCGCGTGTGCTCGTTCCCTATCCTGCTGCGCGGCGGCGGCGTCGAGGCGGTCGGCTACTCGAATGACAACCCGGGCGGCTACGCGGAATACATGCGGTTGACTGAGGGCCTCCTGCTGCCGGTCGCGAACGGACTCTCGACCGAACACGCCGCGCTCACCGAGCCGATGGCGGTGGGATATCACGCGGTGCAGATGGCGCGCCTGGACAAGCGCGATGTGCCCCTCGTCATTGGATGCGGACCGGTCGGCCTCGCGGTGATCGCCGCGCTCAAGCTCAAAGGCGCGGCGCCGATCATCGCGGCGGATTTCTCGCCTCGCAGGCGCGAGCTCGCGGTGCAGATGGGCGCCGATGTGGTCGTCGATCCAAAGGTCAAGTCACCCTACGAGACCTGGACCGAGCAGGCGAAGGATCCATCGGCTGCGGCGGGCGCGCCGGGATTCATGGCGGGACTCGCGCTCAAGCCAGCGGTCATCTTCGAATGCGTCGGAGTGCCGGGCGTCATCGAGCAGATCATGATGAAGGCGCCGCGCGCGGCCCGCATCGTGGTGGTCGGCGTCTGCATGGAACCGGACCATTTCGAGCCGTTCTTCGGCATCAACAAGGAACTCAACCTGCAGTTCGTGCTCGGATACACGCCTGATGAGTTCGCGACCACGCTGCACAACATCGCTGAGGGAAAGGTGCCGGTCGAGCCGCTGGTGACGGGCAAGGTCGGGGTCGAGGGCGTCGCGCAGGCATTTCAGGACCTGGCGTCACCGGAACGTCACGCGAAGATCCTCGTGGAGCCGTGGCATAGCTAATAGCTATTCGACCGAGTATTGGACTGACTAATGGGACGGGGCGGGACATCGGTCTCGCCCCTTTCGTTTGTTGCTGCCTAACCTTGTTTTGCCCTAACCCTCCGGTCGGTGTTCGCATGATTCTCTAATTATATCGCATACTTACGCGATTCGACCCCTGATCTGCGAATGGGTTTGTTTTTACACTTTCGGATGTTCCGATCGGCCCATCGGAATGTAGCCCGGTGGCTTCGTTTTTCGAACACTAAAGTGCAAAATCCTTTGGTTGTCGGGACTCGGTGGGTTCGTTTATGTAATCCCGCGTCAATCCGCGATACCCCTGAAATGGCTGCGGCGCCCATTCGGGCGCCGCTTTCTCATCGTATCACGATGTAACTAGTTGCGCGAGACTTTCGCCTTTTTGTTGCCTATGGCGTAGTTGCTATCGGCCCGCCGCGGCGCTCGACGAACTCAACAACACTCGCGCCTCATTCTCCACGCGCGTACCCTTAAAGAAATCGGGATTCGCCTCGCCCCAGAAGCGCACCGGATTGGTGAACATGAAATCGCGGAAGTCGCTCTCGGTTATGAGTTCGTCCTCGACCAGCTCGAAGGCCTCGGGCACCACGTCCTTCATATCCTGCACGTCGAAATGTCCGATATCCGAGCCGAAGAGCACATTCATTTTCGCGCCGTAGGGATTGGCCTTGCGATTGAACGCGTAGGCGTTGAGCGGATCGTCGGCCTCGCAGCCGAAGTAGAAATTGTTCACGAACAAATCGCGGATGTCTTCCGGACGCTTGATCTTGCACGCCGCATAATCGTCGAGCTCCTTGATGCCGCCGATGTTCGGCGTGAGATCCGGCTGAACAATCGTCTCGATTTTGTCGCGGAACGCCTCGACCCACTTGCCGCCATACTGCGCCACCAGTTTCGCGAGCTTCGCGGTATCGAGGTTGGCGGGATTCACTTCTTCGAGGGCCTCGCGATTGCGCTTCTTCCAATGCCCGATCAGATCGCTATAGAGCGCGCAGGCCCATCCCACGCCGCCTTCGAGGAAGCCCATCTTTAGCGTGGGGAAGCGGCGCGTCACTCCGCCCATGAACATTGCCTTGCATACCGCTTCGCTCGCCGCCGCGAAATGCCCGATGTGGTTGTATACGAAATTCGTCGGCGACACGCGCGTGCCCAGGCCGCGCGAGCCCGAATGAAAGGTCGGCGAGATTCCAAGCTCGACGCATTTAGCCCATAGCGGATCGTAGTCGTACTCGCTGTCGAGCCCGAGCATGTCGAACCATCGCACGCCGTGCCCTCCGTTCGGCATTTGGTCGGCCGGATTATGCCGCCGCACCATGCTGGCCATCATCACGACCTTGAGGCCGAGCTGCTTGACCACGTGCTCCAGCTCATCGATCGCTTCCTCAGGCGTATGCATCGGGATGACGGCGGCGGGCGTCATGCGATCGGAGAACTCGCCGAAATAGTCCGCGATGAAAGTATTGAAGGCGCGACAAGTCGTGCGGCGCGTCTCGGTATCGGGATGAAACGGCACGCCGAGCGCCGAAGTGGGATAGAGCACGGTGAAGTCGATGCCGAATTCATCGAGACGTTCGTAGAGCAGCTTCGGCATCAGCTCGGTCGCGCGATCGAGCGTGTTGCGCGTCGGCACCGCCCAGAATGCCTCCTGCGCACGACGCATCGCTTTGCGCTGCTCCGGGGTGGCAGAAAGCGCCTTCGCGACGCCCTTATTAAAGGATACGAATCCGCTGACGGCGACGTCGCCGCCGATCTTCCTTAGTTGATCGAGAATGACGGGACCGAATTCGAGCCAGTGACCGTCGGCGTCGATCACCGGATGCTTGAGCGACGCGCGAATCTTTTGCGCTTCGGATTGATTCTGTAGAGACATAGCGGCGCCTCCGAAGATTTACTGTTGCTCAGGAAGCGTAGTACCGAAGCTTTGCGATTGCCAAATGCTCAGAACAGGCGCTGCCCGAAGAACACCGCGTTGATGTCGCGCTTCGAATTCGCGATCGCGTCGGCGGACTTGGCGACCATTGTGCGAGCTAGTTCCTGCGCGGCCGGCATCAGCTCCTCAGTCTTCACGACGCGGTTGATGACACCTAGCGCGAGCAGTTCGACCGCTTTGTAGTGACGGCATTCGAGGATCGCTTCCTTCGCGCGCCACGGACCTATCGCCGCGGCCAGCACCTTCGCGGGCGCGCCGCGATATGGGACGTTCATATCCACTTCCGGAACCCAGAACTCCGCAGCCTCGACGGCGAGGCAAAAATCAAACGCGAGCGCCCATGACCACCCGCCGCCGACGGCGTAGCCGTTGATCGCTCCAATAGTCACCACATCGAGATTCGCGAGGACATCAAACACCCTTCCTATGAGGCGCGGCATTCGCCTGCCTGCCTGTTTGGAAAATACGCGCCGCTGCTCGCCGTTCCCGGAATCTTTGAGCGTTGACAGATCCGCACCCGAGCAGAAAGCTCTGCCGGTTCCGGTCACGATCAGCGCGCGCGTCTCGCGATCATCGCGGACCTGGTGGAGCAGTTTCTCGAAATCGAAGATCACTTCTTCATTCAGGCAGTTGCGCCGCTCAGGACGGTTGAAGGTGATAGTGGTGACGGGACCCTGCTTTTCGAAGATGAAATTCTCCGGCATAGTTCACGCTCGCTGCGATTCGATCAGACATTTTGCGATCTGCTCGCGCACGCCGGAGTAGCGCTCGATCTTGCGTGACAGTCCGGCCTCGACAATCTTTTTCGACCCAATGATGGTTACGGAGCGGCGGGCGCGGGTTACCGCGGTATAAATGATTTCCCGGCTAAGTATAGGAATGTCCTTTTCCGGCAAGATTAAGGCAATCGAATCGAATTCCGATCCTTGCGCCTTGTGCACGGTCATCGCATAGCATAGTTCGAGGCGATCTTTGAGTGCAGCTACGTTGAACGCGACAAAGTTGCCATTGTGGGGAAAGACTGCCATAAGCGATGCGTCATCGGTGGGTCGCTTAACCCACAAGATCACACCCTGGTCGCCGTTGAAAAGCATCCGTTCGTAGTCGTTGCGCGTCACCATAACTGGTTCGCCGGCAATAAACTTATCGCGCTCGAGCCTAAGTCCTGCGTCGCTCGCGGCGCGTCTGTGAAGCAGGTCATTGATGCGTTCGGATCCGGAATCGAATACGCGCGTCACGCATAGAATCCGCGCCCTCGATACGCTGTCGAAGATACTAGCCAGATCCCGGCATTCAGGCGGCGAGAAGCCGCTTTCGGGGGCCGAGAACACGCGATTCTGCCAACCCTGGAGGTGGATCGCTGCGCGAACCTGTTCCGAATACCATCGCTCGAAAAAGGCTCCTTCCGGAGTCTGTGCATCGATCCATTCGGCACCGCGAAACTGGGCCTCATCGATTGAGCCGCGCTTGAAGAAGGTCCCACCATTAGACTCTGTCAGAAAGGACGAATTGCCTGCATTGATCGCATTCGTGAGTTTGAAGATACTTCCGCCGATATCATGCTCGGCATTCAACCTATAGCTATGCGTCAGTCTTACACAGTTGTTGGCAAGAATGCCCGATGTGTCTTCGCCGGCCGCGGGTAACAAATCGCGAAAGACCGCACCCGCCGACACCGATGGAAGCTGATCCGCATCGCCTAGCAAAACGAGCCGAGCGCCGGGCGGCAGCGCATCGAGCAGCCGCGACATCAGCTCCAGATCGAGCATCGAAGCCTCATCGAGAATCACCACGCTCGCGGAGAGCGGATTGTTGTGATGATAACGGAAGCGTCGCGTGGTCGGCGAGTATCCCAGCAATCGATGAACCGTGACGGGGCCTTGATACTCCACCGACGAGCCGTCACCTCGGAGATCGTGACTAAGACTTTCACCGATCCGATAGGCAGCTTTACCGGTCGGCGCCGCCATAGCGATCAATTTCGGATCCAGTCCCGCCCGCAGTAACATCTTCACAATGCCGGCTATGATCGAGGTCTTACCAGTACCCGGTCCGCCGGAAATGATGGTCAGCGGTCCGGCTATCACACGCGCGATCGCGAGACGTTGCTCGTCTGAGAGCTCATTTCGATCGCCACCCGATGCCACATCGCGAGGACTTATACTATCGAAAGGCCGGATCTCCGAATTAAGCAGCGCCGTGAGTCTCCTCGCCAGAGTGACCTCCGCCGCAAGCGAACGATGTTGATAGACATACGGCACTAGATATATCAGGGGCTTATAATCATTAGGACTCGTTCCGATCACACCTGCAGCGGCATCCGACCCGACCAGCTGATCAATCGCGGCTCTCACTCGTTCAGCCCCGTCGACGCCAAACGACTCACCACACATAGGGCTTAGCAAACGGCGCATTGGTTGGATCGACTGCGGTCCCGTGATCGGGAAGCGGGTGCTACCTTCGGCCGACGCCGCGAGAGCAACCATGATGAGAAGGATCAGCGCCATCCGCTGAGCCTTGGACAGGTGAGGTTCGAAGGACGCGATTTCAACCGCGAGGTGAACCGCATCAGAGCTGAGATTCAGAGCTGCCGCTCCTGCTTCTATATCACGTGTTTGTGGTTCAGACTCGTCGTACGACGTGGCGACTGACCGAGAAGGCCAGCGAAAGGACTGCTGCAAGACGGCTTGATGATCGCGACCATTCATCGAGGCGACTCCGTCTCCCGCACTGCACCGATTAGTGCGGCTTCGTATCGACACACCTCTAACCAGTCGGGTCGCCTAAAGTAAACGCCCTCGTCGCTCTGCGTCGCCTTGATTCCTCGAATAAACAGATATAGCAATCCACCGAAACGTTCTTGGTATTCCTTTTCATTCCTGATGCCTAACAGTCGCACAATACCCACCGCATAAATCGCCGCCTGAAGGTCGTAGTGTGTGTGGACATGTAAATCTATCGAGCCGTGATCGTATGAGGGAAGCGAGTCACTCTTCCAATCGGCAAAGTAGTACTTGTCGTCAGATTTGAACACGAAGTCCACAAATCCTTTCAAATAGCCGCGCTCAGCGGTCCAATTATCGTCTTTCGCCGACTCGAGAAGAGAATGATTGCGCTCGGGTATGGGAAACACGAATTCCATCTCGCGTATGCTGTCACACTGGTACAATGGCCCAATCAACTCGCCACTCGAGATTGCGATTAAAGACGTCAAAGCGTTGAAGACAATCTCGCTGCCTCGATCGAACCAGCGCGGGTCGTTTATCTGATTGGCACGCATCACTTCGGTAAAGACGCGCCTGACCTCGCTCCGCTCCCGCCATACTTGGAGGTTGTGCGCGTCGCGAAATGATTCTAAATCGATGTTCTCGATCACTTCGTGAAGAAAGATTCCTATCCGACGGCCACCCTTCAGATCGGCTCCTTCATCCCGAGACTCGACATCATATTTGAATTCATCCGTTTCGATGTCGTTACTTTCCAGTTGTCTCTTCGCCTGATGCTCCAGCGAGGTATACGACCTGGTTTGCATAGGCCGAGCGCGAATACGCATCCGGTCGAATATTCGCGCCGACGTCCCGTCCTTTAGCGAAGCTAACAAGGAGGTCGGCGGTACCCACGTCGCCATTCTGCTCGTGAGCTTTGAAGACGCGATCTGCGCGTCGTAACCGGCATCTTCGACATCAACTAGCTCGAAACACTTCTGCAACCTTGCGCCGTCCTCAGCCTCCACAGTCAGAATCTTCAGGCGATCATTTAAGGGTTCATAGTACCCATTCACTCGACGCCTGGTAGACCCTTCCGGAAAGACCGGCAGGTAGACTTTCGCGCGAGCTCGCGTAATAGCGACATATGCAAGGCGCTCGTTCTCCTCGCGAGCTTCACACTCAAGAAATGGTTTTCCCGCCGCTCGGCCAGCCGCCCCTACTGCGACCCGCCGTTCATGCTTAGCGTCGTGATAGGCGCATACTCGAGGAGGCATCGTCGTTTGACCAGTACCGCCGAAAACAAACACGACGTCCGCTTGCAATCCTTTACTCAGATGGACCGTCATGATCTGAACGGCGCTGCGATCGGTTTCACGTTTTTGAATATTGCTATCGATACCTGAAGGAAGCGCGGTGCCGGCGATGAACGATTCGAGACGCGCAATGATCTCTTTCAAGGACATTTGCTCTCTTGCGGCCTGTTCCATCAAAATCTCGAAGATGTGCAGATAGTTCGTCAACTCTCGTTCGCTGTTGGCAAGAAATAGTTCTCGCGAAAACAGTCCGCTCTGATGCACGAGCTGATCGAATAGCCTTCCGAATCGTTCCTGTTCGGCCAGAACGTTCCATTCGCGCAGATGTTCACTTAGTGGATGATTCCCAGGTATCTCGCCGCAATCGAACAGGTCCGGATAGGGCACGGCGAAGAATGGTGATATCCACGCTTTCAGACACTTCGAATGCGAGTTGGGTTCCTCGACCGCCTTCAGGACATCGAGCACGTCGTAGGCTTCTCCGGTTTGAAATAAACCTTCCTTTTTGTAGAAAGCGAATGGTACTCCCTGTTCGCGCAAATAACTGCCGATCTCGACACCTTCCGCCCCAGTCCGAGTTAGAATGTAAATGCCATCGGCTCCGACGAGTCGCGACCCACTATTATCGCTAACAGCGATTGCCCGTTCAGGCTCAAACAATATCTTGCGAATTTCGGACGCGATGTGGCGTCCGATACTTGCTCGCAGTCTGGCCACAGGCGCGGAGGTGGCAGGACGATATCTAAGTAAAGTAACCGGCCTGATTGGATTTCCTCTATAGTCGTGCGCAACAAGGTCTGGGCGCGCGCATGTAAGCGGAGTGTCATAGCGGATTTGACCGCTGAACACGGGAGGCGAGACCTTATCGTCGAGAATTCCATTCAGGGCGTCGACCATCTCGCGAGTTGAGCGATAGTTCTCCGTCAGCTTTACCCCTACGCCTCCCGCATCCAGAATCTCTCTTCGCGCGTCCAGGTAGGTAAATACGTCGGCTCCGCGAAAGGAGTAGATGGCTTGCTTGGGATCACCGACGACACTGATGGTGTTGCGGGAGCTGCTCTCGAGAAAGACCTTTCGAAAGATCTTCCACTGAAGTTCATCGGTATCCTGAAACTCGTCGACCAACGCGAAACAGAAACGCTCACGCAACAAAGCTATCAACGATTGTGACTTTAGCGACTCCCATAACCATTCGAGCATGTCGCCATAATCGATTTCGTTAAACTTGCGCTTCTCCGTGCGCAGGCGTTCGTTTACCCGCGGCAGAAAGGTGTCCACGACTCGCACATTTAGCGACGATGCGACCTCGGCCGCTTCGAGGGCGGTAACTAAATTCGCTGCTGCTTTCCTTTCGCTGTTCGCCGTGCGATACGGAATCGACTCGAAAGCGAAGGCAGCCAGTTCGCGGCGCAGCTGCTCGGGTGACTCGCGCCTGTTCCGTCGGATGATCGCAGCGAGTTCCTCGATCTTCTTTTCGATATCGACCGACGGCCGTTTGTTCTTGCGCGTGCAAAGCTCCTTGAGCAGGCCGGCATCGAAGCTTTCAGCTAACTCGGTAAACGCACGATCGTTCCTTTTCGGTTCGTCGCTCTGAAGGTACCGATTGAAGTGACACTGGCGCAAAAGGTCTTCGAGCGAATCCACCAAATTCGGGAACCTCGCTGTCTCGCCATCAGTCAACCATTCATCGAGTAATGCGCGAGTCGACTCTTCTACCGCAAGCGTCTCACGCAATTCGCTCCTGAAGGCGCGATGAAAGACGCGACGCGCGTCGACAAGATCAACCGTCAGAGGGGTGCCGGTCTCGAACGCGAGATCGGTCAGAGTGCGCCGGCAGAACGCATGAATGGTATGTATCGAAGCTTTATCGAAGGAAAACAATGCCCGTTCGAGTTTTCGGCGACCGGCGTCGCTAATTTCAACCAAATCCACTGCGGAACGATCTACTGCCGGGACCGAACCTGACAGCATGTTTTCAAGAAGAGAGCGGATCCGGCCTCGTAGTTCCTCGGTCGCTTTCTCGGTGAAGGTTACAACCAGGACTTGTTCTATCGAGCATTCCGTCTCTAACAGCAGGTCCATCATCAGATGCTCTATGATGAAGGTCTTGCCGGTGCCTGCGCTGGCTTCGATCACCGAGTGCCGGTCATGCGGAATCTGTTTCAGTACCTTCGGTCGGGGATAAACAAGTGCGGCCACGGCTTAGTTCTTATCCCTTCCGAAAATTGTCCGGATCAAACTGAAGCGGCGATCGAATATGCGTTTCATTTCGTCGACAGTTGGCGGATCGAATCGCCGCGCGTCCCGAATCGGCCCATAGTCGGAGCTGCACCCGGCAAATTCATTGTCGCGGATCTCGTTGACCGCATCGAGTAGGTCGACGTCGCTTCCACGTCCTAGTTCCTTGTCTACTTCGTCGACAGCTTCGATCGGTAAGAAATAGTGGTTCTTGCCGAAAAGTAAATCGCCAAGTAGATCGACTAGATACTCTTTCGCGCGCTCAGTGCTGGGGCATTTCAACACGCGGCTCTCATTCCATACCTTGTTTTGTCCGGCTCCCAGAACAAGCGCATGAAATCGTCCTTCGGTCATCTCACCGGCCGCCGCCAGGACTATTGCGGTGAGAAACGGTCCCAGAAAGTCTTTAGGTTTTGGTTGATCGCGCAATACCAACCGCACCGCGGAACTCCCGGCGGCAGAGAGGAAGCCCAGGCTACCGTTGATCCGGACCATACGGGCATGAGGTTCCGAATTGCCAAACTTCGCTCGAACGGTAATCGATAGCTCGCCCAGCACGCGATCGGCGGTCGCGAATTCGTCGCCGCGCCCCATCCTTACTTCTTGCCAACGATCGAGACTTCCGCATCCGGCGGCGCGCGCCTCGCGGATCCACAGCCCGATCTTCTCATGATCGATCCTTTCTGCGGCGCGCGCAAAAGGCCCGGCAGGTGCATCGCCGACCAGCCGTGAGATTCTGAAGGCCTTCGCGTAGGAGTCCACCACCATTGCCAGGTCTCCACGCGCTTTCCAGAACACTTCGCGCAACAGATTTGTGCGATTGAGAACCGATTGCGCTATCGGTTCTTCGTTCTGTTGTTCTAGGTCTTCATCGTCGTCGTCTTCAAAGATCCTCAATGCATACTTCGCAGCTCCTTGCAAAGGACATTCGAGAAACTTACGCAGCGCCGAAATCGGAAGTGAAATCTCATGGCTGCCGATAGTCGATGGCGGGACTGACGGAAGAGTCGTGATTCCAAGCAGCGGCCGCATCTCATTTTGAACATCGCTACTCAGTTGCTGATAGATGGGTCCGTCGCGGCCGGGTAGCGGCAGGTTTCCGCAATCGCGCGCCAGATCATTTCGCAAAGCTGCCATTGCAGCCCCGCGCCTCGCGTCGTCATCGTAACTTCTCAATACCCGAGCGCGAGGTGGATTCTCCGGGGCGAGGTCGGGAAAGTATTCGCTATCGTATCGGCTCAAAGGATGTTCGATAGTTAAACCGTCGAGCGCGGCGTTGCTTACATAGCCACTAAGGATGAATTGTAATTCGCGCACGACACTGGACGGCTCCAGAGGAGTTCCAGTCTTCGAATCGCGAGCGACGTAAGATAGGCATAGACGTTCGCGCGCGGCGAGGAGCGTCTCCAGAAACAGATACCGGTCGCGTTCGGTAGGGCTAACATCAGCCGCTTTGCGGCGCACCGATCGAAGATCCATCGGATCGTGGCGATCGCGCGCGGGAAAATCGCCTTCGTTCATTCCAACCAGGAAAATAGTTCGGAAGGGAATCCCCCTGAGTGCCGATAGCGGGCCGACTACTATGCCATGTTCGGTGAACTGCGCCGTTTGCGCTTCCAGTTCCGCGATTCGCGAGGTCACCATCTCATGCACGACCTGATAGGAGACCGGCGCGGCTTTGAGCTCGGGACTAACTATCGAGTCGATAGCCTCGATACATCGTTCACGGATACGCTCATCAACCGGATCTTCGACATGGGTATGGGCCAACAGGAATTCGCCCAGCAAGTCGGACCATTGCGCGAGTGTGCCTCTATACGATCGAATTTCGGTCACATCGGAAAGCAAGCGTCGCGCGCAGGCAATGAAGGCTGCCGCCGCAGGGCCATCGTCCTGCGCGGTCTCACAAGGCAGGTATTCGATAGAGTCCGGCGCGCGATAGAAGCGAGGTTCCTCACTTCGGTCAGTGTCCATAAATACGCCCAGCGCTAGTCTCCGGATACCCTGGTCCCAATGATAGCTATCGGAAGGAATGTAGGTGTTCGCCAAGTCCTCGGCGTCCGCTCCAAAGAAAATACCTAGCTCTGCACACCATCGACGAGCCTGATCACTTTCGAATTCTGCGTCCTCACTTTTGATCGCGGGATGATTCAGGACGTGCAGCAACTCCTCACGCGAGAAACGTCCCAGCGGAAGCCGCAGTAGCAGATCGACAGCCTCGCGCACCGGGCTTTCACTACCCGAACCGCTCACGATATTCATCGGCAACTGATGAAGGCGGGAAAACGCGTTTTCGATGTGGGGCAGATACTCCCGATACGAGATGTCCGGCATGAGCACTCCGATCTGATGAAATCGGATCGGATGAGTATCGCGCTCATCGCGCTCCAGCATCGCCCAGATTTCATTGGCGACGATCTCTGCTTCCCGCGCGACACCCGGGCAGGCGAGAAATTTGATGCTGCCGTCGTTCTCATGAAGGGCCGGATCGCTCAATGACCTTTGCGGCGCTCGATTGAGAATATCTTCCTGAACACTGGCGAGCAGCGTGCGTTCTGCCGACCGATCACGAAGAGCAAAGTGCGGCTCGAAATCGCAATCCGTTAGTTCATTCAACATCCTGAGATATTCGCGGCCGGGCCGGCCCCACAACCGCAGCGCGGGGGTATCGCGATCGTCGTCGAGGTTGAAAGGATCCGTGGATTTATCCAGGTCGCCTTCCACCTTACTATGTTGCCGCACCCATCTTGCACGATCTTCGTATGAAAGGTGCTGTACGTCTTCCCAAAATTCGAGACACGGATTGAGCGCGTACAGGTTAAGGTTGGTAAGTCTTCCGAGTCTGGAAACCAGACGTAGGTACGCGCGCCCGACGTAGGCCAACCCGAACACGTGCACCGTGTCCGGAAGCGCGGCCTTCAATGTCGCGTCTGATAGTTTTTTGAAAGCGGCCGGAAGCAGTATCCAACTGCTGCTATCGCGATCCGCCTTCAACTCGTCGCGCAAATAGCCCTCGACATCGAAAGTAGCTATCCACAAACGCTTCTGCCATTTCCCGGTATCCGAGGTCTCATCACTGGTATCAATTGCTCTTACCCAACTTTGCAGCATTTCATCGCGCGAAATCGAGTATTCGTGAAAGAGCCGCGCCAGTTGGCTTGCGAGATGGAATGTTCTTACTTCTCTTTCGACCTCAGTTGCGTCGCTGACGTTGATGTAGTTGCGCAGCACCTGGAACTCGTCGAAGTCATCGCGCACAGCAGCGCGGATACTTTCGAATAGAACTAGCTCCAGGTCTTCAACGTCGAGGATGCCGAGCTGGGGTTCGGCCTGGTGGATAACATCGGCGAAGAACCTCCGAAGAAATGGAAAATCCAGATTTGCTGCGATTCCTATTGCTTCGGATATCCGCCGTTTGAGGAACTGCTCGATGACCCGGCTGGGAACGACGATGGTGACTCGCCGAAGGGGCCGCTCGCGCTGCTGCGCCGCAATCGATGCGGCGAGCGGTGGAATCAGGCCCTCCAGCCGATTTGCGTAGTGCAGGCGGATCATCAGGAACTCATCGGATACGATAAACAAATTTAGCAAACGGATCGGCGAAAGCGCAGAATGCGGGCTGATCAGGGAGCAGAGCCGTGCACAGCGATAGTGGTCGTCGCCGTCGGCGGAGTGGTCTCAATCGCAAGGTTAGCTGTGATGCTGCCGGCGCTCACGGGCGCAAACTGAATCGTGATGGGTTGCGTCTGGCCTCGCGCGAGCGAGAACGATACCGGGCCATCCATCAGGGTTAGCGGCGAACCTGGCGCAAAGGGCTCGATGCTTCCCGATAGCATCCCCCTGCCGACATTACGGAGGATTACGGTTTTACTCACCGTCTCGCCCGGATGAGTTGTCAGCGCGACGGACCGCACCACCGAGAGACTGCCAGGTTGCACCATCCCACTGACTGCAACGTTCACATGCAGATGCTTCGGATCGCCGCTGCTGATAGACAGCGACTGGTTGGCCATTCCGACTACATCGGGGCTGAACATTATGGTGACCGGCACGCTCGTTCCCGGCGCCAATGAATACTCTCCGGCGCCGGTTACGCTGAATGGCGAACCAACCGATCCAACGCTCACCGCCAGAGTGGAGGTACGGCTGGCGTTTCTGATGAGAACGGTCCGGGTCGTCGCCGGCATCCCGACTCCGAGAGCCGGGAATCGAACTGCGGCGGGAACGCTCAATACACCGCCGGTCGGCTCGGCTGCGGGCGTTGGCGTAGGAGTGGGGGCGAGGGTCGGGGTTGCGGTCGGAATCGGGGCTGTCGAGGTGACGGTCGCGGTCGGATCGATCGTCGGGGTCGCGCTCGCGGTAAACGTTTGTGTCGCGGTTGCGGTGGCCGTGAACGTCGCGGTTGCAAGCATCGTTTGAGTGGCGGTCGCAGTGGCGATGGCGGTAGCTGTACCGGTCATCGTCGCGGTGGCGGTCATCGTCATCGTTGATGTGGGCGTCGCCGTTGGCGTCTGGGTCGCGAGCAAAGTCTGGGTTGCGGTCGCGCTCGTGGTAGGCGTCGAAGTCGCGGTCGCTGTGGACGTAAGCGTAGCCGTGACAGT
>Ga0070735_10002848_pt1 | contig 15387 bp, 17 predicted proteins | sample Coa_R1_FD_66443 | JGI IMG/M metagenome (GOLD analysis project Ga0070735, IMG submission 66443) | Surface soil microbial communities from Centralia Pennsylvania, which are recovering from an underground coalmine fire - Coalmine... | ecosystem: Environmental > Terrestrial > Soil > Unclassified ... | reverse complement strand
TGCTCCTCGCTCGGCACGCAGAAAAGTTCCTGAATTTCCGTCTTCGGCGGCGCCAGGCGGAAGGTCTTCTTCTCGCTCACCCACGGCTTGGTATACGCCTTGGGTGCGTTGATCACCATGTTGAGTTCGAGCGTGTCGCGGTCCAGGCGGTGGTAGCGCTCTTCGAGCGTCATGTCCTCGCTTACCGGGTTGCCGAAGTGATCGAGCCACGTGCGTTCGTCGAATCCAAGGGACTTTACTACGAACGTATCGCCGTCCCACTGGCCGATGGAGTATCCCATCCATTGTGGATCCGGGTCCTTCTGAAACTGCCGTTCGTCCGTCCAAATCGTGCGGTATGAGTGCGCCCACTCGAAGAACTGGATCACACGGTTGGGCGTCTGAACCAGCTCCATGGGGTAAATGGACACCTCCAGAAATATGTTCCGCGGCATTCCCAGCGGATCGCAGGTGCTCATGGGATCATTGCCCAACCCGCCGGGAACGGCCCGCGGTCCATACACCGGCTTGGCCGCGTCGAATCTCGCTTTTCCCCAAGGCGTCATTGGGGGAGTCTCATTGCTCATGGTGAGCACGCCTCCGGATCGCCTCCAGACGCCATTCAGGTCGTGCGGATCGTGGGGAACAGACGGCGCCGGGGGCTCGGCGGCCTTGCCCTTGCCCTGCCCTTTTCCCTGTCCTTGGCCCTGCACGATCAAGACTGGAGCGAACGCCAGGACTGCGGCGAGCAGTATGTATCTCGGCATGGCTTATTGCTCGGGGCCGATTTGAAGGGGCTTGCCGTTCACCAACATGTTTGCCCTGCTCAGCAGGCCCACCGGCGTGCCGAACTTGTTGGGACGGAGAGTAGCCGTAATCTGATCACCGGCTTTGAGTGTGTTCTTGTTCCATCCCGCGTTCTTAAGAACTCCCGGACTGTTCATTTCGCCGGCCCAGTGCACGACGTTGCCCGTCGCGTCCTTCACATCAAATAGCACGTAGACATGGGGATTGGACCACACGAACTCCGTGACTGTGCCGGAAAGTGTGACGGTTTGTGCTGTGGTGGAATAGTTGCTGGTGCCGTGATGTGCGAGCAACGGGAGACAAGACAAACCAAACATAAACGCGCATAAACGCAAATAGAATCCGGTCATGCGATTAGCTCCTCGACGATTCTACACCCCCGTGGCGGCGCTGGGGCTTCAGGAGTATACTACTCGATTAAACGAATGCGCGAAAGGGAGTTCTAAAATGCTGGACCGTTTGATGGGTGCGTCGGTCGCCATCACAGTAGTGCTAGCCTCGTCGTCCATCGCTTTCGCTCAGAACGATAAACAAGGATCACAGAAGGCCAAGGCGCCCATAGCCTCAAGCAAGCCGGCCTCGAACCAGCCTTTTGACGCGCATGATCTGTCGGGATTCTGGGATATCACCAACATCGGGCGACCGCCCGGCGCCTTGAACGAAACCAGCAACAATCGGCCGCCGATGACAGCGTGGGGTTTGGAGAAGTTTCACAAAGCAAAGACGGGTTACGATGGCAAGGCATTAGGCAACGGAGTTTTCCCGAACGAAAAAGATTGGAATGATCCTGTCCTGTTGTGTGATCCGACCGGCTTTCCACGTATCATGTGGCACCCCATTCGGCCCGGGATGAGGTTTGCCCAGGCCGCCGACGAAGTAATTCAGTTCTTCGAGGATGGCCGCACATGGCGCGATATATGGACGGATGGACGCAAACTTCCGAACGAGGATGCGGAGTCACGTTGGTACGGATACGCAGTTGGCCATTGGGAGGGAGATACGTTTGTCGTCAATTCGAACAACTTTAATGACGCAACCTGGCTCGACCAATATGGATCTCCGCACAGCGACCAGATGACTGTGGAAGAGCGTTACCATCGCGTGGACCACGATCATCTGGAGATGACCTTGAATATTACGGACCCCATGGCGTATGTCGGGACTTGGAAAGGCGATAAGAAGATTTTTCAATTGGTAGACAAGCCGACTCGCTCGGAGTACAACGATCTTAACGAGGGCATCTGTGCATATTCTGAAGTGAAGCTCCACGGCAAGGCTTGGCAACAGATACACCCGTAACTTCTTAGATCAAGGAGACGTGACATGACGCGTAAGTTTGTACTTTCATTCTTTATAACGACACTGGGATTTCTGATGTTTTGTACCGCGATGTTCGCGCATCACGGAACGGCGGGAGTATATGATTTTACTCATCGCATCACAACCAAGGCGACAGTGACGCAATACATTTTTGCCAATCCCCATGTCCAAATTTATTTCACCTTGAAAAATGATAAGGGCGAAGAGCAGACCTGGGGCGTGGAAACAGTAAGTCCCGGAAACGCGCTCGCGAATGGCTGGACCAAGAATTCATTCAAGCCTGGGGACCAACTGCTGGTGAGCTTCGTTCCGGCCAAGGGCGACAGGACTTTCGGGACTTGTCCTCAATTTGTTTTTGTCGCCGACGGCCACAGGCTCGGCGGTAACGGCAGGTGCGGCATGGGAGGATCAGCCGTCGACGCCAACACGCTCCCCGTAAAGCCAGGCTACACGGCAGTTGAAGTTCAGATGCCGAAAGACGACCGCAAGAGACCCGAGTCCGAGCAAGAGCAGTAAGGAATCGGAGTCTTGCCCGGCGAGTGAGTAAAAAACGCACAGGCGTTAGTCCGTTGTGCGCGAATGAAGAGAGAAGGGAGTCTCCACATGAGGTATCGTTTCCTGACTTCGTACGTTGCTCTTGTGGCGGTCTTGGCTTTGACGCCGATCCTTCTTGCGCAGCGGGGAGGTAAGCAAAAGCAAGCGGAGAAAGACTCGCCGACAAAGAATCTGCCGTTTGATCCGCACGACATCTCCGGCATTTGGAAGAACCCCGGAGGATTCGATGTCGCGTTAGGCAACGAGCGTCCTCCCATGACGGCTTGGGGCAAGGAGCAGTGGAGTAAAACCAGGTCGTCCGCCAGAAATTCGCCGCTGTCCTTTGGGTTCTATCAGGACCAAAAAGATTGGAATGATCCGCTGTTCCAGTGCGACCCTTCTGGTTACCCCCGCAACCTGGACTACACGAACTACCGGTTCGTTAAGCTTCCTAACGAATTCGTGATGTTCTTCGAACGGGACCACACTTGGCGCGACCTTTGGACGGACGGCCGCAAGCTCCCGGATAATCCAAAGCCGCGTTGGTACGGATATGCGACTGCGCATTGGGATGGAAACACCCTGGTGGTTGAGTCTTCTGGTTACGATGAGCGATCCTGGGTGGATCCCTACGGCTCGATCCACAGCGATCAGATGCATCTGGAGGAACGCTATACGCGCTTGGACCATGACGATTTGGAGTTTAGCCTGACGCTTAGCGACCCCAAGGCGTATACAGGGACTTGGGGCGGCAAAAAACTGAACTTGAAGCTGATGAACAGCTCGCAGCAAATCCAAAAGGGTCTCTGGGGTAAAAGGCCGGACGGGACGGCGTACGGCGACATGCGCGAAGAATATTGTGTCTATTCTATTGAGCGCACTTTCTGGCAAGGGCGGCCCCTGGGGGGAATAGGCGGGGACGACAAGAAGTAGACGTAAGAGCGCATAGAAACCTCCTTCCGTCTTAAACTTGCTGCCGTGCAGTTGTATCCGAAACCTGTTTGCGGAACAAAATCCACACTCCTTGCGCATCGTGTAGCTTACGAGTTCAAGAAACGAGTCAACCATGAAGCTCAACTCCAGGCCACTCTCCAGTAACCCAGCGAACAACGCAGCCGCGGCGCCACGGGTTTTGGAAACTCGTGAGTGTCAGGCCTCCACGCCGCGGCGCTGTGCGCTGGTACTCGGCGCCATAACGACGATTGCTCTCTGGCTGCTGAATGGGTCGGCATCGGGTCAACCTGCGCCGGCAAAGCGGCTGATGTCGGAACAGGCGTTCAAGAACGTTACTGTACTCAAGGGAATCCCGGTGGATGAATTCATGGACACGATGGGGTTCATTTCCGCATCCACCAACTACAACTGTATCGATTGCCACGTCGAATCGAGAGTGGAGGGCGATTGGAGCGCCTACGCCGAAGACACCCCCCGCAAGGCGACCGCGCGCCGAATGATTCTGATGGTGCAGGACATCAATAAGACGAATTTCCGCGGAGCGCGCGTCGTGACTTGCTACTCCTGTCATCGCGGTCTCCAGGGCGCCCCCAAGATCACGCCAAGCCTGGCGGAGCAGTACGGCGAGCCGCCCACACCCGATCCCAATGAAGTCGAGATTAGGCGGCAAGCGGATGGCGCGCCTTCCGCCGATCAGGTCTTTGACAAGTATCTCCAGGCGGTGGGAGGAGCGCAGAAGGCAGCCGCCGTCAGCAGCATCGTCTTCAAGGGCACATATCAAGGGTATGCAGAGCCGAAGGCGAATGTGGACATTTATGTTAAGGCTCCAAATAAGCGCACCATGATCGTGCATACGGACGCCGGAGACCGGACCACCACTTTTGATGGCAGCAATGGCCCTGGCGGTAGGGGATGGATGGCGGCGCCGGCCATGGATAAGCCATTTCCTGTGATCACGTACACCGGTGGAGACCTGGATGGCGTCCGGCTGGACGCAGTGCTCTCCTTTCCGGCGGGAATCAAGCAGGCCATGACAACACCGCGAGTAGGTTCGAGCAGCATTGACGATAAAGACGTGGTCGTCGTGCAGGGGACCGCCAGCGGCGGACGCTCTTCCGTAAAGCTGTACTTCGATAAGCAGTCCGGTCTGCTGGTGCGGCGGGTGAGCTACGCCGATACGCTCATCGGGCGGGTACCGATACAAGTGGATTACAGTGATTACCGGGATGTCGCCGGAGCAGGAGTCAAGCTGCCGTTTCACGTCATTACGACATGGACGGACGGCCGGTCAGACGTACTGCTGACTTCGGCGGAAACGAATGTGGCCATTGACGCTGCGAAGTTCAATCAGCCGCCTCCGTCGGTGCCGCCCAAACAATAGGCGGCACGACCGCGATTTGCTACGAACGCTCCGATCAGGTCGCGTTCTACGAGATTCATACCGACCGCTTGGTCTATTAAGGATTCCAGCGCTGGGAGGAAATGATGTTCCCAATCTGGGGTTCCTGGGGCACGCGACGTCGGCGGACCTGGTGTCGGTAACCAGTTGGGTGCTGGTGCGAGACCTAACCTCATCTAGATCTATCTAACTCTGAGGTACTTTCTCAGATTGTGTGCGGCGACATCCGCTGCATAGATGGTGCCTTTGTCATCGGCCGCGATGCCTGACGCCGACGTTCCGACATCCAGCTTGTCGGGGTCCGCAGGATCGGGAATGAAGGCCTTGAGCGAGCCGTCGTTGGCGTTCCCGACGACGATGCCCCGCAACTCGCCTTTCTTGGCTGCCGGATCGGGGAACGAGGCGCCCACGTAAATACTGTCGTCGTTGCCCACAAACACAGAGCTCGGCTGACCGAATTGTTTCCACGCGGCGATGAAGTTGCCGTCCTGATCGAAGACCTGAATCCGGCTATTCTTCCGATCAGCTACATATACGTGGCCTTGTGAGCCGCCAACGAAGATGTCGTGCGGCTCGTCGAAATCGCCGGGCGCCGCTCCCTTGTGTCCCCAGGCCTTGATGAACCGCCCGTCCTTCGAGAATTTCACCACGCGCGCGGAGTTGTGCTGGTTGGGTGCATGTCCATCCGCCACGAAGACGGCGCCGTTGGGCGCGACGGCCACGCCAGTCGGCCGATCGAAGGTATCCTGACCATTCCCGGACACGCCCTCCTTGCCGATCATCATCAGCACTTTGCCCGACGGACTCAGTTTGAGGACTTCCTGGCCCATAAGCGCGCCCTGCGAATTCTTCACTGACATGCCCAGCACAGCGGGCTCATCGTTGACGTCGCTGACCCACAGGTTCCCTTCCCTATCGACTGTGAAGCCGTGAGGATAGGCGAACAGTCCCACACCAAAGCTCTTCAGGAGCTTACCCGACGGATCGAACTCCAAAATCGGCGGATTGGAACTACCCCGGCCGATGCAAGTGGCGTGGCCGGGAGGTACCGTGTTGAAGCACCGGTGAAAGACCCAAATGTTGCCGTTGCTGGCAACATGTACTCTGATGACCTCCCCCCAATGACCTCCGTTCATAGTTTTGGGCAGAGTCGGCCAGCCCTCCACCAGGCGATAAGGATTGGGAAGTTCGGTTGGTTTGGAGTATTGGGTTTGTTGGGCCAGCGACGCGGGTCCGAAAATGGCCATGACCACAGCGCCGGCTACCAGACCAAGCCCCGCTCGGCCTTCATGTGACAATCGCCACCTCCGATGAAAAGCCAGGATAGTATGTTTTGCGAGTCGATGGTAGCTGACCTAATCCACTTCTCCGATTAGCCCGCTTGCCGCCACTTGACTCAACTCGGACTCGAAGCTGAACCTCGGGACCTGACCTTGTCGACCCTCTGCCACGGTCGCTGTGCAATATCTGCCGGTGAGGGTGGAATTTCGTACGGCCACCTATGGTCACATGGTCGAAAACGGTCAAGTCCTGCGATTCCAATAGCAAACGAAGAGCAAATCCGACCATGAGCAGCCCGATGACTGGCCCCTCACGTGCTTCCTCTGTGATGGGTTCTATCTGAAACTATTAGTCCAACCGCACGATGGCGTCGCGCCTCTTCTTGCCGGCATCAAGAGCGCCAGGAAGAGCATCGATATCCTGATCTTCCGCATGGACTGGAAAGAGCTGGAGATTGCCTTAAAAGCCGCCTCCGGCCAGGGTATCGCCGTCCGAGCGCTGATCGCCCACACCAACCGGGGAGGCGAATCCAGGCTGCGCGCTCTGGAGACCCGTTTTCTCGAGGCTGGCATCACCGTGGGACGCACCGCCGACGATTTGATTCGTTACCACGGCAAGACGATGATCATCGATGGCCGAACGCTGTTCCTACTGTCGTTCAACTTTGTCCACATGGATATCGATCACAGCCGCGGCTTCGGTGTCGTGACGAAGAGCGCCAAAGTCGTCCAGGAAGCGATTAAGCTTTTCGAGGCGGATTTCAACCGGAAGACTTATAAAGCGGGTCTCAACTCCTTCGTCGTTAGTCCCGCGAATGCCCGCAAGCAGCTCTCGGCGTTCATCAAGCAAGCCCGGAAGCAACTATTGATCTACGATCCTAAGATCGCCGACAGGCAGATATTGCATCTCCTCGAAGAACATGCCAAGGCGGGCCTCGACGTCAAGATTATCGGAAGCATAGCGGTTCGGAGCGCAAACCTTTCTGTGTCGCCGCTCACCAGCATGCGTTTGCATACGCGCACGATTATCCGGGACGGTCGCCAGGCTTTCGTGGGCAGTCAGAGCCTGCGACAACCGGAGTTGGATTCGCGGCGTGAAATCGGGATCATCGTGCGGGATTCGAAGGCGGTCAAGACGTTGCTCGAGACCTTCGAAAAAGACTGGGTGTCCACAGGTTTCGAGGAGGCTCGTGACGCCCTCAGAACGAACGGGGCGGCGACTCCGCAAGCGACCCGAGCGTTGGCTAAGGAAATGCCGCCGTTGAAAACGACCCTGAAGAAGGCGATTAAGCTGGCGGTTACCAGAGCAGGCAAGGAAGCCGTGGCCCATGGGGAGTTGAAAGCAACGGTCAAGCACGCCGTTAAAATAGCCGTGAAAGAAGCAGTCAAGGAAATGGTCCAGGAGACTCCCTGAAGAATGTTCTGGCGAACAGGTGTTCTCTTCATTGCGTTGTCTGGAGTTCTGCGGATCCCAGTGGCAGCCGGCCCTCCGGAGGATCCGCCCAGGACGCCGGAGTCACCCGGTTTCCGTGAATTCAAACAGCGAGTGCAAGAGTATATAAAACTCCAAAAGTCGATGCCGCGGCTGCGGACGACCAAGAAGCGCGAAGAAATCGTCGAGCGCCGGCATGCGCTCGCGCAGAAGATTCGGGAGAGTCGCTCCAACGCCCAGCCGGGTGACATCTTCACCCCTGCAGCCAGCGACGAGTTTCTGCGGGTGATTCGAAGTGTATTTCAAGGTCCAGCCGGGCGCGACGTCCGCAGGACGATACGCCAGGGAGAACCCGTTCCGGACCGGCATCTGACCGTCAATAGCGATTATCCCGAGCACCTGCCCGTGACCACGGTTCCCCCGACCCTGCTCCTCCGTCTTCCCCAGCTGCCGCCGGAACTTGCCTACCGGATCATTGGTCACGATTTTGTTTTGCAAGATATCGAGGCCCGAGTCATCGTCGATTTCATTCCGGGAGCTCTTCCTTAGCCTCTTGACAGGACAATCCTATGCGACTTATGCGGCGCCGGTCCTTCCTTCTTGCAGCATTTCTGAACCGGTATACTCTCGCGTTGCGGGCGCAGGATGTCATCCTGCCCGGCAAATCGGGCTCGGTTCGCTTCGCTGCAATCGGGGACATGGGGACAGGAGAGGCCGCGCAATACAACATCGCGCAACGCATGCTCCAGTTTCACCAACGGTTCCCGTTCACTTTTGTAATTGCGTTGGGCGACAACATTTACGGGGGTAAGAGTCCTGCCGAGCTACAGAAGAAGTTCGAGATCCCGTATAAGCCTCTGCTGGATGCGGGCGTGCAGTTTTATGCCGTCTTGGGGAACCATGACGATTCGAACGAGCGGTTCTACAAGTTCTTCAACATGAACGGGCAGCAGTACTATTCGTACAAGAAGGGCAATGTCCACTTCTTTGCTCTCGACAGCAATTACTTGGATCCGAAGCAGCTGGCGTGGCTTGAGAAAGAGCTGGACAATGCCGGAACAACGGACTGGAAAATCTGCTATTTTCATCATCCCTTGTACTCCTCGGGGGCGTTCCACGGCTCTTCTACAGAGTTGCGCGCGGTGTTGGAACCGCTCTTTTTGAAATATGGCGTTCAGGTTGTATTCGCGGGACATGAGCATGTGTACGAGAGAATAAAACCGCAAAAAGGGATTTACTATTTCACGGAAGGCGCCTCGGGCGAGCTGCGCGCCGGCAACCTCAAGAAGACGGATTTAACCGCCGCAGGGTACGACAAAGACCGCTCGTTTCTGTCGGTTGAGATTAGTGGTGACGATTTGTATTTTCAGACCGTCTCAGGAACCGGTGTGACTGTCGACTCCGGGACCATCCAGCGGCCAGGGGCGGTCCGGTTCGGACAGCCGTAGGGGCCAAGTCACGAATAGAGATACGAACTTGAGGAAGAGGAAAGTGCGATATTTCTACGACCAGATGCCCAAGACCGCAGTGCCACACTCTTCCCTCTGTCTTCGTACCGCCGTCTTGGACCTAGCTACCCTCGCAGATCAGCCGGTTGCAGATATGCAGGAGTTCCAGTTCACATTAGTTTCAGACTGGCAACCTTAATGGTATCCCCTTGAACATCGCCGGTGACCGTCACTTTTAGATCATCCTTTTTCTTGGACTTCTTAAGCGCGGCAAGCGCCTTAGTGTTCCCGGCACCGTCGAAGGCCAGAAACTTGTTGTCTTCGGTGAAGACTCCATACCCGCTTTGTTGACAGGGCGGCATCAATGCGCACTCGCGATCGTGGGCTGTAGCGACGCTCTGTCCCCCTTTTACAGCCTTCGCCGAGCACATCTTGTCCATAAGAACTCCATGGATGTCCTCTGCCGAGGCCATCGAGGCCAGGCCAGCCATCAAACCTAAGCCAATAAGACTTGTGAGTAAACTCTTCATGTTTTTTGTCCTTTCCTATCGCGTATGACGGTTCGTTTGATACTTCACTTGCGGCCGACGCCCGCCGCCGTGGCGAAACGCCGGTTTTCTCGATAGCTTGACTTGAATCTCCACTCCGTTTGAACGCCCTTACTCTCGATCACCGAGAGGACCCGGTTGGGATCTCTCAGATCGCTCCAGACAGGATTTTTCGTGTGAGCGGAAGCAATTGCTTGCCGTCGCCCCCGGCGAGAATCACCCCCCGAGCGATGGCAGTGCGCATCGCTTCCACGAAATTGGATTGTCTGCACTTTTTGCATTCAGCGCTCCTGACGCTCGCTCGTGCATGGGCAATACCGAGGCCGAGATGCCCATTCTAAAGACACCTCAGGTACGCTGGCGTTTCGGTTTTGCCAACATATTCGCTGGAGCCACCCACCGGGGCGGCGGCGCATCCCGTCGAGCCAGTATGGGCCAGGATAGCGGTGCCGGTTACAGCCAGCGAAGCCCGGGGATCCAGCCACGGCTTACGTAGTCGCTTAACACCAAAACCAGGAGGATTGTCATCCAGAACAAGCCGGCGCCCACGAATAGCTTGGTCATGGAGGTGGCATGCCTCACGTCCATAAAGAACAGAGCCACCAACATCCCTTTGACGACCGCAATGGTCATCGCCGCGACGAAGTTAAACTCGCCCAATTCGAGCTTTGACACGGCTACAGTGGTAATCGTGAGCGCCAGGAGCGCGCCAAACACCGCGGCGTATACTTTGACGGAAACTACTTGGTGACTCATTTTGTATGCCCGATCAGGTACAAAAGCGGAAATAAAAAAATCCAAACGATATCCACGAAGTGCCAGTACAAACCAATCATTTCGACCGGCGTGTACCATGCGGCGGTGAATCGGTTGCGTGCGGCCATCACGATCAGCGTGGTGAGCAGACCCACCCCGACGATCATGTGAAGCGCGTGCATGCCGGTCATCGCGAAGTATAGAAAAAACAGGATTTGGGCCTGATGGACGTAGCGCGGATCCTGGTATTGGAACCCCGGGCCGGGAATATGATGATCCACCCACTTCTCGTGATATTCGACGTACTTGAGAGTTAGAAAAACGCACCCTAGGATCAAAGTCAGAACCAGGAACGCAATGATCGCCTTCTTTTGACCAAGTTGGGCGGAACGTACTGCCATGACCATAGTGAAGCTGCTGAAGATCAGCACACCGGTATTAATCGCTCCGATAGTGACGTTCATGAAATGGCTGGTGGATGCGAAAGCTTCGGGGTACATACTTCGATAGACGGTGTACGCTCCGAACATCCCGCCGAAGAACATGACTTCGGTCACCAGGAAGACCCACATGCCCAGGGTCGAGGAGTCCAGTTGCTGGGCGCTGTCGTCGAAATGGTGCCGCAAGCCCGGTTCGTGGACGGCCATCGTGGCGTCGCTATCAGCCAAGCTCCACCTCCTGCTCTTCGCCCGAGTAGTTATACGCCGGCTCGGTCACCACCGGTTGGTGCTCAAAGTTGAAGGTGGGCGGCGGCGTGGGTGACTGCTCCCACTCCAGTCCCTTCGCATTCCATGGATTCTGCGGAGCCTTGGGTCCCTTCCGCCAAGCCCACGCGAGGTAGATCATCGGTATCAAGTACCCGACGGCTAGAATCGAAGCTCCCGCCGTCGACATGACGTTCAACACCTGAAACTCAGGCGGATAATGTGCATAGCGCCGCGGCATTCCCTGGTACCCAAGAATGAACTGTGGGAAGAATGTCAGATTGAATCCCACGAAAACCACCAGCGCGGCGAACTTTGCCCAGCCTTCCGGGTACATGCGACCAGAGATCTTCGGAAACCAGAAATGTATGCCACCCAGGTATGCCATTACCATCCCGCCGACCATCACATAGTGAAAGTGCGCAATCACGAAATAGGTGTCGGTGACGTGGACATCTATGGCCATGGTCGCCAGGAAAAGCCCTGTCAAGCCGCCGATAGTGAACAATCCTATGAAACCGAACGCATAGAGCATCGGAGTCTCATAGGAGACCGATCCCTTATACATCGTCGCGGTCCAATTGAATACCTTAATCGCGGATGGGACCGCTACCATGAAGCTGAGGAACGAGAACACCATGCTCGCGTACATGGATTGTCCGGCGACGAACAAGTGATGTCCCCACACCAGAAATCCCAGTACGGCTATGGCGATGCTCGATATCGCGACAAAGGTGTAACCGAAAATCGCTTTGCGTGAAAAGCACGTGACGACTTCGCTGATCACGGCCATACCCGGCAGGATCATGATGTACACGGCGGGGTGCGAGTAGAACCAGAATAGGTGCTGGAACAGGACCGGATCGCCACCGACCGCCGGGTCGAAGATTCCCGCGTGAAGGATCCGCTCTAGCCCCAACAGCACCAGCGTAATGGCGATTACCGGTGTGCCGAGCACCTGGATCAAGCTGGTGGCGTAGTGCCCCCAGACGAATAATGGAAGGCGGCTCCACGTCATGCCGGGTGCGCGCATGGTGTGAATCGTGACGATGAAGTTGAGGCCGGTGAGGATCGACGAAAAACCCGCGACGAAGACGCCTAGAGCGGTCAATATCACGTGCGTATTGGAATACGTGGAGCTGAACGGTGCGTAAAACGTCCAGCCTGTATCGACGCCGCCCTGAACGATGGCGGTAAGCGCGATAACGCCGCCAATGATGTACAAGTACCAGCTCAACAAGTTGATGCGCGGAAACGCCAGATCCCGCGCACCCACCATGATCGGCACCAGGAAGTTGCCCAACGTTGCCGGAATCGAGGGGACCAGAAAGAAAAACACCATGATGATCCCGTGCATGGTGAACAGCTTGTTGTAAGTGTCGTGAGCGAAGAGACCTTCAGGCGTCAGCAGATTCAACCGCATGCACACGGCGAATGCGCCGCCCACGAAGAAGAACGCAGTAATCGAGAACAGATATAGCAGGGCGATGCGCTTGTGATCGGTCGTGAACAGCCACGATTTCCATCCGTAATCCACGTTCAGATAATTGGGGCGTGTCTCGGTTTTAGCCGACGGGAGTATGGTGCTCATTTGGAACCTTTTGACGGGGCAGGCGCCGCTGCTTTGGCCGACCGCGGCGTGGGAGGAGAAAGACTCTTTATATACGCGATCAGTTGCAGCAACCCGTCTTCGCCGATCTGGCCCTGAAACACAGGCATGATGTCGCGGTTGTAGCCTTTGACGATTTTCGCGTTGGGATTCAGGATGGACTCGCGAACGTAGGCCTCGTCGGCGAGTACGGTCCGTCCGTCATCGAGCACGACGGGGTGTCCGAACACATTCAACAGCGACGGACAGCGACCCTGGCGATCGGTGACGTGGCAGGTCACGCAGCCATATTGCTGAAATAGTTTTCCCCCCTGTTCCTTCATCGATCCGCCCGTGCCCCCAGCAAGCCAGTTTTCGAAATCGCTGGGCGTCATGACGGTTACCCATCCACCCATATCCGAGTGATTGGTGCCGCAGTACTCAGCACAAAAGATGTGATAGCGGCCCGGTTCTTTAGCCTCAAACCAATAGGTCTGGTAGCTGCCGGGGACAACGTCATGCTTCAACCGAAATGCGGGGATATAGAAGCTGTGGATGACGTCTTCGCTGGCCAGAATCAGCTTGATCGGCCGGCCCGTTGGCACGTGCAGTTCATTAATTTCGCGCTGCCCCGTCGGGTACTGCACTTTCCACATCCACTGCTTGCCGGTTACGTAAATGTCGAAAGTATCGCGCAGGGGCGGCGTGTAGTTCTGAAAATAGAGCTTGGTTCCCCAGGCGAACATCACCAGCATGATCAGAAATGGGATCACACTCCACGCGATTTCGAGAGGAAGAGAACCGTGGATCGCTCTTGGCGCCGGCTCGTCGGGGCTTTTGCGGCGATACTTGACGGCAAACAAGAAAACGAAGAAAAAGATAAGCGCCGTCATGCCGACGCCGACCACCAGCAAGAACGCGTAGAGCGCATCGACCTCCCCGGCGCCCGTTGAGGCGCGCGCTGGGAAGATTGAGAAGACACCCATCAGGCGGTCCCTCTTTGCGACCGTGCGGAAAGAAAATCACGCCGGAACATCACGATCATGAACGTGGCAAGCACGGCCACTGTGATCAGTCCTGCCAGCCGCAGCACATTCATGACCACCAGCGCGTATTTGCCGGTGGCGGGATCGTAGTGGAAGCAATAGAGCAGCACCTGGTCCGTCGGGGTGCCGATTCGTTCATTCGAGGCTTCCACCAGCCCCAAACGCACGTCGCGCACCGGATAGTCGATTCCATAGAAATAGCGATCGATCCGTCCGGCTGGCGTCAGGATCATGATGGCGCTACTATGCGCATACTGGTTGGTTAGCGCGTCGTACACGTAGCGGAAGCCCACGGAATCGGCCAGCGCCTTGCTCGAAGTCTCAGGGCCGGTGAGAAAGTGCCAGCCTTGTGGAGCACCTTGGCGCCGATAATCGTTGAGATAGGTCTGTTTCTTGGCGGCCGCCATCTCGGGTGTTTCACGAGGATCGAAACTGACCGCGATGACCTCATACTGATTCCCGGCGGTGAAATCCAGTTGCTTGATGCTGCGCAAGACACCGTTCAGAACCATGTTGCATAACGACGGGCATTGGTAATACACGAGGGCCAGGATCACGGGCTTTCCGAAATACTGGCGAAGGGACACGTCCCGGCCGGATTCATCAACAAACGGAAGATCGAGCGGAATCTGCGCGCCCATCTTCTGATTGATTCCGACCTTCTGCAGTAGACGCGATGGAGCGTACACTTGCGTTTGCGGAGGACCATAAATCTGCGCGGACGCAGGTCCTGCACAAACCAGTAGCGCCGCCAACATGCGATTCATTGTTTCGTTGCCCCTCTGCGAGTTGGAAAGCCTCGCTCCAACTGCAGTTCCATCGCTCGATCGATAGGAATGCGCACCACTCCAGCCTTTTTGTCAGTCCAGCCGTAGGTGGAAAGAATACTGTTCTCCTGGGCATGAAGTTGCTGAATCTCGATTGCGGGATGTTCTTCAATGCGGGGCGCCGGTGGAATCTGCGATTCTTCCGCGGACATAGGATTCGCACGCGCGCTGGTCGCGGGATGCGTTTCCAAGTAATGGAAGATGCCGTAAACAATCAAGCCGACGATCGCGACTGTAATTGCGAGTCCGGCGCCAGTCAGAAGGATCGGCGCAATCCTGGCATCTCGCGTTTCGTGGCCTGCCCGGTGCTGTTGCGAAGCTCTCTCCATACTCAGAACGCCACCGTCTCGCGCGGCGCGCCTTGCAAGCGCGGATCGCCCAAAGGCACCAGGGGTCGCGACTTCAGTTGCCAAAAGAACACGGCGAGCCAAAGGCCGCCGACCGCGAACGGCGTTACGAAGTCCATCCAATGAACCTGTAAATGCTGTCCGTAGAATGCCGGTTCGGTGACCCAGTAAACGTCCACCAACCGGATGACGATCATCATCAGGCACACGCGGAATAGCCGGTCCGCCCGGCGTTTGATCCCGCGGAAGAGTAAGAGCGCGAACGGCACGGCGAAGTGGCAGGCCACGATCGTCAATGCCACCCATCCCCAACCGCCCCGCAGTCGGCTGAGGTACCAGGGAATCTCTTCCGGCAAGTTACCTGCCCAGATAATAATGAACTGCGAAAACGATAAGTACGCCCACAGGACCATGAACG
>Ga0070735_10002846_pt1 | contig 15397 bp, 15 predicted proteins | sample Coa_R1_FD_66443 | JGI IMG/M metagenome (GOLD analysis project Ga0070735, IMG submission 66443) | Surface soil microbial communities from Centralia Pennsylvania, which are recovering from an underground coalmine fire - Coalmine... | ecosystem: Environmental > Terrestrial > Soil > Unclassified ... | reverse complement strand
GCGCCGTTCACACCTACAAGCGCGATTCGATCGCCTCGATTGATCACGAAATTTACGCCCTGAAATACCTGCTTCTCGCCATAGCTCTTGGCCACGTTACGAAACTCGGCCACCAGGCGTCCACTCGACGACGGCTGAGGAAACGAAAAATGAATCGTCTTTTCATCATCGGGCAATTCAATTCTTTCAATCTTCTCAAGCTCCTTGATGCGACTCTGGACTTGCTTGGCTTTAGTGGCCTGATAGCGGAAGCGATTGATGAAAGTTTCGAGGTGATGAATGCGGTCCTGCTGGTTTTTGTAAGCCGCTTCCAACTGCGTGCGCCGCTCCGCTTTCTGCGTAAGATATTTGTCGTAATTGCCGGTATAAAAATAAGTGCGCTTGTTCCAGATTTCGAGGATTCTGTTTACCGCGACGTCCAGAAAATAGCGATCGTGCGAAACCACAACGAAGGCGTAGGGATATTCCTGTAGGTATTGCTCCAGCCAGTTGCGCGCTTCCAGATCCAGATGGTTTGTCGGCTCGTCGAGAAGGAGCAAATGCGGCTTGGTCAGCAGAAGTTTCGCGAGCCCCAAACGCATCTGCCAGCCTCCGGAGAACTCCTCCGCCGGTCGTTTGGCATCCTCGCGCGAAAATCCCAGCCCGCCGAGCACTTCGCCGACTTGCGCTTCGAGCGCGTATCCGTCGTGATGCTGAAATTCGGTTTCGATGCGGTGATAGCGTTCGATGACTTTCTGATATTCATCGCTCTTCGGATCCGTCTCCGCCATTTGATGCGTCAGCGTTTCCATTTCCTTTTCGATTTCGAGCAAATGGCCGAAGACGGAGAGACATTCCTCCATGACGGTGCGGCCGGAGAGCGACATCCCGTCCTGCGGAAGATAGCCGGTTGTCGTTCCCTTGGAGGCAAAAAATGTTCCGTAGTCGAGGGACTCGATGCCCGCTAATACTTTCAGCAACGTCGATTTGCCTGTTCCGTTTCCGCCAACCAGGCCGACGCGTTCGCCATTGTTGACGACCCAGTTGAGGCCCTCGAAAAGCGTTTTTGACCCGAACTGTTTTCCAGCCGATGAAAGTTGAATCATGAATTTAAGTTGTCACGCCATTACCGAATGTTCAGAAACTGGCACACTATTTTCTCTCTTACTATATCAGCCCTGGGAAGTGATGCTGTGAGTCACGGCGCTCGCTTGTGCGCTGATTTAATGAGACGGTGGATTTCGTGGATGGTTAGTGACCGAGAAAACCTTTTAAAACAGAGTTCACAGAGGGCACGGAAAACTTCACTTTTCAGCTGCCAGATTAGGTGCGTTGACTAAGCGCGGCCTTTACACGCTCCGGGGTGAACGGCACCTGGCGGATTCGCGCGCCTGTGGCATCGAAGATTGCGTTTCCGATGGCCGCGGCAACTACCGTGATCGCGGTTTCTCCCGCTCCGCACGCGGCTTCATCGCGACGATCCAACAGCACTGCATCGATTTTCGGGACATCGAAGCCAAGAGGCAGTGTGCGATAGGTGCGCCAGTCATATGAAGTCACCTTCTGGTCGTCCCAAGTGACTTCTTCCATGAGCGCGCGGCTCATGCCTTGCAACGCACCGCCTTCGATCTGGTTTCGCAAGCCGTCGGGATTGGAAATCGGCCCGGAATCATTGGCGAGCACAATATGTTTCACCGATACTTTTCCCGTGTCTTGATCGACTTCGACTTCAGCAACCATGGCGGAAAATCCGTTGTCACGTTCGTAGGCCACACAGGCAACGCCTCGGCCTGTGACAACGCCGGTTTTAGTCGTCCGGGGTTTGGGCGAAGGACGCGGATCCCAACTGGCTTTCGTTGCCGCTGCTTTGACAACATCCATCAGGCGCGGATCGCTCAAATGGCGCAGCCGGTATTCGACCGGATCGGCTTTCGCGCGCGAGGCGAGTTCATCCATGAAGCCTTCGTGAGCAAAAGTGTTTTGCAAACGCGCGGGCGATCGTAGTGGACCTGTCCAGAACGGCGAGGGCGTATTGTGAATGAGCGCGCGCTCGGACTTGATCGTGCCGGTGCCGCGTACCGCGCCGTTCACCTGCCCTGCAACGTACGATGGAACTCCGTTGCTGTTATTATTGAACGAAGTTGGTTCGGGAGATGGCGACCTGGCGCCAAACGGCTCGGGCTGAAATCCTACCAGCAAGCCGGTGATCACATTTCCAGGGGTGCTGTACCCGGGGCGATTCCCCAGGACTGGCGACCAGGCTTCGTGATCCCAGGCAATGATATTCCCCTGGGCGTCGAGCCCCGCGCGCTCGTCCATCACAAACGCGAACCCATAATTTTCCCACGCCATTTCGTCTTTTCGCGTGAGTTGCACTCGGACGGGTTTTTGTACGGCCTGCGACAGCAGCGCGGCATCGTAGGTAACCGTGTCCGCACCATTTATTCCGTAGCAACCGGAGCCTCTGGTGAAAATAATGCGCACGTCCTCGGGTTTCAGGCCAAGAATCATTGCGGACGTGCCGCGCTGGTGCCAAACGCCCTGCGTCGGCGACCAAATTGTGGCCTTATCGCCTTGTACGTCGGCGACGGCGCAGGAGCTGCCCATAGATCCATGCATTTGATACGGATGGTAGTACGTGGCCTTAACGACCGTGGCGGCTTCCGAGAGCTTTGGGTCGACGTCTTTTGAATTAACGAGCAAAGTGTCGCGCGTAGGCTTCTGATTGCGCACGTAATCATAAAAGTCCGCGTGGCTCGGTAAGCCTGCACCGGGAGTCCAATTCACTTTCAACTTGTTTGCCGCTTGAATCGCCTGCCAGCGCTTTTCGGCGACTACCCCGACGAAATTCTTCTTTACGACCACTTTCACCAGGCCCGGCATGCCTTGCACGGAACTTTCATCCACTCCGATCAGCGTAGCGCCCACGGCCGGCGGCCGGACGACCACGCCGTGCAGCATGCCAGGGACGCGCACGTTGTGAACAAATTTAAATTCGCCGGTGACCAGCGCTGGAAGATCCTGTCGCGGCACGGGTTTTCCGAGGACGGTCCACTCGCTCGGCGACTTTCTCTTAGCGTTGACGTCAAGCTTAAGATCAAATTTCTTTCCTCCAAGCAATTGACCGTAGCTTACCTTCTTGGATGGATCGCTCTTAGCACTGATTACACCGTCCTTGGCTGCAAGCTCATCGACAGGAACGCCCAGTTGCTTCGACGCCAACTGTAGAAGCGCCTGTCGAGCTGTAGCTCCCGCCTGGGCCAGATTGCTCTTGTTGAAATTCGCAGGATGGGACTGGCTACCTGAGGTAACGCCTTGATCCGGCGTCATCGAGGTGTCGCAATAAATAAGTTTCACGCGGCTAAATGGCACGCAAAGTTCTTCGGCGACGAGTTGAGTCTGCGCCGTGGCAATGCCCTGCCCAAGTTCACATTTGCCGGTATAAGCGGCGACGTTTCCGTCAGCGCCAATCGCAATCCAGGAATCGACCTGGTCCAAAGGCGGAGATCCCGCGACTCCTCCGGCAAAGTTGTCCTGAGCCTTGGCAATTTCATAAATACCTGCCACACTGAAGGTGACGATCAGCGCTCCCGTACTTTTCAAGAAAGTTCGGCGAGAGAATCCTGATTTTCTCAGCGCGGCCAAAGCATCGGGGGTCAGCGTCTGTTTTTGCTGGGCTTTTGATTTTTTCTTTAATGGATTTTTCATCGGGCCATTTCCTGTCCGGCTTTCTTGATGGCCCGCAGCATACGCACGTGCGTAAAACACCGGCACAAAACGCCTGACATCGCCTTCTGAATTTCTTCTTCGGTAGCTTTCGGTTTTTTATCGAGAAAAGCTTTGGCGGTCATAATGATTCCGTTCAAACAGAAACCGCACTGGGCGGCACCCTCTTCGATGAAAGCTTTCTGAAGCGGATGCGGTTTTTGGATCGTGCCCAGTCCTTCGAGCGTGGTAATGTCGGCGCCATCTACAGACTCGATGGGCGTAATACACGAGCGGATCGACTGGCCCTTGACGATGACAGTGCAGGCGCCGCACTGCCCAAGACCGCAGCCGAGCTTCGCTCCGCGCAGTTCAAGATCGTCGGCCAACACATAGAGCAGCGGCGTCGTCGGGTCGATGTCCATCGTATGTGGACGCCCATTAACTTTAATTGTAATTATGCTCATATTCTCGTAAGGTATGCCCAACCACGATCTGCGTCAAGCCCGGTGCCAAGTGCATTGCTGTCGGAGCTGTGCCTTTGTTTACATTATTTTCCCTAGATATGTACGGTATACGACGAATTGCCGTTAGTCGGTCGTTGATACTAAATATACGAGTACTTTGAAATGGGGGGTAATTTAGGGTGCGACAAATATGCTAACCCGGTTCCATTCAGAGGTGTTTTTGTTCATCGTAGCTTTTGCGTCGTTACTTTGGCCCTGTGGTCTGTCGGCAGATATTGTAAACGTGCGCTATAAGGAGGGACTTCTGCATGGTTTCCTTACCCTGCGGACGGAAGAAGGGACGACGATTGCGGTGGGCGACTGGACACAAAACGTGCAAGGCGATCGCGTCACGGGCGATCTGACCTTTCACTTCAAAGATGGTTCCCTCCATCAGGAGAGGACCGTATTTTCGCAACGCGGAAAATTCCAACTTCTCAATTATCACCTCATTCAGAAAGGCCCGGCATTCAAACATTCCAGCGAAACGTGGCTAGACGCCTCGACGGGCCAATTCAAGGTCCGCTATCAGGACGACGATGGGAAGGAGAAAAATATCGACGAACGAGTTCAACTCCCCGAGGATATTGCCAATGGCATGCTGGCCACGCTGCTGAAGAATGTTTCAATAGGTTCGCAGCCGATTATGTTGCCGATAGTGGTCGCCACGCCCAAATCGCGAATCATTAAGCTGGCAATTAGTTTTCAAGGTGAAGATCCTGTTCTGGTTGCGGGCTCTTCCCGCAAGGCCAGGCACTATCTTGTAAAAGTGGAACTCGGAGGCGTCGCCGGCGTGGTCGCGCCACTCGTAAAGAAGCAGCCACCGGATACTCACGTCTGGATACTGTCAGGAAATTTCCCCGTATTTGTCCGATCCGTAGGCGCGCTGTATGAAGGCGGACCGATCTGGACAATCGAACAGACCAGCCCGACATGGCCCGAAAAATCGGCTGAAAAAGATGCCGGTAAATAAGTGGAACTGCTTGCTTATTGATCCGGCGCTTGATCTAGAGCGTTAAGACGCGCTTCCACTTCCGCGGCTGCGGAATCTTTGCCTTCGTCTTTATATACGTTGGCGAGTGCCCTCATGGTCTGCAACACTGCTCTGTTCCGTTGTCCCAGGGCTTTCTCCTGGAGGGCCAAAATATGCAGAATCACCGGCTCTATGTCCTTCAGGCGGCTTTCCTCGCGGTACAACTCCAAGAGCAGCCCGTAGCCGAGGCCAGCGGCAAACGGCGAATGCTCAGGAAGACCGGCTAACGTTTTTTCTTCTACGTCCATTGCAGCCAGATATTCTTTCTCAGCCTGCTCGTTATGGTGCTCCTTTTGGAAAAGCTGGCCTAATAGGTTCATTTCAGCTGTAACAAGCCCACCGAATCGATTCTCCGGATTGGCTACAATTTTTTCTGCTAACGCAATTCCGCGCCTATAAGTCTCTTCCGCAGATGGATAAAGCCCGTCCTTTTCAAACCGCTCGGCGACTTTATTTAGAGCCATTATTTCTGGTTGGCCATACTCGCCTTCCGCCAACGCTTGCGATGATGTTCGCTCCGCGTCAACCTGTCGCCCCTCACCGCTGTAAACTTTCGCAAGACGATCCGGCAGGCTGCCGCACATCGCCGATCCGCCCCGGTACGGAACTTCGAAGTAATTGCACAGTCTTTTTTCTTCGAGCAGTAAAGGTTCGGCATCCACCCAACGGCTTTGATCGATGTAGAAAGACGCAAGGGCCCCGAAAGCCAGCGCCGCTATGTCGACCTCCCTACCCGATTTTAGTCGCCTCATATTCAATCGTGCATTCTCAATGGCCTGGAGCATAAGCTGCTCCGCTTTCTGAAGATCGCCTTGTCGTTGAGCGTTTCTCGCTTGATCGAGGAGCACGCCAGCGGCCTCGATGCCATCAGGACCCGAGGCAATTCGATAAATTTCCTGCGCGCGGGCTCGAACTGCCTCAGCCTCCCGGTGATTTCCCATCTTCTCCTTCACGGCCGAAAGAAGACTAATATAGTTGGCTAATGCTACGCTGTTCGGCTGGGTCTGCTCGATATTCGGAATAGCATCCGTGAGAATCCTTTCGGCGTCTTCATAGCGTGACTCGACCATGGCATGGTGGAAAGCCACCATCACCGGATCGGCCGCGGGGCGCGCGTTGTGTCCGCCGATAGCGATGGTGGTAATAAGAATTCCGATCGTCAGGAACAAACCGACAAACAGAAGCATTCGTTTCATGGACTCACCTCAGCCAAGCAATTCAGGGGAGCCGATAACACCAGAGTTGAGTGAGTCTACACTAAAATTCGCCTCATCGGATGCGCAGACTACCGGCGAGACGCCGGTGCCACAAATCGAACCGCGGCTAGCGTGCGGCAGTTGGGAGGAGGCGGTCGATCTCAGCGCTCCATTCGGTGATCCATGCGCGCTTGGTGGAGTCGTCAAGCCACGAAGCGCGCAGCCCGTTGAGAGAGATCTCCGCCAATTGCCGAGGAGTGCAGCCTAAATGCCGGGCAACCAACAAATATTCGCTGTTGAGGTCGGTGCGGAACAGCGCAGGATCGTCGGTATTAATTACAATATTCAGTCCGGCCTTGAACATGCGGTTGATCGCGTGGTCAGGCGAAGCGAGATCGCGAAACGTGGTTGTGTAAGTGGTCGTCGTAGGACAAACGGTAAAGTAAACGCCGCGCTCGCGGCATGCGGCCACCAGCGCGGGCTCGTCGACTACGTGGTAGCCATGGTCGATGCGGTCGCAGCCAAGCAAATCAAGAGAATCGCCCACATTCGCGGACGGGCCGTTCTCGCCGGCGTGAGCTGTAACGCGCAGTCCCGCGTTCTTAGCGCGCCGGTAGACTTCGGCATAGGGACCGGGCGGAAAACCAATCTCATTGTAATCAAGCCCGATTCCGATCACTTCCTCGCGGCGATCCGAAAGAACGAAATCGAGAAATTGAATACCGATCTCAGGGCCCAACTCCCGGTTCAAGGCCGGGATCAGGCGTGACTGAACACCAAGGTTGTGCGCGGCATCGCGTATCGCGGCGACGATGCCGTCGAGCATTGTGGAGTACGCGACGCCGTGTTGAAGATGTGCCTGCGGGCTGAAAAAGAATTCGACGTAGCGTGCGCCATTCGCAGCGCAGCGCGCCAGCATCTCATACGTCACGCGATGAAAATCATCCGTATCGACTATTGAACGGCAGATGAGGTCATACGCTTTGAGAAATTCTCCGAGATCCGCGAAGTCAAAAAGCTTCGACGCATCTTCGAGATTTTTTGTCGCCAGACCGTGTTTCTTCGACAACTCAATGGCGGTCGTCGCGGCAACCGCGCCTTCTAGATGTAGATGTAGTTCGGCTTTCGGGAGTGATCTGACCAGATTCTCGATGTCCACGGATCATTTCTCCTTCAGCAAAATTCAAAGGCACACAGGCTGAAGCCTGTGGTACGCGAACCGGCGCCGAACAGTTCGTGGGCGCTAAGAATAAAGTCGTCATTGTAGCTCAGATTGTCTCCAGGCGATCTTGCTCTCGATTTAGGCGCTCAGTATAATTCGTGTCCCATCGGCGTGTACTGGTCGATATCGATTGTCAGCGCCCCAATCGGACCTGGCGCGCATTTCGGAAGAATTTCTTCGGAAGGATTACATGATGACTTCGCTTCCGGTTATCGACGTCTCAGCTCTGAGCTCACCCAAATTGTCCGGGTGAGCTGCTGCGGCAACCGCGTTAGGCCAAGCCTGCCGCGAAATCGGCTTCTTCTATGCGGTTAATCACGGAATTCCAGAGGCGGCACGCGATGCCATCTTTGCGGCTGCGCGAGAATTCTTTGCGTTGCCGGTCGCGACGAAGGAAGGGTGTTCGATTAAGCGCTCCCGTCACAATCGCGGCTACGTCGCGCTTGAGGGAGAACGCCTCAATGAAGGTTCCGCGCGATCGGATTTCAAGGAAGCTTTCAATGTCGGGCTGGAACTTGCCGCCGACGATCCCGAGGTGATGGCGGGTAAGCCGTTTCGAGGCGTCAATCTGTGGCCGGCACTTCCCGGATGGCGAGACACCGTCCTCGCCTATTACGACGCTTGTTGGGCGCTAGGCCGACGGATTCACCATGGCTTTGCACTCGACCTGGGAATCGCGGAAGATTTCTTCGAGGACAAACTTGACGCACCGATGGCGACGCTGCGAATGCTGCACTACCCGCCGCAGCCTCCGAACCAGGAACGCGCCCCTGACAGCGGCGCAGGCACGCACACCGATTATGGAAACCTCACCATTCTAGCCACGGATGGGGTTGCGGGACTTCAGGTCCGGGCACGGAGCGGCGCATGGATCGATGCGCCACATATTCCCGGCGCATTCGTTTGTAATATTGGTGATTGTTTGATGCGCTGGACCAACGATGTTTACGTGTCAACACCCCACCGCGTAGCGATCCCGGTCCAGGATCGCTACTCTGTAGCGTTCTTTCTCGATCCCAATCCCGATGCACGGGTTGAAGTGTTACAGAGTTGCATAGGACCTGGTGCTGCGCCGAAGTATCAACCCACGAGTGGGGCCGAGTATTTGCGGGGAAGGCTCACGGCCACTTACGATCATCTGAAAGATCGTGCCTGAACATTTCAGCAGGTTCTAGTACTTCTAGTGCTGTTTACTAGATATTTATTTAAAATCTACAGTTAAACTAGGTACAAACAGCCATTGCTTCTGCCCCTCTTGGGCGGTTGCGCTTTTACCTCTAAAGCCTGAACCACGGAGCATATTGGAGAGACGTATGAGAGATGGTACCCAGTTCGCCCTCTCGTCCGTACCAATCGACCAAGCGGATGTCGGATTTCTTTTGCTTGATTCTTGCCAGAAGCTCATTATCGCTAATGAAGAAGCGATTCGGATCCTAGGCTATCCAAACGGCAGATCCACGTCAGGATCCTCTGGGTATGTGGATAAGCTTGTACGGGATAAAGTTTCTCCAATTCTGCGTCGGGAAGGTTCCTCGTGGCAATTCCTGCTAATCAATCAGTTTCAGTCTGGTCGGAGGCGGTATCAGTGCCGAATATTCGGAGTGACTCCCAGGGCCGGGAGTTTAGGCCGGCAGGAAGATATAGCGCTATTGTTCGAGCGGGCATCGGCTCCGTCAGTTGAATTGAGCAAGCTCGGCGAAAAGTATCGTCTAACCAAAAGAGAATAGGAAACTCTGCAACACTTGGTCCGAGGATTAGCCAGCAAGGAAATAGCTTCGCGCATGCAGATCAGCCCGAACACGGTTAAGGTGTTCCTGCGACTCGTGATGATCAAGATGGGAGTTTCCAATCGCGCCGCAATTATGAGCAAGGTTATCGAAATCTCGCTTCGGCCTAAATACGCCCGTGAGCCAATTGTAGCGAGCAGCGTATTACAGTACATAAGTTCGTCAGCAATCCCCGAACAACGCCGGTCATCCCGCGATTGATTTTCCTTTATGCGGGGGCAACGGAGTTTCCCCTCTTGGCAGTTCACACGCGCAAAATCGATTGATCGAGGCGAAGATATCAGTGCGGGCGGTATCTGCATTATTGCAAAGCGGTGCCTCAAAGTGACACAGATTGTGCATTGCGTCTCAAGATTCCGCTAATTTCGATCGGTATTCCAATTCTCGTGCAATTGCGCTAGGTGCTTCCGATAAATCAACAATTTCGCATCGTCCTTCAAGTCCTCCTCTACTCAGGCAGAATCTTCAAAAGGTACCAGTCAGGTCGTAATCCCCTGGGCTAAGCCATTTGGCTAATCCCTACAGAGAATTGACGCGCGCGGCCAACTGTCGCGTAATGGCGCCCGCTCATCCAGCGCCGTCGTCCCGATCCCCCCTGCACGACGAATCGATGAGTGCTCACTTCGGTGAGAATTTAAGCGATAGGAGAGTAAAATGAACAAATTTCTTGTACCGTGTTTTGGTCTCGTAGTGCTGTTGTCGGTGGGGTTCGTTACTCCAACGCGTCTCGCCGCCGGAGATTCCAATCGCGACTGCTACCCGGGGAATACCTTCAACTTCGCATCGGGAGAGACGTGGGCAAAGGGAGAAGCCGAGGGCAATGTCGGGGAGATCGAAACGACGAGGATCGCCGTCTCAACTAATCGGGGACCTGCCGAAATCGAAATCGAGTTCGAGGCAAAGATCGACGACAGCGGGAACTCAAAAGGAACGGCGAAGCTCACAGTCCACTGGCTTGACAAGTCCAAGACGGGGGGAATAGAGGAAACGACCTTCGAATCGGGTTGTGTAGTAGAGGTCGAGACCGATCATCAAACCGGCATTAGCATTGGCGAGTTCGAAGGGGAGTTTGAGGGAGCAGTCGAAAACTTCCCAGGCTATAAAGGGACGACGAAAGCGGCTGTCCTTAGCATCGTGGCCCACCAGGATGACATCCTTGCAGGGCGTGCCCAGCTTGATTTCTCGCTTGAGTTGGGCTACACCTGCTTTGAAAACGTGTACACGGGATTCGGAGATATCGAATTCGAGAAAGTTTCTCTGACGAACCTAAATCCTGCGCACTTCCACATCAATAACGTGGGGCACCATGGACAGGTGAGCTTCCCCGATGAACAAACTGTATCAAGCTGCGGCTTCTGAGGAAGCCAATTAATTTAGGCGTTCGAAAAAGTTACCGAGAAGCGTGGCGGGGCTCGGCCCGGGGTAGCTGGGTTGAGCGCATACCAATCGGCCCAATTATCTTCCCGAGCCCCGTAACGCAGGCTCCGAATGAGAAGCTGCGTAAGATGGCAACGCAAAAGTGTCCGGGTTACCAGCCACGCCCCTCGGAATTCGGCGGTGTAATGTGAAATCGCGACAGATTGGTCTTACTGCATTCGTTGCTCTGGTAGTTATATGCTGCTTCGGGTGCGCCCAGCAAGGAACGGGGACGCGGCTAAACGCAGACTCTACTGCAGATCAGAACTCGAAAGTGAAAGCCAACGCCGTCACTCCCCGCGTTCTGACACTCCGAGGAGTGCTGAGAGATCACAACGGGCAACGCCTTGCTGGCGTTGTAGGTGTGCTTTTTGCGCTTTATGAACAGCAAGAAAATGGGGCATCGCTGTGGCAGCAGGTCCAGAACGTTCAGGCAGACAACCAAGGGCGCTTCACGACCAACTTGGACTGGACTGCCGACGGCTTGATTCATCCGGAGTTGCTCAGGCCAGGAAAGGAGCTCTGGCTGGGGCGGCAAGTGTTGCTGCCCGGCGAGGTCGAGCAACCGCGTATTCGTCTGGTCAGTGCGCCTAATGGGCTATTGGTTCAACGGAGTGGAGCTGCGGTTCTTCAGGCAAATTCCGGCGACCAGCCCCCATCTGCGGCGAACCAACAACCCTCGGAGCAGCCCGCCGACACCCCTAGCGACGAGAGTGCGAATAGACCGCCCAGATCCAAGCTTGGACTTCACAGAACTCGATTAGCGCCTTGAGCCAAGGCAGACGCGACAAGAAAACCCTGACTTTTCAAGCGCCTCATACATCTTACCTATTCACCTTGATCGAAAGCATTGATTGAAGCTGTAGTCTCGATGTGTTGGATGAGATGGAAAATGTCTGCGGGCCTTTGTGGGTTGATCGAGAGGTTTGCGAGCGCACCCGGACGCCCGAATCCCGGCGAGATGCCTATCATCCCGGGCGAAGTGTCGGACTTCAGCACACTGTACCAGCAGAATTGCTCCGGGTGTCACGGCGCAGAAGGAAAGGGCGGAGCTGCAATCGCTCTCGCCAATCCCGTGTACCTTGCGATTGCAGACGATGCGATTCTGCGCCGCGCCACAGCGAGTGGAATTCCTGGGACATCGATGCCTGCTTTTGCGCAGAGCGCCGGGGGCATGCTGACCGATAAGCAGGTCGACGTGATTGTCGGTGGAATTCGCAAGCGTTGGTCAAAGCTGGACAGCGTTCAGGGTGCTGACCCGCCGCCGCATTCTTCATCACAATCCGGCGATCCCACGCGCGGGGCCGAAGTCTATGCAGCGTATTGTTCTTCCTGTCATGGCACCGCGGGTCAAGGTGGGCAAAAAGCCAGCTCCATTGTGGACGGATCTTTCCTTGCGTTGGTAAGCGATCAAGGACTCCGCACAATCGTAATCGCGGGACGTCCTGAGCTGGGCGCTCCCGATTGGCGAGGTAACATCCCGGGAAAACCGATGTCAGCGCAGGATGTTTCCGACGTCGTTGCTTGGCTCGCATGCCAACGGCCGAAATTTCCCGGTCAGCCATTTCCAACAACCGCAAAAGTGATAGGAGAAAGTCGATGAGTTTACCAGGGGGAGTGAGCCGGCGTGATTTTTTCGTGAAGATCGGAATCTTCTTTAACGGGATCGTGGGTGTAGCTCTAGCTGTGCCGATCGTTCGCTATCTTCTCTCTCCCGTTGCCCGCGAGCGGAAACCCGGGTACGAGTCGTGGATTCCTCTCGGGAACGTCGAACAGTTCCCTTCCGACGAGACGCGCCTGGCCACGTATCGAAATCCGGTCATGAATGTATGGGATGGGGATACGGCGGATATCGCCTGCTGGGTTCGAAACGTGGATGGACAAACGTTTCAGGTCTTTGCGATTAATTGTGCGCACTTGGGTTGTCCAGTTCGTTGGTTCCCGCAATCGAGTTTGTTCATGTGCCCCTGCCATGGTGGCGCGTACTACCAGGATGGCTCCCGCGCCTCGGGTCCTCCGGAACGCGGATTATTCGAATACGAATACTGTGATGATAGGCTCATTCGCTGTTCCTGTACGGGCGGGCCGGAAGGTATAAACACCCAATCGCAGTCGGAGCAACCCCAGCGCACCCTGTGCATGGACCAAATCAATTCGCGGGCCATGCGAAAATTATATCGGTGTTTGGGCAACGATAGGCGCGAAATAAGATCGTGTTTTTCTTCAGATTCGTAGCCTAGCCTACAGAAACATTATTTTTACCTGCCAATACCGACGCAATGCCCCCCGAGTTGATTAACTGAACAGGCTAAAATCTCAGATGAATTCATCGCGATTCAAGTCTTTTGACTTCCGCGTGTTGCTTTCCTATACTCCGGGCACCGCAAGGCGGTGTCGGAGGACTCTTGAAAATTGAGCGTCGGCGGCGGGCGTATAGGGCCGGTGCATGGTGCTTGGTAATCGGCTCTGCGTGCTCTGGTGTGACCGCTTCCTGGATCTTATCCGAAGCCCTAGGCGGAGATCACAGTGGTAGCGGCAAAATACTCTTGTAGGATTTGGCTTATTCCTCCTACTCGTATCGGTGCTCGTGTTCGTTTTTTGTATGGCTTTTCTGAAATCCTCAAGACGTGCCAGAACATAAAAAGGATATCCCTCGTCTAGCGCCAATCCACCCTGCGTTCAGTTTGCGAACAACAGCCGCCTTAAAACGTTCGGCTTGAAACCGTATCGGCAGGAACTATGGTACTAGCCGAGCCCTGAGCAATGGTACGGTCGTGCTAAAGCAAACGCCGGATATCCTCGCATTTATAAGAATGTTATAAAAAATCCATGCTAAATACTGAACAGCAGTTCGATTCGTTGGCGACTGAATTCGAGACCCTAGCAGTAGCGATGAGGGGCTGCGAAAGACTAGATCACCGAATTGTGCTGCTCCAACGAATGAGAGTGGTGATCGAGGAAATCGACGAGCAAATCTTCAGTTCTTTGAATCAAGAAACCGGCAAATTAACAGCAGAAAGCCATCATCAATGAACGCTATGGTTAGGCACAAGCCAATCACATGCCCGCATTGTAGATCGGAGCAACGCGTGCATTTACTTGCCATTCCCGACAAAGCTGGCGTGCCGGTGCGCAAACAGACGGTGCGATGCGTAGCGTGTGAGCGAGGCTTCTTTTTGCTGTATGACGCCAAGATTGTCGAAGGCCCGTTTTTTATGTAGTCGTCTCGTTTGTCCTGAGGAGCAGATGCCGGAACGTTTTGGTATTTTCAAACAGCAACCAGACGGAAGTGCCTATTGGCTTGAGGCGGTGGAGAACCTTGGGTCTGCAAAAGCTCGCGCCTACGACCTCGCAGAAAGTTTTCCTGGTCAGTACGTCATTGTGGATAGTGCGACTGGCGTGAGGACGTTCATTCCAGAAAAACAGTAAACCGCCAAAAAGATGAGCCCGAGTGGCTCGCAACGCCGGACCGAACACCGCCGGCCATCGTGCGGTTTGCCCGGCTCAACTAATCCACTCCCGGCTCGCGCTCGAAGATCAGTGGCTCTCAACCGCGACTGCCAGCGCCGCGTTGAGGGCCGATGCTGCCGAGTCGGCGGTCTGTGGCTATCTGGCCTTGATTGCTTTGGCGGGTCTGGTCGTCAATGAGTTTTGGAAAGTAGGTTGGGCAGACCCCGTTGCCGCACTAGCATTGTTGCCGCTGATTGTGCGCGAGGGATGGGAAGCAAGGAAGGGTAAACCTTGCTGCCATTGAAGCGTCTGCCCTGTCTCGCTCACTTTAGGACTTTGCCTTGAGCGCCTCTTGAAAGTGCTTCGCGTCAACGCCGGCTTTGGCGCGTTGCGCCCAAGTCATCGTCGGTCCTTTGCTCCGTACACCTTGACGAATTCGGCCTTGGTCGGGCGTCCGGCGAGAGCGAAGAGACACGTATAAGACGGTCTCGCGCCCTGCTCCTGAATGGGTGAGCGGAAAACCCTGCCGAAAAGCGCCCACGAAAATGCCTAATTAAGGACACTTACCTACTCACGTTAGTTTTCCGCTCACATTCACCGAAGACCGAAGCAAGAGGTCTTGCAACTAGCGCGATGTTTAAGAGATTCAAAGCCAGGTCTGCCAGCCTAAAGACGTTTATTGTCGAGCCAGCCGTCACGAAAGCCCGCGCGACGAAGACCCTCTACGATATAGCGGCATTCCCGAACACTCTTCCAGATAAGTTCCGACTGGAAGTTTTCAATCATCAGAATAATCGGACCTTGATTCAAGCCGAAGATCCAGGGAGACACCCAGCCGTGTTGATTTCTGCTTGTTGCAGGAAAGGTTGGATTAAAACTGGCGTCGAATCCATACTGGCTACACCCTTTCAAATTGAGGCGCTCGATGGCATGACGGACTGTGTCGATTACAATCTCAGGTGCAAATGGGAGAGAAGCTACTACCGCCCAGGGCGAAATGGTGCCGTCATCCGGACCAAATGGCGCACCCCGCGCGACATAGTCGTAAAATACTCGTCGGATACCGTTCACCTCGAGGACGGCAGGCCCTGGTCCATCGCTCG
>Ga0070735_10002844_pt1 | contig 15400 bp, 11 predicted proteins | sample Coa_R1_FD_66443 | JGI IMG/M metagenome (GOLD analysis project Ga0070735, IMG submission 66443) | Surface soil microbial communities from Centralia Pennsylvania, which are recovering from an underground coalmine fire - Coalmine... | ecosystem: Environmental > Terrestrial > Soil > Unclassified ... | reverse complement strand
GTGTCATCAATGGTCACGACACGAATTCCGAAAATAATCCCACCCAAGTCGCGAGTACGTTTGCTGAGAGCCGATCATCGGGCTCCTACCTGGCAAAAGGAAGTTGGCCGCCAATTCCGTGTCGGATATTACAACCGCAAAGACGGACTTGACTGCGTTTGGCTTGTGAACGAAGGCGGAGAATATGAGCAGAGTACTGACCGGAGGTTCCTGGCGAAATACTTCGAAGTCGAGTATCTGTCGAAGGAAAAGAATCTATATGGCCGTGGGAAACGACGCCTCAGAAAGATACACGTTCCGACTGCATTCGAACGGCTCAACGGGAGGTCCACCATCGAGGCATACGAAGGGGCAAAGGGAATTTTGCAGCGGGGCGATGCAAGGGCCGTACATTCGGTAATAAAGGTCTTACTGCACGGTCGGAGGCCGTTCAACAGAGCTGCGGCGGCGCACGCGCTCGATTTTGCGCACAGCAAGGCTGCCGTCAAGGCTTTGGAGAGGGTTGTCGGAGACAAACAAGAAAATTCCACAGTCAGGGGGCAGGCAGCCGAGTCGTTGGCGCACTACCACTTGCCAGAATCGCACGAGATCCTGCTCGGCAATCTCGAGGATCCCTCCAAAGAGGTCCGATTCTGGTGTGCGTTCGCGCTCGCCCAAATGGCGGACGAAAATGCGCTCACCCCGTTGAAGAGGCTCGCCCAGACGGACGACAGGGTGGTCCGAGGCTTTTGGTCCGTCAGCAAGGAAGCTCGTTGGGCAATTCGTGAAATTCGGAAGAGAATGGCGCGAAGGACCGGAAGGCGCAAATTGTGCCTCTATTGTGCGATGGAAGCGACCGCCACCTAGTGAACTGATATACATTCAGAAATGAGCGAGAAATTGTTTTAGCGATGCGAGGAAATTGAGCCAGAACGGAGTAGTGGATAAGGGGATCGCGATCGCGGGGACGAGGAAAAGCATCGCGACGCCGATCCATGTTGCGCGATAAACTCGCCGCGTTGTGAGCAGGTCGAAGACGAGCACGGCGATTCCGAATAGCTGCAACACAACTCCGACGAGCGGCGGCTTGGAAGCGATGATGGCGAAGGGCCAACGGGCAATGGCGGGGCCGATCATGGCGATAGTGCCGAAGAGCATCAGCCGTTTGTGAGAATCGGGATTGCGACGAAGCAGTAGACCAGCCACAAACATTGCGAATGAGAAGTTGATGCCGACCACGTCGAGGGCGAGAATTTGCGCTCGGTCATGCTCCGAAATCGATTCCTGTCCGGGAATCGTGAAGCCTCTGTGAACTCCTTCGAGCATGACGGCGTAGGCCATGGTGAAGACGAGGCCCACCAAGACTGCGCCAAAAACGCCGAGCTTTCTGTGCAGGTCGGTGCGGCCCACGGCCACCAGAGAGGTCTGTATCGCGAATAACGCGATCCATGAGGCGAACACTACGCCATGAATTGCGACGAGAACGTTGGGCAAGTGATAGTGATAGATCGGCGCGAGGAAGAAGGTGCGGGCGAATCCGAGGAAGACGGAAGCGAGGATCAGGACTGCCATGAATGGGAAGAAAAATGTTTCCAATCGTTGGCGCGCAGGGTTTCGCGCGAATGCGGCCGAACTGAAGTCGGTAGTCGCCACTGTTGTGGCCTTTCATTGATGAGTTGAGGGGCCGACTGTTGGGCGAATCTTAGGTGTTGTCGAAACTAAGTGTCAAGACGTTGACGAGAGGCTGGGTGTTGGAAGAACGATTGGTGATCGCGGCGGGCGTTTGTGACGGTTGTGGTCGTCGTTAAGGAATGGACGACGTGGTATCTAAACCCGCACCCTCTAGAAGCTAAGGGTGCGGCACCCAACTGCCGCTTATTTTTTCGGCGTGGGTAAGATGAGCAGGGCGGCTTGGGTGGCGAGTTTCTGGTCGGAGGTCCATGGGGAGCCGATGTGGCGGCCGAGGTGTTGGACTTTGTTTTTGATTTGGGGCGCGGTGCGGCCGAACTTTTTTGTGAGCGCGATTTCAAGGTCGCGCTCTTTTGTTTTGGTGACAGGGATGGAGTTGGAGTCGCAGGCTTTGGCGAAGGCTTCGCGGAAGAAGACGCCTTCGGCGGTGTGGAGGAGCGGGTGGGCGGCAAGGATTTTTTCGAGGGGTGGTAGCGTGCGGCCTGCGGCCATAAGGATGGCGCAGCCGGTGACTTGGAACTTTTGGCCGCGCAGTTCGTCAATTACTTCACGGAGGGCGGACGCGGCGGTGGTGTGTGCGGCGGCGAATGCGGATGCGATGAAGGATTCGGCTTCGGAGAGTTGGAGGTAGCGTGCGGCGTGGTAGGGTTGGCTTGCGCCGGCGTCGGTTGTGCCGGTGATGGGGACTCGGCGGCTGTCGAGCATTGCGATCTCGCCGTGCACGTGTGTAACGGCGACGAGGGCGCCCCAGCCGGAGTGAACGCGGATTCCAAGGGCGCAGCGGTGCATGGATGAACCTCTGAGGTTCGAAATGCCGGAACCCCGAGAATGGGAGCATTGTATCCGTGTCCCTTCGTGTTGTAAGTAGGAAGCGTGCTATTGCCAGGGGATTACGTGGTGCGGACATGGGGCGCAGCAGGCTGCGCCCCTACACAGACAATGCGGAGCGCGAAAGTTTCGAAGGTGATGTGATGTGCAGGGGTTGAACGATGAATAGCTGGTGGCAGGATTTTGTTTTCGCGGGGCGGGTGCTGCGGAAGAATTGGTTTTCGACGCTGGTGATTTTGATTTCGCTGGGGATCGGGATTGGGGCAAACACAGCGATCTTCAGCGTGGTCGATGCGCTGTTGTTGAGGCCGTTGCCGTATCCGCAGCCGGATCGATTGGCGGGAGTGTGGCTGCATTCGCCGGCGATCGGGATTTTTCGCGATTGGCCGTCGCCGGGGCAGTACATCGATTTGCGGAATGAGAATCATTCGTTCGAACAGATGGCGCTGGCGCAGATACGTCCCGTGACACTGACGGGGCGCGAACAGGCGGAGCATCTCGATGGGATACGGGCACAGTCGACGTTGTTGACGATGCTGGGAGGGAAGGCGCAGCTGGGGCGTTTGTTGCTGCCGGAGGAGGATTTGCCGGGAAAACCGCCGGTGGTGGTGCTGACGGATCGAGTGTGGCGGAGATTGTTCAGCGCTGATCCGCAGATTATCGGGAAGACGATCATTTTGGACAGTGAACCGTTCACGGTGGTGGGGATTTTGCAGCGGGGGTTTCGGCTGAACGGGGAAGTAATGCCGGCGGAAGGACCGATGGATCGCGTCGATGTGTTTCGGCCGTTTCCGCTCGCAGCGGATGCGGCGACGAATCGGCGCGACGAAAATTACAACATTCTGGTGAAGCTGAAGCCAGGCGTGACGGTGCAGCAAGCGCAGGCTGACCTGGATGTGATGGCGTCGCGCATTCGTGAAAAGGATAAGCGTGGCGAGAGTTTCGGGATGCACATCACGTTGCTGCAGGATGAAGTTGTTGGCGACGTGAGGCGAGCGCTGTTGGTGTTGCTTGGATCGGTGGGACTGGTGCTCTTGATCGCGTGCGCGAACGTGGCGAATTTGTTGCTGGCGCGCGGCGCAGCGCGGCAGAAAGAGATCGCGCTACGCACGGCGATGGGTGCTTCGTGGAAGCAGATCACGCGTCAATTGTTGACGGAGAGCGCGCTGCTGGGCGTGCTTGGAGGTCTGGTAGGACTCGGTGTGGCGGAGTTAAGCCTTGTTGTGGTGCGCACGATGAATCCGGGGAATATTCCGCGGCTGGAAGATATTGGCATCAACGGCTCGGTGATGGCGTTTACGTTTGGAGTGTCGCTGGTGACGGGAATTTTGTTTGGGCTGGCGCCGGTGTGGCGCGCGTTGAAAGTGGATTTGAATACGTCGCTGAAGGCGGGAGGGCGCGCGGGGCAGGCGGACGGCGGGATTTTGGTGCGACGGCAGCGACTGCGCGGATTGCTGGTGATTTCGGAGCTGGCGCTTTCGCTGATGTTGCTGATCGGGGCGGGGCTGCTGGTGCGAAGTTTTGTGCGGCTGGAAGCGGTGCCGCCGGGATTCAGTCCGGATCACGTGCTAACGATGCAGGTGTCGGTGGATGGTCCGAAATATCAGGATGGAAAACAACGAGCGGCGTTCTATCGCGAGGTGGAAAGCCGCATTTCGGAGCTGCCAGGAGTTGTTGCGCAGGGGCAGGTCGATCCGCTGCCGATGACGGGAGGAGTGGGCTGGGGATCGATCAATGTGGAAGGATTTACGCCGGCGCCGGGACAGGAGTTGCAAGTCGATTTGCGGATCGCAAGTGCGGGCTATTTTTCGTCGATGAAGATTCCGTTGGTGGCGGGAAGATTCTTCGATGAACACGATAATGGCGATGCACCGCAAGTCATGATTGTTGATGAACGATTCGCGAAGCGGTTTTGGCCGAACGGAGAGGCAGCGGTCGGCAAACATCTGTGGTTCCGCGATCCGAAGAAACCGCTGACGATTGTCGGTGTCGTAGGAGCGGTGAAGCAGTATGGGCTCGAGACGGACGGGAAGATCGCGGGGTATTTCGCGCAACAGCAAGCTGCGTCGGGGGGAATTGCACTGACGGTGCGAACGGCGGGCGATCCGGCGGCGATTTCGTCGGCGGCGGCGCAAGCAATTCACGCAGTTGATCCTACGGCGGTGGTGTTTAGTGTGCGGACGATGGAGGAGCTTGTACACGATTCGCTGGCGCGTGCGCGATTTGCGAGCACGATGCTGGGAGCATTTGCTGCGTTCGCGGTGCTGCTGGCGGCGGTCGGGTTGTATGGAGTGATGTCGTATCTGGTGACGCAGAGCACGCGGGATATTGGCGTGATGGTGGCGCTAGGCGCGCGAGGCGGGGATATTGTCGGGCTCGTGATGCGTCACGGGATGGAACTGGCGGGGATAGGAATTGTCGTGGGTTTGATTGGTGCGATGGCGCTGACACGGGTGATGGCGAGCTTGCTGTTCGGTGTCAGCGCGATGGATGCAGTTACGTTTATTTTTGTGCCGTTGGTGCTGGCGGGAGTTGCGTTCGCTGCGACGGTGATTCCGGCGTGGAGGACGACGAGGGTGGATCCGGTGGTGGCGCTGAGGGACGAGTAAGGATTTGCGCCGGGACGCCTGTCGCAGTTGCCATTGATCGTCTAGTTGGCGGAGAAGCGACCTCATGAGACGCATCATTTTCGATATCAATGTCACGGCAGACGGCTGTTGCGACCACACCAAAGGGATTGCCAATGACGAGACGCATGAATATTTCACGCAGCTATTGCGGAGTGTTGGGCTGCTCGTATTCGGGCGCAAGACGTATGAATTGATGGTTCCGTTTTGGCCTGATGTGGCGAAGAGCCAATCGATGTCGCCGTCATCAAACGAATTCGCGCGAGTTTTTGACTCGCTCGACAAAGTCGTTGTCTCACGGTCGTTGAAGAGCGTCGAAGACGGAAGAACGAGAATTATTCGCGGAAACCTTCGCGAGGAAATGCTGAAACTGAAAGAAGAGCCGGGCGGAGATATTTTGGTTGGTGGCGTGGATGTTCCTTCTCAACTAATGGAGCTTGGTCTGGTGGATGACTTTCGAATTGTCGTTGGGCCGGTTGTGGCAGGGGAGGGGCGACGGTTGTTTGATGGGGTTCGGCTGCCGGAGACCTTGCGATTGAAGCTGGTTGAGACGAAGGTTTTCAAGTCGGGATGTGTCGCGCTTCATTATCTGAAGCAGTGATGGGGAGTGTGCGATGAGCCCGCAATCGAAAGCGAAGAAGAAGAGTGGGGTGCCGGAGGAGAAGTTGGCATTGTTCGATGAGCTGATCGCGGTGCGGCCGGGGATCGAGAGGAAGGGCGCGAACAACGCTTATGCGGCGGTGAATGGGAATATGTTTTTGTTGATGCAGGCGGATGGGGTGTTGGCGATACGGTTGCCGGAAGATGCGCGCGAGGAATTTTTGAAGAAGTATAAGGCGAAGCTGCATGAGGCTTATGGGGCGGTGATGAAGGAGTATGTGGCGGTACCGGAAGGCGTGTTGGTGGCGGGGAAGGTGAAGGATCTGCAGAAATACATTGCGATGAGCTACGACTACACCAAGGTGCTCAGACCCAAGCCGACGAAGAAAAGTCGGTAGTTATTTGCCGGTTGCCGTTCGTTGACCAAATAAGCTCAACAGGACGCGAAGTCGCCCTGATCCGGGTAAAGTCGAAAGAAGTCCCGGAGGGCGAAGAATGCTTTGGCGGCGTCTTATCTCGGCCATTGTGCTAGCGGTGATGATCGGAACTTCAGCGACAGCGGCGCCCGGAAGTTCGGCGCGGTTCGACGACGACGCGGCGATCGATGTTCAAGTCAGCAAGGAATTTCAGGCTCAGGTCGCTGCGATTATCCAAGCGTACCGGAAGCACGATAAGGTAAAAGGGCATGAGCTGATCGAGCAGTTTCGGCTGCCGAACGCGCACGATTGGTTTGCGGCGCATTTGAATCCGGCGCGGAGCGATGAATTCGCAAGTCGCTACGATCGGTTATACGAGAATTTCGACGGGTCTTTCGAACTCACCGTGGAAGATATCGTTGCTGCGAAAGACGCGGACCTGGGCACCAAAGTTAAAGCTGCAGATGAAAAGCCAACGGAAGACCTTTTGTACGGTGGAAAACGAAGTGGAGTGACGACCACCAATCCTGTTGCGCTTTTTTTCTGTGTGTTTCAGATCACGGTCAAGAAGACTCCCAACGTGAGTTGGGGCAGCACGTTCGTTCAACAGGACGGAGCATTTCGGTTTGTTGGAAATGGCGGTTGGCCATTTTGGGTGTGGCAGGAGCATACCGAAGGCGGTGTTGGCAAGGCGAGCCATTTCGGCACACCACCCATCCCGATTTCGCGGATTGAGGCGGCATATCCGGTACAGGCGAAAGCCGAAAATATCCAGGGAACGGTCGTGCTACACATCTACATCGATAAAGAGGGGCGCGTCGTAAAGGTCGAAGTCAAAAGCGGTGATTCCAAGTTAACACAAGCGGCAGTGGATGCCGTGCGGCAGTGGCGCTACAAGCCTGCGACACTCGGCGGAGTGCCGATCGTGATCGATCAAACGGTAAGCATAGTGTTTCGATTGCCCTGACAGTAGGGCACGCACTTCACTCAAAACACGCACCTGCACGAGCCAAGATGGGAATGCCGTGCAATTGCGGCCGACGACTCGGTGGCCTTCGTACTGTTCGAAATTGGTCCAGAGTACAGGTTGAGATTTGAACAGGGTGGTGGGGGAAACTGGGTGCGGGGTTGTGGGCGTGTGTTATCGTACGCGATTGGTACGATAGATTGGCGCGATTGAGACGGAAGTATGGGACGAATTCGAACTGAGAGCGAGCAAGCGGCGATGGGAGTGAACGGAACGAACGGGTTCAAGCCGGCGGGAGCGCACGCCGAGTTGCCGACCGAGAAATTGCGGTGGCGGTGCGACACTTCGCGATTGCCGTTTGAGACGACGGCACAGGCGGAGCTGCGCGAAGGATTTATCGGGCAAGAGCGGGCGCTGCGAGCGCTGAAGATGGGCGTGGAGATGTCGGCGCCGGGCTACAACATTTTCGTGTGCGGATTGGCGGGGACGAGTCGCGGCGGGACGATCGCGTCAATGATCGGCGAGCTGCATCCGGTTACGAAACAATCGGTGGACCGGTGTTACGTCAACAATTTCAAGATTGCGGACCGGCCACGGCTTTTGTCGCTGCCGCGCGGGCAGGCGAATTCCTTCAAGAAGGAAATGCAGGCGGGGATTGATTTTCTGCGGCGCCGGATTCCACAGGTGTTTGAGGGCGAGCCGTTCCAGAGGCAAAAAGGTCGGATTGTCGAGCGATTTACAGTGCGTGAAAAGGAGTTGATGGACGATTTCACGCGGAGGATTTCGCGCGAGCAGTTTGCGCTGGGGCACATGCAGGTGGGCGCGGTGGCGCTGCCAGAGATTTTTCCGGTGCTCGAAGGGCAGATGGTGCCGATCGAAGATATTTCGAAGATGGTGCACGAAGGCAAGCTGGATTCTCCGGTTGCGGAAGAGATCGAGCGGAAATATGAGCAGTTTCGGCAGGAATTTACGGTGGTGTACCGGAAGACGCTGACGTTGTCGCGCGAATTGGCGAGCGAGCTGAGTTACCTGGAACAGGAAGCTGCATCGGTATTGGTGGACGGAGTTGTCGAGGAGTTGAAGGAAAAATATTCGAATTCGAGTGTCGGGGAATATCTGGAGGAAGTGCGGCATCACTTGCTCGACAATCTCGATCCGTTCAAGGAGCGAGAGGGGGAAACCGAGGGCGAGGGTGAGGCGACGTCTTCGCTGGAAGGCATGCCGAAGTTGTCGGGCGGGCCGGAGAAGGATCCGTTCCGCGTTTACGGCGTGAATGTGATTTTGGCGCACGGCGACGATGAAGGTTCGCCGGTGATTTTTGAGACGACGCCGACGTACGCGAATTTATTCGGGACGATTCAGAAGGCTTACGACGCGCGCGGTGGATGGACAAGCGATTTCATGGATTTGCGCGGCGGATCGCTGCTGCGGGCGGACGGCGGATTTCTAATTATGTATTCGCTGGAGGCGCTGTCGGAGACGGGAGTTTGGCGCGCGCTGAAGAGGACGCTGAATCACAATCGATTGGAAATTCAGCCGATCGATACGTTTTATCCGTTCGGCGGGAGCGCGATGAAGCCGGAAGCGGTGCCGATCAGCGTGAAAGTGATTTTGATCGGCGACCGTGATTTGTACGAGATGTTGTATGAGTACGAGGAGGATTTCAGGAAGATTTTCAAGGTGCGCGTGGAGTTTGACGAAGAGATGCGCATGAGCGACGGCGTGATCGCGGAGTATTCGGGGCGATTGCGGGCGTTGTCGGAGAAGGAATCGCTGGCGCCGTTCGATCGCGGGGCGTTCGCATCGATTTTGGAATATGGAGTGAGGCAGGCGGGCAGGCGGAACAAGGTTACGGCACGATTTGTGGATATCGCGGATTTGGCGCGTGAGGCGGCGTACGTTACGGCGAATGCGAATGAGTCGGTGGTGCGCGCAGCGCATGTGCGGACAGCGCTGTCTGCAAAAATGGAGCGGCACAATTTAATCGAGACGCGCATTCGCGAAATGATTGAAGAAGGGACGCTGCTGGTTGATCTGGCGGGGACGCGTGTAGGACAAGTGAATGGGCTGAGTGTGCTGGAGATTGGCGGATATTCGTTTGGGAAGCCGGTGAGGATTACGGCGACGGCGGCGCTGGGGAAGACGGGTCTCATCAATATCGAGCGCGAATCGAATTTGAGCGGACGATTTCACGACAAGGGCGTGCACATTATTTCGGGATTTTTGCGAAGCCGATTTGCGCAGGATAAGCCGCTGTCGCTGTCGGCGAGCATCTGTTTCGAACAGTCGTACTCGGGAGTGGATGGAGATAGCGCGAGTTCGACGGAAGTATATGCGCTGGTGTCGGCGCTGGCGGAATTGCCGCTGCGGCAGGATATCGCGGTGACGGGATCGATGAATCAGCAGGGCGATGTGCAGGCGATCGGCGGAATCAACGAGAAGATCGAGGGATTTTTTGACGTTTGCAAGATTGAGGGGCTGACGGGATCGCAGGGCGTGTTGATGCCGGCTTCGAATGTGGAAGATTTGATGTTGCGGGAAGATGTGCTGGACGCGGTGACGGCGGGGAAATTTCACATTTGGCCGGTAGCGAAGATTGAAGAGGGGATTGAGATTTTGACGGGGATGTCGGCTGGCGCGCGAAATGGCGATGGGGCGTTTGCGAGTGGGACGGTGTTTGCGAAGGTGGATGAGCGGTTGGGGAAGATGGCGCGTGTGATGAAGGAATTTGAGTAGGCTTTGATTTGTCTGGCCGACGGCACAAGAAGACAGCCGAACGACAACCGGGATTTTGGAGTAGCGATGCGGGGCGCTATCTGACGGGCACGTCCATGCTCGGTGCAGTCGCGTTGGCTATCTACGTGTTCGAAGCACACACCAAGCATACTCCGCATCAGCCAGGTTTGTGTCCAGTTGACGGGCGCCAAGCCGAATGGACGACGAGACGTTCGGATGGCCTGTGCGACTATGGACATACGAGGTTGTATGCGGCGTCGCATACTTGGAGAGAGCAGTGTCCGGATGGGATGAGGTCGCTGGGCGGGGATGAGAAACGCGCGCAGCCGCTGGTGACAGACCATGAAAAGAGCGTACGCCCGAGGTGAGAGGGCTGTGCGTCCAAATTGAACAAATGGTGATGCCGCGCGTTCACGCGGTCATGGTGCGGTTTTGGCAGGTAAGAATTGAGAGCGTTGAGAGCCTAGAACGCCGGCGTGAAACGCTCGCCATAAACGAGCGCGACGAATTGCCTCATCAATTTCACTTTGACTGAGTCTTGCGGCGACTTTTTGGCGCGCGGCGGATACGGACTCGCCGCTTGTGCCGGCGATTTCGACCCACATGTACGCGATAAGTGGATCGGCTTCGACGCCTTGACCGTAGTAATACGCGTTGGCCAGGTTGTTGAATGCTTTTGGATTTCCGCGTTCCGCGGCAAGATTAAAAAGGCGGAACGCCTCGTGCGGATCGCTTGCGACTCCGCGACCTTCCTCGTAAAGCAAAGCGAGGTTAGCAGTCGCTGCAGGATCTCCATGGTGGACGGCGACGCGATACCAACGTACTGCTTGATCTAAATCCTGTCGGACACCTTGGCCGGTTTCGTAGCAGAGGCCCAGTGAAAATTCTGCGACCGAGAAACCGGATTTCGCTGCGGCGGCGAAGAGTGCAGCCGCATGAGCCGGATCTTTGGAGACGCCGGTACCGGTCAGGTAAGCGGAACCCAAATTCGTCATTGCGTGAACTTCACCCATGGTGGCGGCTTGCCGCCACCAATGAATAGCGCTGTCGATGTCGGTGCGAACACCTCTTCCTTGTAAGTACATCACACCTACGTTTTGCTGAGCTGGGGCGTACCGTTCGCTAGCCGCGCGAAGAAACCACTGAAATGCCCGGAGATCATCGCGATCGACGCCGATGCCATCGGCGAGCATTCTACCGAGTTCATTCATCGCGGGTGCGCTGCCTCGATTTGCCGCGAGGCCAAACCAATAGAGTGCCTGGGAAAAGTCCTGTGCAACTCCCGCGCCGTTGGCATAGGCCTTTGCGACGGCAAATTGGTCTTGTGGAGACCCAGCGTGGGCGCGGCGAAGAGTGGATGAAGTTAACGCGCGCTCTGATGATGGGGAATTCGCATTCGAAGCCTTTTGCTGGGCGCGGCTTGGAGCGATGAGAAATAGGAACAGAGTGATGGGAATCACCGGACGCATACAACCTCCGCCTCGTGTTCGTTAGACGCGGGTCCAGGAGTCCGCTCGAACGGATGAACTGCGTTCCGAGGGCGCGCAGTTCACCGTCCGAAGTGCACGGACAGGAAAGCTGAGCGATAGACCCGGCCCACGATGCGTTGGTGACACGCCACTGCAGCGCGCTTATCGAGTCGAGTGAGCGTCACTATTACCGCCCAGCTCCCATTTGAGCAAAGTTTTGAGGCACGAAGCGTGTTTGTGGCAATGCAGGCGGGCTAACGGCTTCCACAAAAAAATCACACGACATAACCGCATGAAAGAAATAGGTTTATCCGAGAGTGAAAGGCTCAGATCTAATCGGAATGACAGTAAACGGTTAGGCTACGTAATGAGTTGGTGCTAGACTTCGCCGAAAATGAAACGGAGTGTGGGATGCGCGACGGAGAACTATTTCGGGGCGTGTTCTGTTTTGAGGGGTTCGAGGTCGATGTCCGATCTGGCGAACTGCGGAAGCTTGGAACAAGAATAAAATTTCAGGATCAGCCGCTCCGGCTGCTAACGCTCCTTATCGAGCACCAAGGTGAGGTTGTGACTCGTGAAGAGCTTCGGGCGAAGCTCTGGCCAGCGGACACCTTCGTCGATTTCGACCATGGCCTCAACAGCGCTGTCGCAAGAGTCCGAGAGGTCCTGAACGATTCGGCGGCGACGCCGCGGTTCATCGAAACTATTCCCAAAAGAGGCTATCGATTTCTGGCACCGGTCGAGGTACGGGGTGCGCTTCCGGAGCTACGCGTTGCGGCGATTACGTCTTCGAGTGAAGAGAAGAGCGATCCAGTCAAGGACTGGAATCAGTGGCTGGGATGGCTCGTGGTAATTGGGTGCTTGCTCGCTGTGATTGTTTTCGCCGGAATGGAAATGGTTCGGCCGAAAGCGTTTGCACCGCCGAAGATCGCAAGGACGGTGCAGCTTACCAACGACGGGCAACTTAAGGGAACCTCGGCCAGCGACGGGATTCGATTGTATTTTGTAGAGAAGATTGCGGAGAAATTCCTACTGAAACAAGTGTCGGTTCACGGTGGAGTGGTGAGCACGGTTAATCCGTCGTGGGGACCGATCTACATTTACGAATTATCGCCAAATCGATCGGAGCTTCTGGCTGGTGCGGAAATCAAGCTCGAAGCAATGCCTTTGTTCACAATCGAGTTGCCTTCGGGGTTGCCGCACAAGCTCAATCCCTGGGCGAACGCAGCTTGCTGGATGCGCGACGGCTTACACATTGCATATGCGCAGGGAAAGGAAATCTACCAAGCTTCGATCGATGGCTCGAACGCAAATCGCATCGCGACCGTGGGCGGGGATGTTTCGAACCTCAGCGCTTCGCCCGATGGAGCGCGGTTGCGATTCACAACGAGTGACAACGAGAGCGGTGCTCTGGAATTGACGGAATTGAGTTTGAAGGATGGGACCGTCACGTCGCTCACACCCAGCTGGAAGGGTGTCGCCCGGCCGTGCTGCGGGGTCTGGTCACCCGATGGTCGGTATTACTATTTCCAAACTCGGTTGGAGTCAAAATACCTCGACGGAGATATATGGGTTTTGCCGGGCGCGAGCGGAAAGGGCCAACGGATTGCGGAGACGGCCCTGACGCACGGGCCCTTGGCATTGGGAAAGTTGTCCGTCGATCCTAATGGGAGAACTCTTTATGCACGGGGCGTGCTACCTCGGGCGCAACTGGTCCGCTACGACTCCTGCAGCGCTTCGCTGTTGCCTTTTTTGGGTGGGATATCGGCATCCGATGTGGACATCTCGAAAGATCGACAGTGGGTTACCTACGTTTCCTATCCAGAATCCGTTTTGTGGCGAAGCCGACTGGACGGAAGCGAGCAGTTGAGACTTAGTTTTGGGAAAATAGAAGCTTACATGCCGCGATGGTCTCCAGATGGAAAGGAAATCGCGTTCATAGATTTTCAGGAGGGCAAGCAGTCGAAGATTCTGTTGGTATCGAAAGATGGTGGCCCCACTCGCGAGTTGCTCCCCGAGGATCGACACTGGGAAGATCAAGTGAATTGGACAAGCGATGGGAAGTCGATCGTGTTTCAAGGGAAATATTTGAACGATGAAGTGGCGATCTACCGATTCGATTTTGGGACGAGGAAAGTGACACAACTGCCAGAATCGAAAGGACTGACTTGGCCGCGCGTTTCTCCGGACCAACGATACGTGGCGGCCGTCTCGGCGAATTTGAGAAAGCTGTTGCTTTTCGACAACAACACGAAGAAATGGTCCGAGATCTCGCAGGTGGAGTCGGGCTGGATCGCATATGACAACTTCTCGTTCGATGGTAAGTACATCTTCATGGCCGGGCTGGACACCCAGCGAGGATACAGGGTACTGAAGGTCAGCGTACCCAAGGGAAAGACGACCCTAGTTGCCGACTTGAGAAACGTGGCCATGCCAGACCCACTGTGGATGGGGCTGGCTGCGGATGATTCGCCGGTAATTCGCATTGATAAGAGTACGCGGGAGATTTACGCGATGGATTTGGAGTTCCCATAGGACGATGGGTCGGACTCATTGGATGGGGGCGACGTAGGCGCGGCGGGCGGAGACGGTGTAGGCGGACGATGTCGCGGAGTCGGGTGGGGTGATGCGGACTTCGAGGGTGTGGACTTTGCCGTCGTGCACGGAGGGAGCGAAGGCGAGGCTGTATTCGTGGCGAATGAGTTGGGCGATTTGGGCGTACATCGTCGAGTAGTCCTGGGGGTTGTTGGGGAAGTAGACTTGGCCGCCGGTGGCGTCGGTTAGGGCGCGGAGGAGGCGGTCGGCTTCTTCGAAGCCTTGTTGGGTGAAGGCAGTTTTGGCGGCGAGTTTTTTTTCTTCTTCTTCGTCTTCTGCGGATTTTTCTTTTTTCTTTTTCTTTTTTTCCTTCGTGGGTTGTTGTGTGGGCGCACGCATTGCGCCGCTTAAGGAAATTGCTAACAAGCGGACGTCGCTGATTTTCAGGCGCTGGAGGGCGGCGTCGATTTCGGCGGGTGTGGAGGTGTCGAGGCCGGTGGAGAGGAGGACGATGGATTTTTTACCTTGGGTTTTTGTGAGCCAGTCGAGGACGGTGTTGAGAGATTTGGAGAGATTGAGGCTGCCAAAGCCGACGTAGTAACGGACGTTGGAGAGGGCGGCGTAGGCGGAAGTTTTGTCGGGGGTGAAGTCGAGCATGAGTTGAGGGGCGGCGTCGTATTTTGCGACGGCGATGCGGTCGCCGGAGGAGAGGCCGTCGAGGAAAGAGTGGGAGGCGTTGACGTGAGTCGAGGCGAGGAAATAGACGGCGGGGCCGGCTTCGACGAGGAGGAGGACTTCGGCGGGCGAGATGACGTTGGCGAAGTCGGTGATGGGTTGTTCGACGCCATTGTCGAGGATGTGAAAGTTTTCGGGGGCGAGATTTGGGATGAAGTTGCCTTGAGGGTCGGTGACGACGACGCCGACGTTGACGCGGTTGACGGAGACTTGGATGGAGGGGGATTGCTGTTGGGATAGAGATTGAAGAGGGGAGAAGAGATTCACCACAGAGGACGCAGAGTTCGCAGAGACAGAAGCTGAGAGTAGAACGGCGAGGAAGGGAAGGAGAGACGAGGAGCGCATTCGAAAATTTAGCATGGGGTGGAGAGATCGTGCTCGTCGTTGTGGTGCAGGCTATGCTTCATCTAAACCCCGCGATTTGGGAAACGATCGCGGGTACAGGTGAGAGACCTCGGTTGTCGATTTGATTTGGGTTCGGTTTGATCTAAACCCGCACCCTTTAAAAACTAAGGGTGCGGCACCCAAAGGCCACTTTTATTGGATCCATTGGTCGAAGTGGATGCCTTTTTCGTCTTTCCAGGAGGCGCCGACCATGGTGTGGAGGTGGCGCTGGAGAGTTGAGGGATTTGCTTCGGCGAGGATGTGGTGAGCTTTTGCGGTGGCGGCTTTTTGGTCGGCGGTGGCGGTTGGTTTGGCGGCGGATTTTTGTGCTTCCTCGATCCAGCGGGCTTTAGCAGCGGCCCAATCCACTTTGGAGAAGTCGAAGAAATAGAGACCGTTGATTTTTGCGGGGTAGTCGGGGCGGGCTTCCTGCAA
>Ga0070735_10002843_pt1 | contig 15403 bp, 9 predicted proteins | sample Coa_R1_FD_66443 | JGI IMG/M metagenome (GOLD analysis project Ga0070735, IMG submission 66443) | Surface soil microbial communities from Centralia Pennsylvania, which are recovering from an underground coalmine fire - Coalmine... | ecosystem: Environmental > Terrestrial > Soil > Unclassified ... | reverse complement strand
TCTCATCCAAAACTCCGCTAAATCGGACACCGCTCGATCTTGCTCCAGGATCACGTCCAAATGCTCGCGGAACCGCTTTGCGGAAACCCAGTACTTCCTCTCTCGGGGTGAGCCCGGTGCACGGCCATCGCGGGTCAGTCCGTGATACAGAAACACGGGTGTGCCGCTTCGGGCCGCCTGCACTCCTGTTGCGGGATTCGGCTTCAATTGGTCTGCTGCCAAGTTCCCTCCTGTCGATTGCGGAAGCAGCGCCAGAACCCGACCAGGAACGCTACATTCATCGCCAGCATGAAAAATCCAACCAACACAAACGGGAGCCGGCTGAGACGCCTGTTGAAGATTACGGCCAGCGAAGACCAGAAGTACAGAAATAATTGCCCGGCGAGCGCTATCAAATACGGCGTTTTGGATACCAGCAACAAATTACTCAGCAGCAGGACGATCAACACGAATGGCAGAATCCAGCGCAGGAATTTGTGCGACAGGAAGGCGAGCAGCGTAAAGCCCGGCATCGGTGTTCGAATCAGCCCTGGTAATGCGCGAAAGCTGCCCATGGCGAGCCGCACGCGTCGCGTGAACTCTCCGCCGATGCCCGCCGCCGCGAAATCGATTGCCTTCGCTTCCGGATCGTACAGCACCTGGTAACCCAGCTTGCGGGCATTCATCGGAGCTACGAAATCGTCGAGCAGGGTATCCGGGTTGAGAGGATGGTAACAGGCCCGCCGCATGGCATAAATGGCGCCGCTGGCGGTTAGCGTCGCGCCGAGGCGCGCTTCCATCAGCCGTAACATGCTCTCGTAGCGCCAGTAAATGCCTTCGGTCCGCTTCGATTCCTCCGTCCGGTCGAATTCGAGGGCGCCGCAAACCACCCCCACTTTTTCATCGGCAAAGTGCCGCACCAGCATCCGGATCGCATCCGGAGCAAACAACGTGCTGGCATCGGAAAAGATCAGAATGTCATTGCCGCTCTGCTTCACGGCTTGATTCAGCGCATATGATTTTCCCCGGCGCTGATCGAGGAACAAGGTATTGATGCTTAAATCCGCCGCCGAGGCCAGGATCTCGGCCGTGCTGTCCGTCGAGCCATCGGACACAATCACGATTTCGAGCTGTTCTTTCGGATAGTTGAGCTTGCGCAAATTTGCCAGAGTCCGGGGAAGGTTCGCGGCCTCGTTGTGCGCCGGGATGATCACGCTGACACGTGGCAGATTCTCGGGAGCCAGGGGAAGAGTCCTGCGGTCGCGGCGGCCCGTCAGATGACGCCAATCGCGCCTGATCTGGGAGATCGAGTACGCCAGAAACAATAGGCCTGGATACAGCAGATAGGTATATACCACCAGGAACAGGCAAATCCAGAATCCGAACAGACCGGCCGCGATCATCGGGCACCCTTTCCTAGCAAGAGAATCTTAACGGTCTGAAACAGAATCAGGCAGTCGAGCCCAATCGAGACATTCTTGATGTAGAAGAGGTCATAACTCAGCTTTTCAATGTTGTCCTCGAGCGAGGAGCAGTAGCCGCGATGGACCTGCGCCCAGCCCGTCGCGCCGGGCTTGATGTTCCAGCGTTGGCTGTAAAACGGGATGCGCGCGGCGAGGTCGGTTTCCATTTCTTGTGAAAAAGGCCGCGGTCCGATAAAATCCATATCGCCGCGCAGAATGTTATACAGTTGCGGCAGTTCATCCAGACGCGTCCGGCGCAGCGAACGCCCCACCCGCGTGAATCGTTTGTCCTCCGCTTCCGCGGGCTTTGTATTGGCGTCTGCGTTCGCGTGCATGGAGCGGAACTTGTATAGCTCGAACACTTTGCCATAGCGGCCGACCCGCTTTTGCCGAAACAGCACGGAGCCCGGTGAATCCAGCCGTACCGCGATCGCCGTCAACACCATCACAGGAAATACCACGATTATTCCGATTGCCGAAAAAACCAGGGAACAAAGCCGCTTATAAAAGAGGATGAGACGCGACACCTGAAATCCTCCCGAGAGCAGCAAAGTGCTGGGACGCAGCGCCATCAGCGCAATCCGTCCGGTAATGGCCTCGTAAGTCTTGGTTCCATCCTCAATATGAAGACCCCGGGCTTTGAAGGTCAGAAGCTTTTCCATCGGGAGTCTGCCGCGCCGATCCTCCATCGAGACGATGATGTGGTTGATGCGCTCGCTCGCGAGCAACTCATCCAGCTTGTCCATGGACCCCAGGCAGCGTATGCCGGATACGGTCTCGTTGGCTACCGGAACGAAGCCGTGAATCCGCAGGCCAAGCTCATCGCGGGGCCCTATCTCCTCCACCAGCGCATCCGCCAAAGCGCCACCGCCGAGCAGCAGCGTCCGTCGTGTCAGCCCGATCAGCCGGGCGAGTGACAAATAAACAGTCCTCCAGATGGGCAGGAAAACGCTGGCGAAAATCACCCAGCTCAGCAGAGGGCCACGTCCGAGGCGCGTCTGGGGAAACAGGTAAAACAGGAGCGCCAGCACAATGCAAGAGGTGCCCAACACCTGCACCAGCCGGGTGGCCGCCTCCCGGCGATTGTGCAGGATGAGCGTGTCGTATAAATCGTAGTAGTACATGCACAGCATGCAAATGAGAGAAATGGCGAGAACCTTGAGCCCCCCATGTCCATAACTGAACACGAGTTCCATATCCCGTCCCAGCCAGAACGACATGGTGACCACCAGCGCCACGGCGAGAAACAAAGCTTCCGTGATCGCCAGCAACAAAGTTCGGCCGGGAAAATACACGTGGAATAATCGGATCATTCGTCGCGATCCGTTTTCCGCGGAGTCGCGGCAGTATGACGGTTATAGTACGCATAGTAATAGCGCTCTTCGGGTTCGTCATACCCGTTGAGGACAGTGCCGGCGATGTACACGCCTTTTAAGGATTGAACAGCCCGCTCGAACTCCGCCGGGCGTGTCACGCCCGCGCGGGCGACCAGAACGACGGCATCGGCAAGCGAACCAAGAAAGTGGGCATCGGCGAATGGAATAACCGGCGGTGAGTCGATCACCACCCAGTCGAAATTCGCGTTGCCGGTTTGCAGCAATCTCGGAAGCTGCGCCTTCTGCAGCAGATCGACAGGATCTCCCAGCGGATTGCCGGCATCCAGCAGGTAGAGGCCCGAAGGCTCCAGACAGCGCAGACTCTCGCTGAGGCCGGCCTGGTCAGCCAGGCAGCCTGCCAAGCCCATGCCCAGTTCCACGGCAAAGATTTTCTGGATGCTGGGTCGGCGCATGTCGCCATCGATCAGCATCACCCGGCTCTCGGCACTGGCGAGCATCAGCGCCAGATTGGCTGCCACTACGGTCTTGCCCTCCCCCGGCACCGCGCTCGTAACCACCAGAGTGCGCAGGCGCCGCGTTTGGCGCAGTTGCAGCAGGCGATGATTCAGCATTCGGAGCTTCTCTTTGCCGGGATGACCCTGGCCGGGATGACCCTGGCCGGTGTGGCCCTGTCCCGTGTTCACGACGATACGACGCTCCAGGGCCGGATTGCAGGTAATTCGGCGCACACGCTCGAACTCGATCGGCCCCGCCGTCGCCAGCTGCGAATTTTCCGTCTTGACCGAGTCTAAGGCCAACGAACGTGCCGTCGACCCGCTGCCCTGTTCCGGCCTACGGTACTGCTGTTTCCCAAACAGTTCGATCACTTGCTCCTCCGCCTCCACTCTGCCGCTCATTTCCGGGTTAGGGCTTCCAGTAAGCTTCAATGCCCGAGCCCACACTCACTGCGGCGAGGAGAATGGCGCACGTAATTTCAAGCCCTCCCTTCCAATACCTTGCGCTCTGCTCGCGGCGGGATAGGATAATGGGAAAGCAAGATAAATTCGGGAGCTTGGCGAGTCGTGCCAGGTCGTCCACATTGCGCACCCGCCTGTCCGTGAATTCGCGCAGAAGTGCCAGCGCGAGACCCAGACACAGGCCCGCCACCCAGCCGGCCAGCATGACGTCCTTCCGCGTGGGCACGTCCGGTTTCTTCGGCAGGCTGGCTGAATCGAGGACACGCAGGCGTTCCCCTTGCTGGCGCTTTTCGAGATCCGATGCCAGTTCCGACTGCCTCTTCTTCTGCAGGAGGCTTTGATAATTGGCTCTTGAGTTTTCGTAATTTCGGTTTACCTCGGCGAGTTCCTGCTCGCGCACGGGCGTTCTGCCGAGGCGTTTTTGGATCTGTTCGGATTGTTTGAGTAGATCGGCGCTCTCACGATGATCGTTCGCGATCTCAACATTGAGAGCCTTCAGCCGGCCCTCGGTTTCGAGAATCGCGCCTTCATTGGCCTGCGACAGCGGCGCCGGCGTCACCAGCGCTGCCGTACCGGGTACCGGTGTGCTTCCGGTTGTGATCGGAGCGGCCTCCAGCGCTGCAATCTGGGCCTCCAGCTTCCGGACATCCGGATATTCCGGGGTATAGATGGTCTTAATATTGGCCAACTTTTGCCGCAGATCCTGGAGTGCTTTGGTCCGCTCGGCCGCAGCTTCTTGTGCCGGCGTGCGGCCGGTTGGACTCTGCCCCGTCTCAGCCACCATTTTTTGCTGTGTGCGATATTCCGTCCGCAGAGTCTCCAGATAGACCTTCTCCTGTTCGGCCCGATCAATGGCGGTCCTGGTGGCGCGCAATTGGTTCTGCACCGCCTCGAGCATTTGAAGATTGGAATTCAGTTGCTCCGGCAGCTCGCCGATATAGCTCATTTTGTATGCGCGCAGACGCGCTTCCTGGGCGGCCAAATCCTGGCGCGCACTTTCGAGTTCGGTCTCGAAGAATTTAGTGGCCCCAGCCGATTGCTCCGTGCGTGCCGCCATATTCTCGTCAATGAACAACGAGGTCAACTCGTTGGTGACACGTTGCGCCATGCGCGGCTCGGAATACTGAAATCGGATACGAAAGGCCGTTAGCACACTGCTCTTTCCGTCTCCCGTCACCAGTTCGACTTTGATTGAAGACCGCATCCGGTCAATCACGTCGTCCATTGACTTGTGCGCTAAATCTCTCCGGTACAGATTGAACTGCTCAACCAGGCGCCGTAACTGAGTGCGGCTCAGGATTTGTTGTGTCATTTGGTCCACCCGCTCATCGAGACTGATGGCCACATTCGATGACACGTAGTTCTCGGGAATTTTCTGCTGTTCCACCAACACCAGCGCTTCGGAGCGGTACAAGTAATGCCAATAGCGCGCCGCTCCGAATCCCGCGAGCCCCAGCAGCACCGTGGGCAGCGCAATATACCAGCGGCGGCGCCACAGCATAGCGGCATATGCGCCTAAGGGCAGGCGCGCCGTCTCCTCGAGCGGCTCGAAGTCGTCTTTCATAGGCTCTTTGGTCCCGTTTGCGGTTCTTCGTGCCGGTCTTGAGCGGAGATTCCGGCGGATTTTCCGGCGGCGGATTTCTTTCCTGGCAGGCCCGCCGAGCGGATCTTATAAAATAGCGAGCGATAACTGATATTGAGTACCCGGGCAGTGGCCTTGCGATTCCAGTTATTGGCCTGCAACGCTTCTTCAATCAGTCGGCGTTCCAAGTCGGCGGTGGCCCGCCGCGCCACCTCTTTCAGCGAGGCGGGTGGCGCCGCCGGCTCCACGGTGGAGGGTGGCACGGAATGACGCCGGCTGGTGATCCCTCCCGTGATTGCCTCCTCGGAATCGAGTACCGCATAGGTCTTGATCAGGTTCTCCAATTCCCGGATGTTCCCCGGCCAGTGATATTCGAGCATCCGGCTGATCAAGTAAGCCGGAACCGGACGCGGCCGTGTCCCATACCGTTCGCTGTACACGCGCAGAAAATAGGTCACCAGCTCGGGAATGTCCTGGCGGCGCTCCGCGAGTGACGGCAAATACAGGGTAACCGTGTTGATTCGGTAGAATAGATCCTCGCGGAAACGACCGTGCTTGACCTCTTCTGCCAGGTTGCGGTTGGTGGCGCATAAGATACGCGTTTGCACTTCGATTTCGTCGCGGCCGCCGATCCGGCAGAAGCGTTTGTCTTGGAGCAGGTGCAGAAGTTTGGCTTGCAAGGGAAGCGTCAAATCCGCGATCTCATCCAGAAATAACGTGCCTCCGGCAGCCGCCTGTACCCAGCCGATTCGCAAGGATTGCGCGCCGGTAAACGCTCCGGCCTCATAGCCAAACAATTCACTCTCGAGCAGGTTGGCTGGAATTGCGGCGCAATTCAGCGGGACAAATGGACCGCTGTGCCAAGGAGACCGGAGATGAATTTCACCAGCCAACACTCCCTTGCCGGTGCCGCTTTCTCCTTCAATCAACACTGGAATATCAATACTGGCAAGCCGGCCGATCCGCCGCCGCAAGTGTTGCATGACTGCGGTTTTTCCGAAGATCACGTCATCCGGGATTGAGCTTCGGGCACCCGGACCTAGTTCGACCTTGTCCGTCTTTACGGGACGATTGTAGAGCATGTCTGAAATCCTCTAAGCAGCAGGTGACGGGCCAGTTCCTTGGGGCAGCCGATCGCCTCAGTACCGGTACGTTGCCCGTTGTAAGGAATGCTCGTATCTTTATGAACAGACATTGGATCGTGTTGCTGCGCGCCGATCCCTTGAAACCACGCGTACTAATCTCATCATCAGGAGAGAAGGAAAACACTTGCCCAGTTTTGCCCTTCCCCTTCCACTTTGCCTCAGCTTGATCTGTTAATTGGCTCGGCGCGATTAGTATGGCAGGCCTGAGGATTACTATCTCCGCCCTCCTGCGCTGGTTGTCGTTGCGCCACCCATCCCGGTAGCAGAGGCTTACCGCTTCCCTCTTGCGATTTCGCCGACGGTGCCGTTGACGATATGCAAATAATCAGCCGGGGCGAGCAGAATCTGCATGCCTCGGGTGCCTGCTGAGATCGAGATCACGTCGAATAACTCCGCCGTTTCATCCAAGTAGACAGGATAATCGCGCTTGCCCGCCAACGCGGTTACGCCACCACGGATGTATCCCGTTAACGCCTGAATTTCCTTGAGCGGAACCATCTCGATCCGGCGGTCGCCGGTGAGGCGCGCTAGCGCTTTTTCGTCGACCTCGGTATTCCCGGGAATTACCGCCAGGCATACTCCATTGCGATCGCCGCGCATTACCAGCGTCTTGAAAACCTGATCCGGCGGAAGGTGAATTTTGGCGGCAACAGTCTCCGCCGTCAGATCGTCCGGATCTACCTCATATTCTCGAAGTTCGTACCGGACGCCCAGGGAATCCAGCAGGCGCACTGCATTCGTCTTCATGACCGCTCATCCGTCAACTCCTGTAAGATGGGTCCTTCTTATCGAGCAGGCGCATGAGAGCGGCGAACTCGGGATTCGGCATTCGGCTGTAGCCTTTGCTGCCTTCTGCAACTAGAAAGTCGTCGCTTCTCTCCGCGCTGATCTCGCAAACCTCCCGCGGAGGAACAATCAGCGGCGAGCCTGTGCTTTGCGCCGCCAGTTGCACCTGACATGCCCGTTCCAACCGATACATCCGAACGAACGCCTGCGCAACGGTTTCCCCGCAGGTCAGCAGACCATGGTTTCTCAGGATCAGTACATTTTTGTCGCCGAGATTTGACGCAAGATGTTGGCGCTCCTCCAAATTAAGACTGGGGCCTTCGAAGTCGTGATACGCGATGCGCTCGTAATATCCCAGCGCGTACATGCTAATTGGCAGCAATCCCTCTCTGAGAGCGGCTAGGGCCATGCCGGCCACTGTATGCGTGTGCATGATGCACTGCGCATCGGTACGGTTCATGTGGATCGCGCTATGAATCACGAAGCCGGCCGGATTAATCTCCTGCGAGGAATCTCCGACGATCTGGCCGTTCATATCCACTTTGACGAGATTCGAGGCGCACACTTCGTCGAACCTGAGGCCATAGGGATTGATCAGGAAATGGTGTTCGGGGCCAGGGACCCTGACGGTGGTGTGAGTCCAGATGAGTTCCGACCATCCCAGCATATCGATGATACGATACGCGGCAGCTAACTGGACGCGCAGCTCCCACTCTTGAAGGTCCACGTGGGTATGTGTGAGTGGCATGGACGATATTGTTGTCATTCCAATATCCTTATCATGAGTCGCCCGCAACGGGCGCGATCGTAAGCAGCCCATAAAGTGGGCGGCGGCGTCCTCACTCGGTTCAGAAACATGCCGCTGCCGCGTTCCGTTACGCGTGTTTTAAGGAGGAGTCGCGAACCCCAGATATACTATATGCCGAACGGCATACGAAGCGGGTTGCCGTTCGGTCGTTGTGAAGGGATAGACGCAAACGGCATTCTGGAAGTACTCTGTCTTGAAAGAATCTCATGGATCACCAGACCCCATCTGCCCTCGAAACCGGCCGCCCTCCGGCGCGCCGAACCGTACCGCCTAAACCGGAGCCGCCGCCACCCTCCTCGCGAAAGTGGCTCTGGCTGCTCGTGTTCGTTGTGCTCGGTGTAGTGGGATACTACTTTGTCTGGCCCAGAATTAAGTCCGCGCCCACCGCCAGCACTGCGCCTCCGGGCGGAGGGCGCAGAGGCAGAGGAGCCGGCGCGCTTCCAGTCGTGGCGACGCGGGCCAAGAAGGGGGACATCGGCGTTTATTACAACGGGCTCGGCGCAGTCACTCCGATTTACACCGTCACGGTAAAAAGCCGCGTGGATGGCCAGTTGATGCAGGTTCATTACAAAGAAGGCGAGATTGTCCACCAGGGTGATCCGCTGGTTGAAATCGATCCACGGCCTTACCAAGTGCAGTTAGAACAGGCCGAAGGACAATTGCTCCACGATCAGGCGCTGCTCAAAAACGCACAGATCGACGAGGGACGATACAAGATTCTGTACGGCCAGGATGCCATCCCACAGCAGCAGCTTGCCACGCAAGAGGCGTTGGTGACCCAGTATCAGGGCACCTTGAAGACAGACCAGGCACAGATCGATAATGCGAAATTGAATTTGGTCTACTGCCACATCACTTCCCCCATCACCGGTCTCATCGGATTGCGTCTGGTAGATCCGGGAAATATCGTGCACGCCAGCGACGCCAACGGCCTGATGGTGATCACACAAATGGAGCCGATCAGCGTGATCTTCACGATCTCCGAAGATCAACTCCAACCCGTGCTGCAAAAAGTGCGTGTAGGCCAGAAACTGCGAGTAGAGGCCTGGGACCGGTCCAACCGGACAAAGCTGGCGCAAGGAACTTTGACGACGATTGACAACCAGATCGATCAGACGACCGGAACCCTGAAGCTGAGAGCGACTTTTGATAACAAAAGCGACGTGCTCTTTCCCAATCAGTTCGTGAACGCGCGCCTGCTGGTGGATGAAAAACATGGGGTCACATTAGTGCCGAATCAAGCCATTCAGCGCAATTCTCAGGCGGTATATGTATGGTTGGTGAAGCCTAACAACACAGTCACTGTCCGTAACATTACCGTCGGGACCACGGAAGGCGAGCAATCGGAAATCTCCAAGGGGTTGAATCCGGGTGATGTTGTCGTAACAGATGGAGTCGACAAGCTGCAGGAGGGAGGAAAGGTCAATCCCACGATCGATGGCGAGCAACCGAAAAGCCCGGCTGGACCGGGCGGCGCTGGATCGAAAGGCGGTAGCCAAAGAAGCCGGAAGGGCGGCGCATGAGTCCGTCGCGGACATTTATCCTCCGGCCGATCGCGACCTCTCTCTTGATGGCCGCAATTCTGTTGGTGGGCGCCGTTGCTTATAAACAGTTGCCGGTCTCGGCGCTGCCGGAGGTGGATTATCCAACCATTGAGGTGACGACATTCTATCCAGGCGCGAGCCCGGACGTGATGGCCTCATCGGTTACGGCTCCGCTGGAGCGCAATTTCGGCGAGGTGCCCGGGCTTCAGCAGATGACCTCCACGAGCTCTGCCGGATGCTCGGTCATTACTCTGGAGTTCAATTTGAGCCTGGACATCGATGTGGCCGAACAGGAGGTTCAGCAATCGATCAACGCATCGGGAACCTTCCTGCCTCCCGACCTGCCCACACCGCCGATTTATAGCAAAACAAACCCGGCCGATGCACCCATCCTGACACTGGCACTCTCATCCGATACGCTGCAGCTCTCGAAAGTGGAGGATCTCGCGGACACAAGGCTGGCGCCGAAGATTTCGCAGTTGGCAGGCGTCGGTCTCGTGAGCATCAGCGGTGGTCAAAAACCGGCGGTTCGCATCCAGGCGAATCCCACCGCGATGGCCTCGTACGGTCTGAACCTGGAAGATCTTCGCAACGCGATCCTGGCCGCCAATGTGAACCAGGCCAAGGGTGACTTCGACGGCCCCAAGCAGGCCTTCACGATCGGCGCGAACGATCAGCTATTGGACAGCAGCCAGTACGCTCCCTTAATCATCGCCTACAAGAATGGGGCGCCCGTGCGGATCAGCGATGTGGCCTCAGTGGAGGACAGCGCTGAAAATGTGCGCCAGGCCGCCTGGATGAACCAGACCCCCGCGGTGATCATGAATATCCAGCGGCAGCCGGGCGCGAACATCATTTCTGTAGTCGACCGCGTTAAACAGCTTCTGCCGCAGCTCACGACGTCATTACCGGCTTCGGTCAAGGTCACGATCTTGACGGATAGAACGAACACCATCCGCGCGTCTGTCAAAGACGTTGAGTTTGAGTTGATGCTCACTGTCGGACTGGTGGTTATGGTGATTTTCCTGTTCCTGCGCAACGTATCCGCGACCATAATCCCCAGCGTAGCCGTTCCGCTCTCTATCATCGGCACCTTCGCCGTCATGTATCTGCTCGGCTATAGTTTGAATAATTTGTCTTTGATGGCGCTGACGATTTCAACCGGTTTCGTTGTTGACGACGCAATCGTGATGATCGAAAACATCAGCCGGTTCATGGAGGAAGGGGAGCGGCCGCTGCAGGCCGCGCTGAAAGGTTCGGAGCAGATTGGTTTCACGATCATTTCGCTCACCATCTCCCTGATTGCGGTGCTGATCCCGCTGCTTTTTATGGGGGATATCGTCGGACGTCTGTTCCGGGAATTTGCCGTCACGCTGGCTGTCACCATTCTGGTTTCTGCGGTCGTTTCCTTGACCCTGACACCAATGATGTGCGCGAAGATCCTGAAACACGTGCCCCAGGATCAGCAGGGGCGCCTGTTCAGGCTCTCGGAACGGGCATTTGACGCTGTAATCGCGTTTTACGGCAGGACGCTTCAATTCGTGCTTCGTTTTCAGACATCAACTCTGCTGGTGGCCGCCGGAACGTTGGCCTTGACGATATTTCTATTCGTCGTCATCCCCAAAGGCTTCTTTCCGATTCAGGATACTGGGGTAATTCAGGGTGTCTCGGAAGCGGAGCAGACGGTTTCTTTTAAGGCTATGGCGCAACGACAGCAGGCGCTGGCCAAGGTGATACTACAAGATCCGGCAGTGGAAAGCCTTTCTTCCTTCATCGGAATCGACGGAACGAACACCACCCTCAACACCGGGCGCATTCAAATCAATTTGAAACCGCTCGAAGAGCGGAACATAACATCCAGCGAAGTGATCCGCCGTTTGCAGCCCAAATTGGCCAATGTGACGGGTATCACGTTGTACATGCAGCCAGTACAGGACCTGACGGTGGAGGATCGCGTCAGCCGCACACAGTTCCAGTACACGCTCGAAGATCCAAGCGCGGAGGAGCTAAATTACTATGCGCCACGTATGGTGGAAGAGTTGCAGAAATTGCCGATTCTTCGTGATGTCGCAAGCGACCAGCAGGTCCTCGGCTTGCGCGCTAAATTGGTCTACGACCGCGATACTGCCGCTCGACTGGGCATCACGCCGTCGGAGATCGACAATACCTTGTACGACGCCTATGGCCAACGGCAGGTCTCGACGATGTTCACGCAGTTGAATCAATATCACGTGGTGCTGGAAGTAAAGCCCAACTTCCAACAGAATCCCGTGAATTTGCAAGATCTTTATATACGCTCCGCGGCAGTAACGTCCGCGCCGGGAGTGGTGTCGGGGGGCTCGACGGCCACTGCTGGATTCGGGCCTTCTAGTGCATCGGTAGCGGCCGCTACGGCGGGCACCACCGCAACGCTCGCGGGCGGTTCCTCCGGCACATCTCCGGCCTCTTCCATTGTTTTTCCGAACGGAAACCAAGTCCCGCTGGGTGCGTTTAGTCATGTGGAGCAGACCAGCGTTCCGATTACGGTGAATCACCAGGGACAGTTTCCGGTAGTGACGCTGTCGTTCAATCTGGCTCCGAATGTTTCGCTTGGCGATGCGGTGAACGCCGTCAATAAAGTGAGGGCTGACCTTCATATGCCGGCCAGCATTCAAGCCGCGTTCCAGGGAACAGCCCAGGCTTTTGAGGCGTCGCTGGCCAATGAGCCGATGCTGATTCTCGCGGCGCTGGTGACCGTCTACATCGTGTTAGGCGTGCTGTATGAAAGCTACATTCACCCGATAACCATCCTGTCGACCCTGCCTTCCGCCGGAGTGGGGGCACTGCTGGCGCTGTTGATCTGTGGGCAGGATTTTAGCGTCATCGCACTGATCGGGCTTATCCTGCTGATCGGCATTGTGAAGAAGAACGGCATCATGATGATAGACTTCGCGCTCGAAGCGGAGCGGAAGGAAGGCAGGTCGCCAGAGGACGCCATTTATCAAGCCTGCCTGTTGCGTTTTCGCCCCATCATGATGACCACTATGGCGGCGTTGCTGGGTGGTTTGCCGCTGGCCCTAGGTACCGGCACGGGTTCGGAATTGCGCCGCCCTCTTGGTATCACCATGGTCGGCGGCCTGATCTTCAGCCAATTATTGACGCTGTACACGACGCCCGTAATCTATTTGTGGTTTGACCGTCTGGCGCGGCGGTTTGGCTCATCGCACTCGGAAGACGAAGGCCCGGAGCCGGAGCTGGCTCCGGGAGATTAACGCATGAATATCTCGAAGCCCTTCATTGAGAGACCCGTCGCGACGACGCTGCTGACTATCGCCATTGCCTTGTCCGGATGCATTGCTTTCGGGCTCCTTCCCGTGGCGCCGCTGCCGCAAATGGACTTTCCGACGATCTCAGTATCCGCGCAGTTGCCGGGCGCGAGCCCGGAGACGATGGCTTCCGCCGTCGCGACGCCCCTGGAACGGCAGTTCGGCCGCATTGCCGCTATCACCGAAATGACATCGTCCAGCTCGCTCGGTTCCTCGAGCGTGACGATGCAATTCGATCTGAACCGCAATATCGATGCAGCCGCACGCGATGTGGAGGCGGCCATTAACGCCGCGCGCGGTTATCTGCCCACCAACATGCCCAGAAATCCATCTTATCGGAAAGTGAATCCGGCGGATTTCCCGATTTTCATGATCTCGTTGACCTCGGACGTGCTCGATAAAGGTCACATGTACGATGCGGCCTCCACGATCATGGCGCAGAAATTGGCGCAGATTAAAGGCGTGGGCCAGGTGTTCGTTGGAGGGAGCGCATTGCCCGGTGTTCGTATCGAACTCGATCCGAGGTCTCTAAACAAATACGGAATCGGCCTGGAGCAGGTGCGGGGCGTTCTCAGCAACTCAAATGCCAATATCCCTAAAGGGCACTTCTCCGACGGCCACCAGACCTGGGAGGTGGGCGCCAACGATCAAATTTTTAAAGCGGCTGATTATGCGCCCTTGATTATCGGTTATCACAATGGAAATGCCGTGCGCATCTCCGATGTGGGAGAAGCCGTGGACTCAGTGGAGAGTATTCGCAATGCGGGCTATGCGAATGGTAAGCCTTCGGTGCTGGTGATCATCTTCCGCCAGCCGGGCGCGAATATTATCGGCACTGTGGATCGAGTTCGCGCCGTTCTGCCGCAGCTCGAGGCCTCCATCCCGCAGTCGATCAAGCTCACCGTCACGATGGATCAAACGACCACCATTCGCGCATCGGTTCACGATGTAGAGCTGACGCTTTTGATTTCCGTATTGCTGGTGATCCTGGTAGTCTTTGCGTTCCTGCGCAGCGTGCGCACCACGCTGATTCCGAGCGTGGCCGTTCCTGTGTCGCTCCTGGGGACTTTTGGGGTGATGTACTTATGCGGCTTCACCATTGACAACCTGTCGCTGATGGCGCTGACTATTTCCACCGGCTTTGTGGTGGACGACGCGATCGTGGTGATCGAAAACATCACCCGCTTTCTGGAGCAGGGAATGAAGCCGTTTCAGGCCGCCTTGCGCGGCGCGCAGGAGATTGGCTTCACCGTCCTGACGATGAGCGTGTCATTGATCGCCGTGTTTATTCCTCTGCTCATGATGGGCGGTATTGTAGGCCGCCTGTTTCGCGAGTTTGCCGTAACGCTCTCAGTGGCCATTACGGTATCCTTGCTGGTCTCCCTTACGACAACACCGATGATGTGCGCGCACATGCTGCGGGGGCATGAATCCCACGGCTGGCTGTACCGGGCCAATGAGCGCGCCTTCAACTGGGTGGTGAATCTGTACGGGCGGACGTTAACGCGCGTGCTGCGCCACGCACCCCTAACACTAATGGTTTTGTTAGGTACGGTGGCGCTGAATGTTTACCTGTTTGTCCGCGTGCCGAAAGGCTTCTTCCCGGAACAGGATAATGGGCGTCTGACGGGCTCCATTCAGGCTGATCAGGATACCTCGTTTCAATCGATGGACCGCCTTCTGAAACGGATGATCAGCATTATCGAAGCGGATCCGGCAGTCGCGACCGTGAGTGGGTCTACGGGCGGCAGTGGCGGCGGCAGCGGTGGCGGCACAACGAACGCGGCGCGCGTTTACATCATGTTAAAACCGCTGGAAGAAAGGAAGATCAGCGCCGATCTGGTCGCTCAGCGGCTGCGGCCGAAGTTGCTCCGTGTGCCGGGCGCAACCTGTTATCTGGTGCCTTCGCAGGATTTGCGGGTCGGGGGACATTCCAGCGCCGCCATGTATCAGTTCGTCATGCAGGGCGACAACCTGCAGGATCTGATTACCTACAGTCCGCGGATGCTGCAAGCGCTGAGAAAAATCCCGATCCTTACGGATACCAACAGCGATCAACTGAATAACGGCTTGCAAACATTGGTGCACTACGACCGCGAAACGGCCGCGCGATTCCAAATTTCGCCACAGTTGATCGACAACACACTCTACGACGCATTTGGGGAGCGCCAAGTCTCCACCATGTATACCGGGCTGAATCAATATCACGTGGTGATGGAGGCCGCGCCGCGGTTCTGGCAGGATCCGGAATTTCTCAGTGAGTTCTACGTCCGTTCGCCAAAGGGACAGCAGGTTCCGTTGAGTGCGTTTGCACACTACGCGCCAGCCACCGCGCCGCTGCAGGTGAACCACATGGGTCTGTTTCCGGCAGTCACGCTTTCCTTCAACGTGGCGCCAGGGGTTGCGCTGGGCGATGCAGTGGACGACATCGAGATGGTGGCCCGACAGATAGGCCTGCCCTCCACCATCCATACGACCTTCGCCGGCACGGCGCAAGT
>Ga0070735_10002842_pt1 | contig 15404 bp, 13 predicted proteins | sample Coa_R1_FD_66443 | JGI IMG/M metagenome (GOLD analysis project Ga0070735, IMG submission 66443) | Surface soil microbial communities from Centralia Pennsylvania, which are recovering from an underground coalmine fire - Coalmine... | ecosystem: Environmental > Terrestrial > Soil > Unclassified ... | reverse complement strand
CGGGCGCTATGAAGTGATTGCCACGCACGATCCCGAAGCATACCAACAGGGTCAGTTTTTCTACCACTCGAAAGCCCACGAAGATAGGCATGTCTCTACCGTCGGAATACTTTCCTCAACATCGAAGGGGCGTACCCCAAAGTTGACGACCTGATGGCCAGTCAAGAACGGGATTGGCAGATGGAGACACCACGCCCGTAATACTTGATTGCTCGTGCCGTCTCGGGTGGTCGCGGAAAAGCCTTCGCTGCCCATTTCTTTATCCAGGCAGATTCAGTTCGCGCTGAAGATTGGCTGGTGAGCTTCCTCCGGTGGACCGAGCGATTATGATTAGTTCCGTTCGATGTCTTTTGTACCTTCCTAAATATCGGTATTCTTTCCCATCCCAGGCCGTGGGCATCCCTGCACAGAGTAAATGTTTAAGTATCTGGTGAAAATATTTTAACTGTTCGGTAAGCTCTGCTCTGGGAATATCGATACCGATTTCAGGAGACCTTTATGAATGGGACGACCCGGCAAATCCATTTGCGATGTGTAATGACTCTGCTGGCGCTGGCCGGTTTTTTGAATCTTGGATACGCACATCCCAAGAAAGTTCCTGAAGGCGCGGGAATGGCGATCGCTTCCGGAACAGTTGACGGCGTCAAACCCTTTACCGCTGCAAAAGTATATTTCCGGAATATAGATAAGCGAATTTTGTACATGGTATACACGAATCGTGGCAAGTACCAGGCCATGCATCTGATTCCGGGGAATTACGATTTCAGCGTACAAACGAAGGGGCAAGAATCGGACGTTCAGAAATTGGAAGTGAAGGGTGGGGCGAAACTGACTGCGAACGCGGTGATGCACCAAGTGACTGAATCGCAGGCGACGAATGGCGTCGAAACCATGCCGTACGATCAAATTTATCCCAGAGGATCGGCGGGGCGCAAAATAGCCGAAGCCCTCTGTATACGATGTCACGGCCCGAACTTTTTGCCTTCAAGACAATGGGATCCGGACCAATGGAACGCCGCGATTGATTTCATGGAGGGGAACGGCAATCCACAAGGGGCGCAAATTCAGCCCAGTGATTTAAGCAATGAAAATCGCAAAATCCTGGTGAATTGGCTGGTCGCCAACTTCGGACCCGACAGCAAACCGCGTGCTGTCAAATTTCAAACTGAGATGCCAGTCGATGAAATGAAGATCAGTAAAGCGGAATACATCGAATATTATTTTCCTCCCGATCCTCCCGGCCAAGGAAGGCATGCGCCCGAATATTCCACTCTGCGAAGTCCGTTTGGGGACAGGCGAGTCAGCCAGGATGTAGTGTTCGACAATCATGGCAACATCTGGGTAACTGATCGTGGTTTTCCCAACCGGATCTCAAAGTTGGATCCACGGACGGGAGAGTTTCAGGATTTCATTACGCCGCGTCCGAAAGTCGGAATTCATGACTTGATGATTGACAAGAACGAGATTCTGTATCTCCCGGAGGAAGACGGACTAAACATGGACGTCTTTGATACGAAGGCTCTGAAATGGCTCGACCCTCTCCCGCTCGATCCGGATAAGGTCATTCCCGGCATGAAGAATGGCCAATCGCTGGTATTCGATTCCAAGCACAATATGTACGCAAATTTCATCGTGGGTAACGGGATGTCGCGGACGGATTGGGCGACAAAAAAGGTAGTTGTCACAACGCTGCCGACTCCGAACAGTTTTCCGTACGGAGTCGTGAAGGACCATAAAGACAATATCTGGATCGCGGAATTCCATGGCAGCAAAATCGCCAAACTGGATGCGGAGACCCAGAAGTATACAGAATACTCTCCACCGACTTCTCCTGCACTAATCCGGCGTCTTACAGTAGATTCAAAGGACATGGTTTGGTTCGGGCTTTTTAGCGGAGGCAAGTTGGAAAGGCTGGATCCAGAGACGGGCAAAGTGACTGAGTGGACGATACCGTTTGAGAATTCCCAGCCCTACGACGAGAAAGAATCTGTCACCAAAGGTAAGATCTGGTTCAGCGATGCGGGCCAGGGTGGCGCATTGATCTTTTTCGATCCAGCCAGTCAGACGTTTACGATTTATCCTGCGCCGCAAAGATCAGACATGCCGATGATCAGGGTGGCGAATGATGGCGCGATCTGGTACGCGCCGCGCTCAGGGAAAAACGGCGGCGTCGGTGTGCTGTATCCCGACATGACCAAGATAACCACGCTCGCCGGCTACGGCAGTAACGATTAATGGACAGTCAAGCGGTTCCTAATCGGGCGTGAAGAGTTGGGAAGATTGGGAACGCGGGAAGAAAGTCGCTTGAAAATGAAGAGGCTTTGATACTCATGCAGAAAATATCTTGACACGAAGAGACGATGCCCATACCCTGCCGATATTAAGAATCTACTTAAACTTGGTCAGGAATGTTTTGAGTCTTAAGTAATCTGTAGGCAAGTGAACAGGTCACTGTCTAAATCTGTCTTACGTGCCACACTTAGCGTTCAGGAACTCTAAAAGGGTGCTGTCAGGGTTGATGTCGGGGGCATGCGATTCACTTCAATTCAGAATGAGTGGATAGGGCCTTACGCCTTAGGAGGATCTATGGTGTTTCGTAGGGGTGGGTGTGTGAAATTTGGCGGTGCGATCTCTGCTCTGGTGTTGCTGTTGTTCCTGGCCGTGGTCGCGCCCGTTTTCGGTCAGAACGCCACAGGCACAATCCTCGGCATCGTGAAAGACGCGCAAGGCGGAGCCGTTGCAGGTGCAACGGTGACGATCCGCAACACTGAAACAGGATTAACTCGATCTCTAACGACGGGTGAAGATGGATCATACCGCGCACCGGCGCTGCCGGTGGGTACTTACTCCATCAAAGTAGAGAAGCCCGGCTTCAAGTCTTCCACGCATGATGGGCTGACCCTCAATGTGACCGACGAAATGGTTGTGCATTTCGCACTAGAGATTGGCGCTTCTACGCAAGAGGTGGTGGTCACTGGGGAAGCCCCCCAAGTAGAAACCACGACCAGCACCTTGGGCGGCCTGGTTGATGAGAAGCGCATGGCCGACTTACCGCTTAACGGGCGCAACTATGCCGACCTGACGTTGCTTCAACCCGGAGTTTCCAGGGCCGTAAACGTCGGAAATATTAACAGCAATACGCAAGGCACTTGGATGAGCAGCAATGGCGCCCCACTACGGTCGAATAACTTCACGTTGGATGGAGCTCGACTGAACAACCAACAGGGCGCCAACTCGGCGTCGCCCGGGGGCAATACCCTCGGCGTGGACGGCATCCGGGAGTATAGAGTGGTTACCGATATGTTCGGCGCCGAATACGGCATTGGCATGGGCAGCCAGGTCGTCATGACCAGCAAAAGCGGCACGAATAGTTGGCACGGTGATATTTTCGATTACTTGCGGAACACAATTTTTGACGCCAATGTTAATCGGGCGCTAGCGCGCGCACATGGGTCAAAGACCGTCGTTTCTAGACCCGCTCATATTAAGAATAACCCCGGAGCTTCGTTTGGCGGTCCCATCAAGAAAGACAAGATGTTCTTTTTTGCGACTTACGAAGGAATTCGAGAGGTTGTGGATGCAGGCTCTTCCACACACTCACTGCCATTCGGTCCGGCGGGTTGCGGAGCGGGAAGCATATATGATTCTGCGACCCAAAAAATTAAGGGTACACCCGATATTACCGTTCACAATCACGGCACGGATGTACCTGTGGCCGGAATTGCGGCGTCGAACGACTGCCTCACCAACAATGGTTTTTCCGGCACGGTTAATCCGTATCTTGTGATTCCTGCATCGTTGGCTCCGTTCCCAAATTCCGGGGGCAATTATGTCAGCAACGCGCTAAATCGAAATGGCGAAGACTTCGGGCAGATCCGATTCGATGACAACATGTCTTCCGCAGATTCGATGTTCGTCCGCTTCACCATGGATGACTTTCGCGGCAATGCTGATTCGAAGTACCCGGAGTATGGAGCAATTCAAAGAGGCCGGAACTATTTCGCAACGATTGGCGAAAGTCATATATTCAGCCCGTCATTGCTAAATTCTGCCCGGCTCTCTTTTTCCAGAACGCTGAGTGATAGTTACAACTATTTAAAAACTCAGAATGCAGCCGCGTCGGGGATTCCGTTCTGGGCGGCATGTCCCACTCTGGATTGCTCAGCCACCATCACCAGCGGACCTTCCGCCGGTACCGTGGTCAGTTATTCGTTTACGAACAATTCGCCTACCGGAGGCCCGTGCCCTACGGGGGCCTTCGTCGTTGGATACGGTGCGCCAGGCAATTTCGGCTCGACGGACTGCAACGATTCGTTGGCAGGGCAGAATATATATACTTTGAATGAGGACATGTTCTACTCAAGAGGCAGACACGCTATTAAATTCGGCGTTCTGTTCAACCGGTTCAATCAGATTATTGGTCCGGGAGGCGGAGGCGCAAACAGTATCGGGGGAGAAGTTCAGTTCGGCGGTCCGGGAGTACTGCTTGCTGGAATTCCTTTTCCTTTCTGGGATGTTCGCACAGTCAGCCCGGATTCAGCCTCGTATTGGACCTACAATACGCTCGGTTTTTATGCGCAGGACGACGTTCGAGCCTCAAATCGTCTCACCTTCAACCTTGGACTACGCTATGAGTTCAACACGAGCCCGGCAGAGTTGAACGGAAAACAATGGGCGCATAGAAACATCCATACCGATAGCTATGCCGGGACACCGGGCTCCGTTATGCAAAATGATTCTTTGAAAAATTTCAGCCCTCGGATTGGTTTTGGGTATGACGTATTCGGTAACGGCAAGACGGCGGTACGTGGTGGTTTTGGAATGTACTTTGATGTGGGGAGCATTGGAACGGCTCTCGCCCAAAGTACTTTTGCCAATGGAAACAATACGAGCTACTGGGTGGGGAATCCCATTTACCCTTATAATCCAACTTTCACAGCGCCCTTCCCGACAATTGGCGCGGTTGGCGGGGGATCAGGGTTACCTCCTGTTGATCCGCGGAACTTTGTCCTACACACTCTCGATTACAACGCGAAGCAGCCACATATCCTTCAGTACAATTTAACGGTGCAGCAACAATTGCCTGCAAAAATGGCCCTGCAAGTCGGCTACGTCGGGTCGCGAGGCATCAACCTGTTTCGAATTGCGGAGGAAAACCCGTTCAAAACCGTAACGTGCACAGGGCCCAATTGCATCCCCGGGCAGCCGTTCTGGGGAATGGACCCGACGTCGCCGCAGGGAAGAGTCAATCCGAATTTCTCCTCTGCGACGATGATCACTACGGGGGCGGATTCCTGGTACAACGCGCTGGAAGTTGCTTTGAGCTTGAAAGGCTTTCATGGCTTCGATCTCCAGACGGCGTATACGTTCAGCAAGAATCTGGACACCACGCAAGGACAGCAATATGTCTTTGATTGTTTCAGCGCTTCGGGCAGCGGCCAGGGCATCGATCCGACAAACCCAAGAACCGATAAGGGACCGACGTGTTTTGACGCTACGCACAATTTGCGTCTGAACTTCCTCTATCGCTTCCCGAACGTGAAATCGAAAGGGTTTCTCTCCAAGGTCCTGAATGGGTGGTGGATGGGAAACATTATCTCAATCCAGTCGGGATATCCGTTTAACGTGAATACGGCCGGATTGATTTCCAATAGCGGAGTCTTTAACTTCGATCAGGGCGAGCGACCAAACATCGTCACACCTGCAAACTTTTCGGCAGCTGACGCGATTGATATGGCCGCTGTTGGGTCGCATGCTGTCCTTTACGATCCTAAGAAGGCCATTACCGGTAAGCCGGACGGCTGGTTTAATCCGCTGATGTTTACCTTGGTTGGTCCAAACGCCGGCAGTACGCCGTGCAACGACACTCAGACCAGTACGGTTTCTTCTTCGTATGGAGACCCGAATTACGGGCCGACATGTTATTTCGGATATCTAGGCAACGAACCCCGAAACGACTTGAGGGGAGCGCGCTTGAGGACCTGGGACCTTTCCATTAACAAGGACACAAGGATTCCGTTCCTCGGAGAAAACGGAATGCTTGAATTTCGCGCGGAAATGTTCAATTTGTTGAACCATGCGAATTGGGGTTTTATCAGCAACACTGAATTCCTGGCGTGTGCGCCGTTCAGTGCTGTTCCGTATGTCCCCGCCGCTGTCGGCAACAATGGAGCATGCGGAGGCTCGAATGAATCGTCGGTAGACTACAAGGGTTATGCCCCGGGTCCTCCCGCTTCTGGTTACAACGGGGTCGGCCCGCTGCGGCAGATGCAATTTGCTTTGAAGGTTGTCTTCTAACTGAGCTGACTCATGCGGCGTAGTACCGAAAAGGCGTGAGTGCCGGGCCGTCAAGAGTGGATGTCGTTCCTGGCGGCCTGCACTGAGTCCACTCAAATGAGGGAGTATAATTCACCCAATGACAGGTAAAGCCATGCGTCGGAGCTCGACGCGTTTGCTAGCCGGTATAGCCTTGCTTTTGTTCGTCTCGGTCTCAGCTCTCGCGCAGCAATCCAAGCCGAACAATACACTTACCGACACGCAAAAAGAAGGCCGGCGAATTTTTCAGCAGCGCTGCGCTGTTTGCCACACTCCTCCCACCGTCATCGCCAGGCGATATGGTCCGGCCCTATACAAGGAGATCGTGGAAGACAACGAAGACACCATTCGTGAAACCATCATGGAGGGCCGGGAAGCTTTGATGCCGGGGTTTAAATATGGACTGACGCGAACGGAGATCGACTCCATTATCGAGTATTTGAAAACTGTGAAGCGGCCGTCTTCGCGGCCGATCAACCGGCCCACGAACAATTCTGAAAGCAATTCTGGTGGGGAGTAACGAAGGAGAAGATCATGGCGATCGTGAAGCGATTCTGGGCGGTGACTCTGGTCGCGGGAATGATTATAGGGCTGGCGATATTCGCGACAGCAGCTCCTCAACAGAACGGTGTTTTGCTCACGGGTACCGTGAAATCCGATTCCGGCGAAAAGATGGCTGGCGTGACTGTCTCGGCCAAGGCCACGGGCCAGACAGTTACAACGAGTGTGTTTACCGATGAGGCGGGCGATTTTTATTTTCCGCGAATGGCTGCTGGCAGATATCGCGTTCGGGCCCAGGCGGAGGGATTCGATGCGGGACGCGCCGAAGTTGATCTGAGGGGCGCATCACAGCGCCAGGATTTCATTTTGAAGACCACGAAGGATGTGGTCAAACAAATGACCGGCCAGGAATACATTTCGTCACTGCCGGAAGATACGCTGCAACATCGCCTGATGAAGGACGTCTTCTACAATACTTGCACGGGTTGCCACGAACCAAATTACATTTTGCAGAACCGCTTCGATGAAAAGGGATGGGAAGCGATTCTCAACCTTATGTCCAAGGTTCAGAATGGTGGCGGCGAATACGGCGGACCCGATCAGGCCCCATTCCCGGTCATGGTTTATTACAAGAAGCAACTGGCGGCGTATCTTGCCGAGATGCGCGGCCCCGGCACTTCTCCAATGCAGATCAAGCTTCGCCCGCGCCCCACGGGAGAAGCAGCCAGAGCAGTCGTGACCGAGTACAGTATTCCCGTGGTTGATGCTGATCCGCTTGCGACGAATGACGGTTTTCCGACCAATGATGGAACGGATTGGTCCCTGGGAACTCCATCGGCGCTGAATAGTTCACGCGGGCTGCATGATTCGCAAATGGATATGAATGGAAATATATGGTTCACGACATCCGAGCCCAGTTTTGTTCGGACCGTGAGCATGCTTGATACGAAGTCGGGGAAAGTCACCGACATAAAAGTTCCGGGACTCAATGGAATGGCCGCGCCAACGCACGGCCTCGCGATGGACCAAAAGGGAATTATGTGGGCCACCGTGATCGGCGCCCCTGAAGGAGGAGGGGGCAGTTTGCTTCGGGTAGATCCGAACACGATGAAATTCGATGTGTTCCCGCCTCCCAAAGGATCCACTGGCGCCGGCACCAGCATTGATGTGGACACCAAAGGAAACGTCTGGGCGACCACAGCTTCCGGGGCGCTCCGCTTCGATCCAAATACCCACGAATATAAAGAATATAAATCGCCCACTCCGATCGACAATGGGCCGGGCGGATCCTACGGAATCGCCGCCGACCGCCAGGGTAATGGATGGTGGACGCAGATTAATATTGATCGCGTGAATCGCGCCGACGTTGAGACTGGAAAAACGCAGGAGTTCAAGCAGGCTCCGCGAGCCGCACGTGCTGATGGTGTGATCACGGAGGCGGACCGAAAACTTTACGAACTTGCGGGAGTGGAGCTGACCGATTTTTCCGGATTCTGGTCGCAGGGTCCGCGCCGCATGGGAGCTGACAAGAACGGCGACGTTGTTTGGGTGTGCGATTATTGGGGCGGCAACCTCGTGAAATACGAAACTCGTACTCTCAAGTCGACCATCTACAGATATCCTACACCGGAATCGGCGCCCTACGACGCCTCGGTAGACAAGAATCATAACGTCTGGGTGAATCTCACCAATGGCGACTCCGTGGCTAAGTTTGATCCCAAGACGGAGAAATGGACCGAGTATCCCTTGCCGACGCGCGGAATTGATTTGCGTCATATTTCGCTCGATGAAGGGAGCGGAACGACGCAAATCATCGTTGGCTATACGCGGAACAGCATGATTGCCCGTATGCAGGTCCGCAGCAAGGAAGAATTGCAGTCTTTGAAGACTCAAGTGCAGGAAACTTTCGGCCAAAGGCAGTAAGTATTAATAATAAATCGGTGGTAAATCGATAATGCGCGTGAGATTTTGCGGAGACCTATGAAGATTATTTTGGGGCGCAGATTCGGTCAGGAAGGCTGCGATATTAAGGGGCGCAAAATTCTGATGCTGGCTTTGGCGCTAGGCGGGATATTTATATTTTCTCGAACTTCGCTGGCCGCATTCTCCATCGCCGTTGCCAAACCCGCTGAAGAAACTCCGGCCGCGAATATCGACTCGGCCACAATTCAATACGATTCGGGCCGGGTGAATCTAGATGCGTATGTCGCAAAGCCTAAGGCTGGAGGAAAGCACTTCGCTGTCATCGTAATTCATGACAATCAGGGCTTGAACGATTCGATGCGCGAAATGACCAGACAATTCGCTGCGGCAGGTTTTGTGGCCATGGCTCCTGATCTCGCGTCGCGTCTTGGCGCGGTGAAGTCACTCGGACAAGCCATGCAAGCGATTGGTCAACTATCGCCAAATCTGACCGTGCAGGATTTAAGAGCGGCCTTTACTTATTTGCAAAAAGATCCGGATGTCGATCCCGCGAAAATTTCCGCAGTGGGTTTCGGCTGGGGCGGCTGGCGGAGTTTTATGCTCGCAAGTTCTGTTCCCGAATTATATCGCGCAGTGGTATACAGCGGAGCGACACCGACCGACGGACTCGAAAGTGTCCACGCTCCGGTTTTGGGAAATTATGCCCAATATGATTTTCGTGTGACCGGTAACGCGTTCTGGACGGAAAAAACAATGCGTGAATCGGGGAGAGAATTTACCTATTACGTGTATCCCAAGGTTTATCATTCTTTTTATAACAGCATGACACCGCAATTCAATTCCGACGCAGCGAAATTGGCATGGACCAGAACTTTAAACTTTCTTGGTGCACACTAGTAGACTCACACTCAATCGCTTTGTGAATCGGTACACAGCAATGGCGGTGGCGGCACAATTCGGATGCCGCCAGTGTGCGAGCGAGGTGGTGGCGTTCCAGTCAGAGTCTTCCTGCGCACATGTGAACTGCATAAATTATCAGGCAGTAGACCGCGACGGTGAAGGAAAGAATTCGGCCGCTTCTGCGCACGACACCTTCTCGAACTATGAAAGTATGATTCAGTAATGGCGGTTGCAGGGATGGCCAGGTACATCGTATCCCCCGAGTCCTTGAGGTAATAATCTAAAAAGACCGGTGGAAGCAAGCAGAGTCGTAGGGGTGAGCGAGGAGCGAGTCGCTCGATGATTTGCCAAGGAGTTTGATTTTCTTTGTGGGAGTTAGGACGAGCCAGGTTGAAGTAGAGCTGATAGGTCTGCGCTTTGGCCAGGGATTCACCGCGACTGGTGAAGGTTCCAGATCGAAGAACTCATCCAAATGCTGCTGAATGCGAGCCGCGACGACAGCGCTGGCCGCCGCCGAGCGTTTCTGCGCGAAGGCCCAGAATTGCAGACCGCTGCGAACTTCCCGCGCCGTGTATTCGACCTCCCGTGTTCTCCCTCAAAGAGCTCGAATCTACCCGTGAACTCAATTTTCACGCTTCGTCAATCTAACAGTCTTCAGTGAATCTCGTTTTTATTTCTCTTCAAAATTGCTAGCATTCCCAATGGGCACCCGCACCGTTTTCGGCACACCTTTGCGGCAAAGCTGCTGCAAGCAGGCGCTGGTCTCGAAAGTGTCTCCAGGTTGTTGGGGCACCAGAGCACACGCATTACGGAGCGGTGCTATTCGTCTTGGATTAAGGAACGTCAGCAACAATTAGAATCAGAGGTTAGGCGAACATGGGCCGCCAACTCTCTGCTGCTACATGACACGCCGTTGGCACACGAAACGAAGAGTAGTCACATAAACTAAATGAACACAATACCTTACAAGTGGTGGAGGCGGGGGGAGTTGAAATATTACACAGTACTGATACAGCGTAACGTACTGAAAATAATAAGAGCTGTTACCGCTGTTCCAGCCCTAAACGCAGATACTTGCTACAATCGTGCTACAAATTGTTAGCCACATCTGTTCTTTGGCTCGTAGATGCGGTCCTGTAGTTTTTGGATAGAGCGGAAGGCTTCGTAAACAATTAGGCGGGGGTTCGACTCCTCCAGCCCCACTATTCTACACGCCCTGATTCAATTACTTTTAAAGTCTACGAACGGCGGGTCACTCACAACTTTCCTTCTATCGCACTTCGGGCAACGAAATATCCATCGGGTGCTGTTTTGTGAACTTTCGGCAGTGATCCTAATCATACTTTCGCCGTTACAATCTGGATTTGTACATTTGGGATTCTCCATCGAAGTTCCCTCCGTCCGGGACGATGAGCAGTTTTCGCATGAAATGTTCTCCGTGCGCCCGGATTCACTTTGCAAGTACTCCGACAAATGCGGCTTCAATTTCTTGCCGGGTCATTGGATGTATCGCAATATCGGTATGCTTGATATCCCCCACGTGCGCCGTAATCGGGCCGCCGCCACTTTCCAATCCAATATTCGATCTGTAAACCACCGTGCGGCCATCGGGGAGTTTCTTGGTCCATTGGTCGGGTTGTGGGTTCATGTTTCCGCCTTTCTGATTTACGCGCCCGGATTCAGCGCCACCCTATTCAGCATCTGCGGAGGCCTTGTCCAATCTTCTCGGACGGGAAGCAAACAGAAGCCTCTAAATATCCCTGTGTGAATCTATCCATTGCGTGACCCCCGCAACCGGCCGCGCCGCAAGCGGGAAGATACAAGCCTATTGCCGGATCGTGCCTCTACAGGCTCTGTAAGCCTGAGCCAGACCATTCCTGTGCTTCTGCAAACTGCCGAATTAGTGTTCGATCTATGTGCGCAACCTCGCGTCGGATTAGGTCGTTGACATACGCTCGTGCGTCAAAACCGTGAGAGATTTGATCGTTTACAGTACTTACGCGAACAATTTCGTTAAGCTGTTGGTCGCTGAAAGGCTCAAGCGATTGCATTCTAGTCGCGAAGTTTCCGGCTTCTCTGAAAGAGCCGCTTCGACCGAAGGCTGCGATGACTCCATCCCTTATTTCGGATGCGATTCCTTTATGTGTTGCCAAAGTCTTCAAGATATTCCAGCATGCCTCCTCTATCACCGGAGGAAAAATTGAGGTGGCATCTGCCGCTCCTGCAAGAGATTGAGCTTGGTATCTGCTGATAAACCCGTAAGGATTGATGTTAAGTTTCATCGGAACGATGATCTTTCGGAGCGCAACGGCCATGCCCGTTTCCTGATCCGTCCAATCCGACTTTGTAAAGGATTCCGTTAGAAGTGGCAGGAATACAACGCATTCCTTCAGCTTGAGCCGGATGACTTCCTGCCATTCCACTGAGGGCTGAAGGTCTTCGTGGGCCAGAAACGTATCAAATCCGTAGTAGTCGAGATTACTCTTGATTGCTCCGGCGAGATTTCTGTCCTGGTGTGAATAACTGAGGAATGCGGGGATCATCAACGCCCTTTGTGCGAAATGAGTCTGTGTTGCAATTTTTGGGACTGCCCACGACCATATTCTATACCGTCATTGGACAAGCTCGGGTCTCCGCGATTCCTTGAGAGTTTCCCGGTTTGTACCGATGATGCGGAGTTCCTTACCGTAAAGCCCTGCGAATTTTATCGCCTTTCCGAGAAGCACGAACTCGTCATCTTGGTAGTCCGCAGCGAACGAGTCCTGATGGATAATCACGTCTTCATTTTTACGGCACGAATCGACGAAGTCGGGCAATAAACGCCTAATCTCCGCCGAGAGTCCCGCCTCTTTTTCTCTTAATTTTTCGTCTGATATGCTGGGCATTTATTTTCACCTTTCATCGTCCCAATGTGGATCAGGCTTCGTTCCTGCGCGGCGCTACTGTATATCGCCGCATCGCTCCCGCTCAAATACTTCCCTACATTCCTTCTCCCATATTTTTCCATTCCTAGCTTTGTTTAAGGCTAGCCTGTCTCAGGCCACTCCGCGTTATTCGCAACCACGTTTGGAAGCAACAGCGCGGCACGACGCCCAGGAACCCGAATGTCCGCGATAGGCTGGCAGGGGCGGTTTGGGTCACATTCCGAGAAGCTTATCCGGACTTGGCCCGAAGTCACTTAAAAATGATTGGCTAGCTCTGTTCAGATTTGAACAGATTTCCCATTGTGGCCGCGCTATAAGTACCAATGGATCTCCGGTGAAGCCAATCCCAAGAGATGGGAGGTCGTCCAACATGATCGCAGAAGGAACGAAAGATTGTTCGCTCATGTATTCTTCTTGGTTCGGAAAACCGGTGGTTACGCTCGTCGCTATCCGCCAATGTCGTGTCCCAATGACTTGCAGCATTGTTGGCGAGTCCCCCGCAGACGTACTCGTCCGGCTATAGCCCGGATGGGAGATGGATATCCGGAAGAATTTAATTCTAGCCGTTGAAGAAGTCGGCATCGCCACGCAAGACCGGTTGAATAGATTCGCTGTTCAGAGCCTTAATCGTTCCGTTACCTGCGCGCCTGTCTAGGAGAAAAGTCTTGCTCGAAATCAGAAGAGTTGTTTTAGTTGTCTTCATTCTTCTGATACCCGCCATGGACTGGTCGCAGTCACAACCTCCTGACAACTCCATTGGCCTTGAGTATGTGCAACAACCCTCCACATCGCAAAGCAACCCGGCTCCCGCATCGTCGCCTGACAAACCCACGGTTGTGAAGGCAGGTCAGGCTCCGGATGCCCAGAATAAAAAAGATGATTCCCAAGGTCAGCAGACCAAGCGTATGTTCTGGCTCGTTCCTAATTTCGCAGCCGTGAGCGCGCATACGCAGCTTCCACCGCTGTCCACCCGCGAGAAATTCGCACTCGCCGGGCAGGATAGCGTCTTGGATTATTCCTCATACACGTGGGCCGGAATCCTGGCTGGGCAAGCCATGCTCTTAAATTCCGATCCGGAACTGGGCCACGGCATCGCGGGATACGGACGCTATTATTGGCGCACCTTCGCGGACGAAGTATCCGGGACTTTTTTTACGGAGGCTATTGTCCCTTCGATCATGCACGAAGACCCACGGTATTACACCTTGGAACAGGGAAGCTTTTTTCACCGCACGGGCTACGCGATATCACGTTCTTTCCTGACTAAGACAGATTCTGGACGCACGCGCTTTAACTTCTCCGAGGTGGTGGGCAATGCGCTGGAGGCGGGTTTGTCGAACGCCTATTATCCGCCTCAGGAGCGGGGCCTGAGCCAAACGGCAAGGAACTGGGGAACGCAGATGGAATCCGCTGTCCTCAATCACGTCTTCCAGGAATTCTGGCCCGACATCCGAAGGAAAATTTTTCGTAGAAAATAGCTTGGCTCAGACTCTGAGAGCATCGGAATAAAATCTATGCTCAGCACAAAAATTATGTAACTCCGAAGATTCGAGCTTCAGCCGACTCGCGCCAAGCTGAGCCGTCCACGCTATTTTTCGAGGACTTTCTCCACTTGGCCTATTTTCTTTCGGACTTTCCCGCCTATCTTTTCGACCTGGCCTTTGGCTTCCAAGTCGGGATTGTTCGTCGCTCGTCCAACCTTCTCTTTAACTTTACCTTTCAGCTCGTGAAACTTTCCTTTTGCTTTGTCCTTAGTGCTTTGCCTCATGGGTTGTCTCCTTTAACTCGATTCGATTTGCGAATCCTCGCGAAGAGCCTTTAACCGTCAGAGCATTTGCAAACACCTTTCCCTCGATTCTGAGATCGATCCTAACAACATCAACGCAAAACGCCGACCAGGTACAAAACCACCGCGATGAGCACGACCGTCCCCACTATCCCCATGCCCCCGCCTGTCCCCCATTTGGAGTACCCGTAATAGCCGCCGCCTCCGCCGAACAACAGCAGCAGAACTATAATTAGTAGTAGCATCGGAATTCTCCTTTCAGGATTTCAGCTTTGCCAGCACAATCTTGAATGCACCCGGTGCCCCTAGGAGCAAAACAGACCTACGAATGGGCCGTTCAGTTAGTTCCGGACGGCCCATTCCTGTAATTAGCGGCGGTCGACGGACACTTCTTCCCAGTAAGGGGCGTAGCCGTAGTGTTTATAAATGCTCTTTCCCCAGGTCGAATCAGCCATGTTTGGCCAATTGTCCTTATCGAACCCCGGGGCGTTCTCCAGAAGTTTCTTGTCAACGTTCAGGACGGCGCGATTTTCCGTCAAATTGAGGTGGAACGCGTTCCACGGAATGGCAAAATACTTCTCACCCATCCCAAGAAACCCTCCAAAAGATAGGACCGCGTAAGCGATTCGGCCTGCTCCAGCGTCGAGTACAAGGTCTTCGATTTTTCCGAGGTCCTCATTTTGAGCGTTAACGACATTGCTGCCTATCACGTTCTTCTTCGCGGGAACGATATCTGTATATCTTGCTACTCCTGGCTGTGCCATGTGATTCTCCTTTTGTCAGAGGAAGCTGGTTGACTCGCCTTACTTCATCCGGAGGCAGCAGCATAAAAGAGACGAAGGGGGATATCTGTTCACATCGACACACAATCGCGTTTTGTTGGTTTTTGCGTCACGGGGAAGTTGCTCGTGCTGGTAGATAGCGAGGATCTAACACTACATATTGCGCCACGCGAAAGTGATTCGTCACTCGTGCAGGACAACACTCAGGAGAGAAGCGTCGACATGGAGACCGCCATTGTACCTAATGAAGCCCAGTTTCTTGAATTTATTCAT
>Ga0070735_10002840_pt1 | contig 15408 bp, 10 predicted proteins | sample Coa_R1_FD_66443 | JGI IMG/M metagenome (GOLD analysis project Ga0070735, IMG submission 66443) | Surface soil microbial communities from Centralia Pennsylvania, which are recovering from an underground coalmine fire - Coalmine... | ecosystem: Environmental > Terrestrial > Soil > Unclassified ... | reverse complement strand
GGATACACCTGGATACAGGTATCTCCAGATACGTCTTTCATTAAGACGCCTGGTTGCATCTTATGTGATTATGGACACGATTTAGATAAGGATGACTTAGAGTTGGTGAAGAGAAACAATTCCAAAGATCCACTGCTAACAACAAAAAATATCCATAAGCTTGAGAAGAGTTTCGCGCTTAGAAGTGACTGGCTCGTACTTCCGGAAGACGGTATTCAGTCCGATACAGTAGCGTTGCCATCCAATGGGGATGGCACGATCTACGTCAAAGGTGAGTATAAGAACGACCCGCAATACGGTTTGAAATATTTCTATGAATTCGCTTTGCTTACCGAGGACGCATCGTCGCAAGGAACGGGTTCACCTGCTAGTGGTGGCCAGAGTTTGGGTCGAAAAACCCCCAATGTTGAGAGGATAAGCGTTCCAGTAGCTGCAGGAACCACCCCGTCTCCTTAGTTGCGCGGCATGGTTGCGACACCGCCGATGGTGTTGGGTATGCTATCTGGTCGGCTGGGTGCCACGACCGAGCCTTCGATCACGCGGTTCTGAGCTGCGCCAGATTTTGACGGTGAAGCTTTTAGACAATTTATCAAAAAGTTATTTCCTGTTTGCCCGGAGGCTGCGATTCTTTCCTTATTATTTTGGAACGCCGCCACACATTCTTCCGCGTTCCCTGCCGACGCCGGAAACGCGTGCATACCAAGCAGCATAACAAGTATCGCTCGGAAACAATTGACGCCTGACTTTCGCATGACGTGCCTCCGCAGCCTGGGATATAAACATCCTAGCACAAATCGTCGTTCGACCAACCTTAATCATTGGTAAGCCCGCGCGTTCTATTCGCCTGACTTTGCGCCGCCGCCCGGCGCAGGCATTCGCGGCATAGACAATCCTCACCGTCGCTCGGCATCGGAAGCCGCAACGTCTCTTCCTTGCACCAGCACGGCCCCGCCGGCGCGCAAGTGAATTCTGTTCCGCATCGGGAACAGGCGAGGCGGCGCGAAGGCACGTTTTCTAAACGATTTGTCATGAAGCGTAATGTAGCCGGCTGGTGTTTTTCATGTCCGGTTCATCGCTCGCGGCGTTAATTGGCGCACAATATACGCATACGCGCTATCTCATTATACGCGCCACCTCGCTCAAGGAAAACCGATCAGGAAGCTTCCGATGGCCCGCGATCCGCAAACCGCTTTGTTGGCGCTCAACCGTTTCGGATTTGGTGCGCGCGGTGGCGCGGTGGGCGATCTCTCCAATGCGGCCGCTGATCCGCGCGATTTCGTCAAAGCCGATCTGACGCGCCCGAACGGCGTCCTGCTCGAAATGCCGGGATTGCAGGGAACGCCCGCTTTGGCGCGCGCCGTGTTTGGCTATCAGGCAGAGGTCAAACAGCAACGCGAGGCTGCCAAGCAAAACGCCGCCGCTGAAATGTCTGATAAAGCCGCCGCGATGGAAACCTCCGAAAAGATGGGGGCCGCGCCCAATGCGCCGATACAGGCCAAAGATGTGCCCGCCAAGCCGCTCAATATCATCCAGAAGACCTACCGCGCCGAGGCATTGGCGCGGTTGCAGCGCGCGCTGGTTGCCGATTGCGGATTTGCCGAGCGGTTGGTGACGTTCTGGTCCAATCATTTCTGTATTTCCGCCGCGAAGGGCGAATTGGGACGCATATGGGCCGGCGCATTCGAGCGCGAGGCGATCCGCCCCTATGTATTCGCTCGTTTTGGCGACATGCTCAAAGCGGTCGAGCAACATCCGGCGATGCTGTTCTTTCTCGACAACCAGCAATCGCTGGGGCCGGACTCGCCCGCCGGTCAAAACCGCAAGCGCGGGCTGAACGAAAATCTCGCACGCGAAATCATGGAGTTGCATACGCTTGGCGTTGGCGGCGGCTATACCCAGGGCGACGTGACGTCGCTGGCGCGCATCATCACCGGATGGACTTTCGCGGGCCGGCAGGGGCAATTGGGAACGCCCGGCACCTTCGTCTTCAATATCAATGCGCATCAGCCGGGATCGCAGCTTCTCCTCGGAAAGACCTACACCGACACCGGGCTCACGCAAGGCGAGATGGCGCTCGCCGATATCGCGCGTCATCCCTCGACCGCGAAATTCATCGCGACCAAATTTGCCCGTCATTTTGTCGCCGACGATCCGCCGCCCGCGCTGGTGAAGCGGCTGGAAAACACGTTCCGCAAGACCGATGGCGATCTCCTGGCACTCGCAACCACGCTGGTCGATTCCGATGAGGCTTGGCAAGCGCCGCTGACCAAGATCCGCAGTCCTTACGAATATCTGATCGCCGCGGGACGCCTGTTGGCGCAAATTCCCGATGAGCCGAGCCGCTATCTCGGCGGTCTTAATCTGTTGGGTCAGCCGCTATGGTCGCCGTCCGGGCCGAACGGCTTTGCCGACACCAACGCGGCGTGGGCCGCGCCCGAAGGGATGAAATTGCGGCTCGATATCGCAGCTCAAATCGCCTCGCGCCTCGGCGACAATGTCGAGCCGCGCGATCTTCTTGAACTTGCCGCGGGCTACGCGGCCTCGGAGGCGACGCGACAGGCCATCGAACGGGCGGAATCACGGCAGCAGGCGCTGGCGCTGTTGTTGATGTCGCCCGAAATCCAGAGGAGATGAATATGGACTTTTGCGAGAGCCGGTTCGTGATCTCACGCCGCGCGCTGTTGCTGGGTGGTGCGTCGTTTGCCGCCTGGGCCTATGTGCCAAGATTCGCAGCCGCCGCGGACGGCCGCGACCCGCGCCTCATCGTTGTCATTTTGCGCGGCGCGCTCGATGGCCTTGCTACCGTGGCGCCGGTTGGCGATCCCGATTACGCCGGCCTTCATGGCGCGATCGCGCTTTCGGCCGACGGCCCGCATGCGGCCATCATGCTGGATTCGTTTTTCGCGCTGCATCCCTCGATGCCTGAATTCGCGCGGATGTATCGGCAGAAGCAGGCGGCGGTCATTCACGCGGTATCGACGCCCTATCGCGACCGCTCGCATTTCGATGGCCAGGATGTGCTCGAAAGCGGCTTTGCGGGGCCCGGCCGGGTGCAATCCGGTTGGCTCAACCGCGCGCTCGAAGGCTTGCCCAGGGGTGGACGGGTGACGAATGCGCTCGCGGTCGGCGCGACCACGCCGCTCGTGCTGCGCGGCGCGGCGCCGACTGTCGGCTGGGCGCCGGCGAATCTGCCGCGTGCCGCCGACGACACGGCTTCGCGCCTGCTCGACCTTTATCGCCATCGTGATCCGGCGCTGGCGTCGGCTCTGTCCCAAGGTTTGCAGTTGGAAAAGACCGCGGTCGGCGAGGACATCAAGGCAAAGGCGGGCGCCAACAATGCCGGCATGATGCGGCAAGTCGCGCGCGGCGCCGCCAAAGTGATGGCGGCCGACGATGGTCCGCGCATCGCCGCCCTTGCCTTTGACGGCTGGGACACCCACGCCAATGAAGGCGGCCCGGTGGGCCGGCTGGCGCAATTATTGTCGGGTCTTGACGGCGCGCTCGGTGAATTCGAAAGCGGCTTGGGCGAACGCTGGCGCGACACGGTCGTGGTGGTCGCGACCGAGTTCGGCCGCACCGCGCGCATCAACGGCACCGAGGGTACTGATCATGGCACCGGCACCATCGCATTGCTCGCCGGCGGCGCGGTGAAAGGCGGGCGGGTGATCGCCGATTGGCCGGGACTAAAGCCCGCCAATCTCTATGAAGGGCGCGACCTCGCGCCGACCGCTGATTTGCGCGCACCGCTCAAGGGCATCCTGCGCGATCACCTCGGCCTCAGCGAAAGCGTGCTGGCGACAAACGTCTTTCCCGACAGCGCATCAGTGAAGCCGATGCCGGGATTGGTGGGGTGAGCGTTTTAAACCTCTCCCCACGAGCGGGAAGAGGGAGCAGAAATCACCCCTTCTTCGGCGACCAGCCATAGGCTTTGGCGCAGGCGCCGCCCATCAGCATCGCCCGTTCGCTGTCGCTGAGCCGGCTCGTTTTAATGAAGGGCTCAACGGCCTGCTCGTAATTGACGACGGCGAAAGCGCGCGTCCAATCCGTGCCCCACAGGCAGCGCTCGAATCCCCAGGCGTCAAACACCCGCGCCAATGGATCCCAAATGTCGGGGAAAGGGAAAGGCTGGCGCGACAGCGTGCAGGCGCCGCTGACCTTGATCACCACATTTTGCCGCTTGGCGAGTTCCAGCACTTTCGGCAGATCGGCCCAGGGCTGGGCCGGCGCGGGCGGGACGCGCGGTTGCAAAATGCCGAGATGATCGAGGATGAAGCGTGTGTCGGGATGGCGATCGATCAGCGTGGTGCCGGCCTCCAGATTGTCCCAGCACAACAGATTGACCGGGAAATCGTGACGCACGGCCGCGCGCGCGATCCGGTCCAGGCCGGGATCATCAGGCGCGCGCTTGCCGTCCTTGGTCAGCATGATGCGGATGCCGACCGTGCCCGGCGTCTTCTTCCATTCGGCGACGACATCGACCACGTCGGGATTGTCGGGATCGACCGGTTTGACGATCGCAAGCCGCGTCGGATGGGCCCGCTGTACCTCCACGGCGTAGCTCGCATCATAACGGTACATCGAAAAGGCGGAGATGAAGATCGCGCCATCGACGCCGACCTTGTCCATCGCCGCCACCATCTCGTCTCCCGTGACGTGAGCGGGCCAGTTCGGCACGCTGTGCCAAGGCCGTTTCGGCGTGTTGGCCTCATAGGCGTGGACTTGAGAATCGATAACAGGCATCGCGCGGCGCTCCTTGGATGTTTTGCGGAAGTTTTGACGTTGCGGGAGGTTATGTCCAGAGCATAAGACCGCCGCGCATCGGGGGGCCGACGTGACGCATAGCCAGGACTCACACGTCCAGTGTGAACGTGCGGCCGGCCGGAGTTCGTCGGCAGGGCGGATGAGACCCGCCTCGTGGCCTCAGTATTTGGAAGCTTTTCGATCCGGATCATCCTCGGCGGGAGGCGGCCAAATCTTGCACTCGAAGCTTCGGCCGATGCCGGGACAGACCCAGCTTGACGAGCTGGAGGGCCCCAAAAGAGGTCGTACTTGAGGTTGTATTTGGCCGGCCGGGCCGGAAAAACCAAATCGCTTGTGCCTTTTGTGTTTCTTGAGATGACCGCTTGTCGCGGCGTCGGCAGGTAGGATGACCGGGGCCAGCGCGAAGGCCGTCGCACATGTCGCCAGTAATAAAAGCCGGATCGCGAATGTGTTCATGCGCCTCTCCTGACGGTTAAATCGCCTACTCAAGCTAACCTGCTCCGGGCCGCCGTATTCCGTCGCCTAAATTAAATTTAAGACCAGCTCTGCCTCTTACGCCTTGGTAATCCCGTCGATCTCCGCCATTTCCTCCACGCTCAGGCTCCAGCCGATCGCTTTGACGTTCTGCTCGACCTGATCGACGCGCGTGGCGCCCGCGATCACGCTTGCCACCTGCGGCCGCGCCGCCAGCCATGAAAAGGCGAGTTCGAGCATGGTGTGGCCGCGCGCTTGCGCAAAGGCCTGGAGCTTTTCGACCGTCTCCTCATTGCGCGGCGTGACGTAACGTTCGCGCAGCCGCGGCACCTTGCCAAAGCGCGTGTCGTCGGGTGCTGCCTCGCCGCGTCTATATTTGCCGGTCAACAGCCCACTGGCGAGCGGGAAGAAAGGTAATAGGCCGAGCTTATATCCTTGCGCGCAGGGCAACAGATCCTTTTCGATGTCGCGCACCACGAGGCTATATTCGTCCTGGCAGGAGACGAAGCGGCTGACATTTGCCGCGCGCGCGACATGCTCGGCTTCCGCGATCCGCCATGCCGGAAAATTCGAATTGCCGATATAGCGCACCTTGCCCTGCCGGATCAGGTCGTCGAGCGCGCGCAGCGTTTCCTCGATCGGCGTCAGCTCGTCGTAATCGTGCTGCTGATAGAGATCGATGTAGTCGGTTTTCAGTCGCTTCAGGCTGGCTTCGACGGCGGACATGATGTAGCGCCGCGAGGCGCCCTGTTTGCTGCCGTCCTCGCTCATCGGCTTTGAGAATTTGGTTGCCAGCACGATGTCCTTGCGGCGGTCGCCGAGCACCTCGCCCAGCACCGTCTCGGAACCGCCCATGCCGGAATAAATATCGGCGGTATCGAACAGCGTGATGCCGAGATCGATTGCTTTGTGGATCACCTTGCGCGAGGCTTCCAGATCGATGCGCTGGCCGAAATTATTGCAGCCAAGCCCGACCGCGGAAACGCGCAAGCCTGAGCCGCCGAGATTGCGAGTTTGCATGGGTGGTCCTGAGCTGTGGTTGCAAAAGGTTACCCTATTTGAACCGCGCCGCGCTCACGCGCAAGCCGTCGCGGCGGATTCCGCCCGGGGCGATGCGGCGACCAGGGGTGGACAAGAAGGCAACCAAAGCCATACCACAAAAAAATGCGGCCCCGGTCAGACGCGGCGACTGACGGGGACCGCTGGGGGCGTGTGATCGTCGACGGGGGGCCTGACCAAACGCGGGTCGAACCTAATGCTTCTTTGTAACGCGGCCATGACAGGGGCTTTTCGCATTTTCGTCCCGTTTGCAATCATTCGGCGGCGTGTAAAAGCGGATATGGCGCGCAATAGCGATCGCAGCGTAACGCGTGAAAATGACTCGCTTGGGCGGGATCGTCGGTGTGTCGCACGAGGTCGGTCACCGGGGTATAGCTCAACATGCGCCCGCCGTCGGGCAATGCGGTGCAGCTAAAACGCAGCACCCGGCCGTCGCGAAGATTGATGTCGATCGGCGTGGAATCGCCCGCGCGCATCATCGCGGTGCGCCTGGCGATGAAGGCCCGCAATTCCGCTTCGGGCAATTCATAGGCGCCGGTGTCGCGACCGTGATACATCAAGGCGATGAAGGGTGGCTTGCTGTCGGCCTTTTCGTCCGACAACGCAAAATAACGGCGGGAGGCGCGATTGATGAATTCAGCGCGGGTGTCGGAATCAAGCAATACGATGCCGATATCGACCTGATCGAGCGCCGCCGAGAGCCGTTCTGCGGTCGCGTGGTGCCTGCGTTCCCAGGCCAAAGTATCGAGCAGCCGTTTTCGCAACAATCCGGTGATGGCCGCGGTGGCCAACGCGGCGAGCGCGGATATCGAAAGATGGGCCAGATCGGACGGATCATACGCGACGGGCTGATCATACGCGAGGCCGGCGCGGTGGCTTGTGAGCCACAGCGCGGTTGAGGCCGAGGCGATCGCCGCGCTCGCGATGCCCGAGCCGAAGCCGGAGAGCGAGCCCGCGAAAGCCACGATGCAGATCAAGAGCGGTGCGGGATCGGGGATACCAAATTGGGAGCGATCCAGGCCGAGCGCGGTCAACGCCGTTGCCGCGGTGAGAACAGGGCCGAAACTCGCACGCCAATCGAACTGCATGGCCGTCTCTCGTTTTCAAGACGAGAATGAAGGCGGACAGTCTGACGGATAGTTCGGCGTTTCGAACAAGGTTTCAGCCAGCAACCTTAAGAAGCCCTTGCCGGCATGCGTCCAACCCCATGGTCTTTTGAATCGAATGAATGAGATCGATCGGTCGGGGCCGGCGAAGCTTCGCAGAAAACGACAAAATCACGGCGAGGGGACCGTTATGCCCAATATCCCCGTTATCAATCCCCGATTTCACGTTTTACGCCTGCGCAACCATGTCCGTCACGGCCGGATCATCGACCTCAATGCCGGGCTGCCAGTCCATCGGCACGAAGCCTGGGATATGTTCGATGCGCCGCAGCCAGGCGCGGACCGCCGGGAAGGTCGAAAGATCATAATCGCATTGATCGGCGACATGCGTGTAGCCATAGAGCGCGATATCGGCGACCGTGAACTGGCCCGCGGCGAAATAGTCATGGGTCTTGAGATGATTTTCCATCACCTGAAGCGCGGCGTAGCCCCGCTCCATCCAGTCTTCCAGCGCATGGGTTTGCAGGTCGCGCCCGCCTTTGACCAAGCCGAGCCAGAAATAGGCCGCGCCGATATTTGGTTCCAGCGCGTGTTGTTCGAAGAACATCCATTGCAGGGCTTCGGCGCGCTCGACGCGCGATTCCGGCGCCAGCGGCGTGCCGCCGGCGACGTACCACAGGATCGCGTTGCTTTCGGCGAGGTAGCGGCCTTCGGCGACTTCGAGCAGGGGAACCTGGCCGCTTGGATTCTTGGCGAGAAACTCCGGCGTGCGGCTTTCGCCGCGCAGAATATCGATCTCGATTGCGCGATAGGGCATGTTGAGCAAGGCCAGCGCAAGGCGGACCTTGTAGCTGTTGCCTGAGCGCTGCATGGAATAGAGTTTGTACATGGCGGGACATTCGGTCGGTGAGAGCAAGCGGCTTGTCGCCCTGCAACTTGGCCAAACAATGATGCCGATCCGGATCGCTCGCAAGGGGAACGCCTAAAAAGGCCAAAACCTCTGCCGCACTGCAACGATCAAGAGGATTTTCCTCCGTAGTGACCTCGACAAAGCCGTGGCTTCCGTCGCCCGGCGCGGCCGATTGGGAGACAGATCGGCGCAGAACCATGGAAAACCAGCGGTTTTTGCTTGCCGCTGCACCGCAACAGTTTTAGAAACAGATGGCGCATTGCGCTTAAACCCATCCCTCGAAAATCTGGAGCCGATAATGCCCTTCCTGTCTGCTGCGCTCGACCGTGTGAAGCCGTCCGCGACGATCGCGGTCACGGATAAAGCACGCGAGCTGAAAGCGGCGGGACGCAATGTCATCGGTCTTGGCGCCGGCGAGCCCGATTTCGACACGCCCGCCAACATCAAGCGCGCGGCGATGGCGGCAATCGAAGCCGGCAAAACCAAGTATACGGCGGTGGACGGCATTCCCGAATTGAAGCAGGCGATATCAGCCAAATTCGAGCGCGAGAACGGCCTTGTCTATAAGCCGAACCAGATCATCGTCGGCACCGGCGGTAAACAGGTGCTCTACAACGCGCTGATGGCCACCATCAATCCGGGCGACGAGGTCATCATTCCCGCGCCTTATTGGGTGAGCTATCCGGAGATGGTCGCGCTTGCCGGCGGAGAGCCGGTTGCGGTGGTATGCACCGCCGCCCAAGGCTTCAAATTGCAACCCGATGCTTTGGAAAAGGCGATCACGCCGAAGACCAAATGGATTATTCTCAACTCGCCGTCGAACCCGACCGGCGCGGCCTATACGCGCAGCGAACTGAAGGCGATCACCGATGTGCTGGTCAAGCATCCGCAGGTCTGGGTGATGACCGACGATATGTACGAGCATCTGGTTTATGACGACTTCGTGTTCACGACGCCGGCGCAGATCGAGCCAAAGCTGTTCGACCGCACGCTGACCGTGAACGGCGTTTCGAAATCCTATTGCATGACGGGCTGGCGTATCGGCTATGCTGGCGGCCCCGCGCCGCTCATCAAGGCGATGGCGACGATCCAGTCGCAATCGACCTCCAACCCGTGTTCGATCGCGCAATGGGCGTCCGTCGAAGCGCTCAACGGTCCGCAGGATTTCATTCCGACCAACAACAAAGTGTTCAAGGAGCGGCGCGATCTCGTGGTGTCGATGCTCAACCAGGCCAAGGGCATCGATTGCCCGCGTCCCGAGGGTGCCTTTTACGTCTATCCCTCTTGCGCCGGGACCATCGGCAAGACCGCGCCGTCCGGCAAGGTCATCGCCAACGACCAGGATTTCGTCACTGAGTTGTTGGAAAATGAAGGCGTCGCGGTGGTGCAGGGATCGGCGTTCGGGCTTGGGCCGGCGTTTCGGATTTCCTACGCGACCAAAACGTCGGACCTCGAAGACGCCTGCAAACGCATCCAGCGCTTTTGCGGCAATTTGCGATAGGTAACAAGTCTCTCGTGTCCCGGACGCGGTGCAGCGCTTCAAAAGCGCGTTCACGCGCGTCTTCGACGCGCTACGGCGACGCACCGCAGGGCCGGGACCCATGTGTCAGTATGGACCCCGGATCAGCGGCGCACGACTTTGTCCTGCGCGGCATCCGGGGGAACGCATCTGGAGCAAACGACGGACATATGCCATAGAAGAGACGCGCCCCGGTCAATTGCCGGGAGCGGGCGTTTTTCTCGACCTGCATCATTTTTTTCAGCCGGAGATATAACATGCGTCGTTTGATGACCCTGGCCGGTATCGCCGCCACGCTCCTGATGGCGCCGCTTGCCGATGCAAATGCCCAGCAGCCGATGCAGCGGGTGCAGATCGGAATTCTCGAATGCCGCGGCGGCGCCAGCATCGGCTTTATCGTCGGCTCGGTCACCAATCTCGGATGTGTGCTCAGGATCGATGGCCTGCCGGAAGACCGCTACGTCGCGACCATCCGCAAAGTCGGCGTCGATCTCGGCATCACCCAGGAAAGCGCGCTGGCCTGGGGCGTCTATGCGCCGGTGGCGCGGCTTGGTCCCGGCGATCTCTCCGGCAATTATGCCGGCGCGCAAGGCAGCGCCACGATCGGCGTCGGCGCCGGCGGCAATGTGCTGGTCGGCGGTTCCAATAATTCGATCGCCTTGCAGCCGCTCAGCCTGCAAGGCCAGGTCGGCTTAAGCGTCGCGGCCGGCCTCGAAAGCCTGGAACTGCGCCCGGGGCGGTAGCAAATTCATCTCGTCGTCATTGCGAGCGCTAGCGAAGCAATCCAGTATAAGAACTGGATCGCTTCGTAGCAGAGCCTGTCATCGGGCGCGAATTCGCGCGACCCGTTGGCTCCTCGCGATGACGGTATGGGGACGCTTTTCCTTTATGCCGCACCGCCAATAAATTTTCCGTCTTGCCAAAATGCGGGCGGAGGAGGAGCATCCCCTGTTGCCGACCCAATCAAGGGCCGAGCTCCAAATGAGGAGGCGGCAATGGGACAGGACGTCAGAAGTCCCCCAAATCCTAAAAAATCGGGTCCACGGTGCATCGCGCTGGTGGGCCCTTTCCAAAGCGGTAAAACCACACTTTTAGAAGCAATATTGGCGCGCACCGGCGCGATCCCGCGCGCCGGCAGCGTCGATGCCGGCACTTCCGTCGGCGATGCAAGCCCAGAGGCGCGCCATCACAAGATGGGCATCGGGTTGACCGCCGTCACCACCCATTTCATGGGCGATCATTACACTTTTATCGATTGCCCCGGCTCGGTCGAATTCGCCCACGACATGCGCGCCGCGCTGCCGGCGGTCGATGCCGCGGTCGTGGTTTGCGAAGCGGACGAGAAGAAATTGCCGCAGCTTCAGATCATCCTGCGCGAGCTTGAGGATTTGGGCATTCCGCGTTTTCTGTTTCTCAACAAGATCGACCGCGCCCATAAGCGCATTCGCGAAACGCTTGCCACCTTGCAACCAGCCTCGCGCATTCCGCTGGTGCTGCGTCAGATCCCGATCTGGAATGGCGATTTGATCGCGGGCTTTGTCGACCTCGCGCTGGAACGCGCCTTCATCTATCGCGAACACAAAGCCTCCGAGGTTGTCGCCCTCGATGGCGGCAATCTCGACCGCGAAAAGGAAGCCCGCTTCTCGATGCTGGAAAAGCTCGCCGATCACGATGACGAGTTGATGGAACAATTGCTGGAAGACATTCAGCCGCCGCGTGACGCCATATTTGACGATCTCGCGCGCGAATTGCGCCAGGGCTTGATCTGTCCGGTGCTGCTCGGCTCCGCGGCGCGCGAAAACGGCGTGTTGCGCCTGATGAAGGCGTTGCGCCACGAAGCGCCTGACGTCACCGAGACCGCCAAGCGTCTCGGCGCTTCCTCACCGAAGGACGCGCTCGCTTATGTGCTCAAGACCGTGCATTTGCAACATGGCGGCAAGCTGTCGCTGGCACGGGTTTTGGCCGGACGGCTCGACGATGGCGCAACGGTGCACGCCTCAACGGGCGAGACCGGCCGGATCTCCGGTATCTCGGCGCTGGGTTGCGGCAATGATAATAAACGTTCTGTCGTCCAGGCCGGTGAAACCATGGCGCTGGGCAAGCTCGACGCGGTCAGGACCGGCGATACTCTGTCGAACGGCAAGGCGGCGCCCGAGGCGCTGGCGCATATCGAACCCGCACCGCCCGTGTTGGCGGTCGCGGTGGCGGCGATCGATCGCAAGGACGACGTCAAGCTCGGCCAAGCCCTGTTGCGGCTGAATGAGGAAGACCCCTCGCTCACCATGGTGCAAAATCCGCACACCCACGACACCGTGCTGTGGGGGCAGGGCGAAATGCATCTGCGCGTCGCGCTGGAGCGGCTCCACGACCGCTTCGGCGTCAATGTCAAATCGCATCCGCCGGCGATCGGCTATCAGGAAACCATCCGCAAGCCGATCACCCAGCGCGGTCGGCACAAGAAACAGTCCGGCGGCCATGGCCAGTTCGGCGACGTGGTGCTGGAAGTCAAACCGATGCCGCGCGGCGGCGGCTTTGAGTTTCACGAAAAGGTGGTCGGCGGGTCGGTGCCGCGGAACTACATTCCCGCGGTCGAGGAGGGCGTCATCGACGGTCTTTTGCGCGGGCCGCTCGGATTTCCCGTGATCGACGTGCAGGTGACGCTCACCGACGGCTCTTATCACAGCGTGGATTCGTCGGATCTTGCGTTCCGGACCGCGGCGCGGATCGGCCTCAGCGAGGCGCTGCCGCAATGCCAGCCGGTATTGCTGGAGCCGATTCATCTGGTCGATATTGTTTGTCCGACCGAGGCCACCGCCAGGATCAACGCCATTTTGTCGGGACGGCGCGGGCAGATTTTGGGCTTTGACACCCGCGAGGGCTGGGTAGGATGGGATCGCGTGCGCGCCATGATGCCGGAGGCGGAGATCGGCGAATTGATCGTGGAGCTGCGCTCGGCGACCGCCGGTGCCGGCAGCTTCACGCGGCAGTTCGATCGGATGGCGGAAGTGACAGGCCGCGCCGCCGATCAGATCATCGCCGCGCACCGCGTCGCGGCTTGAATGTATGGTGTCATTCCGGGATGGTCCCAACGGGTCGCGCGAATGCGCGCCCGATGACAGGCTCCGGACCAGACCTCAGATGCACAATTGTGCATCGGGGAATATCGAGGTTCTCAGGTGCGCAATTGCGCACCATATTTCGGTGCTTCGCACCGCCCCGGAACGACGGGTGAACTATCCGTCAGCTTCGCGCGCCAACCATGATCTCGCTCAACAAATCCACCGCCTCGTCGATTGCATGCTAATCTTGCGAATCGGGGAACAGAGGACGACCGGATATGCTGCGGCGGATACATCAGCCGACTTTCGCCGAACTCTATGTGCCGAAACTCGTCACCGTTCTGCGCGAGAGGTATGGCTTAACGGACTTTCGCGCCGATGTGATTTCCGGCCTGACGGTCGCGATCGTCGCCCTTCCATTGTCGATGGCGATTGCGATCGCCTCCGGCGCGACGCCCGATCGCGGACTCTATACCGCCATTGTCGGCGGCTTCATCGTGTCGCTGCTGGGCGGCAGCCGCTTTCAGATCGGCGGCCCGGCCGGCGCCTTCATTGTGCTGGTCGCCTTGACCGTCGAACGCCATGGGATCGATGGCGTGATACTCGCCACCGCCATGGCGGGGGTATTTTTGATCGCGGCCGGCTTGTTGCGGCTCGGCACCTACATCAAGTTCATCCCCTATCCGGTCACGGTGGGATTTACGTCTGGCATCGCCGTCATCATCCTCACCAGTCAGCTCAAGGATCTCTTGGGCATCACGCTTGCGGGAAAAGAGCCGGGCGAATTCATTCCAAAGATCGAGGCGCTGGCGCGCGGCCTGCCCACCGCCAGCATTCCCGCCATTGCGATCGGCGCGGTCAGCATCGCGATCATCGTTGTCTTGCGTAGGCTCAAGCCGCATTGGCCGGGCATTCTGATCGCGGTTGTCGTGGCCGCGTTGGCGAGCTGGGCGTGGTCGCTTCCGGTGGAGACCATCGGCACGCGTTTTGGCGGCATTCCCCGGCAATTGCCATATCCCTCCTGGCCTTCGTTTTCGCTTGCGAAAGTGCAAGCCGTTTTACCCGATGCGATCGCGTTCGCGCTGTTGGGCGCGATCGAATCCCTGCTGTCGGCGGTGGTGGCTGACGGCATGACCGGGCGGCGGCATCGCTCCAATTGCGAATTGGTGGCGCAGGGTTTCGCCAATATCGGCTCGGCCTTGTTCGGCGGCATTTGCGTCACCGGCACCATCGCGCGCACCGCGACCAATGTACGCGCCGGCGCGCGGGGTCCGGTGTCCGGCATGTTGCACGCGTTATTTCTTCTGCTGTTCATGCTGCTGGCAGCACCCCTTGCCGGTTTTATTCCGTTGGCGGCGCTGGCCGCCGTGCTTGTGGTGGTGGCCTGGAACATGGCGGAAAAGCACGAATTCGCGCTTTTGATCCGCTCCTCGCGGGGCGATGCCATGGTGCTGCTCGCGACCTTCCTGCTCACCGTCTTTCGCGATCTCACCGAAGGCATTCTCGTCGGATTTGCGCTCGGCGCGGCGTTGTTCATCAACCGCATGGCGGAGATGACGGAGGTGGAAGCCGATACGCAGCTCGTGCCCGCTGACCGGGCCGACTTCGCCAATGGCGAACGCCTGCCTTACGACGCGGGCCTGGCCGCCGACCCTGACATCCTGGTGTATCGCATCAGCGGGGCTTTTTTCTTTGGCGCGGCTTCGTCGGTCGGCGCGGTGCTCGACAGCATCGCCGACCGGCGCAAGGCGTTCGTGGTCGATTTCGCGGCCGTGCCGTTTTTGGATTCGACCGCGGCCAACGCGATGGCGAGGGTCACGGCCAAGGCTGCGCGTCAGGGCATCCGCCTTTATATCACCGGCGCTTCACCCGCGGTGCGGCGCGCGCTGCTGACCCATGGCGTCATCCGGCCACACGCTACCTATCGCGAAACCATCGCACGCGCGGTCGCCGATATCAAAGGCGAGCGGGAGGTATCCTCGGGCGCGTTTCCTGAATCATTGGCCGCTGAGCTGCCTCCTGTCATCGCCGAGCATTGACTCGCAAGCCGGCTTGTCCGATTTGAATGAGGAGACAATCGGAATCGGTGATGGCGGCCACGACAAAATCGCGCGCAGCATGTCTGATCGGCTGGCCGGCGGCGCATTCGCGCTCGCCGTTGATCCATCATTACTGGCTGCGAACGCTTGGCATCGACGGCGGCTATTCGATCGAAGCGGTGCCGCCGGAGGGCTTTGCCGAATTTGTCCTGCATTTGTCGGGCCACGGTTTTGTCGGCGCCAACGTCACCATTCCGCACAAGGAGCGCGCGCTGGCGCTCTCCGTGCCGGATGCGCGGGCGCGCGCGGTCGGCGCCGCCAATACGCTTTGGTATGAAGGCAGCGAGCTACGCTCGACCAACACCGATGTCGAGGGTTTTATCAACAATCTCGATGGCTGCGCGCCGCGCTGGGATCGATGCGTCGATGCGCTGGTGCTGGGCGCCGGAGGTTCGGCGCGCGCCGTGGTGTTCGGGTTGAT
>Ga0070735_10002839_pt1 | contig 15409 bp, 12 predicted proteins | sample Coa_R1_FD_66443 | JGI IMG/M metagenome (GOLD analysis project Ga0070735, IMG submission 66443) | Surface soil microbial communities from Centralia Pennsylvania, which are recovering from an underground coalmine fire - Coalmine... | ecosystem: Environmental > Terrestrial > Soil > Unclassified ... | reverse complement strand
CCCGTCCTCTTTGGACACCGAGTGGCTCCTGTCCACTCTGTTTGACGCCTCCCTGTTATCAACTTCAAAAGCCGCCGGAAACGGCGGCTCTTTTTTTGGGGCAGCCGTCCTAACCTATCTTCACCACGAGCTGGAAACCATAAATGCGCTTGCGGCTGGACTCTCGTCCGCGGGCGCGCAATGATTTGTTCATTATAATCCGGTCCGTAAAGCCGGCGGTAAACAGTGGCGTGAGGCGTTAACGATGTCGGAACGGTCGCAAGAGGAATCTCCGCTTGTCCAGTTCAACGAACGGCTGACGAATTCCGCCGCGTTCAGTGCTTTGTTCCGGGAGGGCATGGACCTGGTCGAGGAGACCGCGGCCTATCTCGACGGCGTCGGCCGCACCGAGGCCAAGGCACTCGATCGCGCGGTCAGCCTGACCTACGCCACCGAAAGCATGCGGCTGACCACCCGCCTGATGCAATTGGCCTCGTGGTTGTTGCTGCATCGCGCCGTCAAGGAAGGCGAGATGAGCCTGACCCAGGCCAATCGCGAAAAGACCAAGGTCAAGCTTTCGGCCGCCGATCCCGGCCCGAGCGACATGATCGAAAAATTGCCCGCGCAACTGCAAGACCTGATCACTCGTTCAATGGCCCTGCAAAGCAAAGTGCGCCGCCTCGATACCACGATCCATGCGTCTCCCGCCGAACGCGCGCCGATCGGCAATCCCCTGGTGCCGCAGCTCAACCGCCTGAAGGCCGCGTTCGAGCAGTAATTCCGCCTTCAATCCGAAATCGTCATTGCGCGGACCCGTTGGCACAGCAATGACGGAACAAACAAAAACGCCCCCAGCGGTCGGCCGGAGGCGTCTTTGAAAACCGATTTTAATTCAGGATCAGGCGCGGGAGCTCAATCCTTCTTGAGGAAGCCCGAAAACTTTTTCTGAAAGCGCGAGACACGGCCGCCACGGTCGAGAAGCTGCTGGGCGCCGCCGGTCCAGGCGGGGTGCGATTTGGGGTCGATATCAAGGTTCAGCTTGTCGCCCTCTTTGCCCCAGGTCGAGCGCGTCTGGTATTCGGTACCGTCGGTCATCACGACCGTAATCGTATGATAATTCGGGTGAATTTCAGCTTTCATGGCAAGTCCCTTGGCGCGCCGGCGCCCCTATTTCAGTTCCGCGAGGTGATGGATTTGGCCCGCTCTATAACGCAAGCCACCCCCCAAAACAAGCCAACTATCTCCCCGAACTGGCATTTGCCAGTACTGCAAGCGGGGCCTATTTGGGGGTGTCAAAGCGGGTGATTCAGATTCATGAGCGCAGTGGAACGGCTTGAAGGACATCGTGAGGACGGGCTGGCGGGGCAAAGCCCCGCGCTCGAACCCGCCTCGCCGCTTGATGCCGCCTTGACGGCACCCCCCGCGGCACGGCGCGATCGGCTTCGCCCGCTGCTGGCGCTCACGCCTTATATCGCGCGCTACCGCGGCCGCGCCGCGCTTGCCTTTGTCTCCTTGACGGTCGCGGCGCTCACCACGCTGGTGGTGCCGATCGCGGTGCGCCGAATGATCGATTTCGGCTTCACGCCGGAAGGCATCGCCAGGATCAACAGCTATTTCAGCGTGATGATCGCGGTGGTCGGCGTGTTGGCGCTCGCCAGCGCGTCGCGATTCTATCTGGTGATGACCATCGGCGAGCGCATCGTCGCCGATGTGAGGCGCGACGTGTTCGCGCATCTGATGTCGCTGTCGCCTGCGTTCTTCGATTCCTCGCGCAGCGGCGAGTTGATCTCGCGCCTGACCGCCGACACCACCCAGATCAAATCCGCGGTCGGCGCCTCGGTCTCGATCGCGCTGCGCAATCTCATGCTGTTTGTCGGCGCCACCGCGATGATGGTGATCACGAGCCCGAGGCTTTCCGGCTTGGTGCTGCTCGCCATTCCCGTGATCGTGCTGCCGCTGGTGGCGTTCGGGCGCTGGGTGCGGCGGCTGTCGCGCAACGCCCAGGATACGCTGGCCGACGCCAGCGCCTATGCGTCCGAACTGGTCGGCGCGATCCGCACCGTGCAGGCCTATACCAGCGAGCGGCTGGCGAATGCGCGTTTCGGCGGCGAGGTCGAACAGGCCTATGAAGCCGCGCGCAACTCGACCCGCGCGCGCGCCGTGCTCACCGCGATCGTCATCTTCATCGTCTTTACCAGCGTCGTCGTGATCCTCTGGATCGGTTCGAACGACGTGGAGAGTGGCTTGATCACCCCGGGCCGACTCGGCCAGTTCGTGCTCTATGCGGCGTTCGCCGCCGCCGGCCTCGGCCAGCTCAGCGAGGTCTGGGGTGAGGTCTCGGCCGCCTCCGGCGCCGCGGAACGCTTATTCGAAATCTTGAGGGTGAAATCGCAGATTGCGCCACCCTCATCGCCGCGTCCGCTGCCGGAGCCCGCGCGCGGCGACGTCATTTTCGACAAGGTCAGCTTCGCCTATCCGACCCGTCCCGGCACACGCGCCGTCGATGCCGTTTCGTTTTCGGTGCGCGCAAGCGAGAAGATCGCGATCGTCGGCCCCTCGGGCGCGGGAAAAAGCACGCTGTTTCACCTGCTGCTGCGCTTCTACGATCCAGCCTCTGGCGCAATCGCAATCGACGGCGTGCCCCTTCGCGCCGCCGATCCGACCGAGCTGCGGCGGCGGATCGCCTTGGTGCCACAGGACCCCGTGGTGTTTGCGGCAAGCGCGCGCGACAATATCCGCTTCGGCCGTCCCGAGGCCAATGACGCCGAGGTCGAACGCGCCGCTGACCTGGCGCATGCCTCCGAATTCATCCGCCGCCTTCCCGGCGGCTTTGAGGCGCCGCTCGGCGAGCGCGGGGTCATGCTGTCGGGCGGCCAGCGCCAGCGCATCGCGATCGCGCGCGCGATCCTGCGCGATGCACCATTGTTGCTGTTGGATGAGGCGACATCCGCGCTCGATGCCGAATCCGAGACGCTGGTGCAGACCGCGCTGGAAGAATTGATGAGCCATCGCACCACGCTTGTGATCGCGCACCGGCTCGCCACCGTCTTGTCCTGCGACCGCATTCTGGTGATGGATCAGGGGCGCATCGTCGAGCAGGGCACGCATGCCGAGCTGGTTGCGGCAAACGGCCTCTATGCCCGCCTGGCGCGGTTGCAGTTCGAGGGGGTGTGAGGAACGTTCCCGCGCAATGCAAAAGAAGGGCAATCGCGGCCAAGCTTCACGATTTGAAGAAATGACTGGCGGCTGCTTTCGAGGCGCGCTTTTTCGCCGCCGCCGCCTGCAAGCGCTCGATTTCCGAGGAAAGAAGCGCGATCCGCTCGTTGAGTTCCGCAACCGAGAGCAGCGAAAGGTCTTGCCCGATCTCGTGGCTGACTTTCTTTCGCGGTCTATCGTCGTCCTCGATGGCCATGCGCCTTGCTCCATGATCGACAAAGACATTTGGACTGGCTAATCACTAATCAGAAGAGCTTAGCGTTTGGCCGAGGACAAATCATGGAAAATATCCCTTCGCAAATGACCGTCATCGGCATCAGCAAGCCCGGTGGCCCGGAAGTGCTGCTGCCCGAAACCCGCGCTGTGCCGAGGCCGGGGCCAAACGAAATTCTGGTCAAGGTCGTGGCCGCGGGCGTCAACCGGCCCGACGTGGCCCAACGCTCCGGCGCCTACCCGCCGCCGCCGGGCGCAAGCGATTTGCCGGGTCTTGAAATCGCGGGCGAGGTCGTGGCGCTCGGCGAGGGAGCCCACAAGCACAGGCTCGGCGACAAAGTGATGTCGCTGGTCGCCGGTGGCGGCTATGCGCAATATTGCATCGCGCAGGACGCGCAGGCGATGACGGTGCCCGCCACACTCTCGATGCTCGAAGCCGGCGCCACGCCGGAAACGCTGATGACGGTCTGGCACAATGTATTCGAGCGCGGCGGATTGAAGGCCGGTGAAACGATTCTGATCCATGGTGGCTCCTCCGGCATCGGCACCATGGCGATCCAGCTTGCGAAAGCCTTCGGCGCGAAGGTGATCGTGACCGTCGGCTCAAAGGACAAAGCCGAGGCCTGCGTCAGGCTCGGCGCCGACCATGCCATCAACTACAAGACCGATGATTTCGTCGCGGCCGCCAAGTCGATGACATCGGGGGCGGGTCCCAACCTCATTCTCGATATGGTCGGCGGCGATTATCTCGAACGCAATTACGACGCCGCCGCCACCGACGGACGCATCGTCCAGATCGCAACGCTTGGCGGCGCCAAGGCCACCGCCAATATCGCCAAGCTGATGGTGAAAAGGCTGCACCATACCGGCTCGACGCTGCGGCCGCGGAGCAATGCGGACAAGGCCGCGATGGTCGCCGCCATCGAGGCCAAGGTGATGCCGCTGTTGCGCGAAGGCCGCGTCAAACCCTTGATGGACAGCACTTTCCCGCTGGAAAAGGCCGCCGACGCCCATCGGCGCATGGAGAGCAGCGAACATATTGGCAAAATTGTGTTGGCGCTTTAGCGCGCGCGGCCCATGGGACGGTGGAAACCCTTTGATTTTCCTCGCATTCGTGTCATTTATCGCGGTGTGCTAGGCGGGCCTCGCCCGTGAGCGGTATTGATCGCGGAGAAGCGACATTGGGTCTGATCAGGCGCCTTGCGCTGGGCCTCATGATTTTTGCGGCCACGCCGGCGCTCGCCATCGACGCTGTCAGCGTTCGCGGCGACGTGTCCGCGATCGACCTGACCGCGGTGCTCGATCACCAGCGCAGCGACAACGACCGCATTCAGGTTTCCACCGCCCCCGGCACCGACGGCATCGTCCGCCGCATCGAGGTCCGTGCCCGCGAGGGCGGCCAGAACTGGGTGGTGTTCGCGCTCGCCAACAACACCGACGACCAGCTCGATCGCGTGATCGTCGCGCCCCATTACCGCATCGTGTCGTCGGGCCTGTTATGGCCCGATCTCGGCCTGTCGCGCATCGCGACCATCACGCCCTCGACCGGTGACCGCCCCGAGCGCCAGGAAAGCGCCACCGCCGACATTTTCCGCATCACGCTCGACCCTGGCTCGGTCATCACCTATGTCACGGAGCTGCGCACCGACAAATTGCCCCAGCTCTATCTGTGGGAGCCGGACGCCTACAAGGACAAGGTCAACTCCTTCACGCTGTACCAAGGCATCGTGATCGGCATTTCCGGGCTGCTGGCGCTGGTGCTGACGATCCTGTTCGTGGTCAAGGGCAGCATCATGTTTCCGGCCGCCGCCGCGCTCGCCTGGGCGGTGCTGGTTTATATCGGCGTCGATTTCGGCTTCTGGAGCAAGGTGCTCGACATGTCGAACAACGCCGAGCGGGTCTGGCGCGCCGGCGGCGAGGCGATCCTGGCGGCGACGCTTCTGGTGTTTTTGTTCGCCTATCTCAATCTTTCCCGCTGGCATGTCCGCTATTCGCATATCACCGTCGGCTGGCTGGTGTTTTTGGGCTCGCTGGTCGCGCTCGCCCTGTTCGACCCCGCGGTCGCCTCGGGCATCGCGCGAATATCGCTGGTCTTGATCGCTTTCGCCGGCTTTGCGCTGATCGTCTATCTTTCGACGCATGGTTTCGATCGCGCGGTGCTTCTGATCCCAACTTGGTTTCTGCTCGTCGTCTGGGTGATCGCCGCCAGCGTGACGGTCGCCGGCGGCGTCACCAATGACATTGTCGGCCCGGCGCTGCTCGGCGGCCTCGTCTTGATCGTGATGCTGATCGGATTCACGGTGATGCAACACGCCTTCGCCGGCGGCGGCGCCACCACCGGGATCGTCTCCGATGTCGAGCGGCGGGCCTTGGCGCTCACCGGATCGGGCGATCTGATCTGGGACTGGGACGTTTCCGCCGACAAGGTTTTCACCAGCCCCGAGACCGAAGCCCTGCTCGGCCTCAAACGCGGCACGCTGGAGGGCCCGGCCGCCAAATGGCTCGAAGTGCTGCACCCGCTCGACCAGGATCGCTTCCGCGCCGCGCTCGACAGCGTGCTCGACCAGCGCCGCGGGCGCCTGGTGCAGGATTTCCGCCTGCGCACCCCGGACGGGCACTTCATGTGGTTCGCGCTGAAGGCGCGGCCCGTCGTCGGCTCCGACGGCGAGGTCTCACGCGTCATCGGCACGCTGACCGACGTGACCGAGATCAAGAACGCCGAGGAGCGCATGCTCCATGACTCGGTGCATGACAACCTCACCGGATTGCCGAACCGCAAATTGTTCATCGACCGCTTGAACGCGGTGGCCAATTTCGCCAAGACCATGCCGACTTTGCGGCCGACATTGATGGTCATCGACCTCGATCGCTTCAAACAGGTCAACGACTCCGTCGGGATTGCGGTCGGCGATTCCATCCTGTTGACATTGGCGCGGCGGATAACCCGCATCCTCAAACCGCAAGATACGCTGGCGCGGCTGGCCGGCGATCAGTTCGGCCTGATCCTGATGTCGGAGCAAGACCCGACGCGCATCACCGCGTTCGCCGAAACCATCCGCAAGACCATTCGCGCACCGATTGCCTTCAACGACCGCGAGATTTTCCTCACCGCCTCCATCGGACTGGCGCTCTGCGATCCCCAAATTCCGCTCTCCGACGAAATCATCAAGGACGCCGAGCTTGCGATGTATCATTCCAAGCGCATCGGCGGCGACCGCATCGATGTCTACAAGCCCGCGATGCGCGCCCGAAAGACCGACCGGCTGACGTTGGAGAGCGAATTGCGCCGCGCCATCGAGCGCGAGGAGATCACGATTCTTTATCAACCGATTGTCCGGCTGGAAGACCGCTCCATCGCCGGATTCGAGGCGCTCGCGCGCTGGGACCATCCCAAGCTCGGGCGGATGTCGCCGGTCGAATTCATCGCCATCGCGGAAGAGACCGGCCTGATCGTCGATCTCGGAATGTCCGTTCTCGACCAGACCGCCAAGCAGCTCGCAATATGGCAGCGGGCGATGCGCTCGCGCGAGCCGATCTTTGCCAGCGTCAATGTCTCCTCGCGTCAATTGCTGCGGCACGATTTGATTCACGACATTCGCACCGTGCTTTCGCGCTCCTCGGTGGCGCGCGGCACGCTCAAGCTCGAATTGACGGAATCGCTTGTAATGGAAAATCCGGAACACGCCGCGCAAATGCTGACCCGCATCCGCGAACTCGGCACCGGCCTGTCGCTCGACGATTTCGGCACCGGTCACTCGTCGCTGGCTTATTTGCAGCGCTTTCCGTTCGACACCATCAAGATCGACCAATCATTCGTGCGCACCACGAGCCGCGGCACCCGCCCCGTGATCTTGAAATCGATCATCGCGCTCGCCCATGATCTCGGCATGGACGTGGTCGCCGAAGGCGCCGAGACCGATTCCGACGCGGTCGAGCTTTACCAATTGGGCTGCGAATACGCGCAAGGTTTTGTCTTCGGGGAACCGATGGACGCCGACGCCGCGATGCGGCTTTTGACCGAGACCCGGCTGGAGACGGCGGGTTAGGGCTGCTTATGGCTCCCCGCTTGCGCGAGGATGACGGATGCTCGGCATCCGCTTGAAGCGCACGCTTTTGCCATCCGGCAGGCGCGTGGCGATGTAGCCCGCCTCGATGCAGGCTTCGCGCTGCGGCATCCGTTCCTGGGGACTGCGCAAGGTCTCCCACCACGAAGCGCGGTGCGCCGCGCGCGGCAAGGCCGCATCGATGATCGCCTCGATTTCCTCGAAACTCAGCACGAATTCCGCGAGCTTTTGTTTCTTCAGATAGTCGCGCAGCGCGTCGTAATGGGTCACGGGATCCTCAAAGCGACAAGGCGATCGTAAAGCGAACGAAGCCAAAGGCTGCGCCCGGCGAACGGCCATATGTTCCTTTTATCGCAACCGTCCGAACAATGACTCTCAAAAAGCGCATTGGGCGATAGGTCGCCGATTCAAAGTTCCACACGCCACCCTTTTTTCATCGCACCACGCAACGAAGCATTAACGCAGTATGGCGCGACAAAACCGGAGTTTAAGTCGATGACAACCATTCTGGGCGCATCCCCTGAGGGCGGGAGCGAATGATGGGAATTGAACTGCCCATAGACACGGCCACTGACACGGTGAACCGGCCTTGGCGGCTTTCAGCAAAATTGCTGATCGTTTCCTCCATTGTCACGGTGATCGGCTTTTCGGCGATCTGCGCCAGCGTGATGCTCAACATGCGTCACAGCGACGAAGAATTGGCGCGCCGGACGCTCGAAAACCTCGCCGCGGGCATCGATTTCGACATCGGCCGGACCGTCGAGCTGTACGACCTGTCGCTGCGCGCGGTGGTGAGCAACATGGCCGCGCCGGGGATCAACGAAGTCAGCAAACCGCTGCGGCAATTGATCCTGTTCGATCACGCCGCCACCGCCAAGCATTTTGGCACGATTCAGGTGTTCGACGCGACCGGCAAGCTGATCATCGACGCTTCGACGCTCGACCCACCTCCGGAAGACCGCAGCGACGAGGACTATTTCAAGGTTCACCGCGACCAGCCTGATGTGGATCTGTTCATCAGCCGCCCAATGCTTTACCATGGCACCTACGCCATCGTACTCAGCCGCCGCATCACGGACGAAGCCGGCCGCTTTCTCGGCGTGGTCGCTGGCTCGATCCGCTTCTCTTATTTTCACGAGCTGTTCGGCCGTCTTAATCTCGGGCCTAACGATATCATCGCTGTATTCCGCCGCGACGGCACCGTGATCATGCGGATGCCGTTTGACCTCGACGTGATCGGCAGGAATCTCGGCGATCTGCCTGGTGTGAAACGGGCCCTTTCTGAGCCGAGCGGTTCCATCTCCGTGGGCGCCACTGCCACCCAGCAACCCCGGCTTTATGTTTGGCGCGACGGCATGCGGCCGCTCGTCGTGCTCGTCGGCAAGCGGTGGAGCGACATTTACGAACTCTGGCGCGTGGAAGCGACGCGGATCGGCGCCATCATCGCCGTGCTCGTGGTGTTCGTGCTCGGCGTGACGCTGTTTCTGGCGCGCGAAATCGGCCGGCGCGCCGACGCCGAGGAAAAGCTTGAGGAGCTCGCCACCACGGATTCGCTCACGGGGTTGCGAAACCGCCGCAAATTCGATGCGGCGATCGATGCTGAATGGCGGCGCGCGGCGCGCCATCGCCAACCGCTCGCTTTGCTGATGATCGACGCCGACCATTTCAAATTTTTCAACGACACTTACGGGCATCAGGCCGGCGATGAAGTGCTGGTCGGCATCGCCATTTGCATTTCCGATTCGGTGCGCCGCACCAGCGACTGCGCGGCGCGCTACGGCGGCGAAGAGTTCGCCGTCCTGTTGCCGGAGCTGTTGCCCAAACAGGCCTTTATGGTCGCCGAGACGATCCGTCTCAAGGTCGAGCAATGGTGCGGCGAAAACGCCACCACCACGGTCAGCATCGGCGTCGCCAGCATGATCCCCCAAGCCGATACCGAATGGATGGAACTCGTAAAAACGGCCGACCGCGCGCTGTATGCGGCCAAGGAAGGCGGCCGCAACCGCACCGTCTTGGCGGGCACCTCAAAGCTGTCGCTGGTGGCTTAACCTGACCCCCATGTCATTCCGCACGGCGCGCCTACGCGCCTGCGGTCACTTCCCGAGATATTTTGCCATCTCCGCGCGCAGGCCCTCGCGCAATTCCTCGCGCGCCATGCCGAAAGCGATGTTGGCGCGAAGGAAACCGGCCTTCGAGCCGCAATCGTGCCGCTCGCCGTCGAATTCGACGCCGTAGAATTTTTGGGTCTTGGCAAGCCCGATCATGGCATCGGTGAGCTGAATCTCGCCGCCGGCGCCGCGCTCCTGGGTTTGCAGGATTTTGAAAATCTCCGGTTGCAGAATGTAGCGCCCGGTGATCGAGAGATTCGACGGCGCGGTGCCCTTCGGCGGCTTTTCCACCATCCCGTCAACCTCGAACACCCCGCCGTGACGCTTGCCGACACCGCAAATGCCATATTGATGGGTCAAATGATCGGGTACGGCCTCCACCGCGATCAGGTTGGACTTCGCGCCGAGCTTGCCCGCGGCCTCGATCATCTGCGCCAGACATCCTTGCGTGTGAAGCACGAGTTCATCCGGCAGCACCACCGCGAATGGTTCGTCCCCGACGATATCGCGCGCGCACCAGACCGCGTGGCCGAGGCCAAGCGGCGCCTGCTGACGCGTGAAACTCATCGCGCCGGCTTCCGGCTGGTCGCGGGCCAAAATCGCGATCTCGGCCTTTTTGCCGCGCGCCGCAAGCGTGGCATCGAGCTCATACATGCGGTCGAAATGATCCTCGATCACGCCCTTGTTGCGGCCGGTGACAAAGATGAAATGCTCGATGCCGGCTTCCTTGGCCTCCTCGACCACATATTGGATCAGCGGCTTATCGACGATGGTCAGCATCTCCTTGGGCATCGCCTTGGTGGCGGGCAGCACGCGGGTACCAAGACCGGCGACCGGAAAGACGGCTTTGCGGATTTTCATGACGGCGGCACTACCTTGCAAACTTTGCGGGAAAACGACGCTTGGTAACCGGTTTATGGCAAAAGGACAAAGGCCGATATGGCTTCGCGGTTCCGAACCATCCGCCGCTCTCCAATGAGAGCCCCAAAATCATTTCACGCAAAATGAGCCTTTGTTAAGCTATTGGAAACCGTCAACCCACCTCCTGAAAGAGGGGCGGCAAAGAGGGCAGACCGGCGAGAGGACCGATGCGGCGAATAGGCGCGATCTTTTGTGCGATGATTGTCACCACGGCGCTCAGCCGAGGCGATGAAGCGCGGGCGCAATCGCCTGGCGGCCATCCGCTCGATTTTCTCGGCGCTCTTTTTGGCGGCAGCGCTTCCAAAAACACCCCCTCCGATGGTCCCGCGGCGCCCCCAGCTTCGGCGCCGGGCTCGCCGCCACCCTGGAGCGGGGAAGACGGCGCTTCCGGCCATCCGCTGATGACGGCCGGCGCGATCCGGCAGGCGGCGGCGAATTTCGACAATTGCATCGCCGCGATGTGGCCGGACGCCGCGCGGCGCAATATTTCGCAAGACAGTTTTCAGCGCTTCACGGCGGGTCTCACACCCGACCTGCGCATCATGGATCTGCTCGACTCGCAGCCGGAATTCACCAAGTCGATCTGGGATTATCTCGACATTTTGGTCAATGATGTCAGGCTGGCCAAAGGCCGCGAGATTCTCGCCAAATACAAACCGCAGTTCGATGCGGCCGAGAAAACCTATGGCGTCGATCGCCACGTGATCGCGGCGATCTGGGGCATCGAATCCAACTACTCGGCGCAAATGGGCGATCGCAGCGTTCTGCAATCGACCGCGACGCTTGCCTGCGTCGGCCGCCGCCAGAAATATTTCAAGGACGAGTTTCTTTCGGCGCTCGAAATTCTTCATCGCGGCGATTTGCGCCCCGAACAAATGCGCGGCTCCTGGGCCGGCGCCTTTGGCCCTACCCAATTCATGCCGACCGCCTTCAAGCGCTATGCGGTGGATGCCGACGGCGACGGCCGCCGCGATGTCGTCGATGACCCGGCCGACCTCATCGCTTCCACCGCCAACAATCTGAAAAAGGACGGTTGGATCAGCGGCGAAAGCTGGGGTTACGAGGTCGTGGTCCCCAAGGGTTTCAACTATATGCTCGCCGATCGTTCCAAGGCGATGACGCCGGCCCAATGGGAGCATTTGGGCCTCAAGCGCGCCAACGGCCAGCCCTTCCCGGCCACGAGCGAAAAGGCGTATTTGTTGATGCCGGCGGGTGCCGAAGGGCCCGCCTTTCTGATGCTGCAGAATTTCCGCGTGATCCTGAAATATAATCCGGCCGAGGCCTACGCGCTTGCGATCGGCCATTTCGCCGACCGGTTGCGCGGCGGGCCGCCCTTCGTGCAGCCCTGGCCCCGGCAGGAACGGGAATTGTCGCGCGCCGAGCGGCTGGAACTACAACAATTATTGGCGCAGCGCGGATTTTACCGCGGGACGCCGGACGGGCAATTCGGCGGCGAAACAAGGGAGGCCTTGCGCGGCTTCCAGGCCTCGATCGGGGCGCCCGCGGATGGATTTGCCTCTTCCGAGGTTCTGGAACGGCTTCGCCGGCCCTGATGGGGCCGAAAAAGCCCCACAGCCACCCTTTTTACGGCTGAAAATCTGCCCGCTTGCGGCCCGATTCCGCTATTATGCGTTTTATCCGGACGAATTTGGCGACGAAGCTCTATGCCGACAATCAAATTCTTTTCACGGCTATTGACCCAAAGCGGCCCGCAGATGGTTTTGGCCGTCGCGCTATCGATGGGAATAGCCGTGCCGGCATCGGCGCAGTTTTTCTTTTTCGGCGGACCGCCACGGCCGCAGCCGCCGCCCCAACAAGCCCCGCAAGCCCCCGCGCCGGCCCCCTCAAGGGGAATCAGCAGCTGGTTCGGCGGCGACCTGTTTGCGCCCTTCCAGCAGCAGGCCCCGAAGCGGGTCGAGAATTTTTCAAAGGCCCCGCCGCCGGAAAAGCGCGACACCATCGCCGAACGCAATGTGCTCGTGCTTGGCGACGCCATGGCGGACTGGCTCGCCTACGGCCTTGAGGATGCCTACACCGAGCAACCGGATATAGGCGTGATCCGCCGCTCCAAGACGGTATCCGGCTTGATCCGCTATCAGCCCAAGGGCGATCCGGTGGATTGGGCCGGTGCGGCGAAAACCATCCTGGCCACGGAGACGCCCGATATCATCGTCGTCATGCTCGGCCTCAACGACCGCGTCGCGATGCGCGAGGCGGCTGCCGAAAAGCCGGACGGCAAGGGCGGCGACAAAAAAGGCGACAAAAAAGATGCCCGCGGCAAAGCCGGCGAGGCGAAATCCGCCGCCAAAAATGACGAGGCGAGCGAGGCCAATAAGCCCGAAGAAAAAGTGCTCGATGCCGAATTGTCGCCCGATGACGCCGACAATGGCGACATTCCCCAGGTGATGGCGCCGGAAAAAGGCGCGCGTTCGCTGAACGGTCTCGTCGAATTTCGCGACGATCACTGGGTCGAGCTCTACAGCAAGAAAATCGACGAGATGATCGGCATCGTGAAATCCAAGGGCGTGCCGGTGGTGTGGGTGGGCCTGCCGGCGGTTCGCGGCGCAAAGGCAACCGCCGACATGTTGTTTTTGGATTCGCTCTATCGCGAAGCCGCCGCCAAGGCCGGCATCACCTATGTCGATGTCTGGGATGGCTTTGTCGATGACGCCGGACGTTTCCTGCAACAGGGTCCCGATTTCGAAGGCCAGATCCGCCGCCTGCGCTCCTATGACGGGGTGTTTTTCACCAGACCCGGCGCACGCAAGCTTGCCCATTATGTCGAGCGCGAAATCACCCGCCTGTTGGTGTCGCGCTCTGGACCAATCGCGTTGCCGAGCGAACCCGCCATTCCCGATGCCAATGCCCAGCCGGGACAACCGGCGCCGCGGCCCTTGGCGGGGCCGATTTTGCCGCTGGTGGCGTCTTCCGTCGGCACCGATCAATTGCTCGGCGGCCCAGGCGCGCGCCCTGCAGCGGTCGATGCGCTCGCCGCGCGCACCTTGGTGAAAGGCGAACCCCTGGCGCCACCCGCCGGGCGCGCCGACGATTTCGTTTGGCCGCGCCGGGAAGTCGGACGCGAGCAGGCGAGAGGCGATACGCCAGTGGCTTCCGTCTCGCCTGACGGAAGCCCGGCCGGCCTATCGCCGGCGGGATCGGCGAAGCCCAAAAAACCCGCCACGGCCCAACCGGCCGCGCCGGCTCCCGCGCAGCCGCCGCCTGAGCCGCCCTCGCTTCGAAACCTGTTCGGCTTTGGCGGACCATCGCGCCAGGTACAACCATCGCCGCCGCCTCGCACGCCCGCTCCCAACGTGCCGCGGCCGCCGGCCAATGTCGGCCGCTCGGCGTCAGTGCCGTCGGGCGAGATCACGCGGTAATTCGATAACGGCGGCCACGCGGGCCGGCTGCCGTTTTAAGCTGGGTTCTTCATTCACGATGGCGCGTCTTCGTCTTCCGTTGACTCCACGACGGCGACGGGTAGCCTTTCAGCGCCAAGGACATAAAAATCGATCAACGATCGAGAGGCGCGCCATGACCGTGACGATCCGTCAGCTTCACCCGCATTTTTTTGGCGAAGTCTCAGGCATCGATCTAGGGCATCCTCTCAGCTCCGAACAGGCCAGCACGATCGAAGCCGGCATGGACAAATTCGCCGTTCTGCTGTTTCGCGATCAAGACATCACCGACGCGCAACAACTGGCCTTCGCCTTGAATTTCGGCGAACGCGAGAACGCCCGTGGCGGCACCGTCACCAAAAAGGAAGACTACCGCCTCACATCGGGGCTGAACGACGTCTCCAATCTCGGCAAGGATGGCCGACCGCTGCCGCGCGACCATCGCACTCATCTTTTCAATCTCGGCAATTGCCTTTGGCATTCCGACAGTTCGTTCCGCGCCATCCCGGCTAAATTCTCGCTGCTTTCGGCGCGCATCGTCAATCCCAAGGGCGGCAATACCGAATTCGCCGACATGCGCGCGGCCTATGATGCGCTCGACGACGACACCAAGGCCGAGATCGAGGATCTGATCTGCGAACATTCGCTGATGTATTCGCGCGGCTCGCTGGGTTTCCTCGATTACAGCGAGGAAGAAAAGAAGATGTTCAAGCCGGTGCTGCAACGGCTGGTGCGCACCCATCCGGCGCACGGCCGCAAATCGCTTTATCTATCCTCGCATGCCGGTGCGGTTCTTGGCATGAGCGTGCCGGAAGGACGGCTGCTGCTGCGCGATCTCACCGAACACGCCACACAGCCGGAATTCGTCTACGTCCATCAATGGAAGGTGCATGACCTCGTGATGTGGGACAACCGGCAAACCATGCATCGCGTGCGCCGTTACGACCCCTCGCAGCCCCGCGACATGCGGCGCGCCACCGTGGCCGGCACCGAGCCCACCGTCGCGCAACAGGCGGCGGAGTAGCGGGCGCGGTAAACCAGAAAAAAGACCGCCGTCCCTGCGAAAGCGGGGGGGCGACTCTGTGGGGGGTGTTGGCCGCTGGCGCTACGCATGCCCCGCTTCGTTCGACAGCATGCCCGGATCGATTCCGATCTTGCGCAGCGCGCGGGCATATTTTTCTTCGACATCGCCGCCGAAAATCAAATCCTGGTCGGCGTCGCAATGCAGCCAGCCATTGTCTTGGATTTCGCTTTCAAGCTGGCCCGCCGCCCAGCCGGCATAACCCAACGCGAGTATCGCGTGCTTCGGCCCCGAACCCGCGGCGATGGCTTTGAGGATATCGACGGTCGCGGTCAGGCAAATCTCGTCGTCGATCCGCAAGGTCGCATCTTGAATAAAGAAATCACTGGAATGCAGTACGAAGCCGCGGCCTGTCTCCACCGGACCGCCCTTGAGCACCTTCAGCGTCTCGGCATTCTCAGGCAATTTGATCTGGTCGGCCTTCTTGATGAT
>Ga0070735_10002838_pt1 | contig 15411 bp, 14 predicted proteins | sample Coa_R1_FD_66443 | JGI IMG/M metagenome (GOLD analysis project Ga0070735, IMG submission 66443) | Surface soil microbial communities from Centralia Pennsylvania, which are recovering from an underground coalmine fire - Coalmine... | ecosystem: Environmental > Terrestrial > Soil > Unclassified ... | reverse complement strand
CGCAGGGTTCCGGACTCTATGGTCCAGACCGCGATTTATACGCGCCATGACGGCCTCGTGGACTGGCGCTATTGCATGACGATGAACCCTGAAGTGGACGTGGAAGTCCCGGGCACTCACATCGGAATGGCATTCAACCCGGCGGCCTACACCGTAGTCGCCGATCGCCTCGCCTCGGCTCAGTCGAACAAGTAGTTCACCCAACCATCTCCAATACAGCGCCCGAATTCGTTTCGAATCTCTCGGACGCTCCCTCCAGACCCTCCAGCAGCATCGACGCGACCGCCAGGCTATTGTTCGTTACTTCGAAACTGCCCGAGCAGTCTGTCCTTATATAAGGAAGACGATGTTGACTCGACCCGCGACCGTCGATGGCCGCCTCCAGACGGGTCCCATCTCGCGCGACGCTGCGAAATTTCCACTGCATGTTTTCCCGATTGCTTCCAGACTCATCCAGTCGGCGGAAGACGTGCTTCTTTCCATCGTGCCAGAGCACGGCCTTGCGAAAGACCAGTCCTAACGGCATCTCGTAGACCAACGCCTCCAGAGTGGTCGCGGGTCGGCTGGCCTGAGGAAAGTAGGCATGAGCCCAAGTCCAGAAGTTGCGATGCCGGTATCCGCAGTTGTGTCCCTGGACGCCGAACCCGAGAGGATCTCCGGTGAACTTCCGGCCGTCGAAGGTGATCTGCCCTGAAAAGATGGCATCGGAGTGCGGCGTGCGTGAGAAACCGATCCATCCTTTGTGGCTCAAGGTTAAGCGAAAACTGGAACGGTAACGGAGGTTCCATGAGATCGTGTGACCATCGACCTCCAAGGCTCCGCGACACGAATCCTCATCAATATCGTTGCCGCCAATTCGAAAGTGAAACGGGGACTGCCCTTTGCAGCTGAGATCCACTCCTTCCAACGGAAACCCCTGAACGAAGCTTTGCGGCCTGCTACCCGCCGGAAACCATGTTGCCCAAACCTGAACGGGCATCCCGCGCGGGTTTCCGACGCAGCCTCCGCGCCCGGGATTAAACAGCAAATAGCGGAACCACCACGCTCCGCTACCGTCCGCCAATCCCATACGAAGAAACCAAACTTCATACCGGCGCCGGACCGACAATGTGGAAAACACTTCGTTGAGAGTGGTCAAAGACTTCGCTGCTCCGAACAACACCACACTATCTCACGGAACTTCAAACCTTCCGGTGATGGCAGTCACTGCGTACTCCTATGCCCACGATCATAGTGGGAGCCGGTATCTCTCATATGCCGGATGCGTCCGCCATCGCAGCGGGCTTTCGCCAGTTCGCACCCGACCAGCTGCGCGCAGCTCTCGAGAATTTTCTGCCGAAAGGCACCGCCGCCGAAAGAATCAGCGCCATTGAAGCGGGACTGCGCAGCCCTGCCGGGCAGTCCGTGCGTGACGCGATGGCGCGATGGATTGTAGATGAGATCGTTCCAGTGGAGGCGCTGGTTCCGGAGGCTTACATTAAGTGGCGCCCGCCAGTGCGGGACGCCATGATGTTTGTGGTAGCGCACCTTTCCCCGGCGCGCCTCGCTCCGAAACTTCTCGAGCAGATCGAGCTTCCAGCCGACACGTCAGCCGAAGTCCGCTTGCTGCGGCTGATTGCCAAAGTGCCTGGCTTGCAGAAACTAGGCCAGGTTGTAGCGCGAAATCAGCATCTCCGTCCCGCTTTGCGCAAAGCGCTGGCCAAACTGGAGAATGGCATCCGGGACGTCAGTCTAGAAGACGTGCGCGCCATTATCCAAGAGAATCTTGGACCGGAGCTTAAGCGCTTCGCCGTCGAAATTGCACCGAGGATTCTCTCGGAGGCCAGTGTGAGTGCGGTTGTGCGCTTTTCCTGGAGAAATCCTGACACCGAACGACGCGAGCGCGGTGTCTTCAAGGTCTTGAAACCCCATATCCCCAACTACTTCGCCGAAGACATGGACTACCTCCAAGGGCTGGCCCAATACTTCGGAGACCAGCATCATACCTACGGATTTCCGGCTGACCTCATCCCCGACACTTTTCGAAAAGTCCAGCGTTTGCTTCGGCACGAAGTCAACTTCAGTCGCGAACAGAAGACGCTGCTGGAAGCATGGGCCCTCTATCAATCGACACCCGGCGTTCGAATCCCGCGCGTGATCCAGCCTCTATGCACACCGACCATCACGGCGCTCACCGAGGAACGAGGAATTAAGGTAACGAGCGCCGCAAAGCAGTTGTCTGTCGCGGGTCGACGAAGATTAGCCGAGCAACTTATGGAGGCCATGGTCGCAGTTCCTCTCTTCGCGGCGACCCAGAATGCGATCTTCCACGGAGATCCCCATGCAGGAAACTTGCTGTACGACAACCGGACGAGGGAATTGACAATCCTCGACTGGGCACTCAGAGAACGGTTAGGACGCAAGCAGCGGCGGCATCTCGCTCTCTTGTTCCTGATGGTCAGCTTGCGTGATCCCGTCGGCATTTTCAACGAAATCGGAGCACTGAGTCAGCATCGCGTCAGCCCAACTTCGGCGCGGGGTCGAATGGTTTACAAGTTAGTTAACAACTTCCTCGACGAAATGCCGCCAAACCGTATGCCCAGCGGGGCCGACACCATGCGGCTTTTGGAACGTGTGGCGATTAGCGGCATGAAGTTCCCGGGCTCGCTGATCATGTTGTCCAAGGTAATGTTTACGCTGGAAGGGCTCCTGGGCGACATCGGTGGGTCCGACGCGGGGATGGGGTTCACCCTGGCGCGTCGTATCGCCCAGCATTGGCTCGCCAATCGATTCGCATTCCGCTCTCCGCTTGGGACGCGCGACTGGCTCACACTGCAGTGCAGCGCATTGCTCTACACGTCTCGCTTGTGGGTGCGCTGGGAGCAAACGATGCTGGACCGCCTCCTCACACCCAAGGCAGCCGCGCTCGCTTGAGATGGCACACTCAACAGGGACACACCTTACGCGGGCACGACCTTGTGCTGACGAATCGCACGGCCTCGTCCTTGCTTCGCGCGTCCGATAACCTTCTTTGGCGGCTTGATCAACGACCCGATCAAAGATGTTTCCGCGTCAACAAAGTTCCGCACGCCTTCGCCTGTGATGTTCGCCACTGGTACCAGCCGGGACGGCGACATCAGTTCCAAAGTCCGGGTCGTTGCATCGAGGTTAACGTTCATCTGCTGGCCCATATAACATCGAGTAATCTCTTCTGCGCTTCGATAAATGCCTTTCCCGCATCGCGCGCCAGTTGTGCCAGTTCAGTCCTTTTCGCGATTTTGACGTCGTGTTCTTTCTTGGCGCTCGTCGCCTTCGCCGCCTCTTGCGCGACAACGTCGAGGAACTTCTTCTGCGCGCGAGTGAACGTCTCCACTCCCTCGCGGGCAAACTCGACCATCCGAGTGCCGCGCTCGCCTTTCCCAGCTTTCTCGGACTCCAACCACTGCAGCGTCTGCTTGCTTGTGGTGGTCAGCAACTCTTGTTGCATCCCGAGAAGAGTCTCAAGGCTGCGCCGCACAAGATCTGTCATCGCAACTGCTGGCAGAAAGCCGTCTATCCGTTCCTTTACTCCGTTAAGAATAATGTCGTTCTCCCGTTGTGCCAGGTTGAGGAGAGCGCGCTGCGCTTCAACGAGGCTCGATGTTCCTTCTACGGCCAATTCAGTCAGAATGTCGAGGGGTGAGTGCTCATCGTGGACTTTTGTATGAGTTGGCATAAGCTGCCTCCAATTGCTGCACCGCAGCATTTGACACAAATGTAGTGCTGAAGCACCCAATAGTCAATAGAAGCCTCTTGCACTGTGCGTCGCATCAATACGAGAAGTGATTCCCGTCACTCTCACAGGGCCCAGGCCGTGGTCTGTTTGCCTTGAGGAGATTCCCGATGGAAAGGATCCCTGAGGTCGAGGCTGCGAAGGCATTGATGAACGAGGCTGTGTCGTGGTCGGTGATGAAGTGGTTACGCGAAAAGAAACGAGTGCGGAAGACCGCTGACCAAGCCAACGCTACCCTTGATCAATTGAACCAGGCGGTCAAAAACCGTTGGCACGGCGATATTAAAGCGGCCTACGACGGACTCGTTACCCAGAGACCCAACCAGACCCCACCGTCGCCAGTGATCGAGCCGCACTCCAGGCTCAACGTCAAGAAGGTCAAGGAAGCGGATGATGCAGCATATCGCGCAAGAATGGACGCGGAGGAAACCTTCGACGAAGCAGAGAGACAACTGAGCACCAGCCTCGCGCGGGAAGGTTGTCGAAAAGCCATCCAATCCTGGGAACTGCACAAGAACGCAATTCGAAAAGCGGAAGCCCTCGTCCCTTCGCAGTAACGAGCCCAGATGAGAGCAAGTCGTATGGGAGTACAAACTATCTCTTCCGGGCTTGTAGCGCTATGCGCGTAGCCTCCAGCGTCTTGGTCAATGACTCCTGCGGGAGTTTCTGGATGATCGGCTCAATTGCCCATCGAAGCCCGAATGGCACGTCACGCGTTAGCGAAATTGCCCGACACTCGACGTATACGCCATCGGTCCGTTCCTCAAATCGCCAGTAGGAATATAAACGCCACAGGAATCCATGCCCTGTATCGGGCGGCAGTACTCTCTCCTTCGGGCTCCCAGCGTTCTCCACCTCCGCAATACGAGTCGTGTGGGAGCGACACATCCAGCGTGATCGATCCAGAGAGCGATAATGTACTGCATGATAGGTATCGAGTACTACTGTTATGACTCTCTTCTTCAGAAGGCGCAGATAAATTTGGAAGTCGTCGCCACGATGGGCAATCAGCTTTGAGGCAAGCACCTCGGGCTTGTAAATATTCTCGTGATTGCCGTAATCCTGGATCAGAGCCAGCATCTCTTCGACGTTCCTCCCAGGAATCAAGGCAGCGCCGATCCAGTCATGGATCAGACCATTCGGTATTTTCTCCGGCCCTTGACCAGGCCAGAACTGCACCACGACCTGCCCCGCTCGGATCTTCTGGGCTCTCTCGGAACACATGTCCGACCAGAGAAATTGGCCGCCCGCGAGAAGGGACTGTTCGGCTGCCGCTTCAACCACCCTTATGTATGCATCAAAAGCCTCTACAGTTTGAGGCTTCAGGTGCATTGGCTCTGCAGTCTGGGCCATAGGGTTCGACCCACGATTCGTGATTCTGCTCGTGCGTTTCGCAAGATTCCGCATTACACCACGGAGGAAACTCCTTCAGCTTCCCGATACAGGTCATCGATCTGCTTGCGATAGCGCTCCTCGATGACCTTGCGGCGCAGTTTCAAGGTCGGGGTGAGGGCGCCGTCGCTTGCGGTGAATTCCTCGGCTACCAGCAGAACTTTTTTCAACGTTTCGAAGCGAGCGAGCCCTCGGTTCACCTGGGCAACGATATCTTCGTATAGAGCTTTCACTTTCGGATTGGCCACCAGTTCTCTTCGAGAAGAATAGGATACCTGATTCGCACGGGCCCACTCTTCAAGCAGGGGAAAGTGCGGAGAAATAATCGCACACGCAAATTTCCTTCGGTCTCCGAGTACCACAGCAGTTCCAATCAAAGCATTGAGTTTGATGGAATTCTCGATTGGCTGTGGTGCGATGAATTTTCCACCCGACGTTTTGAGTAGATCCTTCTTTCGATCGGTGACCGACAGAAACCCCTCTTCATCGAGATTGCCGATATCTCCAGTTTTGAACCATCCATCGACAAACGCGTTCCTTGTCTCCTCGGGCCGGTTCCAGTAACCGCTAAGAACCGAAGGCCCGCGTACCAGGATTTCCGAGTCCTCCGCAATCCGGACTTCAACATTGGGCAACGGACGCCCAACCGTGCCTGCTTTGTGAGAGTGGGGCGTGTTAATCGCTATTACTGGCGAAGTTTCCGTCAGACCATAACCCTCGTGGATACGAATCCCAATACTCGCGTACCACTCCGCCAGTTCCTTCCCGAGCGGAGCGCCGCCAGAGACGAATATTTTCACTCTCCCGCCCATTCGGGCATGCACTTGAGAATAAACAAATTTGTGAGCCAGCTTCCAGCTAAGAGCCGTCGGTGTTTTGCCACCTAGAATCTTGGTTCTGTGCGCACGGCCTACTGAAACAGCCCAGCGATAGACCGCGCTCTTCGGGAAACCCCTAACCTTCTGGACCACCTGGCTGTAGATCTTTTCGTAAACCCGTGGCACTGCGACGAAGATGGTGGGTGATACCTCCAGCAGAGTCTGAGGCAGTTCTTCGATGTCGGGGCAATAAGCCAGAGTCACACCGCGGTAGAGTAAGGCGATATCAGCATGACGCGCCGTTACGTGCGATAGAGGCAGAAAAGAAACACTGATATCTCCCGGCCCAATCTCAAACTCATTGAGCGAGTGCAATATGTTCGAAGTCAAATTGCCGTGACTCAGTCTCACGCCCTTTGACGTGCCCGTAGTTCCCGAGGTGTAAATGATCGATGCCAGATCGCCAGCGGCGATCATGCGTGCACGGGCTTCCAGTTCGGGATCGTGGTCCGTGGAGCTTCCGTGCAACAACCGTTGCATGGACACCGCATTGGAAGTTTCCACTGGGTCCATAATCACAACTTTCTCCACGGCAGTTTGATCCTTAAGAGAAAGTACTTTTTCCAGTTGCTTCGTCGAGGAGACTACAGCGACCCTCGCTCCGGAATCGCACAGGATGTATGCAATCTGCTGGTTTGTCAGCGTGGAGTAAATCGGGACAACTACAGCCCCCAGCAAGAGCGTCGCGAAATCTGCGACCGCCCACTCAGGCCGATTTTCACTCAGGATGGCGAGCCGGTCTCCCTTGTTCAGTCCCCAACTCTTCAGTTCCCGCGCCATTGCGGCCACATTCCGGTAAAGATCCTCAGAACTGATGGGGGCCCATTGGGACGCTTCGCGAACCAGCATCACCTGTTCTTGCCTGCGCCCTACGATGGTGAAGAAGATGTCGTTGAGAGTCTGAGGCTTCATGGTCAGGGTCCTCCTGACTCCGGGAAATAATGAACGTTCGCCGGAATTGCCTTTCGTCATTCCGCGTCAATGAGCGTCAACGCGAATCCGAAGGTCCGGATCGGACCGCTACGCGGCTGCTAAGATCTCCAAGGAAATACGCGATGACGCTTCCGCGCTGTCCTCGCTCTCCTGGCCATCAATCGGCTCATAACTCAGACCGAGACAACGTGCACACCGAGAGCCATCGTCGAAAAACTCTTCTTCGTCGCATTCCCCGCATCTGCTGTACGAGAAGGTACTCATAAGCCGACCCCTTGGTTTCTGAAATCAGTCTCCGTGAAAGTGAGCGTGTTCCACTTGCAAACTACTGTCATGACTCAGCTCGCGAGCAACAGTCCGAATATGATTGCCGGGATCGGGAACAAGCTGATCAGGAGAGTGGCAAGAACAGGAAGCAAAGGCAGCGACCATTTCGGAAACTCTCAAAACCGCCTCCCGCAGCCTGCGCTAGACAAGCTGCCGGCTGAGTCGCCGGTCGGACCATCTTCGTGTTACTCCGGACACTCGGGCCGCGCAGTGACCGAGGTCACTGAACATTGTGACGGCATGTGCTTCCAGCCGTAGGGATCGGCCGGTAAGCCCTATCCAAGAAACCGATAATGCGCAGCGATAATTCGAATACAGCGGGCCCATGACAACTATTGACGAGCCCGAACCGCTACTCTAACCTATCCCGAAGTACGTAGAGCGATTTCTTCACAATGCGGTCACAAACATCCAACGCGAACCGAGTTCTCAGCGAGGTACGACTGCGTCTACTCGCCCTTAGTATGGCCATTCGTGGCCTGGTGCTTGCACCCCTAGGACGCATCGGATGATAGAGCCATAAGTAAAGAGACATTCTCAGTAAGGGCCATCATCCTCAACCGATGATGGCCTTTTCGTTTTGCGGGCAAAGGGTTGTATGTGGACCCTTGGTACACAAGGAGGATTAACATGCCAGAAACGGAACATATAAAGATATTCGATACTACGCTGCGCGACGGGGAGCAGTCTCCGGGATGCAGCATGTCCGCCGATGACAAACTCCGCATGGCTCGCCGGCTTGAACGGCTGGGCGTGGACGTGATCGAGGCCGGATTCCCCATTTCCTCCGAAGGGGATTTCCACTCTGTGCAACTGGTGGCCCGTGAGGTTCGCCGGCCCGTGATCGCTGCATTGGCTCGCTGTTGCCCCGCCGACATCGAGCGCGCCTGGCAGGCCCTCAAGTCGGCTGCTCACCCTCGCATCCATACCTTCCTGGCCACCTCTGATATTCATCTACATCACAAGCTCAAGCTTTCACGCCGGGAATGCCTGGAACGGGCGCGCGACGCTGTTCGCTTCGCCAAGTCTCTTTGCGAGGATGTAGAGTTCTCGCCGGAGGACGCGACCCGTTCGGATCTGGATTTCCTTTGCGATGTACTGCGAGCGACAATCGAGGCGGGCGCAACCACCGTCAACATTCCCGATACGGTGGGATACGCAGTCCCGTCTGAGTTCGCCGATCTGATTCGGACGATCCGGCGGCGAGTGCCGCGTATCGAGCAGATAACCACTTCGGTGCATTGCCACAACGACCTGGGTCTTGCCGTGGCAAACTCTCTCGCTGCAGTCACTGCTGGAGCACAGCAAGTAGAATGCACCATCAATGGCATCGGAGAACGGGCCGGCAACGCCTCGCTGGAAGAAGTTGTAATGGCCATGCGTGTCCGCGCTGACCGCTACCCGCTGCGCACGGCAGTAATCAGCGAAGAGCTTTTTGCCGCGAGCCAGCTGTTAACCGAAATCACGGGGGTAGCTGTGCAGCCCAACAAGGCAATCATCGGCCCTAACGCGTTCGCGCACGAAGCGGGAATCCACCAGGATGGCATGATCAAGAACCCGTTGACCTATGAGATCATGACTCCGCAATCCGTCGGTGTTCCCCGCACGCGCCTCATCCTGGGCAAACACTCGGGACGCCATGCCCTCAGGTGGCGCTGCGAAGAACTGGGTTTCCGGCTGGACCGGCACGAACTCGATCACATCTACCGCCATTTCATCGCGCTGGCTGACGCCATGAAGAATGTCGAGGACAGCCACATCCTGGCACTCATCCGGCAGGAACAACAAGAGCGTTCGCGCCCGAACGCCTCTGCGGAATGGCCAACACCCGTGGATCTGTTCAAGGACGGGACCGGCTCGAAGGTACCTCCCATGGCGGTGGGTCCGCATGAAAATGAACAGCAGGAAGACTATCTTTGGGGAGTGTAATGTCGGACCGCGTCGGCACAGATACAATCACTGGCACGAAGCAGCAGTCAGAGGATCTTGTAACCATGATGAAAACTGGAGCGCAGATTCTTTGGGAATGCCTGGAGCGAGAAGGAGTGACATATGTCTTCGGATACCCCGGCGGCGCCATTCTGCCCGCTTACGACGCCCTCAAGCACAGCAAGATTCATCATGTGCTGGTGCGACATGAGCAGGGCGCCACTCACATGGCGGATGGTTACGCACGCGCCTGCGGCCAGGTAGGTGTCGCCGTTGCGACCTCCGGTCCTGGCGCCACCAATATGGTGACCGGCATCGCCACCGCGATGTTGGACTCTTCCCCTGTCGTCTGTATCACCGGTCAGGTGGGAAGCAAACTGATCGGCTCCGATGCCTTTCAGGAGACTGACATCACAGGCATCACTCTGCCCATCACCAAACACAATTATCTGGTAACGCATGCCGATGAACTGGCACGCACCCTGCGCGAAGCGTTTTATGTCGCCCGATCGGGTCGCCCGGGCCCAGTTCTTGTAGACATCACCAAGGACGCCCAACAGTCTTCCTGCGAGTTCGACTGGGAGGCGGCAAAACCACAATTGCCGGGCTATCGTCCCGATCTCTCTCCCGCCCCCGAGGAATACGAAAAAGCGCTGGAGTTGATCCACAACTCTCGGCGGCCGGTGATCCTGTTAGGCCACGGTGCAATCGTCTCGGGTGCAACGCGCGAAGTGCGCGATTTGGCCGAGCGTGCCGGAATCCCGGTAGCACTCACCCTGCTGGGCTTAGGTGCACTGCCGGCTTCTCATCCGCTCAACCTGGGCATGATGGGAATGCACGGCGAAGCATGGGTAAACCACACCATTCAAGAGGCCGACTTGCTCATTGCGCTCGGCATGCGATTCGACGACCGCGTCACTGGTACGTTGAAGACCTACGCGCCGAATGCCAAGAAGATTCACGTCGAGATCGATCCGGCCGAGATCAATAAGAACGTGAAGGTTGACGTGGCGTTGGTGGGCGATCTGCGGGAAGTCCTGCATGAAATACTGCCGAAGATTGAATCTATTGATCGCAGTGAGTGGCTGCATTTTATCGATGGGCTGAGGGGCGACTCGGCAGTCCGCGACATTCAGAACCTGCCAGATAGCGGTCATCTCTACGCCGCGCATGTCATCAACGATCTTTGGCGGGAGACACGAGGCAGCAACGCCGTGGTTGTGACCGACGTCGGTCAGCACCAGATGTGGGAGGCACAGTACTACAAGCACGAAGAACCACGTTCGCTGATCACCTCCGGCGGTTTGGGGACGATGGGATTTGCTCTGCCCGCTGCGATCGGAGCGAAGGTCGCGCGCCCTGAGTCAGAAGTCTGGGTGGTCGTTGGAGACGGCGGCTTTCAGATGACGATGTGCGAACTCGCCACCGTCGTGCAGGAGAATCTCAAGATCAACATTGCGATCATCAATAACGGCTTTCTGGGAATGGTGCGGCAGTGGCAGGAATTCTTCTACGAACGCAACTACCAGGCAACCCCGTTGCTGAACCCGGATTTCGCGAAGATTGCCGAGGCCTACGGGATCCGGAACGCGACCGTAACACAGCGCGCTCAGGTTGTGCCCGCAGTTCAATCGGCCCGCCAACACGATGGACCAGTGCTGATCAATTTCCAGGTAGAGCAGGAAGACACCGTTTATCCGATGGTTGCGGCGGGGGCTGCATTGCACGAGATGATCCGGCGTCCGAGCCCAATTGTGGAGACTGCTGCCGACGAGTAGCCAGAGCGGGACCCTATTATGCTGAACACATTCGTGGTGTACGTCGAAAACAAACCTGGCGTGCTGACCCGCGTGGCCTCGCTGTTTCGCCGCCGCGCCTTCAATATCGACTCGCTCACCGTGGGGCGCACCGAAAAGCCAGAGGTGTCGCGCATGACCATCACCATCGATGCCCACCCGGACCAGGCGCGCCGCATCGAAGCCAACCTGTACAAACTGGTGAACGTGCTGCTGGTAGAAAACATCACGACCGCACCGGCGATCGTGCGCGATCTGGCGATGATTAAAGTCGCGGCCACCCACCAGGCACGCTCCCACGTTTTGGAGTTGGCCAGTGTTTTCCGGGCACGGGTGGTGGATGTTGCACCTGAGTCCCTGATCATCGAAATCACAGGCGGCGAGGACAAGATCGACGGACTGCTCGAGGTGCTTCGTCCTTATGGCGTCCTCGAAATGGTGCGCACCGGAATCGTCGCTATGCGACGTGGAGGTAAACCCTCCGCCTCGCTGTCGTCATCGGAATCCCCAAAGCAACCCGTGATAGATGATGATCTCTCGCAGTCGGTGTAGCAGAAGAGAGAATCTCATTCGAAGCGAGCATTCGTACGCTGTCCATTCGAGGCCAGCGCCGAGACTTTAGTGCACACTAGCTTGAAGGATTCTGGTCGTGGCATCCAGAAACGGCGAGACCTTACTCCTTCTTGAACCGAAAAGTTGAGGCAGAGAGTGGTCGTTTTTGGTGCGGTTAAACTGCGTCGCTCATTGAGGGCGGAAACGCGGCTTCGCTCCGGCCGAATTCGCCGGGCTGGGATCCCATCGTGAACTCAATGACGGCTCCATTCGCAATGTCGGAGTGCCGGAACCACAATTTGTCGTGCGCTTTCCCGTCGAAACGAACCGCCTGAATGTAGGCATCGCTCGGCGAACCCCGTTTGACTTCGATGCGCAATGTCTTGCCGTTTCCCAGATCGACTTCCGCCCGCTCCACTAGCGGACTACCAAATACATAATTCCCGCTGACCGGATCGACCGCGTAAAAGCCCAGCGCGCTGATGATGTACCACGCCGACATCTGCCCGCAGTCCTCGTTGCCCGCGAGCCCGTCAGGCTGATCGTCGTACTCCATCTCGAGCAAACTTCGCACCCGTGCCTGGGTTTTTTGCGGCACTCCGGCGTAGGAATATAGATACGCCATGTGATGGCACGGCTCGTTGCCGTGAGCGTACTGTCCCACCATCCCCGCGATATCGGGAGGAGCATTCGAAGGCAATTGGGAACTGGTGGTAAACAGAGTATCGAGCTTCTCGATGAAGGATTCCCTGCCCCCGAACAACTTGATGTACCCGGCAGGATCGTGCTGTATAAAAAACGTCGCCTCCCATGGATCAGACTCCGTGTAGTCCCGCCAGCGATCAGAGTAGCCCATCTCCGTCGACGTAAACGGCGCCGCCCATTGCCCAGTCTCGAGCCGCGGCCGAATGAAAGTAGTCGAAGGATCAAAAAGATTCTTGTAGTTCTTCGATCGCTCGATCAGAAGCTTGTAGTCGTCCATCTGGCCGAGTGCCTTCGCGACATGAGCGACCGCCCAGTCGTCGTAGACATATTCCATGGTCTTGCTGGCGGACTCTTCTTCTTTGTCGCACGGAATGTACCCGAGCTTGCGGTAATAGCCCAAACCGCGGTAGTCATCGTCCATCGCGCGCCGCCTGAGCGGGGGATAAATCTGGCTGAAATCAATTCCCTTGAATCCTTTGACGCAGGCTTCCGCATAAACCGAACTTGAATGGTAGCCGGTCATGCAGAACGTTTCTCGTCCCTGCAAAGGCCAGATGGGAACGCCGCTCGGGCTCTCGTTCGCCATTCTGATCAGGCAATTTACGAGATCCGGAACCCGATCGGGTTGGCAGATCGTGTACATCGGATGCGCCGCTCGAAAGGTGTCCCACAGTGAAAACGTACTGTAGTTGTGCGCGCCTTTCGGCAGTTGGTGAACCTTGCCATCCATGCCGCGGTATTGCCCATCCACATCATCAAACAATGTCGGCGCTACCAGCATGTGATAAAGCGCGGTATAGAAGATCGTCTTGTGCCGTGGCTTCGCAAATTCAACTTTAATTCTCGATAAATTCTGATTCCATACGGTATGCGCGGAGTGCCGGACCTTATCGAAATCCCACTCCGGAATCTCCGCGACGACATTCTTGCGCGCACCTTCATCGCTGACGCCGGAAATTCCAGTCTTCACCAGGATGGTTTCTCTCTCCGCCGTCTCGAAATGCAGCAAACATTTCAGCGACGTGCCCTTCGCCTCCCGCACTGAAGGATCCAAACGCTTGTCATCGGAGACGAGTTCGACTTTCTTGAAGGGTTTCGAGAACTGCATCGCGAAATAGATCTCGCGTCCCGGAGCCCACCCCTTAAGGCTGCGTCCACCAACAATCGTGTCGTTTCCGACGACTTTCAGATCGGCCCACAAAACCGGAGTATTCGAGTAGGAATGAACCAGGTCGAGGATGAAATGGCTACTGTCGCTCTTGGGAAATGTGTAGCGATGGATCCCGGCACGCTCGGTCGCACTGAGTTCTGCGTGAATGTCATAGTCGCGCAGGACTACCGAGTAATAACCCGGCACCGCGACCTCTTCTTCGTGGCTGAATCGCGAACGATAACCCTCGCCCGGATTCTGCCGCGCGCCGGGGAATAGCTTTGTCGGCCCCGTTCCGGGCATCAGCAGAAAATCGAGCATGTCGGAAGCGCCAGTCCCGCTCAAATGCGTGTGGCTGAATCCCATGATGGAGCTATCGGAATAGTGATATCCCGAACACCAATCCCAGCCGTCGTTGTAAGTATCGGGACTAAGCTGCACCATGCCGAACGGCACCGTCGCACCCGGATACGTGTGACCGTGGCCGCCCGTCCCAATCGCGATCTTTACGAACTTGGTGAAGTCCTCGGAATCTGAGCTCAACGCAGGCGAAGCGGAAGTGTTTGAGTTGACCTTCGCGCCGCTGGTGGGCAGGCCGAAGAGCTTTGCCAAGGGGAGCGCCGACACTGCTCCTACGAATTTCCTTCTGCTGATCATTTCAACCTCTACCGAGGAGTTTTGAGGTACGTCTTCTGCCTCACTCGCGAACCTGACAGTGTAAAGGCAGAAACAGAAGAACGCGAATTCTAGTAGCGCTGGGTAGTGGGCTACTTTGAATTTTGAGACGGCTGGCGAACGTGGCATACTTGACGTATGCAAAAGCGCTCTCGTAAGCCTAGACAGCCCAAGGACATGCGGCGGCCACGGCTCTAAACTATTTCGCCTACAACTTCATCAAGATTCACCGTACACTGCGGATGAGTCCAGCTATGGCCGCTGGCGTCACAGATCAGCTCTGGAGCGTAGAAGATTTGGTGACTCTCTGGGAAGCTTACGAGCAGCGGAGGGCGGAAAGAGCGGCATGACAAAGATTGAAGATTGGCCGACGTGGCTGCAGTGGGCGGTAGCCATCCCCAATGCTGTTATCTTGCTGACGCTCTTGGCGTGGACTCCAAAGTCCAAGAAAGGTTGGTACATCGCCGGGAGCCTCCTCGCCATCGAAGCTATTTTCTTTATCTTTTTTCAAAACTGGAATTCAAAGTAGCCCACTACCTAGCGCTGGTAAGATTTGCGCGCGCGCGAAATAACGCAGAGGCATCTTCAAGGAAAACACCGAAAGAAGAATGGCGATTCAACCTGGCAGCTCCACGCCTGAGAGTTTTCGGCACTCCTCGAGAAGTTTCTCCTGGATCGCAATGTCGCCAGTCACGGCTTTGGCTGGACGTCGCCGCATGTGATAGAAGTATTCGCCGGTAACCTTCGCCGCCGCGTCATCGCTGACTGCCAGCCAAACCTGCGTTCGATGTCCCTGATCCAAATCGTCCGTCGCACTTCTCCCTCCCATCTTCGTCGCCACCCAACCGGGTTCGAGAGCGTTCGAGAACACGTCCGGCCACCGGCGCGCAATCGCAAACGCCAGCAGAACATCATGCAGCTTGGTATCGGAATATACCTGTTGTCCTTGCCACGAGCGCTCTTTCCATTCCAGATCTTTCAGACTAGCGTCTCCTTGATGATGCAATCCCGAACTCAGGTACACCAACCGGCTTGGCCTCTTAATCAATGCAGTCAAAATATATGGCGCCAGCGTATTCACAGCGAAAACATGCGGAAGTCCGTCTTCGGTCTCGATCTTGCGCACCTCGCGGTATCCCACACCCGCGTTGTGAATCACCGCATCAAACGGACCTCGTGCGTTTACCTGATCTGCAACTCCCCGAGTCTGCCGGATGCTCGATAGATCGCCGACGACCACGGCCTCCGCACCAGGAGCCGCTGCCATCGCTTCTTGTCCACGCTTCTCGTTCCGCGCGTGCAGCACAACTTTGTGCCCCTGCT